>Ga0187818_10001188_pt1 | contig 10396 bp, 11 predicted proteins | sample NC_wetland_sal_i_14_FD_130581 | JGI IMG/M metagenome (GOLD analysis project Ga0187818, IMG submission 130581) | Wetland sediment microbial communities from Neuse River Estuary, North Carolina, USA - SO4_3 | ecosystem: Environmental > Aquatic > Freshwater > Wetlands > Sediment | place: USA...
ACGGGAGGGGTAAAGCGATGACGTATCGCGTGATGTATGGGGACGCCGCGGCGATGACGGGCGGCGACCATCAGCTGGATGAGCGGGTCCGATCCGAGCGGTTCAGCACCGAGCATGAGGCGCTGATGCGCGCCCGCGAGCTGCTTGAGGAAGATGTCAGCGCCGTGGTCGCGGTCTCCGACCGGGAGGGGAACCTGCTGAGCGGCGTGCGCCTCCAGCTGAGATTGGGTTACACCGGCGATTGAGGCGCCGAGCGACCAGTAGCGTCGTAGGGTGGGTTGAGCGCAGCGAAACCCACCTTTACGGCCCGAACAACGATGGGTTTCGCTCCGCTCAACCCATCCTACGGGCTTGTTGATACGCCGCGCAGCCCGTACCTATGATTCCCACCAAGGTGACGTGGCGAGAGGGAGGGCGCGATGAAGCTCCAGGACGACAAGTTGTTCCGGCAGCATTGCTACATCGACGGCGAATGGGTCGACGCGATCAGCCGCGCGACGATCCGGGTCACCAACCCGGCCAATGGCGAGACGATCGGCACCGTACCGAAAATGGGCGCCGAGGAGACCCGCCGCGCGATCGAGGCGGCCGACCGGGCGCTGCCGGCCTGGCGCGCCAAGACCGCCAAGGAGCGCGCCCAGATCCTGCGCCGCTGGTTCGACCTGTTGATGGCGAACCAGGAGGATCTCGCCACCCTGATGACCGCAGAGCAGGGCAAGCCCCTCGCCGAGGCGAAGGGCGAGATCGCCTATGCCGCCTCGTTCATCGAGTGGTTCGGCGAAGAGGGCAAACGGCTCTATGGCGACACGATTCCATCGCACGGCGCGGACAAGCGCATCGTCGTGATCAAGGAACCGATCGGCGTCTGCGCCGCGATCACGCCGTGGAATTTCCCGGCGGCGATGATCACCCGGAAATGCGGCCCCGCCCTGGCGGCCGGCTGCACGATGGTGTTGAAGCCGGCGACCGCGACGCCCTATTCGGCCTTGGCGCTGTGCGAGTTGGCCGAGCGCGCCGGCGTGCCGAAGGGGGTTTTCTCCTGCGTCACCGGCGGCGCCACCGAAATCGGCGGCGAGATGACCTCGAACCCGACCGTCCGCAAGCTGACCTTCACCGGCTCGACCGAGATCGGCAAGCTCTTGATGGAGCAATGCGCCGGGACGGTGAAGAAGGTCTCGCTCGAATTGGGCGGCAACGCGCCGTTCATCGTCTTCGACGACGCCGACATCGAAATGGCGGTCAAGGGCGCGATCGCCTCCAAATACCGGAATGCCGGTCAGACCTGCGTCTGCGCCAACCGCATCCTGGTGCAGGACGGGGTCTACGACGCCTTTACCAAGCGGCTTGCCGAGGCGGCGGGGGCGATGAAGGTCGCCGACGGCTTCGAGCCGGGCGCGGTGATCGGGCCGCTGATCGACATGAAGGCCGTCGAGAAGGTCGAGGCGCATATCGGCGATGCCCTGAAAAAGGGCGCCAAGATCGTCATCGGCGGGAAGCGCAGCGCATTGGGCGGCAGCTTTTTCGAGCCGACCGTGCTGACCGATGTGACGACCGACATGCTGATCACGAAGGAAGAGACCTTCGGGCCGGTGGCGCCGCTCTATCGCTTCAAGAGCGAGGCCGAGGCGATCCGCATGGCCAACGACACCGAGTTCGGCCTCGCCGCCTATTTCTACAGCCGCGACATCGGCCGCATCTGGCGCGTCGCCGAGGCTTTGGAATACGGCATCGTCGGCATCAACGAAGGCATCATCTCGACCGAGATCGCGCCCTTCGGCGGCATGAAGGAAAGCGGCATCGGCCGCGAGGGCTCGAAATACGGCATCGAGGAGTTCCTCGAGGTCAAATACCTCTGCATGGGCGGCATCGACCGCTAGGGTCCGCTATCGCAGGAGCGCGAGTCGTCGATTCAACTCCCTCTCCGCCCCCGGGGGCGGAGAGGGTCGGGGTGAGGTGGGGGATTCCAGGGCGCTCGCCAGGCACCACCCACCTCACCCTCCCACGCCTCCGGCGCGGGCCCCTCCCTCTCCCCCCTGAAGGGCGGAGAGGGCCATATTTCGCCCTTCTTCGATTCCGGGTACTAGGGTCCGTCCGGGAATAACCGCACGATTTGGACCGCGGGCCTCCGGCCGGCATGCGGCCGGGATGGCCGCGACGTTGCGGTCATGGCGTCTGTGCTGGGGTCAGCGCCACGGCAGCTTCGGTGGTCAGGAGGAGGAAGGTGAAGGTTTCCTGCAAATAGAGGCTGACGGCGCTGGCGGTGTGGCTCGCATAGCCGATCGAGACGTCCTGGCCGATATGCAGGTCGAAATCGCCGCCGCGGGTCGAGAGGACAACGGCGCCGGCGATCGCCGGGGCCCAGACGATCTCGCCGTCGAGGAGGCGCTTGATGTGCTGCAGCACCGGATAGCCCTGGTCGCGGGTCTCGGCGAGCAGGGTGTAGGCGTCGGCGCCGAGCAGAACAGAGTAGGGACCGTTTACCCCGACGAGGCGCAGCTGGCTCAACGCCTGGGCGATTGCGTCCGGGTAGGCGCGCGCATCGGCCGGCAGCGCCAGGACCGGGTTGCTGGTGCCCTGACGGATGCCTTCGATGCCGGCCGCGGCGTAGCCGTCGAAGATCGCGCGGTCCTCGGCAAAGGCGATCCGCCGCGCCGCATCCTTCGCCGGCTGCCAATCGGAATCACTGGCGCCGCGCTCGACATCGTCGATCGCCTGGCGGTCGAGCTCGAATGGGACGCGCAGCTCGATGAGCGCCTTCACCGCGCGCTGGCGGGCGATGATGCCATCGCCCGGCGCCGCGATCGTCTGCAGGTGGCCGGTGCCGACGGCGGAAAGCACGCTGCCGGCTGGCCCCTGCACATCGACGACGCGCCGTCCGGCGAGGTAGCGCTTCAATGTGCGCGTAGCCTCCTCTTCGATCTGGGTCCAAGCCGAATCGGAGATCGGGGCGAGCTCGCGATGCAGATTGTTCATGCCAGGGGATCTCCTTTGAGGGAGCCGATGCCGAGCGAACCGTCGGCTGGCGGTGGGGTGGTCAGAGCTGGTGGGCTGGCGGGCGATGCGGGATCGGCCGTCACCTCGTCGAGGAAACTCGCGGTCGGCGCGAAGAAGAGGTTGCCGGTGATGGCCCGGCTGAAATCGAGCAAGTGGTCGTAATTGCCCGGCGGCCGGCCGACAAACATGTTTTCCAGCATCTGTTCGATGGTGCGCGGCGAACGGCTGTAGCCGATGAAATAGGTGCCGAACTCGCCCTGTCCGGCCCGCCCGAATGGCATGTTGTCGCGCAGGATCTTCTTTTCCTCGCCATCCTCGACGATCGTCGTCAGCGCGCTGTGTGCCGAGCTCGGCTTGACCGCTTCGTCGAGCTCGATGTCGGAAAGCTTGGTGCGGCCGATGATGCGCTCCTGCGCTTCGGTGGAGAGCGCATTCCAGGCGGCCATGTCGTGCAGATACTTCTGGACGATGACGTAGCTGCCGCCGGCAAAATCAGGGTCCTCATCGCCGATCAGGGTGGCGTCGACGGCTTCCTGACCGGACGGGTTCTCGGTTCCGTCGACGAAACCCAAGAGGTCGCGCGCATCGAAGTAGCGAAAGCCGTGGACCTCGTCGACCGGCGAGACCGCCCCGCCGAGCCGGGCCATGATCTGCGTCGCCAACTCGAAACATAAATCCATCCGCTGGGCGCGGATGTGGAAGAGAAGGTCGCCCGGCGTGGCAATCGCATGGCGCGCTCCGGCGTGGATCTCGCGGAAGGGATGCAACTCCGCCGGCCGGGGCTGCCCAAAAAGCCGGTCCCACGCTTCCGACCCGAACGCCATGATGCAGGAGAGGCCGCCGTCCCGGTCGCGAAATCCGACCGCGCGCACGAGCGCGGAAAGGTCCGCGCAGAGCGCGCGCACCACCGGCAGGGCGTCGGCGCCGGGATCGAGCGCAACGACCAGAAAGATCGCCGCAGACGTCAGCGGCGCCGTTATCTGCTGTGGGATGGCACTCGAACCCCCGACCGCTTCGGGTGCGATCATCTGATCGGATCTCCTCGGATGGTGTCCGCCGTGGGTTGCGGGGGCCCGCCCCACCACACAGATGCGACAAACCTCAGATGGCGGTCAAGGTGCCGGTCAGCCGGCGCAACGTGCTGCCGATCGGTCAGTTGGAAAAACGGCAAAATACCTGGGCCCGCGCTCCCGGCGTCGCCGAGGGCGATGTATCCCAGTCCAACGCTGCACAGGCCAGCGACAACCGATCTTGTCTCGCGGTATGGATATCCTATGTATATCTACACTGCGAAGGAGATTGCCGATGCAGGTACAGGTCGCCCGCTGGGGTAACAGTCTCGGGCTGCGCATCCCGAAGGACATCGCGTCACGCACGGGGTTGCGCGAGGGCACCCGGCTGGAGGTCGCGGCGGAAGGCGGCCGGATCATCATCACGCTGGCGCGCCCTCGTTATGTCCTCTCTGATCTGCTGAAGGGAATGACACCGCAGGCAATGCGCGAGGCTTTCGATTGGGGTCCGGAAAAAGGCCGTGAGATCGTCGAGTGACGATGCCCTACGCACCCGAAGCCGGCGACCTGATCTGGACCGATTTCGACCCCCGCGTCGGACGCGAGCAAAGCGGTCGCCGCCCGGCGCTAGTGGTGTCTCCCGCGGAATTCGCCAAGTAACCGAGTTTGCGATCGTCTGCCCGATTACGTCGCGTGTTCGACCCTTCGGCACCAGCGTCGTCCTGCCGACGGGGTTGGCGGTCTCCGGCGAGATCCTGGCCAGCCACGTGCGGAGCATCGATACCCTGGCGCGGCCGATCCTCTTTGCCGGCAAGGTTCCCGCCGCCATCCTCGATGACGTCCGCAGCAAACTGGCGGCGCTGATCGGGCTATAACAAAGTCCGGCCAACGCGCGGGGACCCGGATTCGGGTTTACCCCGGCCCGCTCTCTCGGCATGGTGATGGGGATGAGGAGCCGTTTGGCGCAATTTGACGGCGTTGGCGGCGGTCTCGATCACCGCTAGCGAGCCCCTATGCGCGATCCCTCTCGACCGTCTCGGGTACCGCTGCACCTGGAGAGCTATGATGGGGTGCTCGGCCGCCGGATCATCGATCTCCACGTCTGGGCGGTGGACCAGGGGCTGCACGGTGCTGCCGGCGAGGCGCTGTTCGACGGCTTCTGCCAGCGTCTCGTCGGCGTCGGCGTGCCGCTGTGGCGCGCTTTCGCCGGGATGCGCACGCTGCACCCGCAATGGGCCGGCTACAGCTACACTTGGCGGCGCGAGCGAAATTCGATCGAGCCGGCGCAATTCGAACGCGGCGAGCTTTACGAGCGCGATGTGCTGACCAGCCCCTTCACCTATCTGGAACGTGAAGGCAATGCCGTCGCGGGCACGGATAACCGGCGGCGCCTGCGCCGGCGGCTGACCGGGCCCGACGCACAGCTCGATTTTCCCATTCTGCGGCGCCTGGCCGCCGCCGGCGCCACCGATTATCTGGCCGAGGTGGTGCGCTTTGGCGAGGATGGCGACCCGTCGCGCGGGATCGGCATCGGCTATTCCTTCGCGACCGATCGCGCCGGGGGTTTTGCCGATGACGAAGTGACGCTGATCGAGGCCGTGCTGCCGGCGGCCTCGCTGGCGATGATGACCGATGCCAGCCACACCATCGCCTCGGGATTGCTCGCGGCCTATCTCGGTGGCGACGCCGGGCAGCGGGTCCATGCCGGAGCGATCGATCGCGGCTCGGTCGAGAGCATTCGCGCGGTGTTGTGGTACGCCGATATCCGCGGCTTCACGGGGATCGCCGATTCCACACCCGGCCTCGTCTTGATCGAGCTGCTCGACGAGGTCTTCGAGGCGCTGGCCGCGCCGCTGCGCCCGCGCGGCGGGCAGGTACTTAAATTTCTCGGCGACGGCATCCTCGCGAGCTTTCCATTCGAGGACAGCAATCGGGCCGAGACTTGCCGGCAGGCGCTCGACGCCGCTGCCGAGGCGATGACGGCGCTCGACCGGCTCAATACCGCGCGCCGTGCGGCTGAGAAGCCGACCGCCGCGGTCGATCTCGCGCTGCATCTCGGCGAGGTGCTCTACGGCAATATCGGGGCCGTCGACCGTCTCGACTTCACCGTGATCGGCCCGGCGGTCAACGAGGTCGCGCGGATGGAGGCGCTGTGCGAACCGCTCGGCCGCAACGTGCTGGTCTCCGCCGAATTCGCCGCCGCGTTGGGCGACAGCGCGCGGCTGCAATTGCTCGGCCGGCATGCCTTGCGCGGCGTCAGGGAGCCGCGGGAAATCTACGCGCCGGAGGTTGGTTCCTGATGCGCATCCTGTTTGCGATCCCGCATTATTTTGGCCAGAACCTCGCCCGACATTACGGCTCCGAGCGCAGCACGACAGAGGCGCGGGCATCGGCGATCCGATTGTGCCTGGCCAGTCTCAGACAGAATTTTTCCGAGGCCCAGGGTCTGCTCGACGGGCTGCAGCGCCAAACTCATGCCGCCAACGGGGATCTGTCGGGGACGATCACAATCGCGCTATGCACCACCGGCGACAATCACCTCGCCGCCCATCTCGCGGGCTGCGGCTTCGATCATGTCCCAACCCAGGCGGACCCGCGTCTCCTCGGCTTCGAGTGCCACAAGGTGCTGCGCGGCGGCCTCGGCCGCTATGATTATTTCGCCTATCTCGAGGACGATCTGCGGATCACCGACGGGATGTTCTTTACCAAGCTGGCGTGGTTCAACGCCCAGTTCGGCGACGCCGCGGTGCTGCAGCCTAACCGCTTTGAGCTGGTCGCCGAGCCCGCCGCCTACAAGCTCTATATCGACGGCAATCCGCACGACCGCCGGTTCGCCGCCGGGCTGCAGCGGGTCGACGAGCAGCGCCGCATGGCGGCGCCGGCGTTCGGCCGCCAGATTGCCTTCCAGCGCGTCGACAACCCGCATTCCGGATGCTTCTTCCTCAGTGCGGCGCAGCTTGCGCGGTGGGCATCCCAGCCCGATTTCGCGGTTCCGAGCACGGCCTTTTGCGGCCCGCTCGAAAGCGCTGCGACGCTCGGCATCATGCGCCACTTTCGGGCCTACAAGCCGGCCCGCGAAAACGCCGCCTTTCTGGAAATCGAGCATCTCGATCCGCGCTATCTCGGCCGCCAATTGGCCGTCGTCGCAGGCCCGCCCGCAAGTGTGCGGTGGGACTGAGATTCCGCCGGCCCGGGCGAGCGGCCGTCCCGCCGCTTGCGGTCGAAGCCGGGTTGTGACAACCAGGGACCAGACCAACCGCATCGGAGTGAACCCGGCATGCCGCGCTATGATTTCGACCTGATCACGATCGGCGCCGGCTCGGGCGGCGTCGCCGGTTCGCGCCGTGCCGGCAGCTATGGCGCGCGCGTCGCGATCGTTGAGGAGAGCCGGGTCGGCGGCACCTGCGTCCTGCGCGGCTGCGTGCCGAAGAAGCTCCTCGTCTACGGCGCGCAATTCGCCGATGCATTCGCCGACGCCGCCGGCTTCGGCTGGAGCGTGGCGCCGCCGACTTTCGACTGGCCCAGCCTGATCGCCGCCAAGAACAAGGAGCTCGACCGGCTCGAGCAGATCTACATCAACATGTTGAAGAACAGCGGCGTCGAGATCATCGAGGGCCGCGCCGTCCTCGCCGACCCGCACACCCTCGAAATCGGCGGGCGCCACTACACCGCCGACAACATCCTGATCGCCACCGGCGGCCATCCGACCGTGCCGAACATTCCCGGCATCGAGCATGTGATCTCGTCGAACGAGGCGCTCGACCTGCCCCAATTGCCGCGCCGCATCGTGATCGTCGGCGGCGGCTATATCGCGGTCGAGTTCGCCGGCATCTTCCGCGGCTTCGGCGTCGAGGTCGTCGAGATCATTCGCCGCGAGGACCTGCTCTACGGCTTCGACGACGACCTCCGCGTCGCGCTGGCCCAGGAGATGCGAGGCCGCGGCATTGAGATCCGGGCCCGCACCCAGGTGGCGCGCATCGAGAAGGCGCCGCGCGAGGGCTATTCGGTGTTCACCACGGGCGGCGAGGAAATCTCGGCCGATCTCGTCATGTACGCGACCGGGCGTGGCCCGAACACCCGCGGGCTCGGGCTCGACGCGGTCGGGGTCAAGGCCGACGAGAAGGGCGCCGTCCTGGTCGACGAATGGTCGCGCACCAGTGTTCCCAGCATCTACGCGATCGGCGATGTGACCGACCGCCTCAACCTCACCCCGGTGGCGATCGGCGAGGGGCGCGCCCTCGCCGAGACGCTCTACAACAACAACCCCATAAAGATGGACCACGCCGACGTGCCGACCGCGGTGTTCAGCCAGCCGCCGATCGGCACGGTGGGCCTCACCGAGGAAGCCGCGCGCCAGCAGTACGGCGAGGATGTCGACATCTACTGCTCCCGCTTCAAGCCGATGAAGAACACGCTGTCGGGCCGCGACGAGCGCACCTTCATGAAGCTGGTGGTCGACGGCAAGACCGACCGGGTGCTCGGCTGCCACATGCTCGGGGCGGACGCACCGGAAATCATCCAGGGCCTGGCGATCGCGGTCAAATGCGGCGCCTCGAAGCGGATGTTCGACCAGACCGTCGGCATCCACCCCAGCGCCGCCGAGGAGTTCGTGACGATGCGCGAGAAATTCGTGCGCCCGGTGAAGGCGGCGGCGGAGTAGGGCAGGCCCTTACCATGGATACGATCGATCGCGGGAAGGACGCGGCGAAGCCGGCCGCAAAGCAGCGAACCGACGAAAAGAAAATCCTGCGTGCGCGCCCCGTTAAGGGCGAGATCGACCACGCGGCGACGACACGCAAGATCATCGCGCGATTCCCCAAGATCCTGGCCGCTCGTGCAAAGTGAGCCGCAGTGGCTTCCGCTCGAGGTAGTCATGAGGCAGCTCCCTGTCCCGTCATGGCCGGGCTTGACCCGGCCATCTATGGGTCCCCGGGTCAAGCCCGGGGATGACGATTGGGGTAGGAACCAAATTCAGCGAAGCCCGCTCTAAGCGACCGGCGGACCGCCTTTACTTCACCGGCTTCAGCGTCCGTAGATAGGCGACGATCGCGTCGAGATCGCTCGGCGTCATCTTGGCGTACCAGTCGAACGGCATGGTGCGCGTCAGCTTGGTCCCATCCGGGCGGATGCCGCTGGTGATCGCGCGCTTGATCTGCGCCTCGCTCCATTTGGCGATGCCGGTTTCCGGGTCGGGGGTGATGTTGCGGCTGACGGTCAGCGCGCCGGGCTTGGCGAGATCCGGCAGGTCGCGCCCGCCGCCAAAGGCCCGGCTCATATCGAACGGGGCGCCGCCGCCGGCCGGCGTATGGCACAAGACGCAATGTCCGACGGGCCCGGTCAGATACCCGCCATAGGCAATCCTGTCGCCGCGCGGCGGCTCGTCGACATGGCTCACCGGCGGCCCGTAGGTGGGCGGCAGCGGGAGCTTGAATTGCGTTTTCGCTACCGCATTCCGCACCGGCTTCAGGCCATGCAGGTAGGCCGCGATCGCCGCGGCGTCGCGGTCCGACAGATGGCTGTAGACCGGGATCGGCATCGGCGGGCCGATGATCGTGCCGTCGGGTCGCTTACCCTCGCGCAGCGCCGTGACGATCTGCGCCTCGCTCCACTTGCCGATGCCGGTCTCCGGGTCGGGCGTGATGTTGGGTGTGATGATGTGCCCGAAATCGGGGTCGTCGAATTCGAACCCGCCGGCCAGCGCCATGCTCGCCATCGGCCGGCCTGGGGCGCTGCGCGGCGTGTGGCAGTTGCCGCAGGCGGCGATCGTCGTGACCAGGTAGGCGCCGCGCGCACGCAACTCCTCGGCCGAGGCGACGCCGATCGTCGCGACCGCCAGTGCCATCGCGCCGATGCCGGCGAGGACCCGACGGATCGTGCAGCCACTCCACATTTCATCCCCCATTCGACCGCCGTGGCTTTGCCGGTCGCGGCAGGCTTTTGTCAAGCCGGGTTTCAGCGCTTGATCCCGAGGGGTTGCTCGGGTTTGATGGCCCGCGGAAGCCGAAAACGGCATCCGGCTGTTCGTGCAGCTGGGCGGGCTTTCCAGGCCACCGGGATCATGCTCGGCCGCGAGGGACGAGCAATTGCCGCGCTGAGGCGGGGGAGGGGAGGGCATCCATGACCTCGCAACACGGGCTGCCCCCGCAACCGCTGACCAACCCGCGTGAGGTCGCCGGCTTTTTTATTGTCCATCTCGTCAGAATCGCCAGCTTTCTTCTGCTCGGTTACACGGGCGCGCTGGTCCCGTTGTATGGTTGGGCGTACCGCATCGGTCACGGCATGATGCTGGCCATGGTTTCATTGGGCGTCTCGTTGATCGCGATGCTGGTCATGCTGCCGCTATTCCTTCTGGTCCGCGGCGTTCTCGGCGGCACGCCTGCGCTGGTCTCGGG
>Ga0187818_10001189_pt1 | contig 10389 bp, 9 predicted proteins | sample NC_wetland_sal_i_14_FD_130581 | JGI IMG/M metagenome (GOLD analysis project Ga0187818, IMG submission 130581) | Wetland sediment microbial communities from Neuse River Estuary, North Carolina, USA - SO4_3 | ecosystem: Environmental > Aquatic > Freshwater > Wetlands > Sediment | place: USA: North...
CCATGGCGCGCCAGCGACTTGTCGAGCATCGCGCCGGGCGGCGTCGCGCGAATCCAGTCGCTTGCGCGGGTGATACCGCCGGTAGCCGAAAGCTCCGAGATCGAGCCGTAAAGCGTCTGCGCCTCGCGCACCAGACGTGCCGAAAGCCAGATCGCGGGCAGAATCACGCCCAGCGCAACGATGACCGTGATAATCAAGGCGCTGGTGGAGCGGCTCTTGACCACGCGGTTGAGCTTGATCAGCGCCGGATGGGCCAAAAAGGCGAGTAGAATGGCCCAGGCGATCGGCGTCAGGAAGGGAGCGAGGACCGTATACAGCTCGTAGGTGATTACGGCCAGGAAGCCGAAGAAAAACAAGACAACGATACGCTCACGGTCCATCGTCAGGCCTCGCTAATGGCGCGAGCTTAGCAAAAACCTCGCGCGCGCCGCACATCCGAAGTGTCGCGAACGGCGTACTCGGGCGAAAGGCCGGACAATATACCGGCGGCACGAAATTCCGTGTAAAAAGGATTCCCAATGCGGCAAAAGGAGCGCTCCTATCCGTGGAAATCAACGGAATCGCCCATATCTATCTGACCGTCACTAATTTCGAGGCCTGTGCCCCGTTCTATCGCCGGCTGCTGCCGTTTATGGGGCTCACCCGCGTCGTGGCCGATACCGCGGATTCACTCTATTGCATCGGCGGCCGCACCGGGGTGGGGATTGCACGATGCCATCCGGCGCTGAGGAATATGCCGTTCATGCAAGGACGCGCGGGACTCCACCATGTATGTTTCCGCGCGCGATCGCGCGAGGATGTCGACGCGGTCTATCAGCTCGTACGCGAGATGGGCGCGAACATCGTTCGGGCGCCGGGTGAGGGTCACTGGGCCCCGGGTTATTACTCGGTGCTGTTCGAAGATCCCGACGGAATCCGGCTCGAGGTCAACTACATTCCCGGAAGAGGCTTGCTCGCCAACGAGCCGGTAAAGAGTTGAGCAGTCGTCCGGGTTCCCCCGGCCGCCCAGAGGACCCATTGGCGCGGGCTCCGGCAGGGTTACGATTGCCCGCCGCCGAGATTTTGTTTACCCTTCAATTTGCTTGCTATTATTCATGAAGAGTTTACACGCAAAGGCACGTAGCTCAGCGGGAGAGCACTTCCCTGACACGGAAGGGGTCGACGGTTCAATCCCGTCCGTGCCTACCAAATTCTACCGCCGAGGCGATGTAGCCGCCCCCGATGGCCGCTGAAATCACCGTCACCGTAAACGGCGCTTCCCGCACCGTACCCGCCGGCACCCGCGTTCGCGAAGTGTTCGAGGGCAAGGCCGGGCGCGATGTCGTCGCCGCGCGGGTGAACGGCCGCCTGACCGACTTGAGCCGCCCGCTGGAAGAAGACGCCACCGTCGAAATCGTCGCGGCCGACAGCCCCGACGGTATCGACATCATCCGCCATTCCACCGCGCATCTGATGGCCCAGGCGGTGCAGACGCTGTTCCCCGGTACGCAGGTGACGATCGGCCCGACGATCGAGGATGGTTTCTTCTACGACTTTGCGCCGCCGCATCCGTTCACGGTCGAAGACCTGCCGAAAATCGAGCAGAAGATGCGGGAATTGGCCAAAGCCGACCTGAAGGTCGAGCGTATCGAGGTCGCGCGCACCGACGCCATCGCGACCTTCGAACGGATGGGCGAGCATTACAAGGTCGAGATCTTGAAGGGCATCCCCGAGGAGCGGGTCTCGATCTACAAGCAGGGCGAGTGGATGGACCTGTGCCGCGGACCGCACGTCCCCTCGACCCGCTATATCCGGGCTTTCAAACTGACCAGCGTGGCCGGCGCCTATTGGCGCGGCGACGAACACAACGCGATGCTCTCGCGTATTTACGGCACCAGCTTTGCGCGCAAGGAAGCGCTGGAAGATCACCTGAAGATGCTGGAACTGGCGCGCGAGCGCGACCATCGCAGGATCGGACGCGAGATGGGACTGTTCCTGTTCGATCCGGTTTCGCCGGGCTCGCCCTTTTTTCTGCCTAAAGGCGCGATTATCTACAATCTGCTGGTCGACTACATGCGCCGCCTTTACCGGCGCTACGGCTTCGACGAGGTGATCACGCCGCAGATCTTCAAGAACGACCTCTGGCATACCTCGGGCCATTGGGACAATTTCCGCGAAAACATGTTCCTGACCTCGGATCACGAGGGAGAAACGGAGGAAGTCGACTCCAGCCCCGAGGGCTGGCACAAGGGCTACGCCGTCAAGCCGATGAACTGCCCGGGGCACACCTTCGTCTATCGGGCCGACAAGCGGTCGTATCGCGATCTGCCGCTGCGCATCGCGGACTTTGGCCGGCTCCATCGCGCCGAGCGCTCGGGTGCGCTCCATGGGCTTACGCGGGTGCGCACCATGGCCCAGGACGACGCGCACATCTTCTGCGCTCCCGAACAGGTCGCCGCGGAAATCGACTCAAACCTTCAGATGGTGCGCGAGGTCTACACCGCGCTCGGCTTCGACCGGCTTGAATTCAAGATCGCGACGATGCCGGCGGAGCATCTCGGCACGCTGGAACTGTGGCACGAGAGCGAGGCGATGCTCGGCAAGGCGCTCGACCGCAACGGCATGGCGTGGGAAGTGAATCCCGGCGAAGGCGCCTTCTATGGTCCCAAAATCGAGATTTACGTGCCCGACGCGCTCAAGCGTAAATGGCAGCTCGCCACCATTCAGCTCGACTACAACATGCCCGAGCGCTTCGACCTGACCTACGTGACCAGCGCCGGCTCCGAAGCCCGCCCCGTGATGATCCATCGCGCGATTCTCGGCTCGCTCGAACGTTTCATCGGCGTCCTGATCGAGCATACGGGGGGCGCTTTGCCGTTTTGGCTCGCGCCCGAACAGGTGCGCGTGCTCTCGCTTAGCGAAAAGGTCGAGACCTACGCGGCTGAGATTGCCGCCCTGCTCACCGGCGAGGGCTTCCGCGCCGCCGCCGACGTTCGCAACGAAAAGCTGGGCTTCAAGGTGCGGGAAGCGGAACTCGCCAAAGTGCCCTTCATGGTGGTGGTCGGCGAACGCGAGGCCGCCGCCCGCACCGTCTCGGTGCGCAGACACGGCCAGTCGGCCATCGCTGCCACGCTCGCAGCCGCCCCCAAGAGCGAAGCCATGCCGCTCCAGGCGCTGGTCGAAAAGCTCAAGGCCGAGCCCACACCCGCGTGATGATGCGTCGCTGGCCGCAAAAGTCTTGCGCGGTTGACGCCCCTTGTTCGAATTAGAGTAGAATTTATTGTGGTTAAGGTGCATAGAAAGAGCAGAGGTGCGATCCTCATGCTGAATCAGAGTCAAACCGTATGCTCGGCCGTTGGGCCGGGGGAGGTGGTTTATCCGTAGAGACTTTCGCACGCCGCCATCGAGAGAGCCTGCTATCCGCGTCAACAATCTGATCCGCGCGCCCGAGGTTCGCGTGATCGACGCCGACGGCAAGCAGGCCGGCATCATGAATATCCGCGACGCTATCCGGCTGGCCGAAAGCCGCGGACTTGACTTGGTTGAAGTGGCTTCGGCGGCGCAACCGCCGGTATGTCGCATTACGGACTTCGACAAGTATCGCTACGCGCTGAAGAAAAAGGCCCATGACTCCAAGCGCGGCGCAACCGCCAGCACTATCAAGGAAGTCAAGCTGGGCGCTTTGACCGAAAAGCACGACGTCGAATTCAAGGTCAAGCATATCCGGCGCTTTGTTACTGAGGGCCAGCGTGTTAAGCTCTCGGTTTCGTTTCGCGGCCGGCAGATTACCCATCCCGAGCTGGGACGGGCGCTGCTCGAACAGGTTATCGAACAGGTGCGCGATGTCGCCCAGCCTGACGGGTCGACCCGTATGGAAGGGCGCAACATGTCGATTCTGCTGACGCCGCGATGAGTAGATGACGGAGCTTTGACGCCGACAATGCCGAAGATTAAGACTTCACGCGCCGCCGCCAAGCGTTTCAGTTTCAGCAAGACCGGCAAGGCCAAGCATAAACGCGCTTATCTGCGCCATTTGCTCTCCAGTAAGTCGCGCGGACGCAAGCGCCATTTGAGGCGTCCAGGCGCCCTCAACAAAACCGACAACGCCAGGATCCATCTGCTGCTTCCGTACCTGTGACATCGCATCCGGCCGCAAATGGACAACCTGATTTTTCCGATCGCGTCGAATCGATAAGGAAAGGTTAATTCCCGATGCCTCGCGCAAAAGGCGGACCCAAGACCCGCCGCCGTCATAAACGTCAGCTCAAGCTGGCCTCCGGTTTCGTCGGCGGCCGCAAACTCTACCGGCAGGCCCGCAGCACCCTGGAGAAGGGCCTTACCTACGCATACCGTGATCGCAAGCAGAAAAAGCGCAACTTCCGCTCGCTCTGGATCGCTCGTATCAATGCGCTCGTGCGCGAGCACGGGCTTTCCTACAGCCGATTTATCAGCGGGCTCAAAAAGGCCGGGGTCGATCTCGACCGCAAGCAATTGGCGGCCCTGGCGCTGCGCCGCGATCAGTTGTTTGGCGATCTGGTGCGCGCTGCGAAGGACGCGCTGGGCATCCAGGCCGCCTAAACGCCCGCGCGCCATTTCCCGCACGCACACACGAGGACCATGTGGCCACCACATGGTCCTTTGCTTGACCGCAAGCGGCGTTTTGGCCCCGCCCCGGGAATTCAGATGAAGGAACAACTCGACGAAATCCGTACCAGGGCGCTCAAGGAACTTGCTGACGGCGCCGGCCAGGATCAAATCGAAGCCGTCCGCGTGCGAGTGCTCGGCCGCTCCGGCGAACTCACCGAAATCATGCGCCGGATGCCCGAGGTGCCACGCGAAGAACGCCCCGCAATCGGCCGCCTGGTCAACGAAATCAAAAGCGAACTCGAAGGGCGCATCGGCGTCCTCACCGAAAATCTGAAGCGCGCCGCGATGGCGCGGGCGCTGAGCGAGGCGCGGCTCGATGTGACCCTGCCGGGGATGCAGGTCCCCCGCGGATGGCTCCATCCGGTAACGCAGAGCCGCGAACGGATGCTCGATATCTTCGTTTCGATGGGCTTCGAGGTGGTCGAGACCCAGGACGTTGAGGACGACTTCCACAATTTCGGCGCGCTCAATTTCCCCCCAGACCATCCCGCGCGTGAGATGCAAGACACCTTCTTCCTGCCCGGCGGGATGCTGCTGCGCACGCATACCTCGAACGGCCAGATTCGCGTGATGGAGCAGCGCAAGCCGCCACTGGCCATCGTATGCCCCGGCAATTGCTACCGCCGTGACGAATTAAGCGTGCGCGCCTCGCCGATGTTCAGCCAAATCGAAGGCTTCATGGTCGACCGCACCGGCGTCATCACGATGGCGCATCTGAAGGGCGTCCTGACCGAGTTTCTGCGCTCCTTCTTTGGCCCTGATACCGGGGTCCGTTTCCGCGCAAGCTTCTTCCCGTTTACCGAACCGAGCGCCGAGGTCGATATCTCCTGCCTGCTATGCCACGGCGCCGGATGCCGTGTGTGCAAGCAGACCGGATGGACCGAGATTCTCGGCTCGGGAATGATTCATCCCAACGTCCTGCGTGCGGTCGGTTACGATCCGGCCCAATATCAGGGATTCGCTTTCGGGATGGGCGTCGAGCGCACGTCGCTGCTCAAGCTGGGCGTCGACGATCTGCGGCTCTTCTTCGAAAACGACATGCGTTTCCTGAGGCAGTTCCGCTCGGGCGAGGCCGCGTCATGAAGCTTCCGCTCAGCTGGCTCAAGGAATTCGTTACGATCGACGGTGAAATCGACGAACTCTGCCGGCGGCTCACGATGGCCGGGTTGGAGGTCGAAAACGTCGAGAAAATCGAGCCGACCTTCACCGGCGTCTACGTCGCCAAAGTGATCGGCGTCGAGCGCCATCCCAATGCCGACCGCCTCAACCTGTGCGACGTTGACGCGGGCGCGGCCGGCCGCCATCGCGTGGTCTGCGGCGCGCCCAATGTGCACGTCGGGATGACGGCCGCACTGGCGAAGGTCGGGGCGCGTCTGGCCGGCGGCGTGCATGGTGAAGGAACGGGCAAGATCGACGACGCCGTGCCGCTTCAGGCGGCAATAATTCGTGGGATTCAGTCCGAAGGGATGCTCTGTTCGGAACTCGAACTCGGATTGTCCAAGGATCACGAGGGAATTATCGAACTTGAAGCCGAAGCAAAGCCGGGCGAGGCACTGGCAACGTACTTGCACATCCCCGACGCCGTGCTCGATATCGCGATCACGCCGAATCGGGGGGACTGTCTTTCGATTCTCGGTTTGGCGCGCGAGATCGGGGCGCTCTTCGGCGCAAAACTGAAAATCCCGCGGCTGCGGGCGGGCAAAGCGCCGGGAGGACCGGAGAGCGAAGGCTACGTTGCGGTGTCGGTCGATATCCGCGCGCCGGAACTATGTCCGCGGTACGCGGCGCTGCCGATGACCGGGGTCAAGATCGGCCCTTCGCCAATCTGGCTTCGGCGGCGGCTCGAACTTTGCGGGATGCGCGCGCTTAACAATGTGGTCGACGCGACCAACTACGTGATGATCGAATTGGGCCAACCGTTGCACGCATTCGATCTCGAACGAATCGCCGACCACATGATCGTCGTGCGGCGCGCCGGCGACGATCGCGAATTCGCCACGCTCGACGACGTCAAACGCGCGCTCGAGCCCGCCGACCTGATGATCGCCGACCGCGAGAAGCCGCTCGCAATCGCGGGCGTGATGGGTGGGCAGAATTCCGAGGTCAGCCCCTCGACCACCTCGATACTGCTCGAGAGCGCCTACTTCGAACCGATGACGATTGCACGAACGGCCCGGCGCCTGGGTCTGCGCAGCGAGGCGAGCTATCGTTTCGAACGCGGGATCGATCGCGCCGGCCAGGTCAGCGGCCTTGCGCGCGTGGCCGAGTTGATTCGCCAAACCGCCGGCGGCCACGAGGCGGCGCCCGTCCTCGACGCCGAACCTCGGCCCGCGCCGCCTCGCGAGATCGATCTGGACTTGGCCGCCATGGAATCCATTCTCGGCGCTGGCATTCCGGCGCCGGAAGTGAAGCGGCGGCTCAAGGCGCTCGGTGCGACGGTCGCCAATGGCGGACGCAACCGCTTGCGCGTGGGTCCCCCGTCGTTTCGTCCCGATCTCAACGAAACCGCCGACCTCGCCGAGGAGGTAGCGCGGCTGACCGGTCTTGCGGAGATTCCAGCGACCCTGCCAATTCGCGAGTCGACGGCGACGCCGCCAAATCCGGTGCGCACCTTTGTCCGCAGGACGCGCGAGGTAATGGTCGGTTGTGGCCTGGTCGAGGCCAAAACGATCGCGTTCACCGCACCATCCGAGAACGAACGTTTTCCTGGACTGAGCGGCGCCATCGCCGCGCGCGTCACCAATCCGTTGTCAGCCGAACTCTCCGAGTTGCGGCGAAGCCTTATCCCGGGTCTGCTCGCGGCTCTGCGCTTCAATCTCAACCGGGAGGCCGTCGCCTTTCATGCCTTCGAGATCGGCAAGGTTTTCGGCGCGGGTGACGATGGCGTTGCCGGCGAGTACGAGCGGCTGGCATTGGTGAGTTATGGCGATTACGCGATGGCCGAGATCGGACGACCGGCGATTACCGCAGGTTTCCTGACCGTCAAGGGCATCGTCGAGACTTACTTGCACACTCTGGGGATAACGGGGCGGGTTGAATTCGAGCCTGCGCCGGGCGCACTTGCACCGTATCTACATCCGGGACGCGCGGCGCAAATCAAGCTCGAAGGCGCGCTGTTGGGTGTATTGGGCGAACTTCATCCGGCTGAATCTCTCAGGCTTGAACTCAGTGCTCCGTGCGTGCTTTGCGAATTTGACTTGGCACAGCTCATTGCCTATGGTTCTCTACCGCGCCAAGTGATTGAGGCTCCACCCAGATTCCCGGCGGTACGGCGCGATCTGGCGTTGGTGCTCGATCAGGATTTTCCGGCGGATAGGGTGTTGCGAACGATCTCCGAGCTAATTTCACCCTTGCTCGAGAGCGTTGAACTGTTCGACGTGTATCAGGGAGAGTCGGTTCCGCTGGGGAAAAAAAGTGTCGCGCTTGCCTGTCGGTATCGGGGGAAGGATCGTACGCTCACCGACGAAGAGGTCAATCGCGCACATGCCGCGATAGTAGAACAGGCGAAAACACGCTTGGGCGCTGAATTGCGGCAATAGCAGCGCTCGGCCAAGGAGCGCGGTGGCGAAAGTGATTCGCCGCTTGGCATGACCAAAGCTGATCTCGTGGAATTGATCTACGAGCGCGTGGGTTCCTCCAAGAAAGAGGCGGGGGAGGTGGTGGAGTCGGTTTTCGAAGTGATCAAGGAGTGCCTGCGACGCGGGGAGAAGGTGAAGATTTCAGGCTTCGGCAGCTTCGCCATTAGCCACAAACACGCTCGCCGCGGTCGCAACCCTCAGACCGGCGACAGTATCATTATCGACCCGCGCTGTGTGCTATCATTCAAGCCCAGTCACGTTCTGAAGGAGCGGGTCGGCAACGGCAAGAAATCCTCGCGATGACTCAGGCGCGTTCGCAGACGGCCTCGCGGCCGCGGAAAAGCCACCTGCCGGCCGACGTAGCGGCGGTTGATGCGATTGACCGCGCGCTCAAGATTGGCGAAGCCGCGCGGCTGTTGGGGGTCGAGCCCTACGTCCTTCGGTTCTGGGAGACGCAGTTTCCCTTTTTGCGCCCGAAGCATACGCGGTCAAAACATCGTTTCTACGAGCACAAAGACCTCGAAACCTTGATGCTCGTCAAGCGCCTGTTGCACACCGAAGGCTACACTATTGCCGGGGCGAAAAAGCATATCCGCGAGCGCGGGCTGGATCGCCTGCTCGACGAGTCCGCCGCTGCCGGGAAAACAGCGGCAGCGGACGAGAAGGAATCCGGCCCGGGCACCGTAAATGAGGAGTTGGCGCCGGCGGCCGAGGCGCCGGCTGGCAGTTCGGTCACACTCGAGCCGTCGGTGCAGCGGCGTCTGGCCGAAATCCGCGAGGATCTGCGTTCACTCCACAGAATGCTGGCGAACTCAGCCCGGGCCTGAACGCGGTTTTTGCAGGGTTGTGCTCGCGCTGCTCGGAATCGTTGCAAGCGCCGCAAAAAAAGCACAGCAACAGCCAGTTTTCACGCAGTGTGTTGAGAGCGCCCGTTGACTGATTTCTATATTTTCAGGGTTTCTCAACACCCTGCTAAGGCTTGTCTGCGGGGTGTGGCTGGCTCTCGGCCCGACCGCCGTTGAAGCGTCCGGCCACGAGGTCTTTTACGGTGAGCGTGCCGAGCCGATTGCGCTCGGCAGCGCCAATCCCGTCGAGCACGGCGCCAATCTGGCCGCGAAGCGTGGTCCCCGGGTGTTCGAGACAGGCGAGGACTTCGGCAACTGAAATCTCGGATGAGTCACGCGCGAGCACGACCGGGTGGGTACGGTCGATTGGAGACAATTCGGCTGACTCGACGATTATCCCGGCGAGCTTGAGCTGATCGAGCACCGGCGCCAGCGCGCGGTCGGCAACTCCGAGTTCCGCCGCAAGTGCATGCACCGTGCAGGGCCGCGCCGGGTCGGGTTTGAGCATCCGCTCGCCCGCCCGCAAAACCGTAAGCAGCGCCGCGATCCGCGGGAAGCCGGGCGATCGGCTGTCGAGTTCGAGGGAAGCGCCGATACCCTGTGCAGCGGCGGTCAGCTCGGCTCCGTAGAGCACGATTATCCACGCCATATAGATCCACGTCAGCAGCATCGGCACCGCTGCGAGGGCCCCGTAGATCGCCTGGTAACGGGCGGCTCCGACCTGGAAGCGGATATAACCCCATTGTCCGACCTGCAACATCACCGCGGCGACCAAGCCGCCCAGCACCGCGCAATGCCATCGCACGCGCGTGTTGGGAAAGAAAATATAGAGAAAGGAAAAACCGGCCCACAGCGGTATGGTCGCGGCCATCCAAGCGACACCCGGCAGATGCGGCAACTGGTGCATGAACTGGGTCTTGGCGCCGACCGCGGCGGCCATCAGCACCGGCAAAGTGAAGGTTACGCTCAGATAATCGGAGAATTTGCGGAGCCAGGTGCGTCCGCGCGAGACATTAAAGATGTGATTGAATGCGCGTTCGATCGTGCCCAGGGTGAGCACGACCGTGAACAACAGCACGGCGCCGCCGACCTCACCGAGTGCGGCGGCGCTGATATTGGCGACGAAGCCGAGAATCTGGTTGGCGATTTGCGGCGAATCGACTGCGAGGTAATGCGCGATGAGCGGCTTGATACGCTCGACCCCGCCGAGTCCCTTAAGCGCCGACAGCCCGATGGCCAGGATCGGCACGAGCGAAAGCACACTGGTGTAGGTGAGGGCCGAAGCCCAGAGCATCGCGTCGTGGCCGGTGAAACCGACGATGGAGCGGCGGATCGTGCGC
>Ga0187818_10001190_pt1 | contig 10386 bp, 7 predicted proteins | sample NC_wetland_sal_i_14_FD_130581 | JGI IMG/M metagenome (GOLD analysis project Ga0187818, IMG submission 130581) | Wetland sediment microbial communities from Neuse River Estuary, North Carolina, USA - SO4_3 | ecosystem: Environmental > Aquatic > Freshwater > Wetlands > Sediment | place: USA: North...
AAACCCGACGTGCGAGCGTGCGCTGTTCCGGTCCGGTCGCGAAATCAAGCAACGTCTGGACGGCGAGATCCTTGTGTTCAGAGAAGCGTTCTCGCACGGCGCTCCGGAGTTTCTTACAGCGATCCCATTCTCTCCACACCCCCAGATAGGGTAGCTCCGGAGACAGTAGCAGCCACGATTCTGATGGGTAGTTGCTGGATGCCAGCGCCTCATACACGGGGAAGAAACCGCTCGCAATCAACCTCACGCCCTCCATACCACCGGCTTGCAAGCCGAGAGCGACTAGCAAGAATGCACCGTGCAAACGTAGCAAGGGAGGGACTTTCTCAGGCGGTTCTGCCGCCAACCTCTGAACATCCTCTCGGGATCCGTTCAGCAACTGTCGTGCCAGGTCAGGAGAAACAAACCATGAGCACAGAACTAGCATTCCGGGTGACAGCAATTCAGCTGCTCGGAGTCGGTCAGCGGCAGACACTGCAAGTGCTTCCCGCCATGTCTGTGAGGGAAGTTGTTGCGGAACAGCATCACTCTCAAGCCAGCGAGACGCTCCCTCAATCGCATAGGGACCTGCCTTTTCAACGGCTTCACGCACACCTACATTTGTGCCAGCAATAAACATGGCCCCAACGATTTCGCCCCAGTCTTTACCCTGCAGCGTCAATCCGTTGAGTACTTCGGAGATCCGCCATTGCAAGTGTGTTGGAAGTTGCCAAGTCTCCACGTGACTGGCAAGTGCTGGGCGATGACTAAGCAGAAGCTGTAGCAATTCCGGATGTTCTTCCGATATCAGTCTCAGCTCTGTCGGCTGCACTACATTCGCGATCGCAGCAGCAAAGCCGATAGCAGACGCTCGTTCCTGCTGGCGAATCAGCTGCGCGAGCAGCGACAGAACTTCTCGTTTCGCCGAGTGCCACAATCTCCCCGCTAACGCTGTAAAGTCAAGAGACACACCTTCGTATGGTCTCGCACTGTCAGAAGCTAGCAGAAAGGTGGCCGTAGCCAAATTGCGATCGAGTTCGACTCCGTACGGGCGATCTTCGCGTGGACTGATCAACCATTTCTTGAGATGTAGTGCGTCGTTAGGATCCGCGAACATTTCACCAATGCTGCGAAGGGTTTCCTCCCAATTGCTGTTGGGCCGCAGGACCAACCGATAGTAAGCAGATGCCAATGATGCAAACGCGCTCCGCGCTTCTTTCACATCCGCTCCATACTCGCGCAAGAACTCGCGGAACGGTCCTGCTTCAGGGGCTTGAAGGTCATTAAGCGCTGCGTCCATCCATTCAGGTTTGGACGAGTCAGATTCTTCTATTGGGTCCACAAGAAAATATTCGCCCTGGCGTTGCCACGCTCCGCGATTGGACTCAGGAGTGACCTGCAAATCGAATGAGTTGCCACTTCTGCCGCGATCTGCGAAAGATCCGGTGGAAAACCGAAAACTACGACGCAACCGCGGCCACTGCTGCGACCACAAAGCAAAAATCAAATCTTCTGTCTTTGCTGCCTCATCCGATGAAACCACAACCTGCCTACCCGGCAACATGTAAACTGCTCCAAGCAGTCTCTTCGCTTCCAGCATCATCGAACCTTTTAATCCCACCGGTGCCCGAATCTCTGCTCGAAGACTAATGGGTACCTGGTAAACGTCCCAGCGTTTTGATGAAGGCCGACGGAAGAATCCTCGGAGAACGCTCAGGTCTGTCAGTTCTGCGAAGTCTGCTAATTCGACGAACAAAACATGACTCCAGACACAGCCGGGACGCGGCATCTCTGGCGCAAGCCAAGTGCAAAACAACACATAGTAGTTCGTGCCTACGAGCGGGAACCCCGTGTACGTCGCTTCGAAGCCCACCGCCGGAGCTGATCCCGACTGGTCGGTAGCCACCGCCAACACATGCTTGAGATCCGATGAGAGCTGTAGAGATGCACCTAGAAGATGGTGCCCCGTGTCATAGCCGAAAAGGGCCTGGTGAAGTATGAGCTTAGAGGACATATTTCAGACGCGCTAGTCCAGTGCTAGCAGCCAACGGAGTGGGCGCGTTAGATCCTTGGATTGCACTCCGTCTTCCACGATCTTTACGCGATCTTGAGGCGGCAGCTTGCTCAAGTCCTTTAACTCCTCCTCGGTTCCGCCCAGCGCGCTCACGCCATAGATTTTCGTCGTGAAGATCTCCGAGTTCGAACGGAGATACTGATCTAGCAGCGGCCACTCCCTAGCCAGGAAAGCAGCGGGATTCTTGGGCTGACGATTTTGAGGCTTTTCCACTGTATCCCACGCAGAAATCAGAACTGCGACCTTTTGAGGGCGCATGATTTCCCCCTTCGTGGCGATAAATTGCAGCACATCCACCAGTTGTACTTGCGGACTTGCTTTCTTTGGGTCGAAAGTCGTTCCCTTCCGGTCATTTGGCGGAAGCGCCACCATTGCGCCCAGCAACTCCTGATTCGATGACGGTGTGTCGGATCGCACAAAGACCAGGACTCCATTTATGTTCTTCAGACTGTCGCGATAGGACTCTGTCCATTTCCGATCGATCCATTGGTCCTGGAAAACTTCGCCGTCCACGTCCGGCAGAAAGAGCCGACCTCTGCGACCCGTTCCTGCATGTTCGAACAACAGCTCCGGGGCTGCTCCTTGGAGGTTACGCTCGGTATGTTCGAACTTCTTGCCCGCACGGTATTTCTCTTTATCACGTTCGAGATAGCTACGGTCTGGAGCAAGTCCGTAACTGCCGAGCGCATCTGTCGTAGGTGGGGATTGCAGCAGATCGTCGACCGCATATATAAACGACGTTTTGCCAGCGTCCGGCAAGCCGACGATGAGGAAATTGTATGCGTTTTCTTCCATTGTGATCCAGCCCGTCACACACCAAAGCGGCAGAAATCGCGCGCACAATCTGCAGAAGCAGAATCATACCGAAGAATTCCCGGATATCGGAGCGTTGATCCTACCCATACCCCGAACAGCTCAGCAATAGTCGACTCCGTCGGCATAGAACCGTCAAGCGGGCGGGCAGCTAACCGCCAGGTGTAGACCTTGGCCACGCGATTCTTGAACTGTGAGTTGAACTCGCTTTCGAGCCTCGTAGCGGCCTCATCGTTCTCTGAGGCATGCTCCTTTTTCAGAAGTTCATCCAATTTCGAGATGATGAGATGCAGTACGGTCTGTTTCCCGATCTGCCCGGTCTGCAACACACGTTGCACAAAGTTCTTTGCCTTTGCGCAATGATCGTGCCGAAAACTCCGATCCGCAATTGCTGCACCATCCACGACCAATGCGAGATGATCGGCGCGGCGCAAGCAGAGAAGTTGCTGGCAGACACTCTCCGTAGTGATTGCTTCGGGGAATGTCTCACCGGATATATCATTTACCAGCAAGTCTATCGGCTCTGCCCTACTGACCGGCTGTCGAACGGTAAAATGCAAAAAGCTGTTATCGTATTGGCGCGAAGACCGCTCCATCGTCGGGGAGACAACGCCACTCTCCACGGTCGCCAGCCAATTTAAATTCTCGAACTGCCAAAGCGTGCGGCTTCCAGCAAAGTCATAACCAGCAACCGGCCCGGCTTGGAACTGCTGATGCACGCGCGCGATGAGTGAGGTTTTTCCGCTTTCTTTCATTCCTGCAAGTGCAACGACAATGGCCCGCGACCGTCCCGAAAACTCCCGCGCCTCAGCAATTTCCAGTGGAAGCCCTGAGTAAAGAGATTCGCTTGGCGGATATGGAGTAGCGACCGACGCAGAAACCTCCAACGCATCGGAGGATGAGATGTCATGCACACTCTGGGCACCATCGGCCACGAGATTAGGACAGGCATTTCCCCGGCCCTCCAGGCATCGACCATCCTTCGCAAAAGTGCAATTGGCTAGCTTGCAGCGGACCATAGGCATCAGCCGTTCTATAGAGCCCCGAGCGCCTTGAGGAACATCAACTCTCCATAAAACTGATAAGCAGCTTCTTCTGTCGATAGGGCATGTCCAAGATCCAATCCAGGACAGAGTTTGGGTAGCACCTGTACCGCGTTCTCAGGGTCGCCAAATTCCTGACACTTGGCAAGACCAGTGACGATAGGCACAAGATCAACGCTGTCCGTGAAGTTTAGCTTTTTCAGCTGGGCCGCACGCCAACCAGAGTCCGCAGCTCCAAGGAAATCACCCAGAGTGAGCGTCTTCTTCTTCTGTCCAGCTTTGCAAGGCTTGAGTGCCCGAGCGAGCAGCGCCCTGGCAGACCGTGGTGGCGGGAGAACATGGGTCCGGTCCGCCGCTTCTGCCCCCGCGACAAGCGCGTACTCAAGGGCCTTTAGATCCGGTGTACGACGCTTCAAAGAATCGCTGTACTCTGTGAGTACCCACCACAGTAATGCTGTTTCTTCCCCCAATCGACGGACCTGACCAGAGAGCCTGCCAATCTCGGTGTCAACTACCTGTTCATAAGCAGCTTCGGGCGGCGTTGTTTTGTCACCCAAGGACTGCGCTTGTATCGCCAAGTTGGTTGTTGCATGCGCGAAGTCGTTTGGTCGTTGCTTTTCCGCTTCGGTCTGCAGGTACTTCTCCGCTTCATCACTGATGGCCGGCTGCGCTGGTTGTATGGACCTATCGAGAAACGCAGAAAAGCGCAAACCCAGAGCGAAGGCGTTTCCCTTTGGCGAACTGTCGTCGAATGTGGTGACCATCACCACTCCCGCCATAACTCTCACTAGCTCGGCATTGTTCGCCACCGGAAATTCTGGGTACAACGGAAGCAGTTCGTCCGTCATCCATTTGACTTCCGCGTCGTCGGGTTTTGGAAAAAGGAACAGTCGCAACAACCGTGGCACCGAAGCGCGAGACAGACGTGCGGCAAACTCGCCCGCGGCTTTCCATCGCTGCTCAACGACATTCTGATCTGGGTTAATGTCGACGTTGCGAAACCAGTCAATCAGGTGTGGGTGCATAGTTTTATTAGGCAAACGGGTTTGGAGTATCTTTCAACGTCGGTGTTCTCGAAGCGACGGCGGTCCAGAATCTGGCTAGGGCCTGCGTCTCCTCACTCGCACGGCGGAAAACCTCCGCCCACATTGCTTGAGGGGGAAGCGCGTCATCGCCGTCACGCAACAGCCCCGCTTCGTTGGCCGCAGCGTAGCGATCCGGGGTTCCAAGGCGGAAGAAGTAAACCAGCAATTCACGCTTTGCGGTCTCTGTCTGCGTGGGCATCGTTGGCTCGGCAAGCTTCACATCTACAGTAGAACACAGTTCCGGAGCAGGGCTGCACTCAACGATTTTAGTTGCGGCGGCAGGCGGCGTCCACGGGGCGAGTGAGAGCCGATGCTCATCCACCTTCTCATCGTTCTCGTTGCGCCCAGGGCGAAATTTGTAGTTGCGCTTGTCGAACTCGCGAGTGTGTATCCGGACGACCAGTTCGCGCTTGCCATCAGGTCCGTCAACCATAAGCTGCAGAATGTGATACGTCGGCAGCCAGTCAGCTGCGTCTCGACGCGAAGGCTGAACCGCTCCCGCAAACAGCTGAACCTGCTTCGCGTCCGGAGCAATGCGCGTGCTGTGTTCGTGGCCGAACAGCGCCACCGGAGCAAACGTCCGCAACGCGTTACGGACGGCGGCTTTATCCATCAGCCAATCCGGCGGGTGATGACACAGAACTACATCCACCACACCGGGTGTGTGTTCAAAATGGGAGGTTTGAAACTCAGACACCAGCAAATTGCCGGGAGCGTCCCCCTTATCGGAAATCAACGCAGAATTCAATCCGTGCAGCCGAACCGGTCGGCTATCATCGAGCGTTTTATCGAAGATTCGGTGCCAGGCAAGCTGATCTGGCTTCGTGAGGCAGTCGTATCCTTGAGCAAAGTCGTTATAGCTCTTAAGAGGTGCCAGCATGCTGTGCAGAGGGTCGCGTTGAAGTTGTTTCGCGATAACATCTCGCCACACCACCGGATCTGGCGTCTGCCGCAGCCCCGCGTGAGAAGCCCAGAGAGGAAACTCCGGCTCAACATAGTCACGGTCTACGTCGTGATTACCGGGAACTATGTAGGTGCTGGTTACTGATGCACCAGTCCTTTTGAAGACTTCGTCCAGAAATCGTTGGGCAGTCTTGTACTCACCTTGTTTTCCGCCATACGCAATATCACCCGTGATAAGCAGCGCATCATAATTCGCTCCATCTGCAGGCTTCTGCTCAAGATCTTCGAGCAAGGCTCTCCGAATCTGTTGGTCGAGGTCAAACTGCGATAGATCGTCACGGGGAGAAAAGTGGATGTCGGACAGATGAACAAAAGTAATCATGCGGTGAATACTGCTTATCTCTCAGAAATGTTCAGCTAAGCCTCTGCGCGTTAAACATGTCTGCCACACATCACTCACGATCCCGGGCACTTCAACAAGTACTTGAGGTCATAGGGTATCAAACCGCTGAGCGGCCCACAATGAATCATCACGATTCGGGTATCCACGTCCTTCCGGATATCTTCAGCAGGGACAAGTTGCCCTTGTGGGAGCAGCTCGTACTGCATGTCGCGAATGACGTTCGGGTCCTGCATTTTCTTCTTGAAATCACGAACCATGTTCTCTGAAATCTGCTGCCGCACCTTCCGTGTACGGATAAATAGGGCGGCAACGAATGTTGCCGATATCACGGCATCCCGCTGGGCGAGTTGCTGCTGACGGTCAGCCAGCAATCGGAGCACGGCGCTGGCGTCGCTTTCGATCCGCCCCAACCAGTTCTCATACTTGTTGCTAGTTTTTCGGCCATTAAGTTCATACTCGTAGAAGTCGCGCTCCAGACATTCGTTGTCCGGGGTGCTTGGTCTGGCGGGCTTATCCTTCGAGAACAGCCACAAAGTGCTTGCGGGATCAGTAAAGTTTGCCAGTAGGAGACGCGGCACTATGTGTTGCCGTCTCGTCAGCTTTTGTTTGTTTGTACCAGTTGGCGTTATTATCGCCATGAACATCGACCTCCACAGTTGGTTAAAAAGGAAAGGATAAGACAGAAGGGGCTATCGGGAGCGGGCCAAGGAGTATTGCGATAAGAGGATCACAGCCCCAGCAACTATTAAAATCAAAGCGACCCATTGCCACATTTGCTGGCAAGTTCTTAGCGCACGCTCTTGGCCCTCGCGTAGTTGCTGGCATCTCGCCAACGCGAGCTTGTGGTCCTCCAGTTCGCGTTCGACTTTGGATCTACCAAAGACGCCCCGCAAACCGGCGATTCCTGAAACAATACCCAGGATGCCCGCCATGATCGAAATGATTGAAATGACTACCTGCATGCTCTATTAAGGATAAGCATGATGCTTGGCACGGTCAAGAACACGTGGTCGCTCTACCCTGGCCATGTGATTACGGAACACTCAGCCGATGGACCACTCCGCGGACGGAGAGACAATCATTGAGGTGAAAGGGCTGATCCCCCGCGGTCAGCCCTAGGCCCAAAATCAGTTTGGTAGCAAATTGGTAGCACACGTTTTGGTAGCATTTTGGTAGCAAAACGCGCCGATTTTAGCGGTTTTTGCCGACTCATCCGACTATTAAAGCCTTTGCCGTCAGCAAGTTACGGTTTTTGTCGTTCCATGGCATGGAAGAGGTCGTCGGTTCGATCCCGACCAGGTCCACCAAATCTTCAACCGGTTACGGCGGTCCCATTTTTCAGCTTGGTTGCATCTGGCAGCAAAACGCCGGTCCCGTGCGTGACCTCTTCCAAGTCAGGAATCAGTCGCAGCTCGGCACCGAGCTGCTGAGTCGCAGTCCGCCGGGCCAGCGACACGGCCCGCGAAGGACCTTCGCACCTCAGGCGCTCTGCATAGCGGCACGCACCTTGGCGGGCGTGAAGGGCACCGAGCGCAGCCGCACCCCGACCGCATCGAACACCGCGTTGGAAATGGCGGAGGGCACGACGGCAGCGGAGGGCTCGCCCACGCCCCAGGGCTTCTCCGTCGGCCGGTCGATCAACTCGATGTCCACGTCCGGCATCTCCGGGAACGTCAAGATCGGGTAGCTTGCCCAGTTGAGGCTCGTCACCCGCGAACGGTCGAACTTGATCTCCTCCTTCAGGACGCGGCTGACGGTCTGCGTCACGTTGCCTTCGACCTGGTTCTTGACGCCGTCGGGGTTGATGATCTGCCCGCAATCCTGCACCACGGCAAAATGTTTGACGCGGATTTCTCCGCTCTTGCGGTTCACCTCCACGTCGGCGACCGCCCCTACATAGGTACGAGCCAGCTCATACTTGATATAGGTAAGGCCGCGGCCGGTTGCAACGTCGCCACTCGCTCGCTTCGGCGAAGTTCGGCCCGCCGAAGCTCGGCCCGGCGAAATTCGGCCCTGCCATTGGGCCAAGCGGGCCAGCCGCTTCAACAGTTCGACACCGCGCGGATCGTTCAGGTACCTCAGCCGGAACTCCAGCGGATCGGCGCCGGCCGCGGCGGCAATCTCATCCATGAACGATTCATTGCAGAAAGTGTTCTGCATGCGCCCCGGGGCGCGAATCCAGGATGGACGGAGCGGGGTTTCAGCCAGCCGGTGGGCGACCGTCCGCACGTTGGGGAAAGCATAGGGTATGGCCGTGTTTTGGATAATGTTGCCGGGAACCATCCCGGTCTCATGCGGCAGGCCGGCCAGTTCCGCTGCCACTAGCTTGACGTTGCCGATCGCGCCTTCCGGGACGTAGAGCTGGGAATACCAGGCGATGACGTTGCCGTTCGCGTCGAGGCCAGCCTGGAGGTCCATCAGGGTCGGCGGCCCTTTCGGATCCCAGCCATGCTCGTCCTCGCGCATCCACTGCACGCGCACTGGCCGCCCCGCGGCGCGCGCGAGCAAGACGGCGTCGGCGGCCGCGTCTTCATGGCCGTTGCGGCCGTAACAGCCCGAGCCTTCAACGTAGATAGCGCGCACGTCAGTGTCCGGCATGGAGAGCATGGCCGCGAGTTGCTGGCGGAGATCGTGCGTCGCCTGGCTGGAGGACCAGCAGGTGAGCTTGCCGTCCTTGATTTCCGCAACGGAGCAGGAAGGCCCCATGGAGCCGTGCATGTGGATGGCGAAGTTGTAGGTCGCGCTGAGCCGTTTGGCCGCCTGCTCCAGCGCCTGCTCGGCGCGGCCGACGTTGCTGGTGACATCGTCCTTGGTGACCTTGGTGGCGCGGACATGCTCCCACAGTGTGCTCTGCTCCGGCAGGCCTTCCCAGTTGGACCAGTTCGCCTTAAGTTTCCGCGCCGCGCGGATGGCGCCCCACTCGCTCTCGGCCACCACACCCAGGAAATTGCCCTGGCGCACCACCTTGACCAGGCCAGGAACGTCCTTGACCGAGCTCTCATCGACGCTCAGCAACGTGGCGCCGATGGCCGCCGGCCGCACTACACGGCCGTGCAGCATGCCGGGCACCTTGAAATCGTGCATGTAGGTGAACTGGCCTGTCATCTTTTCCGGAATGTCAAAGCGGGGAACCGGCTGCCCCACGATCTTGTAGGTCGCCGGGTCCTTGAGCGGCGCTTGCTTGTCCACCTTCAGTGAAAACGTCTTGCCGCCGATCAGCTCGCCATAGGTGACCTGCTTGCCGCCGCTGCGCGATCGCACCGCAGCCTGCTCCGTACCCCGCTCCGTACTCCTCTCAACGATGAGATCTTCGGCCGGCGCGCCGAGCCGTTTGGCCGCTTCCCGCAGCAAGGCGCTCCGGGCGGTGGCGGCAGCTTGGCGGATCTGTACGCCGCCGTTTTGGATGGAGAGGCTGCCCCAGGTCTTGCCCTGTGCGGGTGTCAGGGCAGTGTCCCCCTCGACGACCTGAACGCGCGCCAGCGGCACGTCCAGCTCCTCGGCCACGATTTGGGTCAACGCCGTGCCTATGCCTGTGCCCAGATCGACCTTGCCGGAATAAAGCGTCACGCCGCCGCTGGAGTCGATCGCCAGGAAGGCATCCACATCGTCAAGTGCGACGGTCTTCGTCATTGTGCTTGCTGGAGTTCCGCTCTGGGCGGAGGCCGTCTTAGACAAGGAGGGCAGGGAGAAGCTGACGATCAGGATGCCGGTGCCCTTCAAGAAGTCGCGGCGGCTTGGTTTGGTGAACAGCATGGTCGGCCTCCCTTCACACGCCGGCAGCGGCGCGCTTGACGGCGCGGACGATGCGCAGATGAGTACCGCAACGGCACAGATAGTGGGCCAGGGCCTGCTTGATCTGAGCATCGCTGGGGCTCTTGTTTATGGCGAGCAATGCGGCCGCCTCCATGATCATGCCGTTGATGCAGTAGCCGCACTGTGCGGCCTGCTCCTCGATGAAGGCTTTCTGAACGGGATGCAGCTTGTCAACTGTGCCCAAGCCTTCCAGGGTCACGATCTTTTTCTTGCCGACCGCTGAGATCGGCGTCACGCAGGAGCGCACCGGCCTGCCGTCAAGGTGTACGGTGC
>Ga0187818_10001193_pt1 | contig 10378 bp, 5 predicted proteins | sample NC_wetland_sal_i_14_FD_130581 | JGI IMG/M metagenome (GOLD analysis project Ga0187818, IMG submission 130581) | Wetland sediment microbial communities from Neuse River Estuary, North Carolina, USA - SO4_3 | ecosystem: Environmental > Aquatic > Freshwater > Wetlands > Sediment | place: USA: North...
AAGTGAGTGAAAACGAGGAACCACGCGACCATCCACAGGTGTAAACGTGCGGAGTGGCTGTGCCGCTTCAGCCCGGCAAATATACCAACCAACACAGCTACGGTTACGACTGTGGGTATCTTTTCAAGGATGGTCATAAGGGACAGCTACGACCTAACGTTATTTCAATCTTGCGCAAGAACCAAGATGTCCCGGGTAACTAAAGTAACTGGGGCACGTGTCATAAATGGTGCCGTGGAAGACCGTGGCTTCACAGGCTGCGGACAAGTGGGCTCTGTTACCTCAAGAGCTGAAGCCCTCATTCGACAGAGGGCACTGATCGCAGCGCTAAAAAAGGGCTCCGCCACCTAAATTCCGAGTTCTCCAACAGCCGCTCTCAGTCGTACCGATTGTCATTTCGAGGGGATTCATCCCCGAGAAATCTGCTTTCCCCTCATCCCGAAGACAACGGATTCCTCCCGGCTGAAGCCGTCGGAATGACAAACTCTTCAAATGCGGGAAGGAGCTCAACAGAGCCATGTGGTTTCTAATGTTCCCGCTACATAATCACCAACAAGCACGCAACTTTAAGTGGTTTCAGGGGTTGAATTAAATTCGAGTACAATTCTTGGCAATCCCTTTTATGTCGTACTCGAGCAGCCTTTGTGAGGTAGGTCGGCAGTGTCGATGCGATCGCAATGGCAGCACATACGGATCCGGAATCCCAGGGAATCGACCCTGCATCCAACTCAGGCACCAGGGATCTCATCCAATCTATACAGCATCTTTGGAGAAAAAACTTGAGAAAGCTCAGTTTAATCACCGTCGCGTTTGTGTTTTGTCTCATCGTCGGAACCGCTTACGGACAACAGTTTGACGCTGCTTTTGGCGTCAGTGCGCTCACATCTCCGTCAGCCATCACCAGCGGGGGAGTTATTTATCCGACCGAGGGAGGCGGGGCCTACCCCGGTTTCAGTGCTGATTTGCTGCTGCGGCATCGTCTGGGCGTCGAGGGTGAAATGTTCTGGAGGGCCAGCCAGAACCTTTATGGTGGGTACCAGCCCTATCGCCCGATTTTCTACAGCTTCAACGCCATCTGGGCACCGCGGCTGGGCAAGGATTTTACGGGCGAGTTGCTAGGCGGAATCGGGGGTTCGGATCTCCGTTTCTACGGCATCGTGAACTGCAGTTACGCATTCGGATGCACCAACTACAGCAGCAGCAACCACTTCATGGGAGACATTGGGGGCGGCCTCCGCGCCTACTTCTGGCACAATGCTTTCATTCGCCCGGAAGTACGTCTTTACCTTGTGCACAACAACGTCGAATTCAGCTCTGGACGCTCAGTGCGCTACGGAGCTTCGATTGGCTATAGTTTCGGCGGAAAGTAAGGCAATCTTCCGCTCTTGCTAGAACAGGCCGCAAGACGTTTGCGGCCTGATGCATATTTACGTTTAACCTCTCGGGCAAGAGCCGATTCTCTGGTGATCCCTCACTTACCGACATTGCCAATCTGGAGTACAATCCAGCAATCTGAACGGTAGGAGGTTCTGCCGTGAAACTTCGTGGATTGGCTCTCTCCCTGCTCGTTACTGCGCTTCTGGTCCCAAGTGGCGGCTTGCAACTGCGTCCATCTACGCCGCCAGGCCGCATCGAGGCCGCCAAACACCCTCTTGTCTTGGAACCCCCGCTTGGACCGCAATCCCAAAAACTCGATGCGGCCAAGATTCACCAGGAAGCCGACGAGTTGGCCAAGCTGGCCCAGTCGGTCCCAGCGGATATCGATCAAATCGCGCAGGGTAAGCTGCCCAACGACTTCGCCGACAAACTCAAGCGCATCGAAAAGCTGTCCAAACACATGCGCGGCGAACTTACGCAATAAAAAACCACTGGCCCGCGGGCCAGTGGTTTCAGTTAAAGCATACGCTTCAGTTAGAAGTTCAGCCGGAGGCCGAACTCCATTTGTCGCGGAGCACCCGACGAGAAGACGCCCGAGCCCAAGCCCAAACGCACCGCGTCACGGCTCTGTCCAGGAACGGTGTTTGAGGCCGTACCGGAAATGCCTACCGTGTTCGGTGCGTAAGCGCCGACCTGGTTGTCCAGCAGTCCGGACAACCTCCCGAAGTTTGCAAGATTGAACGCATTGTAAGCACCGATTGACGGCTCAATGCTGAATCTCTCCGTCACCTTGATCGGCCAGCTCGCTACCATGCTGACTTCGCGGAAGAGTCCGTTGTCCACCTGGCCCACCGGAGCACTAGCCACGAAGGGCTTCACCGCCCCTAGCTGCTGCAACTGTGCGGTGCTGAACAGGCCCGCGCCCACCAAGGCCTGGCCCGCCGGCGTCAAAGTACCCGCCTGCGTGCTGTTGTAGTTGGCGATTGCATTATTGATTCCGCTCGCGGAGACTGAGCGATCGAACTGTCCCGGTTTCCCTTGCGCCTGCCCGGCACCCGTTGGAAATATGTCGCCGATGGTGCCGTCTCCCGTGAAGTCGGTGTGGAAGATTCCCGATTGATCCTCTTGGGTGCCGATATTCATGAGCAAGGTAGACGGAGCAGCGGTTGCGAAGTTGCTGATTACACTGAACTGCGGGCCATGGTGGACCACGTTAAAGGTTAGACCAAACTTGAACTGATCGGTTCGGTCCAGTGAAGTCGGCCCGGTGTAGTAGCCGGGGTTATTGTTGTCCCAGGCAACCGCACTGAAGTTCTGGTCGTTTCCGCCGTTGCCCACAAAGCGCGACAGCGTATATGCGACGGTCAAGTCCAACGACGAGATACCCGGCATTGGGCTGGCGATTCGTTGTTTATAGGAGGTTTGCAACGCGTTGTACACCGACCGGCCAATAGGGTACTGGAAATCGCCCTGCCCCATCAGCGGGTTGATGCCAGCAAAGGCCGCACCGGTATTCGGAGTCAGGCCAAACACTGAAGCAGCATAGCCGCTGAGGTATGCCACGCCCGAATCCAGTCCGTTGCCGGCAAAGTTGTCAATCGTTGCACCCGCAGCGATGGCGCAATCAATGGCCGCCGAACTAGTTCCGCCCGAACAGCCGAGCTGACCGGTAGTCGCTGCGATTGCGTTCAGTGCCGCTGCCTTGTTCAGAAACCGGGCATCGCCCACCCGGTTCACATCAATCGTCAACGGGAAATGCAGGCTGACGTTGCGGATGTAATCGGCCGTCAAAACGCCGCCCTTCCACAGTTCACGCTGCACTCCAACGTTGAACTGATAAGAACGGGTGGTGCGATAGTCGGGAACGTAAGCTGCATAGCCTTCGTTCGGACCACTGATCTGGAGGGTGCTTCCGACATAGTTCGGGTTGGCGGTAGCTCCCTGCGCCGCCACCCCCGCTATGAACTCATTTTCCAGATCGGCCAGCAGCGGGCCTGCGGAGGAAATGGGATCGCTACACAGGGTAGCAAAGGACACGCCATCAATGGAGGTGACATTCCCCTTTCCCGGAATAAAGAATGGACCGCAGCTAAAAATACTCGGTGCATTGAATAAGCCCTTGGCTAGCTTGGGCGGACGGTCAAACAAGGTGTTGTTGAACACCGAGTTTTCGTAGTAGATACCCGCGCCCGCCCGGATGACAGTTTTTGCATTTCCTTTTACATCCCAGGCAAGTCCCACCTGCGGTCCGAAATTCGAGTTCGGCTGCCGGACGGGGTTGCCCAGTCCCGGTGTGAACCCGAACTGATCGAGCAACTGCGTGCTGCCGGAGCAGGGTGCGGGAGTGAGTGTGACCACCGAGCACGGGATCGGAGCGAGATCGCTGTCCTGTCGGCCGGTGTCGCGGTTATAGCGAATTCCGTAGGTCAGGGTGAAGCTCGGCTTGAGCTTCCAGGAGTCGCCCACATACCACTGGAAGCGGGTGTCGGATTGTCCTCCTGCCGGCAGGTCAAAACCCGGCTTTTCCGTGAAGTATCCTTGGCCGTTCCCTATGTAAGCGGCAAGGAAACCGCAGTCCAGCGGGTTGCTGTTGGGGCAAAGTGAGGTCGCGGTGAGGATTAACGGCGCGCTGCCGAAGAAGTTCGCAAAGCCGCCGCCCTCGATCCGGTTGACGCCGATACCGTAGCGGAATACGTGGTTGCGCCAAACTTTACTGCCGTCATACTTGAACTGCTTGTTCGATTGGAAAGTGCCTTGCGGCGCTAGAAGGTTGGGACCGAAAAAGAAGTCGCTGCCCAGGAAGTCGACTCCGTCACTAGGCAGAGGGTTGTAGAAGCTGGCCCCGTGGGTGGCGTCGATAATCAGGTTATGGAACTTCAGGTACCCTAAGCGGAAGCTGTGTGACCACGACCCTTTATTCCAGTCCACGCCGCCCGCCTGGGAGGGAGTATTGTCGCGGTTGGCGTATACCGGGTACCCACCGTAGTAAGTGGATTCCGATTTGTTCCAGTTGTAGGTGAAGCGGTAAAAGACATGAATATCCTTCATCGCTTGCCAGTCCAACTTGCCGGTTACCGCGGTATCACGGAACGGCGAAAGGTACCCCCCGCTGAGCTGGGCAAACGTGTCCGGAGCGACAACCGGGCTAAAACCATCCTGTTTCATGCGTTCGGCATCGATGAAAAAGAACAGCTTGTCTTTAAGAATTGGACCACCGATACGGCCGCCAAAATTGTTTCTTTGATAGTAATCCGTTAAATCTCCAGGGAATGCCGCCGTCCCCGCATTTCTGTCTCGGAAATTGTAGAAGCCCTGGCCGTGAATGTTGTTGGTGCCAGAGCGGGTGCTGACGTTGACCGCACCCGACGAGGTCAACTCAGTGGAAAGGTCAAGGTTCGAACGGCTGATATTGAATTCCTCGATGGAGCCCAGGCCGATGTTCTGGGTGGTGGTGCCTACAGTCTCGTCGCTAACATCCAGTCCATCGAGTTCAATGCGTGGCGTACGCCCAAACACGCCGTTGATGGAGATCGAAGTATAGCCCGCTTTGGTTGGGTCGAATGTCGTGCCGTCCTGGATCTGCACGCCCGGCTCCAGTTGGGCAAGATCGAGGAAGTTGCGGCCGTCGACCGGCAGCTTGTCAATCTGGTCACCGGTGAGCACGCCCTGCACCGTGGCTTGCTCGGTATTGACCTGAATCGACGAAGCCTGCACCTCAACCACTTGGCTCGCTTGACCGACCTCCAGTTTGATATTGCCCGAAGAGGTCACGGCGACCTGGACGGTGACTGGCACCTCTGAGGTGCGGAAGCCCTTGGCCTCAACGCGGACCACGTAGTTGCCCGGGAACAGCGCGCCCGAACTGTAAGTGCCGGAACTGCTGGTGGTCGTCGTGACGACCTGACCTGTGGCCTTGTTGGTGAGAATGATTCTGGCCCCGCTCACGACGGCACCAGAAGGATCGGTGATTGTTCCTTGAATACTGCCTTGTGAGACCGTCGTCTGAGCCAGAACTGTGGCCCCAGTCGCCAGCAGGCATGCAATAACCAATATCGATAGCAACAAACGCTTAAAGTTCATGGCTTCCTCCGCGAAGTGAACTCGCTCACGCAAAATGAATTGATTCTTAACGGTATGGGGTCGCAACCCGCATCCCAAAGGTAGACAGCACGCCAACAGACACTTAGGATCAGAGCTTGCTGTGCATATGAATTGCCAAGTTCTGTCTTGTTATCTAATGCAATAAGTATCTTTTGATTGAGTAGTTTAGATTTATGTAGGGGAAGCTTAGACAGCAGAATCTATGGATTTTGGAAGGTGCACCGCTGAAGCCTATCCGTAAACTCATAACCCGGTCCCACCCCAAGTCTGCGTAGATAGCCCTAAGTCTCTGACAAGACAGTTAATAACAGACACACATACTACTGTCATCTGGTGGTGCGTCAATTGCTCGTTTGACGCCATCAATAGAATTCTGGACTGTGCGTACCGGAGAGTTATCCCTCTCAGGCGCCGAGGTTTCCTCAAGCCAATTTTGGCTTCCGGTTTACCTACGACAGTCTAGGCTTTTTCCTACAAGCCGGTTCCCGAAAGGAAGGTGGACGACGATGTTGCCCAATCTACCCCCCCCTCTCCATCAAGCCAGGCGATTTAGCTTCTGGGCTCTGGCACTAACCCTTTTGTTGTCTTCTGCTTTTGTGCTCGCACAAACGACGGTCGGCACTGGTAGTATTCAGGGGACCGTAACCGATCCGAGCGGCGCAGTGGTCAGTGGCGCTAAGGTCACCATCACCATCAAGGCCACCGGCTCGGTCATCAGCACCACCACCAACTCGGCCGGCGCCTATAGCTCGGGTGCCTTGGTTCCCGGCAATTATGTTGTAAGGGTCGAAGCTCGGGGCTTTAAGACGACCCAATTGCCTTTGACCGTGTTGGTGAGTAATACGGCGAACGGCAATGTGAAATTGGAAGTCGGCCAGACAAGTGAAACCGTCGAAGTTCAGGCCAGCGCAGTTCAGGTGAATACTGAGCAGGCTACTGTGCAGGGAGTTCTGACCTCGGCCCAGATCGACAATCTGCCAGTCAACGGCCGCAATTTCCTCGACCTCGCGCAGCTCGAGCCCGGGGTGCAGATTCAGGATGGCCAGAACTTCGACCCCACCAAAGCAGGCTATTCGTCGATTTCCTTCGGCGGCCGTTTCGGCCGTACCGCCCGCATTGAGGTTGATGGCGTGGACGTCTCCGACGAGACCGTGGGCACCACCACTACCGACATCCCGGCCAGCGCGATCCAGGAATTTCAGATCAGCCAGTCCAGTCTGGACATGTCCACGGAGTTGACTTCTTCCGGCTCGGTGAACGTGACCACGAAGGCCGGAACCAACGCCTTCCACGGCGAGGCCTTTGGTCAGTTCCGTGACAGTGCGGTGGGGGCTGCGGCGTTGCCCGTACCTCCGGGATTCAAAGCTCCCTTCCAGCGCAGCCAGTACGGCGGTAGCTTCGGCGGTCCGATTATCAAAGATAAGATGTTCTTCTTCATGGACGGGGAGCGCACCATCCAGCACACGCAAGTGCCGGTACCCGTCTCCGCTCCCTTCAGCCAGTATTCCGGAACGTTTGCCGATTCTTTCCATGAAGGGAACCTGCTGGGCCGTTTGGACTACCAGCTCCCGAAGGGTATGAAGGCCTTCTATCGTTTCTCGTACTTCAAGAACTCGCTGGGCGCCACCTTCGGCTTTGGCTACTCGCTCTACGACAACGTGGATATTACCCGCAACCAGGTAGTGGGCGTGGACTTCAACACCGGCAGCTTTACCCACTCCGTTCGCTTCTCGTTCTTGAAATTCCAGAACCAGATCGTGGATGCGACCACAGGCACCTCGTTGCCCTTTGCCAACATCCACGCGGACATGTTTTTGGGATCCTCGGGCTTGGCGGCTGGCCCGAACTGGCTGGCCCCGCAGAGCACACCGCAAAGTGACCACCAAATCAAGTACGACGGCAGCAAGATCATAGGCTCCCATGTAATCCGTTATGGGGTCTCGTTCAACCACGTCCAGGGTGGCGGCTTCGCTTCGTTTTTCAAGAACGGACCGCAGATCATCTCGACGGTCTCTACCAGCGAAATCGCGGCAGCCGCCAATGGTCCTTTCCCGGGCGGTTCTTCCAACCCGTTCAACTATCCGGCGGATAGCGTCGTGGTCGCCAATGGCTTGGGTTACTCTACTACCAAGCCCGCGCTCGGCTTCCCCGCTGGAGGGCTGGGACCTGATAACCGCATTCTGCTCTACCTGGGCGACACTTGGAAAATCAAGCCGAACCTCGCCGTCACCTATGGGCTGCGGTATGACCGCGACAGCGGCCGCACCGACAGCCAATATCCAGCGATCCCACAGTTGAGCGCCTTGATTCCGGGTCTGGGGAACACGGTGAATCAGCCGAATGAAAACCTCGCCCCGCAACTGGGTTTTGCCTGGGATCCAATGAAAAATGGCAAGACTTCCATCCGCGGCGGTATCGGCTTGTTCTACGAGAACGCCATCTGGAACAACGTGCTCTTCGATGGCCCCTTCCGCGAGGCTACGGGTGCGTTTCTGCAGACGGCCAACCCTTGCTCCGCGCCAGGAGCGCCGGTGACCTTGCAGACCGTGAATGGCCCAATAAACACGCCAGGAAGCGCGCTAGCCGTAGCTGTGTGCGGGCCCGCGGGAGCCACCAGCTTTCCTCTGATCGGCAACGCCCTCTCCTCGATCATCGCGTTGGAACAGGCTTGGATAGCAGGATCACCTTTGAACCTTAATGCGCCAAACCCGTCCTTTGCAGGTCAGTACCTCACTGGCTGCGGCTCCACTGCCGCCACCGCAACGAATTGTTTCTTCCTGCCGGTGCTGGCCATGTTCAACCCAGACTACAAATCCCCTCGCTCGGTGCAGATGAACATCGGCATTCAGCGGGAGATTCGTCGAGGCATGGTACTTAGTGTCGATTTCGTGCGCAACGTCCAAACCCATTTCCTTTTGGGCGTTGACCAGAATCACGCTGGCGACATTCGCTACTTCAACAAGGCGGGCGCACAATCCGCGATTGCAGCAACCGAAACGAAATTCGGGTGCACCACCGTCGACTGCGTCATCGCCGCCGGGGGTACGATGTCGGACTTCGCTTCCGCCGGTTTGGGCTCTTCCGCCGACATGGGCGGAAGCAGTTGCCCCGCGGCGCTGGGTTACGCGTGCGCGTTCGGCGGCATCAACCCGAATGCACCGCCGCTCACCTTCCTGTCGCCGGTCGGACGCTCCCTGTACGACGGACTGCAGATGAAGCTGGCGGAGAATGTCAAGGACCCCTTCCGTGGTGCCCGCGCCGTGAACTTCCAGGCTTCCTACTCCTTGTCCCGCTTCGATAACAGCGGCGGGAGTGTGGCCGCCGACGCGACAGTGACGGCCTCCAGTGGCGACCAGGACTTCATCGTGCCAGCCGTGGACAACGCCAACGTCAACCGCTTCTTCGGACCTTCCACTCTGGACCGCCGTCACCAAATATCCTTCGGGGGCTACTTGGACCTGCTGGGTGGGTTCCAGCTCGGCCTGATGGCCCATTTTTATAGCCCGCTTTCGACCACGCTTACTGTTCCTAATACTGCCACGGGCGCCGGTGAAATCTTCCGCACCGACTTCACGGGTGATGGCACGACCCAGGACCCAATCCCGGGGACTACAGTCGGTAATTTCGATCGCGGCATCAATGCCAGCAACATCAATGCGACGATCACCAACTACAACCAGAATGTGGCGGGGCAGCCTACGCCGGCAGGCCAAGTGCTAATCACGGACGGCCTGATGACGGCGGCTCAGTTGACTGCCTTAGGTGCTGTGGCTCCGACCGTGCCCCTTGCACCTGCGGATCAAGTCAATCTTGCATGGCTGAAGGCGTTCGACACCACCCTCGGATGGACCTACACCGTCAAGGAGCGCTTCACGATCAAACCGTCAATTGGCTTCTACAACATGTTCAACTTCGCTAACTTCGACCTGCCGGAAAGCATGATGTCCGGGTTGCTGAACGGCCAGGCCGGCAGCATAAACGGCACCAATTACAACGGGCATTTCGTGAACCGGGTCGGCGTCGGCACCGGCGTGTACACGTTAGGCTCGCCGCGTGAACTCGAATTCAGCTTGAAGTTCAACTTCTAACCGAATTCAAACGGCGGATTTCATCACCAGCCCCGCGAGGGGCTGGTCTTTTTTGGCGATTTTTCGGCGCTCTACGGGGCCAGTTCACTGCGCAGGCGCTTGGAAAGTTTCTCCACTTGCTTCAGCTTCCCAATCACATCCCTGGGCAGCATCCCCTGCGCGACTTTGTCGATGTCCGGAGGGATCGATTGGGCCAAGGTAGCCAGTTCATCAGCGTCGCGCCTGAGCTTTGCCACATCGACGGGCGCCGCCTGGTATTGGGGAGATGGTATGTTTTTCTCGGCCTGGGCTTCAGCCTGATCAGCTTGGCGTAAGCCGGGCGGCCTCGGCTTCGCTCCTGCTTGCGCTGCAGAAAATGTCGCAGAGATCAGGATCGTGAATAGCAGCATTGACATTTTCACGGAGAACCTCCTGGCGGAAGGGGACGCGCAATTAGCCATATTGTAACGCCGCTTAGGACCTGATCGCTTCGCCTCCAGCGGCACCATCGCAACGCACGAGGCTACGTGCGACGTGTAGAATGCTGTCTCTTCCACCGCTGCGATGAAGCGATAGCCACGGTGGGGAAGCGTTTGGACGCAACGTGGGTTTTCGGCATCGTCGCGGAGTGCTGCCCGCTGCCGCTTGATGCGGTTCGAGAGTGTAAGAAGAAACTGTGCAAACGGTCATGACAAAAGATAAAGGAATGTGGAGCGGGCAGCCATCCTCCGCAAGTGGTCGAGAAGGAATGGCGGGGACGACGGGACTCGAACCCGCGGCCTCTGCCGTGACAGGGCAGCGTTCTAACCAACTGAACTACGTCCCCGGTTTTG
>Ga0187818_10001195_pt1 | contig 10371 bp, 4 predicted proteins | sample NC_wetland_sal_i_14_FD_130581 | JGI IMG/M metagenome (GOLD analysis project Ga0187818, IMG submission 130581) | Wetland sediment microbial communities from Neuse River Estuary, North Carolina, USA - SO4_3 | ecosystem: Environmental > Aquatic > Freshwater > Wetlands > Sediment | place: USA: North...
AAAGTCATGAAAATCGCCAGTCGTTTGTCGAAGCTCATCGCCTGCACAGCGCTGCTGTTCGTCTTCTCCTTTGCCGCCCTGCCCACGCAAGGCCAGAACTCTCAGGGAACGATTCTGGGGCACATTCAGGATCCAACCGGCGCGGCCCTCCCCGGGATCAAGGTGACCGCCACGAATATCAACACGAACGTGACCAATCACTTCACTACCAACGGCACAGGGGATTACGTGTTCGTGGACATGATTCCAGGGACGTATCAAGTGAAGGTGGAGGCCAACGGCTTCAAGACCGAAGTGAGTGGGAACCTCATTCTCGAGGTAGACCAGACCTTGCGCCAGAACTTCGCCCTGCAGGTCGGGCAAGTCAAAGAGGAGGTAGTCGTTACGGCTGACGCCCAGATGGTGCAGACCGACAACACCACCACAGGCAACGTGCTCGATCAGAAAACGATCGAAGAACTTCCGTCCAGCGGACGCGATTTTAACAACCTGCTGGGCTTAGTCGCGGGCGCAGGCAATGTCAGCGGCGGTTCCCAGGTTTACTGGGCGAATCACGGACTCAACAACACTTTTACAGAAGTGAGCTTGAACGGCGAGCGGCCCGAATCCACCACCTTCATGGTGGACGGTGTCGCCGACACGGATAACTTTTTCACCAGCGCATCCGCCATCCCATCCGAGTTTTCGATCCAGGAGTTCAAGGTGCAGACGGGGCTGTACTCGGCTGAGTACGGGCAGGGCGCGGGCCAGGTGAACGTAGCCATCAAGTCAGGAACAAATCAGTGGCACGGCCAAGCCTACGATTACCTCCAGAATGACATGTTCAATCCCAAGAGCCCTCTGGAAGAGGAGCAGTTTCTTTACGAAGGCGCTCCCGTGCCGAAAGTAGCACCGTTTAAGCAGAATCAGTTCGGCGGCACCTTGGGCGGCCCGCTCAAGATACCCGGCCTGTACAACGGACGGAACAAGGCCTTTTGGTTCTTCGCGTATGACGGCGGTCGGCGGCACTGGCAGCCAGTTCAAGGCGGAATTCAGGTTCCAACGGCCAAGGAGCGCACTGGCGATTTCTCTGACTGGCCTTATCCGCTCTATGACCCGACCACGACAGTGTGTAATCCGACGTGCGATGCCACTACGCGCACGGCATACACGGGCAACCAGATCACCCCTTCGGAAATTAATGCGATGGGGCAGAAGCTGGCCAATCTGTTTCCTTTGCCGAACATCACCTGCACGCTGCCCTGCGCCAACTATCTGATACCTCTTCACAACTCCATCACGACCAACAACGAAACCTTCCGCGTAGACGAGAATGTTGGCGACAAAGATCGTTTCTACTTCACCGGCAACGTAAGAACGGACGACGAGCCTCACCCCAGCATCGTGCCCTACTCCGGGTCCGAGAACTCTACTAAGGCACAGCTTTTTGCCTTGAACTGGGAGCGCACCATCAATTCCACCACCATCAACACAGCGCGCCTTGGCTATAACCACCTGTATTTTGCCACTGCCTCCGAAACCGCTTACGGACCCAATCTGCAGGCAAACCTCGGCTTCGCTAACGCCCCCGAGACTCCTGCCTTTTATGGGATTCCAAACATCGGTTTCAGTCAAAGCTACAATGGCATGGGCAACGGCAACAACGGGACTTTCACGAAGAGCGGCACGTATCAGTTTGTGGACAATCTGAAAATGATTCGGGGCAAACACTCCATCACTCTTGGCGTGGACATCCGCCGCTTGCGGGAGTTTGAGACAGACAACTACCTGGGAACTGGCACCATTGGCTTCAATGGCCAGTACACGGCGAACTGCAATCCCGCGGAGGGCGACCCAAACTGCCCGCTCGGAGGGTCAACCCCGGGCCCAGGGCTAGGCAACTCGGTCGCCGACCTGCTGTTGAGCGATCCCAGCGGGCTTTCCGGCCCATTCCCGCTGGGCGTGGATTATCTGCACACAGTGGGCACGAACGTGAATTTGTTTGTGCAGGATGATATCCGCTTAACTCCACGTCTCACCGTAAACCTGGGCTTACGCTACGAATTACCCCCGGCTTTTCACAGCATCAATGACAGCGGCTGGGGCTTCAATCCGGCCAATGGAGGCAGCCTCGACTGGGTGAGCAAAAGCTTTGTGCAGGGAATTGATCAACTGGCAGCTGCTCAGACCCCTCCGGCCACACTAACTCCCTCTTTCCTCAACTGCTGTATTCAGAATTCGCTCGTCCCACAAGACAAGAGGGACTTTGCTCCGCGCATCGGCATTTCGTGGAGGCCGTTTGCGACCGATCGCTTCGTAGTCCGCGCCGGATACGGAATCTTCTACGAGACCTACATGCGCTATTACGACCAGGTACAGAATTACGACGACAACAGCCTGCAGACGCTGTTGCCTTCACCCTACCCGACCAACTCCGAAATTGGCAATGAACAACAGTCTCTTGGGCCACGCCTGAACCAACTGTGGTCCGCACCGATCCAGGGCCTTGGCGGCGAGGGGGGACAGGGGGGGGTGTTTACGCTTCCCACGTGGGACAGTAACGACTTTGTAAACATTGACTACATTTTGAATCAAGTGAACTGGCCGTACAACCATAATCCCTATAGCCAGCAGTGGACGCTCGACACGCAATTCGCCGTGACGCCAACTCTGCTGCTCGATGTCGGTTATGTGGGCTCCCATGGTTTGCGTCTCTCGACATATCTCCCATTTAACGCTGCCGTCCCGCCGAAGGTCACGGCAGATTCATGCAACTACTTGTTCGACATCTCCCAGGCGACCGGAAGCAGTGCCGCTTGCGCAACCGACCCTAATTTTCAGCCCATTGACACGCGGGTGCCGTATCCCGGCCTTCCCTCGATGATGTATGCCAACGCCAACATTTTGGGTTCCAACTACAACTCTCTCCAAATACAACTGCGGCAGCGCTACTATCACGGCCTGACCTATAACGTTGCTTACACGTGGTCGAAATCTCTGGATGACCTCTCCGGCTTCAACGTTTCTGGAACTGGCGGTTTCATTCAAGATCCTCACAACCCCGCGGGCGACTATGGACCCTCCAGCTTCGATCAACCCAATCGCCTGACCGGGAATGGAAGCTGGGAGCTGCCCATTGGCAAAGGCAAGCGCTGGTCGCTGGGGCCCGCTAATTGGGTGCTGGGTGGATGGAAGGCGAGTGGCATCTACACCGTCACGTCTGGTCGGTCGTTTACGGCATATGGGTATGGAGGCCCGGGCTTCGACGAGATGGGTATCGAATACTGGAATAGCAGATACCGGCCCAATCAGTCGGCGAATCCGAATAGCGGTTTCACACGAAGCTTCACCCAGTGGTTCAATACCAGCGTTTTCTCGCTAGCGCCACTGGGCACATATGGTGACGAAGGAAAGGGTGAGTTGCGTGGGCCGTACTTCGAGGATCTCGATCTGAGTTTCGCCAAAACGTTCCCCATTACCGAAAGACAGAACATCCAGGTGCGCTTCGAGGAGTTCAATGCCGGCTCACCCTGGCATCATGGCGCATGGTTCCCCGACGGCGGTGTTACCGACCTCACCTTTGGCTCGCTGGTTCCGCATCAGAGCACCGCTGACAAGGTGACGCCTTCGCAATGGGCCCACGACAACCTCTGGCAGGGACACACGATTCAGTTGAGCGCAGTGTATTCCTTCTGACCTGCGGATAGGCTGGGACGCCCGCCCACCGTTGTGGGCGGGCTTGTCCCGGGGCAGAGGCTATGAATAATTCCGTCCTTATCGAAATTTGCGTTGATTCGACCGAGTCTGCCCTTGCCGCTGAGCGCGGCGGGGCGCATCGGGTTGAATTGTGCGGCGACTTGCTGGAGGGTGGCATTACTCCCAGCGCGGGATTGATTGAAACCGTACGTCAAAAAGTTGGCATCAGTCTTCACGTGATCATTCGGCCGCGGGGTGGCGATTTTTGTTACACCTCGGATGAGTTCGAAAGCATGAAGCGGGATGTAAGCACCGCAAAACAGCTCGGAGCCGATGGAGTCGTCTTCGGCATCCTCAAAGAAAATGGACACGTGGACACCGCCAGAACTCGCTGCCTGGTCGAGATGGCCCGCCCGCTGAATGCCACTTTCCACCGCGCATTCGACATGTCCGCTGATCCGAAACAGGCGCTGGAGGACGTTATCCATGCCGGCATCCATCGCGTTCTGACTTCGGGCGGCGAGCAGAACGCGGAAGATGGCATGCCGGCCATCGCCAGTCTGGTTTCAGCCGCGAAAGATCGCATTGCGATCATGGTGGGAGGCGGCATCCGGGAAACCAACGTACGCCGCATTATGGTGGAGACCGGAGCCCGGGAAGTCCACGCCAACGTCGGACACTCCGTTCCCAGTCCCATGATGTACCGGAACAACAAGATTTCGCTGGGAGCGGTCAAAGGCAGTGAATACCAGCGTGTGGTAGTCCTGCAGGATAAAGTGCGGCGGTTGCTGGAAGCTGCATCCACCGGAGCCACTGCGCCCACACCGACCTCAGCCGGTTAAACGCCGACGATGCTTGCGCCGCAGTCGGCATCCACTCCGGAAACCGACCGGGCCGATTTCTCAGACCTGCAGATCGCGAAGGTAAGGGACGCTGGCCTTCATCATTTCCAGGTTCATTTCGACGAAGTAGTTCTTAATGCCCCCAGTCTTCGCGGCTGTGAAGATCTTCTTCCAATCCAGAGAGTCCTGACCCACCGCCATTGTTTTCTTGGTTGCCGCGGACCAGCCTTGTACGTGCATGGAAACGAAGCGGCCGGGATACTTGGTGAAATACTCGGCGGCATCGTAGCCGCGGCTGATGGTGGAAACCTGAAACTGGAACTTGACCAGCTTGGGGTCGAGAAGGTCGAACAGCACGTCGTAGGTGCGCCTGCCATCCACTGTGGAGAGCTCGAAGTTTTCATTGTGCAATCCCTGCTGGATGCCCGCCTTGGCCGCCTTTTCGCCCATTTTGTTGTATTCGTCGGCTGCTCGCTTCACATCGTCCATGGTCGGATTCTCGGGACCATCGAGGCTGGGCACGATCATTTGCGTCAAGCCGACATCCTTCGCCCAGGCAATTCGGTCGTCTTGATTCTTTCTGAGTTCGTCAATGCCGAAGTGAGAACTCACACACTTCACCCCGGCATCACCCAGGATCTTCCGCAGCTCGGCTCCTTTGTATTTGGCGAGGCCGCCGAAGCCCTCATCGGCATAGCCCGCGGGCGAGCAAAGCTCGATCGTTTGAAATCCAGCGTCGGCAAGCTGCTTGACCGTGCCGGGGAAATCCTGGGCGATCATCTTCCTGACCGGCCAAGTCTGGCATCCGATTGGCATGCCCAGCGGATTGGCGCGAAGCTTCAGCGCGCCGGCGGAAAGAAAGCCGGCCGCAGCGGCGTACGTCGCCGCATCTCTTAGGAATTCCCTTCTCGAAATCGCAGACATGAATGCCTCCTTATCCACTTGTCTTCACTTCTCGAAGCCGCGTAAGCCTCAACGACGTATTCGCTAGAGTTCCCACCCTTTACGACGTTCCGGGCTGACGTACTTCTGCGCAACGTCAGAGTTGACCTTCAGGTTAGCGCGATCCCAGCTGAGTTTTTCTCCCATACGAGTCGCGACGTTTCCCAGGAGCAAGGTCTCGGTGACCATGCCCGAGAAAACAAAATTGCCGCCCGGCTTGTCTTTCCCTCCCTTGCAGGCGTCGAGCCATTCCCGTTCGTTCCCCGGCGACCGGGGCAGAGTTTTGGGTGGCTGCTTGTAGCTATCCATCTTCGTTTTAGGAATAAGCTCCGGGTGCCCACCGTTGAATGAGCACAGAATCTTCCCCTTGTCACCGACGAAAAGGAGCCCTTCGTCCTCCTCGCCTTCTCCCTTTAAGGGACGGCCCTCTTCCAGTTCCTCCGGACGGGCCGGCTTTAGCCCGCCGTCATACCAGTTGAATTTCACGGGGGGCATCTCGCCGCGCGCGGGGAAGTTGTAGCGGACAATCGAGGCCTGCGGATAAGTCTCGTCGTAGCGATCGGTAGAACTCGCTTCCACACTCACGGGCGCCTCCAGCTTCAAGACGCGGAAAATCGTGTCGAAGCTGTAGGAACCCATATCGCCCAGGGCACCACAACCAAAGTCGCACCAGCCGCGCCACACAAAGGGCAGGTAAGCGTGATTGAAAGAACGCTCTGGTGCCGGGCCGAGCCAGAGGTCCCAATCCAAACCTTCGGGCACGGGTTCGGATTCCTTTGGACGTTCCAGGCCCTGGGGCCAGAAAGGACGGCTCGACCAGTTCATGACCTCGCGCACCGGCCCAATGGCGCCGTCCCAAATCCATTCACAGAGCAAGCGGGTAGCCTCAGAAGCCTGGTTGCCAACCGCAATCTGAGTGGCCACTCCGGTCTCGCGAGCGATTTCAGCGAGGCGCCGAGCCTCATAGATGGTGTGCGTCAAAGGCTTCTGGCAAAAGACATGCTTGCGCTTTTTCATTGCCGCCGCGGACACGGCTGCGTGCAGGTTGTCCGTGGTACACACAACCACGGCGTCGAGGTCTTTCTGCTTTTCGAGCAGTTCGCGGAAGTCGCTGTACGCGGCGCAGCCGTGATATTGGCCGGAACGCTGCTGAGAGCCGTAGTAGCCGTCCACGATTTTCTGACAAGGTTCGCGCCCTGCAACGCCTCCCGTGACGCCGAGTGAATGGGTCAATTGAATAGGTTGGTCAGGGCTGAGCCAATCCCAGCCGCTGTCGACTCCGAGCAATCTGCGGACGGAATGGCAGAACTCATGTGTATCCCACTGCGGATAATTCGCGCCGGATTTGTTGGCGTCGCAGACCGCCACGCCCTGTACGTCGGGTTCCTTCAAGAAGTGAAGCATCACGCGCAGGCCCTGGGCGCCGACTCCGATGAATGCGATGTTGACCTTGTCGCTGGGCGGAACGTATCCCGGGCCGCCCAACACCCGGCGTGGAACGATTGCGAGACCAATTGCGGCTGCGGCAGTTTGTCCTAAGAATTTGCGCCGTGACACCGAGCCCTCTGAACGAAGCCGATTCTTCATTGCTCCTCCTTAAACCGCAGTTCGCGGATTACGGCCTGACTTCGATTAACTGGGAAGGAACACTCTAGCGGAACGAGGTGGAGGAAGCAATATGCCGGGAGCATTCAGCACGCAGAGGAGATTAGCGCTGCGCCTTGCCACCCGCGCTGGGAGCTGTGACCACATCACTGGACGGGCCAACCGCACCATTCGCACTCACGTAGGAAATCCGATACATGGCCCCCTTTGACGCAGGCGGATTGTTGTCCGAAGCGGTTGCGCCAGACATCGGTCCGGCGATGCGCAGCCACGCTCCGTTCGGCTCGCTCTGGCGTTCCACAATGACGCTCAGCCCCACGGGCGGCTGGCCGAATTGCAAAACGACATGCGGAAAAGGTGAGCTGACGAGTTGCAGAGTTGGAGCTGCCGGTTTGGGAATCGTCGGCGAGCCAACACGAATGACGACCGGCCGCGTGGGATCGCTGCGATTCCCGTTCTTATCTACTGCAACCAAACGGTACCAATAACTTTCACCCGGGCTTACGTAGAGGTCGGTAAACTGCCGAGCGGTGCCCGGGAGAGGATCACCGATGACCACCCCAATATCTTCGGCGCGGCCAGAACGCAGAACGAGGAACTGCGCCGTTTTCTCCGGCGGCGAAGCCGGCTCGAAGTCAACCGTGGCTTTACCTTCCGCGCCAGTCGCGCCGGTAATCGAAGGTTCTGAGGGAACCGAACGGTCCGCAATCACCACCTGGACAACGTCGCTGGGAGGACCTTCTGCATTGTCGAAGGCTACCGCAATAATGCGGTACTCCATTTTCGCATCGGAACTGAGTCCGAGGTAGTCGTCGTACAACGGTTCCGGAGAGACGTGCGGGTTGAGGCGCACCCAGTTTTCCGCACCCGCGAGTCCGGTTGTCGCTCGGCGCTCCACGAAGTATCCCGCAACCGGGAAGGCGACCGGTTTCCAGGTGAGGCGAACCCGCGTTTGACCGGTGTCCGCGGCCAGGCCTTCGACCTTGGGTGGTGCGCCGGGATTCTTCGGCTGTGCCGCGGCCGCAGAGGAGGGATTCCCCAAGTCTCCACGAGAATTCACGGCACGAACCCGATAGTAATAGGTTGTTCCGCCGCGCACCGTGTCGTCTTCATATTGGGCGGTGCCGGGCGGCAAGGGTTGAGCAGCCAGCGCCTCATACGGCCCGGCATTGAGGAAGGCTCGTTCCACAAGGTATCCGGCAAGATTCGGTTTGTTTTCCGCCTTCCAGCTGACGACGATATTGCCGACACCGGCACTCGCGATCACCGGATCGGGCGGTTCCAGCGCGTGAAAATCCGGATAAAAAATGCGAATCGTGCTGCCTTCGCCGCGGCGGCCGAAGACATCCACGCTGAATACCTTATAGGTCAACATTTCGTTGGCCGGAGCGTTGCGGTCAACGACGAGCGGCATCTTCGGGTCCCAGCGCAGGCCGACAACGGCAGGCCTCGCGGTCACCGGCGCCCCCGATTGCCCGCCTCCGTCGCGCTCGATCGCGTAGGCGACGACCGAAGGCGAATGGTTGGCAGCGGGCGGATTCCAAAACAGTGACACGCCGTCCCTGTCGCCTTTTGCCTGAACCCCGTCGGGCGCGGACGGCAGAGCTGTGGCCTGGGAAGAATCCACCGGAGAGGTCGTCATTTGGACGATTGGCTTGCCGGCTCCGTCGAGTCCTTCCACCTTATAGACGCGACTTCCTGGAGCGACATTATCGAGAGTCCAGGAGAGACCAAGGGCCCGCGCAAAGTCCGGCTCGCTGAATACGCGCAGGCTAAGAATGGCCAATAATTGCCTGCGCTGCGGGCCCGAGTCAGGGCTGGCAAATATTAACGCCAGTTTTTGAATGAGGTCCCGATCCTCCACGGAGAGCGTCTCCAAAGCTGCCGCTTCTCCGATCTTGATCTGAGGGGCCAGCACTTGTCCCGTCGAATCGGACAGCTTCCAGCCACCAGCCGGCCATCCGGAGGGCGGCGGGAACCAGAACAAGGAAACGTGGCCTTTACCGTCGGAGGCCGCGAACATCGTGCCGGGAGCTTCCTGCGCCCGGCATGCGGAAGCGGCGAGCGCAGAGAATGCGAGAACAACGATGTAACGTGAGGCTCGGCGAAGGTTCATCGGAATCATAAGTGCACGTTGACAGTAACATCACCGATCGGAGTTCCAACCGTCGCGCTGGCGTGAACGTCGAGCGGCGCAAACTCGGCGTGGACCTGGGCACTCACGCCAACATGAACGCACCCAGTAATGCTGCCATCCAGAGGCACGCTCACGCTTACGCAGGCTCCCGCCTCGACTGAGGCTGAGAAGTCGCCGGAAATATGCGGCTGCGAAGTCACCGTAACCCCCACGTCCATGCCGCCCTTGATGTAGCCGGAAATGCCGCCGGCTCCGGCTTCGAGGTCAAAGTATTCGCCGCCGCCCAGCGCAAGGCTGCTGCTCGACAGCATCATGTACATGTCGGCATCGCTTACCAGCAAGTGGCCGCGAATGCGCGGGCCTTGCTGCTTGCCGAAATCAATATGCCAGGGCCCACTCGGGCCGAAATGAAAATCGATAGCGGCGTCATTCGGACCGCTGCCCAAGTCAACGTACGCCGCGTTGTTCATGAAGTTGAGATGTCCCCACATGCGCCCGTCGAAGTTGCTGCCCGCATATTGGAAGTAGCCGCTGAAGTCGCCGTTGCTGTTGTCGGCTTGCTTGAGAATCCAGGAATGAAAGTCCATGCGGCCGCCAGCATTCGAGCCACCCGCTTTGATGGTCAGATCGCCATCCACCGTGCAGGTGAACTCGTCGGATGTCCCGATGCGCATGCCAGCCATAAAGAGGAACGAACCGTCTATCGTCGGAGTCTCGCCGCTCAGGGTTCCGACGTGTTCAAAAGCGCTGATGGGGAAGTTGTGGCCCATTCCTCCTTGAACCTTGAACAGGCTCAGGCCCGGCGCTACCGGCACGCCGGAGGGCAAGGTCACGCCCACCCGCGTGAGCCAATAATCATGCCCTCCTTGATAGCCCAGGCGGAACTCACCCGTGATCGCGGGTCCGCCGATTTCCGACAAATCCACCGACCCCGAATATTCGCTGTTGCTGCCTCCGGAATAAACCGGATGGACCTTTGCCTCGGAACTGGGCTGGCCAGATGGATACGGCACGTCAATCGAGAAAGGAGAACTCTCAGGCCCGACTGTCGAGTAGTTCGTCCCGGACTTGTCTACTTCATAATTCACCTGCATCGCGGCAGCGGCCATCACCTCCGACAAATGAACATTGGTGTTGAACTGAATTCCAATGATTTGATTGCCGGTCGGG
>Ga0187818_10001196_pt1 | contig 10370 bp, 7 predicted proteins | sample NC_wetland_sal_i_14_FD_130581 | JGI IMG/M metagenome (GOLD analysis project Ga0187818, IMG submission 130581) | Wetland sediment microbial communities from Neuse River Estuary, North Carolina, USA - SO4_3 | ecosystem: Environmental > Aquatic > Freshwater > Wetlands > Sediment | place: USA: North...
GCTCTGTACAGCGTAGTGCGATGCCTGGCTCTTGTCGATGTTACGGCGGTTACAATCCCTGTGGACGTAGATGAGGCAGCCGCGAACCTGACACGGTGCCGCTGCGAAACGACGATTCTTAAGAGCAACGAGGCGGCCACGCCAAGGCTCACGGTTTCGAAGCGACGGCTACACTCAGATTGAATTGATCGTGCAAGAATTTCACCGCTTCGTCGCGCTCCGCAGATGAAGTCTCAGGAGTGGAATTCAGGTACATGATGTATTGTTCGGCAGCGCCATCCGGGTCGCCGCGCTGGGCACGGGTTCGCGCCTCTTGAAGGACATCGGCCGACAGCCCCGACGCTTGTTCCCGGACAGCCTTGACCACTGCATTGCGGGCGTCAATCTCCAGGTCAGACAGAAACTGAGCCTCGTCCGGCTCTACGCCCTTGTTTGTAATCCCTTCGGTATCTTCCGGCTTGACGTCCTGCAGGACGACCGTGCTCTTGTGGTTGCTTTTGTGAACGTCGCTGGACTGGCCGATGATATTTCCTGACCGGCCATTCACGTGGAACGTCAGTTCGATGGACGCGCTGAGGTCAATGGTCTTCTTTGTATAGTGATACGGTTCAACGATTTCTTCCACGAGGCTTTGATTCGTCGTTTCCAATTTGTTGCGCAACTCGTCCGCATGCTTCTGCGCTTCCTGTACCGTGTCATTCGCCGCCGCAATCACATCCTTCTTCTTGCGCTGTGTTTGGGCATCGGACAGCGCTTGCTGCGCAGTGGTGAGTTGCTGTTGAGCGGAATCAAAGTCGCTCTTGGCTGCGAGCCACGCCGGGTTCTTTATCTCGTGCGTGCCGACCCGGTATTTCGATTGCGGCGTTTCAAGATTCGCGTTCTTGACCACCCGGTGTTCCAGAACTTCCCCGACCAGCATAAAGTTGGGCTGCATCGCGTCGGCAGCCTCTGAGGGCTTGCGCACGACCTCGACCGACACTCCTGAAGATTCCAGGCCGTTCGCTATGGCGTCGGCCAATTGCTCGGTGAAACCCGGACTGTCGCTCCTCGAAGTCTGATCGCGGAGCACAATGCCGACCGAAATGTGGGCCCGGCGTTGATACAGGGAAGAATCCTGGGCCAACTGGTCTTTGAGATTCTCGAGATTGGTAATCCCGTAGCGTTGCGCCGCTTTAAGATAAAGCCAGGCAACGCCAGCCCCGGATCCCGAAGGCTTTCCCAGATATCGGCTGGCCTGGTCGACGTAGTACGCGCTGATCTTGGAAGAAAGAAAATCGCGCTTGAGAATGATGGCCGGGTCGCCGCTCAAGGAACTGGCGCGATCCAGCAGAGTGTAGGCCTCCAGCACCGCATCCTCATCGGCCCGGCTTTTGATCGGAATATGTACTTCCTGGAGCTTCTGCGCGCGTCTAGGAGCAGCGCTCACATAGTTGTGCGCCAGCGCTGAAAGCTGCGATGTCACCAGAGCGCGCTGCTTATCCGGCAAGTCGGCCAATACGTTATAGGCCTCGACGAACTGGTTCTTGCTTGCATAATCATTGCTCTGGACGACCGCAAGGTTGGCTTGCAGCTGATCGCGCTGGGCGGCGAATTGGACCGTGGCGTTATTGAGGGCAGCGCTTGCTTCCCCGCTCTCGGGCCGGAGGGCCGCCGTCTTGCGAAACTCCCCTGCGGCCTGCTCCCATTCCTGTTGTGCGGCCAGTCTTTGTCCCCTATCGAAGTGATATTTGTACGCCGCATTTAGAACGGCATCCAGGCGTGGGATTTCCGATGCAAACGAGACGTAGGGTCCGAGCGAGTTCACCGCATCGTCGTACCGCCCGGACGCTATCAGAGATTCCGCAGTGCTGACAGTTGTTTCGAGCTTTCGTTCCTCCGCGGCGACCTCGCGGCGAAGATTGAGCACAGGCGCGTAGTCTGGCCGGACCTCCGACAGCTGCTCCAGATGCACTCTGGCCGCAGCCAGTTGCGAGTACCCGGGGCCGCGGTCTTGCAGAGCTTTTTGGAATGCCTGCAGGCGCGCACGGTCTGGTTCCAGCTGGCTATCGAGTTCTCGGGTGACGGCATCCATCAGCTTGATGGCCGGACCATAGCCTGCGGACGCCCGGTTCGCCGCTTGTGCCTCCAGCCACGCCTGCCGCAGCATGCCAATGCGCGCGCCGTTCGACTTCTGATATTGCCCGAAAGCAGCTTCCGCCACCTGCTGGTGAAGCCCTGCCATTGCGTTTTGCACGCTAGCTAAACGGTTCGAAGACGGATACCGGACCAGGAAATCCTGCCAGTCCTTGAGGGTATTCGCCCGCTGGGCGCGTAGAAAGTCCGCCAGTTCAACGTCTGGCGAGGGGACAAACACTAATTGCACTCCGGGCTTCAACACCGGTATTTCGAGATTGAGTGCAGAGGAAGAAACGGGAGTGCCCTGGAGCACCGCCTGCTCGGCCGCGTCCGCCGGAGTGAGTTCGGATTTCTTGTCGAACTTGAGGTTGCTGGGAACGACGCACATTGGCTTGGCATTGACCGTCAACGTGAGCGCGCCGTCTTCGCGAACTTGAAGCGATGAGGCTCCCGCGAAGGAAGCTCGCGGGAGGCCGTTGTAGTCGCTCTTATCGAATTTCGAAACGCCCTCGCAGAGACGCACTTCCGTCTTCCCGTTCAGGGTCATCCCCGTGATCTGAACGTAAGCAGCGCCTTGCGTGCCATCAAACAAAACGATCGCCGCCGCTGGAACATCTTTGGCGGAAGCAAAAACCGAGGTACCCAGGATGACCACGACAAACAAGCAATGCCGTCCGAAGCGAGCCAAGACGCCGCTCTGCTGCTTAGGCGCAGATAGCCAGCACAAAATAGGTCCCCGCAACTTCATAATCATGATATCGGCCAAAAGACTATTCTCTCGCGGGAGATGGCACCGTTGTGAGACTTGCTCAAGTCGTTAAGACACCAAAGTAACCTCCAACAATCGGTTACCGCGGCTATCATGAAACTTGTGGTGCCGGACCCGGAAATCCGTGTGTCCACATGTTTGCGAAAGCCAACGGGTTCAAATTCTGCGATGGAATTGTCGGAATCTGTACAGAACCGCCGTGAGCAACTCGAGTCTGCTTCCAACCGGGAGGCCATCGCCGGCAGTGTCTTGCTCTTCTTGCGCCTATGGAGCTATAGCGGTCCATCGCAGCCGCCCAGCGGCCTGGCTCTGGGACAGGATGCGGAAATCGCAGAGCTCATTCGCGGGATCGTCCACGAAGGCAAAGGAGCAATTGCGGAACACCAGCCGGAATTGTGGTCGGCTCGCTTCGACAATGCTTTGCACGCGCTGTCGGCGGCTAAAGAGTTGCAGCGGCGCTTCCTCACCTTCCACCGGAAAACCGAACCGCAGCAGGTAGTCCCCTCGATCCTGATTTACAGCACGAAAACTGAAGGAGTTTCCGGTGCGGATACCGGGGCCCCTGAGGACATGCTGGCGAATGTTACCTCGGCGCAAATCCTCGTCTCGGGCAGTATCTACGAGCTGGTAAAGAGTGCGCCAGGATTTCAGTTCAATCCCAAGCCGGTGCGCGAGGCGGGAGAGACCTTCGGCCCTGAAGCGATCTACGAGTTGTTTTGGACGGACGAGTCCACCTACGGGCACCTGCGGCAAGTGGGTGGAGGCCTCGACAAGGTAGGCCGCTACCAGATCCAGGAAGAACTGGGCCGCGGCGCTATGGGCGCAGTCTATAAGGCGTATGACCGCCTGATTGGACGGACCGTCGCGCTCAAGACCATCTCGATCAACCGCAACACTCCCGACGCCGATGATCTGATGGCGAGGCTCATGCAGGAAGCCAAGGCGGCCGGGAAACTCGACCACCCCAATATCATCACCATCTTTGACGTGGCGCAGGAGGACGACGTTGTCTACCTGAGCATGCAGTTTGTGGAAGGAAAGACTCTGCTCACGCTGCTGGCTGAAGATGGAGTCCCTTCGCTGCCAACCTTTATTTCCTGGGCGGACCAGATCTCGAGTGCGGTCGGTTTTGCTCACGATCATGGCGTGATTCACCGTGATCTCAAGCCGGCCAATCTCATGCTGACCAGCCAGGGCGTCATCAAGGTCCTGGATTTCGGCATCGCCAAAGTCGAGAATGCAACGCTCACGCAAACCGGGCTGGTGGTGGGCACACCCAGCCACATGGCTCCCGAGCAGGTGGCGGGCAAGAAAGTCGACCAGCGGGCCGACATCTTCGCGCTGGGCACGATTTTCTACGAGCTGGTAACTCGTGAAAAACCCTTCCAGGGCGATATTACGACCATCCTTTATAAGATCATGAACGAAGATCCGGTGGCGCCATCGCTCATCAATCCGGCTCTTCCGGGTAGTATCGACGCTATCATCCGCAAAGCTCTGGCCAAGGACCCCAAGCAACGTTTTCAGACTTGCGAGGAGATGCGCAACGCTTTCCTTGAACAAGCTGCGTTGCTGAACATTACACCGGCCGCTGGCGCGCCCGCTGTTGCGGTGGCCGCCAAGCCGGCGCCTCGCGGGACCGCCGCCGTTCCCAAATTCCTTCTCGAGTACAGTGCTCCGCGGCGATCGGGGCGCGTCTGGTCGACTATCGCTTTGGTCCTCGTGCTGGCCGTCATTGGAACCGCGAGCTGGGCTTTCTACACCTGGTCGCTCACAGGTTCTTTGCCTCCGCAGATAGAAAAACTGGTGGCGGCGGCTCATCGCATGTTGCCGCCGCAGTCTGGGCAGAACACGCAGAAGAGTACCGGCAACGACCCTAACAGTGCTGCGACGGCCTCCGGTACGCAGGCGGCCAGCAAAGCCGATGGGGCGCCAACTCAGACAGCCCCTGTGAGCGCTGGGGCTTCCGCCGCAGCACCGCAACAACCGGCCGGAGCCGAACCTTCAAGCGGTCAGCCCGCAAGTAATAGCGCTCATGCATCCGCAACGGCGACAACATCCGGCCCTTCCGCGCCGGGGCAGGCACCAGCTCTGCAGAGTTCCGGCGCTGAGCAGAATGACAAAAACCAGCCTCCAGCGGAGAGCGCCGGCGATTCGAATGCGCCTGCCGCGAACGGAGATTCCGGGAAAGCTCCCGCTTCGTCGGATACCGACGACAGTCAGACCGGCGCTGCACTGTCCGCAACGAAGCCTCTGAAAAAACCAGTGGCCGAAACCGCCATTACTGTCGACGGCTTCAGCCGGCGCGACGTCCCGGAATTGCTTCGCCAGGCCGACGCTGCAGTGGGGCGCAATGATTATCGTCTGGCCCGCTATGAGTACAACCTTATTCTGAAGCTTGACCGCGGCAACCCCGCGGCGCGCGCAGGACTGCGTCGCATTCAGGCAGCGGAACAGCCGCAGTAAACGCTTTGCAGCATGAGCTCCTTCTTACTTCGAGTGCTCCCCGATTGCATTGCGTGAATACGGCACTTCAAACGCGTATCCCCCGCCAGGTGACCGCCAGCGGGTGATAGTGGGCTGTTACAAAGTCGAGTCTCTCGTTTCTGTCTGATGCTCGGGTAGCCCCGAAATTCAAAACCGCCCACTACCCAGGGGTAGTACTCAGCGAATTCAGGAGTGGCTGTTGACAACTGACTCACCAAAACATGCCTGAAACAACTTTACCCTTAGGATTGCCCTACTACGACTTTTTCGTTTTTCCAGGCATTCTTGCATCCCCCAAAATGTTGGCTGTTTGGGAAGAGAATGGAGTTTTTCAACAGCCACAGGATTTCATACCGCACCCCGCGGTTACGCGGCTCCAGCTGGTTCCTCAGAAGTGGTAGACTACGTAAGTCGTTTCGACGTTTTGGATCCGCCCGCCGGAGAGGTGGCAGAGTGGCCGAATGCGGCGGTTTGCTAAACCGTTGTACGGGCTAACACCTGTACCGAGGGTTCGAATCCCTCCCTCTCCGCCAGATGTTCTAAATCCCGCATTCATAATCGTTTACCTCACACTTTCTATTCCACCGGTCACATCAGGCGCGTTCTCTCGACACCTGAGAGGTGCATATTGGGTGCATATTCGAGAAACCGCTCAAATTGCTGCATGGCTGCCGCGACGTCGGAGTCAGCCGTTTTGATGTAGCAGCTTTGCGTGACCGCCACGTTGGCGTGCCGCAAGATTCTCTGAATGATCTTGTCGGAAACTCCAAGCCGGTGAAGATTCGTCGCCAGACCACGGCGAAACGCATGCCAACCATGCCACTGGACTCCCGCTTTGGTGACCAGAGGCAAGATGACGTCTGCCGCCAAAGCGTCCAGGTTGACAGGCTTTCCCACTGGGCTAAGAAACATCAATCCGTTCGCGGGATTGCCTGACAAGCATCGGTGCAAGTCTAGCCGTCGAGCGAGTGGCGCGATGACTGGAACCGGCGCTTTGCTTTGTCGGGTCTTCGGCTCGAGCGCATGGCCCCTCCAGATAGACTGGGAGATCAGTACCTGCTCTCCCTCGTAATTCTCCCAGAGGAACCCACGCAGTTCGCCTTTCCGCACACCCGTGAATGCGGCGACAGCAACGATCGTCGAGGCCGGTTCCGGTAGCACCTTCAGCATCTGCGTGATCTCTTCAAGTGAATAGGCATGTGTTTCGCCGGCAGGTTTGCCTTTGGGCAAGACCACGTCCCGTACCGGATTCTCTGAATTGATCACACCTTGGCGCTTGGCGAATCGAAACATTCCCGAAAGAAATGCTTTGATGTGGGCTAACGTGGTGGACGTCAGCTTGTGCTCCTTGGCTATTGATTCAAGGATACGTTCACCGTCGACCGTCCTGAATTCACGCAGCATGATGTCGCAGCGCGGCTTCAGGTAACGCCTCCACATGTTCCGATAACCACGGAAGGTGCTGATCCGCTTGTGCTCTTCGACAAACGGCAGATAGCGGTCTTCGGTGAATCGAATCAGGGTCATTGCACTTTCAGGCGTGTTCCTTGCGAGGTTGATCGGCTCCAAAAACTCCCTCGCGAGGTCTCGCGCGGCAGTTTTGTTCGGACACTCCGGTCCGACCTTCGCTAGTTTCTTGGTTTTCTGGGCTCGTCGAACCGTTCCATCCGCTTTGAACTCGGAGTCGTAGTATCGAAGCAGCCAGAGACTTCCCTTGCGATACAGGTAACCTTCCTGGTGACGGGTTCCCTTCATTTGCTCTCCTTTCCGAGAGCCCGTCCCACTACCCTATTGCTGCTCGCTACTATACGCCGCTCGGCCCAAGCTTCCAGCTCCGGGCTGCCCCAGCGAAAACGCACGTACTTCCCGAATCGAATGTGCGGAATTGGGTCTATGGGGCGTGCGCGCGTTTGTTCTCTCACCCACGACTCCGGGAGACTCCATCTCGAAGCAAGCTCTTTACAATCGATGAACTCATACGTGTGCAGCGAATTGAAGGATTCTGTTCGAGTCTCGCCGGGTTTGCTGGTGTTCCTTTGCATATTCCTGATCCGTTATCTATCTCGCTGGACTATCCTACGCAAGAGCCCGAGAGTCGAAATCTGTTGATGAAATGTGGACGCTGCGGAAAAACGGTAAACAATCGGAAAACGGCTGGAAAGAGCTCAAGAACGTGCCCGAAATGGCGGTGAGCGGGCCTCTGGAGCAGGCCCATTTTTTTCTGTGGATTCCTGTGCAAAAGCCGCGGCCCCTTACTTGCCTTCTGGCGACGGCGGCATGGATGTGAGCCAGGCGCAGGAAGCGAAGCATCTGCGCGTCTAGGGACAGAGGGGCTGGCGGGGGACAACCAGCCTATGAGGACTAATCTCAGGGGGGACAGAGGGGGGACAAAAAGCTCCGTTTTTGAGGCCAATTTCTGAGGTCAAAACCGCTGAAACGCCTGCCCCGCGCGGTCTTCTGGCCCGCCAGCACCGCCTATGAGGACTGAAAATAGGGTAGAAACCACAGGGAATACACAGGGAGAAAACCGAGCAATTTTCGGTAGTGTCCTAACACTGCGTTGCTGCGTGGTGGCGGGCGTGCAAGAACGACCCGCCAAAGCGTCACGGAACAATCTCCAAAGGTTCGACCTGATCGTAATCCATCTTAATCTGCTGGTTTTTCTTTGGAAATGCACGGTCAAACAAGTCCCAGAAACGGTCCTTTGTATCGGCCACGCGCATGAGGGTTGTTACTGCCACTATCTGCTTATCCAAGTGGGGATGACCGGTGTCAGGAGTTAGAAAGCGATGATGCTGGTATTTTCTGTAGCCGCTCTCCATTTTTGGATTTACCTTTTTGAGTTCATCCAAAACACCCGGCGGCATCGGCTCGTAGACAGTGCGGTTAATCAGCTTGCCTAGGTAGCGCGGACTTTTTACCGAACCATCTCGATATTCCCACCCGTGAATCCGAAAGGCTTGCTTAAAGAATTCATCGGGGAATCGGCGCGTCCAAGGCAGGAGTTCCTTCGAAATGTAGGCTTCAAGAATTTTATTGAGTTCGTCCCTTGCGCGATCTTCTTGATATCCGGTCGCCTCGTCTACCAGTGCGATCACACCCACTCGCGCAAAACCCCGGATCATCAATTCAGCCATGTCTGCGATGTGCTTTTGGTTTGCTTTGAGTGCGTCCGCTTTCTGCGCATCCAAAATGGCCTCGCAAATCAGCGGAAGTAGCGTTGCTTCATAACCGAATGCAGTTCGTCCTCCATGTTTCGGACGATATTGGATGGGAGAGATTAAGCGCACCATTAATTCGTTGGAAATAAAAGGTTTAACATTGGCAGACATCAACACAGCAGGCAATTGAGGCGCGCCCATAAAATCCATCATTAGAGCGCCTTTGCGGGTCCCAGTAGTTTTCGAACCCATTGCTCGATTGATTCCTCTCGTCGAGAACACCCGGATTCCGCCTTCTAACACAGAGCACGGAATCTCTCGATCTAAGACTTTCAGTGCTCCGGCATGGGTTTCCTTCGGGAGCAGTGAACTTCTACCCCATCTCGCATCCGCCGCCCGACGCGCAATCTCTGTCCGATCCTCCGCACTGAGTTTATCGGCACGGGCCTTGCCACCCTTCGATTGAATGCTTTGCTCCATATTGCACCTCAGCTGCAATCCTTACATACTCAGCACGCAAAAGCAAGCATATTTATGCCAATTGTGTTGACATGCTTGCATAGCACGCATAGAGTGGAGGCATGAAAAAAGACCCGATCAGCGCGTCAACGCTAACCGGGCCTGAATCCATCGCAGCCGAAGCCGCAATGAGACTCGCAACTTCATTATCCGGCAAGTCGGCTGCCATTCTTGCCAGTCAACCTGCAATCGCTTTGGTAAGCACCGCAACGGCCTACAGCGCTACCGCTGCTCCCAATGCCGCAAGACGTTCACGGAAGATCACACCCGCCCGCTAGACACCATGCGCCTGCCGATGGACAAGGCCAGGGAGACTTTGCGCTTGATGGTGGAAGGAATGACGTTCAAAGACTCGGTTGACTTCGCGCAACTGGTCAAAATCTACGGCCATCTTCCAACAGGGCGACAGGGTTATGCTCCACCAAAATTTGTGGAGGCGGTATCCAGGGTCGTGACTGGCTGGCCCGATCCGATGTTCGTGAGCACCAGCTACATCGAGCGCCAGAATCTTACGCTTCGTATGATGAGCCGTCGCTTTACACGGCTCACGAGTGCGTTTAGCAAGAAGCTGTCGCATTTGAAGGCGGCCATCACGCTGCACTTCGCGTATTACAATTTTCTGCCGCGTTCACCAGACGTTGAAGCAGACTCCCTGCATGGCTGCGGGCGTTACCGACCATGTGTGGAATTTGAGCGAACTTCTCAAGGAGGGTCGGGGTTCTCGCCCTCCTTCAACGCGGGGGAAAGCCATCACCCAGAACGAGCACCGCCCCAAGAGCCATCAAGCCCATCTGGAATGGCCTCCCTCCCGGATGGTGAACTGGGCATGCAGTGACGCCAGAGGGAGAGTTTGCGAAGGACATTGAAAGACTCACGAAGCGGCGCAAGAAATGACAAGAACTGAGAGGAAAGACGGCTGCGGAACTGGCGCTGACAGATGTGCTCGAAGGTTAGCTCGCCCCGCTAAACTTCAGAGCGACTGCTACGTATGGGCCTGACTCATCGCTTTCGTCTCGCAGGTTTTCCACTTGCCAGATTCCCGAACCCTCCATTACGAAACGCAGGAGCTTGGAAGCACGGGGCGACGACGACAACTTATGGTAAAGCGTATACCAAACATAGTTCATGAGCATAGATTTGATGGTCGCAGGCCCCCCCAAGCCAATCACATCGGGAGGGGGTCTGCAAACCACCAAGCCCGCGCTGGCAGAGTTTATGAGTCGCGACATCCAGTATATCGGCATGGACGTGCACCAGGAAGCGATCGTGATCGCGGTGTTGAATGGCAGTGGCAAGCTGGTGATGGAGTCGATTGTCGA
>Ga0187818_10001197_pt1 | contig 10363 bp, 6 predicted proteins | sample NC_wetland_sal_i_14_FD_130581 | JGI IMG/M metagenome (GOLD analysis project Ga0187818, IMG submission 130581) | Wetland sediment microbial communities from Neuse River Estuary, North Carolina, USA - SO4_3 | ecosystem: Environmental > Aquatic > Freshwater > Wetlands > Sediment | place: USA: North...
GCGGCCAGCGCGAGGACGCGGAAGATACGATGCAAGAAGTGCTGCTGCAATCGGTTCCGCACCTGCCCAAATTCGACAGTCCCAAGGCCCTCGTGGTGTGGCTCTATAAGGTGGCAAAGAACCGCTGCCTGATGAGTCGGCGCCGGAGCAAGTTTGCTCCCAATCCAGACCTCTCTCTGGAAGAACTCATGCCGGATCGCAAGGAACTTGAGCAACTGGGGGCCGAAGGCAGCATCAACCCCGAAGCATTCGCCATTCGGAGTGAGGAAGCGGGACGGTTGCGAGACGCCATTCAGCGGCTGCCGCCACCATACCGCATTGTTTTGGTGCTGCGTGATATGGAGGGGTTGACCGACGAAGAGGTCGCAGAGATCACCGGACTACGTTCTGGGACAGTGAGGGTTCGTCTCCACCGAGCCAGGCTATATGTCCGGAAGGAGTTGATGAAAGGGCTGAAACCAGGCTCCAGAAGAGCGGCAGTCGCTTCGCGGACATCTTCCCAAGAACAGCAGCCTGGCAACGAACAGCCCAGACGTGCTCGTTGCAAGGCCATGTTTGCGGAACTCTCGAACTATCTCGACGAACAGTTGGATGATTCGCTTTGTGAAGAACTGGAGCGGCACTTGGGCGGTTGCGAACCGTGCAAGGCGTTCCTCTCCAGTCTCGAGGCGACGATTGAGCAGTGCCGAACCTCCCCGGCGGAGTGCCCTTCAAGTAAGAAGGCCGTCCGGCTCCGCAGGCAACTGCGGAAGAATTACGAACAAGCCCTCGCCGTGGTCGGACCGAAGTTGTAGCCCTCCTTACGGCCACCAGGTTCCCGGTCGATTTTTCTGTAACAAAATCCAACTTCCTGCATTTATTCGTGTGCTTCGTCGACAGAACGAAGCAGGAGGCAATCATGATCACAGCCAAAGTTGAACTGACTCAACCACTTAAGCAGCAGCGCCAATTTGTGGTTCAGAGCGGAAGCGGCCATCATCTGCTGTTAGACGATGCAGCCGGAGGCACCGGTCCCAAGCCAATTGAACTGGTCGCCGCCGGATTGGCCGGGTGCACAGCGTTCGACGTGATCACCGTCCTCCGCCAGAAGTATCACCAGAAAGTCACCGGTTACGAGGTGCGGGTCGAAGCCGATCAAGCGGAGCGCCCGCCCCAGGTGTTCACTGCGGTGCGAATTCACCATGTAGTCACCGGCTTTGAAATTGACATGGCAGCGCTGGAGGAGGCCATTCGTCTCTCCGAGGAAAAGTATTGCTCGGTAGGGGCGATGGTGCAGAAGACCGCGAGTTTTCATACAACCTACGAAATCGTTGAAGACAAGACTGAGTGGATGAAGCCGGCTCAGACCGTTGGAGTGCAAGGTTGAAAGGCTTGTTCAAAGTGGTTTTGAGCAGCGCTGCGCTGTGGCTAGCTTGTGTGCCGGTTTCAGCTCAGCAAGAGGCCCAGCCTTCGTCTCTTACTCTGCAGCAGGCAGTGACCATCGCGCTGGAGAAGAATCCTCTGCGCAAAGCAGCCATCGCAGACACAAAAGCTGCCTCGGCCGGAGTTCGCGGGGCACGCTCGTTCCTCATGCCTCACTTGAGTTTTTCTGAAACGGCGACTCGCGGAGATGATCCCGTTTATGTGTTCGGCAGCAAGCTAAGGCAACAGCGTTTCACCACTGCAGACTTCGCGCTGAACAAACTGAACTCCCCTCTGCCCTTCGGCAACTTCGCCACCCGGTTAGGGGGGAGCTGGAACCTTTTCGACTCATTCGCCAGCTGGCACGGCATCAATCAGGCAAAACAGATGAACGATGCGGTCCGACGCCAATTGGACCGCACGGATCAGGAAATAGTCTTCCAGGTCGTGACTTCGTATTACGACGTTCTCCTGGCAGCTAAGCAACTGGAAGTCGCCGACCAGTCCGTCAAAACTGCTCAATCGATCAGCGACCGTAGCCAGGCGAGATTCGACAGCGGGTTGACTGTAGAGTCAGATCTGCTGACGGCGAAGGTTCGCATGGCGGCGCGACAGCAGGAAGTGATCCGGGCCAGGAACGCTCTGGAAGTTGCGCGGGCACAGCTGAACACGGCGATGGGTATGCCGCTTGATTCTCCGTTCCAGATTACCGAAGCATTGGCTGAGCGCACGCTTCCCGCCCCTGTGCTTGGGGAAGTCGAGAAGCAAGCACTCGCAAATCGCCCCGACTTGAAGCGGATCGCCTTCGAGGAAGCGTCTCAGCGGGAGAGCGTATCGATGGCCAAGTCGTCATTCGGTCCGCGGGTGAACGCCTTTGCAGGCTGGGAAATGGATAACCCTACGTTCGTTGCCGGTGGCGGAGGCAACAACTGGTTGGGCGGGATCGAAGTGCAATTCGACATCTTTCAAGGCGGTGCCAAACGGGCGGAACTCTCCCGGCAGCGAGCCCTCGAAGAAAAGGTCGTGGCCATGAAGCAAGCAGCTAGCGACGCAGTTCGCCTCGAAGTGAGGCGGGCTTATTACGAGACGGGTGCCAACCGGCAGCAGATCGCGGTGGCCCGGGCGGCAATTGCCCAGGCACAGGAAAGTCTGCGCATCAACCAGGACCGCTACGATAGCGGACTGACCACCATTACCGACTTGTTGGGCGCTGAAGATGCGGCGCGTCGCAGCCAGACCGACTACTGGGAGGCCGTTTATCACTTCCAGACCAGCTACGCGAACCTGGAGTTAGCGAGCGGAAGCTTGAATGCGCAATCTCCCGTGGTGATGCCATGAATCGTATGAATACCAGGCCCAAACTTTCGTTCTTGGTGCTGCTCGCGGTGGTTAGCCTCGCCGGCTGCTCGAACCAGCAAAACCGTACGGCTCCATCGCCGGAAACCGTGCGAAACATTCCCGTGCTCGCAGTGCAGCGGGCTAACGTACCCGATTTGTTCGAAGCCGCAGGCACGGTGCGTGCGGTCCAGACCAGCGACGCCGCCAGCCAGATGATGGGGAACATCGTCGAGATCCGTGCTCACGAAGGAGATCACGTTCAGCGCGGTCAAGTGCTCGCCGTAATCGACGACTCCCAGCCGCGAGCCGCTGTAGACCGCGCGACTGCAGCCGACCTGGCCGCCCAACAGCAACTGGTCGGAGCAGATTCCGACCTGGCCTTGGCGGAGTCAACTCTGAAGCGTTACCAGAACCTCTACGAAAAGAAATCGGTGAGTCCGCAGGAGTTCGACGAGGTGAAAGCCCGTCAACAGGCGGCTCTCGCGCGTCGCGACATGGCAAAGGCTGGGCAGGCCCAGGCGCAGGCAGCATTGAGCCAGGCACGCACGTCTCTGGATTACACGCGGATTCGGGCACCATTCGACGGCGTGGTGACGGAGAAGAGAGCCGATTCGGGCACGCTGGCTTCACCCGGCATGCCGATCTTCACCGTCGAGGACGTGCGCCGCTATCGACTAGAGGCCACCGTCAATGAGAACGATCTCCAGTATGTACGAACGGGAGAGCAGGTTTCTGTCGTCATCGATGCCCTCCACGACACGGGCCTGAAAGCTAAGGTTGTGCAAATCGTCCCGGCCGCGGACGCCGCCAGTCGCACGTTCCTGGTGAAGATCGATTTGCCCGCCGACACGCATCTGCGTTCGGGGTTGTTCGGGCGAGCCCGGTTTTCTCGTGGCGAGCGGCAGGCGCTGCTGATTCCGCGCTCGGCGATCGTCGAACGCGGCCAATTGCAGGGAATCTATGTGCTGGACCAAAACAAGGTTGCGAGCTTGCGCTACATCACTTTGGGGAAACCGTCCGGGGCTGAGGTCGAAGTGCTGGCAGGCCTCCAGGATGGCGAGCGGCTCGTGGCCAAACCGGGTGCAGTCGACCTGAATGGCAAGCGCATTGAGGTCCAGTAATGGGTGACAGCAAATCCAAATCGGTAATACAGGCCGCGAAAGGCTTGCGCCTGGCCGGTCGCATTGCCCACAGCTTCATTGATTCGAAACTGACACCGCTGGTGATCGTCGCTGCACTGCTTCTGGGTGCGTTCAGCATTCTCAAAACCCCGCGGGAAGAAGAGCCCCAGATCGTGGTGCCCATGCTCGACGTTTTTGTGCAGATGCCGGGGGCATCGGCGGACGAAGTCGCACAGCGCGTCAGCCTTCCCATGGAGAAGCTACTGCGCGAAGTCCCGGGCGTTGAGTACATCTACTCGATCAGCCATCCGGGCGTGAGCATGCTGGTCGTGCGTTTCTATGTCGGCACCAAAGAAGAAGATGCGATCGTACAGACCTACAACAAGCTTTACTCCAACTTTGATCGGATCCCGCCCGGCGTCTCACAGCCAATCATCAAGGTCCGCTCGATCGACGACGTGCCGATCATGGCCCTGACGTTGTGGGGGAAAGACCATGACTCTTATCGCCTGCGGCGAATCGCGGGTGAACTGGAAAACTCACTCAAGCAGCTCAACGATGTTTCTGATACCAAAATCATCGGCGGGCAGCCGAGGCAAATACGAGTCGTGCTAGACACACAACGGCTCGCGGCCTACGGCCTTACGCCGGGCGCGATCGTGGAGCAACTCCAGAACGCGAACAGCCGCGGCCAAGCGGGTAGTTTTGCGCGCGACAATCGCGAGTTTCAGGTCGAAGCAGGCACCTTCTTCACGAGTCTCGAAGATCTGCGTCAGGTCGTAGTCGGGGTTCACGCTGCGCGCCCCGTCTACTTGCGTGACGTAGCGGAGAAGCTTGAGGACGGCCCGGCCGAAGCAAACACCTACGTCTTGTTTGCCAATGCCCGCGGCTCAGGACAGACATCTGGCGTGGAATATCCCGCGGTCACCATCACGCTTTCCAAGCGGAAAGGTACGAACGCCACCGACATTTCCGAGCGTGTGCTGGACAAAGTCAACGCTCTGCGCGGTTACGTGCTTCCCAATGACCTGAACATCACGATCACGCGCAACTATGGAGAGACCGCGAAAGACAAATCCGACGAACTTCTCAAACACCTGCTGATCGCCACCTTGTCGGTCACATTGCTGATTGCGCTTGCCCTGGGCTGGCGTGAATCGGGCGTCGTACTTCTGGCAGTGCCGGTCACGCTCGCTCTCACGCTCGCCGTGTTCTACCTGTATGGCTATACCCTGAACCGGGTCACATTGTTTGCTCTGATCTTCTCCATCGGCATTTTGGTCGACGACGCCATCGTTGTGGTCGAGAACATCGTCCGCCATTTTCGGTTGCCAGAGAGCCGAGGGCGATCCCTATCTGAAGTCGCAGTCGAGGCGGTAGACGAAGTTGGCAACCCGACGATTCTCGCAACGTTCGCGGTAATCGGCGCGATCCTGCCCATGGCCTTCGTGCGCGGCCTGATGGGTCCATACATGCGCCCGATTCCGGTGGGTGCTTCGGCAGCCATGCTGTTTTCGTTGATGGTGGCCTTCGTCGTTTCGCCGTGGGCGGCTTTGAGGCTACTGAGGAAATATGCGAGCAGCAGCGACCATTCCGGGCACGAGACCGAAGGTTGGACCACACGCCTGTACCGCCGGATGATGAACCCCCTCATCCTAAATGCGCGCCGCCGCTGGATGTTTCTGGGTGTTGTCGTGTTGTTGCTGCTCGCCGCGGTCACTTTTGTTCCGTTGAAGTGGGTCCGCGTGAAAATGCTCCCCTTCGACAACAAGAGTGAGTTCCAGGTCATCATTGACATGCCGGATGGCACGCCACTGGAACAGACAACCCGCGCGGCGCAGGCACTAGGACAGTATCTCGGGCAGCAGCCTGAGGTTATCAATTATCAAATCTATGCAGGGACCTCCGGCCCTTACAACTTCAACGGTCTGGTGCGCCACTACTTCTTGCGCAGTCAGCCCAATCAGGCTGATATCCAGGTGAATCTGCTCTCGCGGCACGATCGCAAGGCGCAGAGCCACGAAATCACACGACGATTGCGGCCGGAGTTGGACAACATTGCCGCGCCCTTCGGAGCGCGCATCAAGGTGGCCGAAGTCCCGCCCGGTCCGCCCGTGCTTCAAACTCTGGTTGCCGAAATTTATGGGCCAGACTACAAAAGGCAAATTGAACTGGCAGCTCAAGTCAAGAATGTTTTTCAGCAAACCCCCGGCGTCGTGGATGTGGACTGGTACGTCGAAGACCCGCAGACCAAGTACGACATGAAAGTGGATCTGGACAAAGCATCTCTGCACGGCATCTCACCCGCCGATGTGACCCGCACTCTGCAGGTGGGGCTCGGTGGAGTCAACGCGGGCTTGCTTCACGATCCCCGTTCCCGCGAGGACATCCCGATCGAGGTGCGGCTGGCGCGCCCGGATCGCTCTGGAATCGAAGACCTCGGCAACCTGAAGCTGCCGACGCCTTCCGGTGGGCAAATCGCCCTGCAGGAAGTGACGAACCTTCAGCAAACGACGATTGATACCAGCGTATATCGCAAGAATCTCCAGCCAGTCGTCTACGTGACGGGAGATGTGGCGGGCGGAGAAGAGAGCCCGGTGTACGCAATTATGAAGATGAGCGAGACCATCGACAAAATCAAGCTGCCCGATGGCTACGGGGTAAAGCAATACAAGGGCACAACCATGCCCGAGCGCACCGACCGCTTCTCCATGAAGTGGGACGGTGAGTGGCACATCACGGTGGAAGTCTTCCGCGATCTGGGACTGGCCTTTGCGGCTGTACTGGTATTGATCTATGTGCTCGTGGTGGGTTGGTTCCGGTCGTTCGTCACGCCGCTGGTCATCATGGCGCCGATTCCGCTCACGCTTGTCGGCATTCTTCCCGCGCATGCGCTAATGGGAGCATTCTTCACTGCGACCTCGATGATCGGCTTCATCGCTGGAGCCGGCATCATTGTTCGCAATTCCATCATTCTGGTCGACTTCATTGAACTGCGGCGCTCACAAGGAATGGCGCTGGAGGATGCCGTTGTCGATGCGGGCGCAGTGCGCTTCCGCCCAATGCTGCTGACCGCAGCCGCGGTCGTTGTAGGAGCGAGCGTGATCCTGTTCGATCCGATTTTTCAGGGCTTGGCTCTGTCATTGATGGCAGGAGAAGTTGCGTCCACAGTTCTATCGCGAATGGCGGTACCGGTTCTTTATTATCTCTCGCGCAGGGGAGACTCGTTCCCGCCGATGCATCCGCATGCCCCGGAAAATGTCGCTGAATGCGAAACACCGCAATGCGAAGTTACGCAGAACAGCTTGTAGTTCCGAAGGAGAACCTATGACCGTAGAACGTGCACTTCGTTTGATCGCGGGCAGCTTTATTCTATTGTCCCTGGCACTTGGGCACTACGTGAGCCCGTACTGGTACCTGTTCACGGCTTTTGTTGGCCTGAATTTGTTGCAGTCTGGATTTACCAACTGGTGCCCGATGATGACGTTTCTGCGTAAACTTGGAGTCGGCAGATAGGCAGAGTGTGAACATCCCCAATTGGGGTTGGGGAGTGACATTTCTTGGTCCGAGGAGCCATTGGCGGGAGATGCGACCGGTTCTCGGATTCCCAGGTGCGATGCCTCAGTGCTGGTTCGTGCGCTCTTTCTGCACTTCGCGGTAAAGATCACATTGAGGGTGGCGCAGCCCACTGGTGCTCGCCACCGCGTGGCCGTCTTGCGTAAATTTCAGGAAGAGCTGCGAGCTCTCAAATTCCGGCCACTTCGGCAGTGCGCCGCCATTCGGATTTCCTGTCTTGGCGAAGTTGGTCCAATAAGTTTCCATCAGATCGGCGAGTCTGAAGTCCACTTCGCCGAACTTCCCCGAAATATTCCCGCTCTTGGGAAAGAAGCCGAAAACATAAGGTAAGTCGGCGGAGTGCACCGCGCCCTGAGCTTCCTGTCCAGGAATGGCGTGCTCAAACTCATATTCGTAGGTTGCGTGATGTGCCGCCCGGTGCAACGCCGCCTGCATGGTAGCAGGGCAACGGAACGTCCAGTCCGCAATCAGCTGATCGGCCGCCGAGCCGTAGGTTGGGTCGCTCGCACCCGGATCGTTGTTGGCGAGTCCATAGAGCGCCAGCACGCGGTCGGCGGAGTTTGGAACTTGTTTGTGAGCCATCTTGCGCAGTTCGTCGAGTGACATCGAACTGCCGAACTCGCGCGTGGTGATGCCGATCATCATGGGAATGTCGGACTGCCGGCCCGATGCAAAAACTTCGGCCGGCGACACCGGAATCACCCAGCCGTCGAGATCGGGAGCACTCGGCGAAGGCTTCAGGTCCAGCGCCGCAATGGCTTTCAGAAGATCCTGCGCGGAAAGCTGGCGCAACGATTGGATCGCAGTGTCGGAAGGAGCCTTCAACGCTGCCGCCAACTCCTGCCCCGCTTGTTCGGCCTCGGCGAGCGGACGCAACGGACTCATCAATGCAGATCCGCTCTGGGCGATGGCGCGCTGAAACAGATCTTTGGATCGAGGAGAGACCATCAGCAGGCTGGCGTCGACGGCGCCTGCCGATTGTCCGAAGACGGTGATGTTCGCCGGATCGCCACCGAACTTTGCAATGTTGTCGTGAACCCACTCGAGCGCCGCGATCTGGTCCATCAGTCCATAGTTGCCCGAGGCGTGATGCAGCGATTCGCGCGTGAGCAGCGGGTGCGCGAAGAAACCGAAAACGCCGAGCCGGTAGTTGGCGGTCACGAGAATGATTCCGTGCTCGACCAGCGTTCCGTTCTTGTAGAGTTCGCTCGAGGCCGTGCCGCCGGCGTTCGCGCCACCGTGAATCCAGAACATGACCGGCAGAGGATGCTTCGGCGGCCACACGGCGGTGATGACATTGAGGAAGAGGCAATCTTCGTTGCCGGTTTCAGCGTCGTGCTTGTTCCAGTCTCCGAGGATGGGCTGCGCACACGGCGCGCCGAATTTCGTGGCGTCGCGCACGCCGGTCCAAGGTTTCACCGGCAGAGGCTCGCGCCATCGCAGATCGCCGACGGGCGGTTGTGCGTAGGGAATTCCTAGGAACTCCGCGCCGCCCTTGGGCCGGGCCATGCCGCGAAGCTGGCCGCTGGCTGAGCTCACGACGAGCGAACTGTCTCCCGTTGGCGCTGCCTGCTGGCCGGGCATGACTGCGAAAGAACAAACGATCATTCCCCATAGCGCGATGCTGATTCGTTGCATGACTCCCTCCGTGGCTGCGCGAACTTAAGTCGGCCCCGCAACGGCTATAACAGATTACTCTTCTGTGGAGCTCACATCCGTGGTGTGGGCCAGGGCGATTTTCCGTCCGTCTGGGCAGCTATTCGACAATTCGGGAACCGGGGTTGCGAGTGGCGATAAGAAATCCGCGAAAGAATAGCTGGTTCGAACAGTCACTGGACTTGTTCTTCAACCTTCAGAATCTGATCCGAATGCACGTCGCGTAGCACCTGCCGTATGCCGCTGGGCCATGTGATCTCGATTTCGCGGACAACTCGTGACCCGCCCAGCCCGAAGTGTACGCGAGAGTCGCTGGCACACGCATAGCCGACTGCAGTCGTGGCATGGTTGTATTGAACTTTACCGTCTTCGCCTGTGATGCGCACTTTCGCCCCAAGGCCCATGCGATTGCTCTTCTTGCCGACAAGCTTCAGGAGGATCCAGTGATTACTGTTCTTTGAGATATTGTGAAAATATTTCAGCGATCCGTTAAGGACTGTAACGACGGCATCGATTCGTCCGTCATTGTCTAAATCTCCAAAGGCGACTCCGCGGTGTGCGGCCGCCACTTGGAAGTCGGGACCCGCTTCGCTGCTGACGTCCTGGAACTTGCCATTTCCCAGATTGCGCAGAACCGAATTGGGCTCCTCATACTTGCGATTGGAAAACTGGGCGATGTTATCGAGAACGTTGCTGCGGGCGACGAATAAATCTTTCCAGCCATCATTATCGAAGTCGAAGATTCCGTTTCCCCATCCAGACATGGTGCGAGTCACTGCCAACTGGGCCGGAAGCGTTTGCTCCCAGAACTGGCCGCCACCGAGGTTGTGAAATAAAGGGAACGATTCGTTCTCCACCGCCGTGTGCCAGATATCCGGGCGCCCATCATTATCGACGTCTCTGAAATCTACACCCATGCCGGAAAGCGCGCTGCCGCTCTGGGCATACGCAACACCCGCTTCCAGAGCAACTTCCTCGAACTTCTTGCCACCAAGATTATGAAAGAGGAAGTTGGGATGATTGTCATTGGCCACAAATATGTCCATGAATCCATCACCATCGTAGTCGGCGATGGCTACTCCCATTCCTTTCCCGAAGTACTTGGCAATTCCGGTTTCCGCGGAAACGTCGGTGAACGTGCCGTCGCCGTTGTTGCGGTACAGAGTATTCGGCAGATTCGCATAATTGTTGGGATGGCAATAAGCACGCAGCTTGGGAGTTGGCCCACAGTAGGGGTCCTTGTTGACCTCCCACTTGCAGTAATTCGAGAC
>Ga0187818_10001198_pt1 | contig 10353 bp, 5 predicted proteins | sample NC_wetland_sal_i_14_FD_130581 | JGI IMG/M metagenome (GOLD analysis project Ga0187818, IMG submission 130581) | Wetland sediment microbial communities from Neuse River Estuary, North Carolina, USA - SO4_3 | ecosystem: Environmental > Aquatic > Freshwater > Wetlands > Sediment | place: USA: North...
GAATTAGAGGCGGGCGCCGGTGCCGCGTCGCAGGCGACCGAGCGCGAGAGAGCAGCGCCCAGTCCTCGCTCGGTGAGGCGCTTCGAAAAGCGACTCGAGGGCCTAGCTCTGAACACCCGAGTGTTCCGCTGCTCAGACTCAGCCGGAGAGTGCGACATCGACCTCGACCGAGGGATTGATGGAGGAGCCCCCGCCCGAATGCCGGCACGAGGTGGGACGACCGGAGCTCATCGGGATAGGCCCCCCGAAGGGCGTCGACCGCCCTAATCGCCGGGCCGTGGAACACAGGTTATATATCGCCACCCTCCCCCCTCGAAGCGGTCTCGAAATTCTGGAGGGAACCTCATGGAAATGCGCTTCGCTTCGGTCGGTTCGGAGCTCAAGTTTCGGCCTCCTGGACGGTACTGATCTTGGGAGGTTTCGAGGCCGCACCCACTCCGGACACCGGCCCAGCCACCCCGGCGGAGCCGCCGCCGCCCGAGACCGCCCGACTGGACCACGCTCTGCGTGCCGTCGGTCAGGGTTCGATGATCTCCCTGATCGGGTCGATCTCTCAGCTCTTCCTGACCTTCGTGGCCTACATCATCGCGGTCCACGTTCTTACGATCACGGATTGGGGAGCGTACACCCTAGGGGTGTCGTTCACCGGGCTCCTGTCGCTCGTCGGCCTGCTCGGACTCGGCCAAGCGATGGCTCGCTCGCTCGCGTTCGAAAAGGATCCGGCCGAACGCAGAGCCATCGTTCGGTGGGGGCTCGGAGTCTCGGCGGTTTCCGCAGCCGCCCTCTCCACGACCGTCTACTTCGCGGCGGTCCCGCTGGCCGACCTGTTCCACAACTCCGCGCTGGTCCCCGTCTTCCAGCTGATGTCGGTCACGGTCGGCTTCTTCATCCTTTCCAGCACGATCGCCGGCATTTTCCAGGGGTTCAAGGACGTCGCGCCCAACGCCTTGATCGCCAACGGGGCCAATGCGGGGCTGTTCGCCCTCTTCCTCATCGTCTTGATCCACTACCGGGTCGGGGTCCTCGGCGTCGTCATCGCGTACGTCGCTGCCGCCGGGATCGCCCTGGTGCTCTTGGTCCTCTACGCCGTTTGGAAACTCCCTCTGCACCTTCGTCCGGACCCTTCGCCCCCCCGTCGCCCGCGAAAGACCCTCTGGGAGTACACAGTGGCTTTCTGGGGCGCCAACAACCTCGTGTTCATCACCGCCTACGCGGACACCCTGATCCTGGGAGTCTTCTGGCCCTCCCAGGCGGTCGGCTACTACTCGGCCGCGATGACCCTGGCTCGGATCCTTCTTTTCGGAACCATCGCCTTGGCGTTCATCTTCCTTCCCGTCACCGCCAGTCTGATCGGGGAGGGCGACCCGGACACCATCCGCACGACGTACATCACCTCGACCCGATGGGTGCTCGTGGTGACGGTCCCGTTCTTCCTCCTCTTCGCCTTTGCACCACGAACGTCCATGGAATTCGTGTGGGGACACCGGTACGAGCCCGGGGCGGCCGCCCTGCAGATCCTCGTGATCACCTCCTTCCTCTCATCGATGGTCGGTCCGGTCCAGTCCTGCCTCGCCGGTCTCGGAAAGGCGAGGATCCTCGTATGGACGGCGCTGGTCTCCGCCATCACCAACATCGCCCTCAGCTTCAGCCTCATCCCGACGTTTGGAGTGATCGGCGCCGCGATCGCCTGGGGAGTGGCGAGGGCCATGCTCCCGCTCCTCGGGTTAGGCGTGCTGTGGCAAGCTCACCGGATCTCGCCGTTCCGGCGCGTGCTGCTCGTCCCTCTTGGTCTCACGCTCGCCATCGGCGGACCCGTCGTGGTGCTCGCTACGATGTTCGACCCGAGTCCGTGGTTGGTCGTTCCGCTCTTCTTCTTCGGCGCGGCGCTCTACATCGTCTCCATTCTTGTGACGCGCGCGTTGACCCGCGACGACCTCGTGCTGCTCGGGGGCCTGGAACGGATCCTGGGCCGACCGCTCCCCGAGGTGCGACGATTCCTTCACCGGTTCATCAGCGAACCCGCGTCTCCACCGCTCGGTTCGGCGGTCCGCTAGTCGAGACGCGCGCCCGCCCGGACCGTCCGTAGGGGTCCGGGCCGGAGGTTCCCGAAGGACGTCACCCGCGGAAGCGGTACCCGAACAGAAGCGCCAACCATCCAGCGAGGCCCCAGAAGATCAGCTGGTCCCGGCGCGACACCTTGGAGCGCCAATCGAGGTCGGGCCGGAACTTCACGGTCGGAGTGAACCGGAAGCGGTTCGCCGCGATGAGGTGGGGCATCGCGAACGACTCTTCCCGCTCGAGGGGCCGGCTCAGCGCCTCCGGGTCCAGACCGAGGAACCGGCCAAGGCGGCGCATCACTCCGCCGGGGTCCGCGACGAGGTCCTCGTACCGTACGACGTGGTACCGCTCCCTCGGACGCGAGCAGAACACGACGGCAAGGAAGTTGACGATCGACCAGCGGAGCGCGAAGTTCCAGGCCGAGCGAGTGAGCTCCTCGTGGGGATACGTGCCTCCGTACGGCCGATTCGTGCGCGAGTGGGCCACCGCTCGGCCGTCTCGCACGGTGTGTACGTAGTAGATATCCAACCCGTACTTCGCGGTTCGCGAAGAGACGAAACCGCGGACCGGGTCTTTGGACGTGTCGACGACGACGTTCTGCCCGCGCGTCTCGGCGATCACCCGGAGGAACTCGGCAAAGCGACGGGCATGATCGTCGAGCTGCTTGGAACCGATCAGGCGAGCGAAGAAGAGTCGAGGGATCGACCGGTACGATTCGTACCGATGCGCCCCCGCGGCCAGCTCGTGAAGGTCGACCCGACCATCGCACGCGGCGTAGACCTTCGACCAGAACGGACAGGCGAGGGGAGCCTCGCCGCACGAGCAGGGCCGCGTGGTGGTCCAGAACTTTTCGGGCAGCGTTCGGAGCTCGCCGGTCGAGCAGACCGAAGGGTCGGCGCTCAACAACACGGATAGGATCGTGGACCCGGACCGGTACTCCCCTAGTATGTAGACGAGCTTGATTCGTTTACGGTCCGGGCCGGGGTGGCTGGCCACGGTCGTTGGAGTGCCCGACATCCGGAGTGCTTCCCCAACGGTCTCATCCGGAGGCTCGGGCATCGCCGCCCGATCGCCCTCCGCGCTGATACCCATAGAGAAACGCCATCCATCCCCCGAGCACCCAGAACGCCCAACGAATCCTTCGTGAGCCTGGCGTGCGGTTCGTGAATCGCGATTCGAGCGTGATGGTGGGGCTGAAGCGCAAGCGATTTCCCCCGAGGAGGTGAGAGACCGGGATCGGTCGCCGGTCGCGCACCTTCTCGATGACCGGCGTCATGTCCAGCCCGATGAACCGACCCACCTGCTCAAGGACGTCGACTGGGTGCTCCACGAAGTCCTCGTACCGGATGCGCAGGTACCGGTCCCGCGGGCGTGAGCAGAGCAACATCGCGAGGAGATTCGGGCCCACCCAGCGGAGGGCGAGCATCCCGGCGGAGGAGACCTCCTTCTTCTTGCCGTACCCCGCACCATCCGGAACCGATGACCTCGAGAACATGTACCCGCGTCCATCCCGGACCAGGTGGATATAGTACACATCGAACTCCGACGACCGAGCCAAGGAGTACATGTACCCCCGAGCGGCGCTCTTGCTCGACTCGGAAACGACCTCCTTTCCGGAACATTGCGCGATAACACGAATGAGGTCGGACATCCCTCGGGCATGCTCCCGGATCTCCGCGGTGCCGAGCATCCGATGGAACAAGGCGCGAGGAAGGGACCGATGGTACTCGAACCGACTCTGGGTCTTGAGCTGTCGGTCGAAATCCACGTACTTGTGGTATTCCACGTAGACCTTGGACCAGAGCGGGCAGTGGTCGAACTCCTGGCCGCACGCGCAGACGGTGCCCGGCATCCATTTCGGAAACGGGATTCCATGGAACTCCCCCGTGGCCTGGATCTTTGGGTGGCTCCCCAGGACGATCTCCAAAACGGTGGACCCACAGCGACCCGTGCCCAGGATGTAGACCAACTTCTGCTTCCGCGAGGGCACTTCACCGGGCGAGGGCGTGGCGCGCGAGGGGCCTACCGCGGGCGTCACGAGGTCGTCTCGCGATGGAGCGGGAGAGTCGGGCAATTAACCCGCTCCGCGGGGCGACGCGTCGGTGGGGCCATACGGCATGATACCCGGCGAACCTCCCTCCATAGATTCTGGACGTGGGTAAATAAAGCTCTCTTACCGCGGGCCGGAACGCGGGCCTCTTGTCCGCGGGTGAGGGGCGCTCGCCCCCCTCGTCGCCGAATGGGGTCCGGCATCCCTTGAACTCATTAACCCTACCGGGTACGTAGCAAGCTCATGCGTCCCCTCATTGTCGTCTTAGGAATCGCCGTCATCATCGTGGGCGTGGTGCTATTGGAGGTGCCGTTCGTCGCGCATGGGACGAAGACGGTGACCGAGACGACTCCCGCCACCTTCCACGTCGGCGAAGAGGTTCCCATCCTCCAAGAGCCGATTTCGGCGAGCTGGACCTCCGCCACATCCGTGACGATCGTGGCGCGCACGTGTTCGTCCCTCGACTCGTCGGCCAGTTCGATATGGGGTCAATGCACCGGTGGCTCGAACCAGACGGTGACCGGAAAGAGCGGATCGTTCTCGCCGAGCGTCCCCATCGGCGGATACCTCTGGGTGGTCCTGGTCCCCACAGGCATTGGCCCGGCGAATGCCTCAGCCTCAGTCGGCATTTCGACGAGCCTACCGAGCGGTGCGCTCGGCCTTTGGGGATTGGGGGGGATCATCGTGATCGCCGGAGTTCTTTTGCACCGTCGCAAGAGGGCGGTGCCGCCCGAGGAGGGACCCCCAGCCGCAGCTCTCCAGACCCCGGAGACCGAGCCGAACGTGATGGAGGCCGTGGCCCCAACGGGTTCCCTCGAAGGCCCGGATGAAGAAAACCCCGCCGACGAACCCCTCGACTGACCAACGCGCATAGCTTCCACGGAGGCTAGACTGGGCCTCGTACGGGCGTCATGGTTCCCAATGGACCGAGGGGGGTCCTGCGGGTCCTCCAACGGGCCGGATCGGATCGCGCGCGCTCGCACACCCAGCCTCGCGAGGCGCGATCCACCCCGGACCTAGGTCGCTCGTGCACCGAAACCGGACGGGCGGCGGCCCTAGCGCGGTTGCGCGATCGTCGGTCCGACGTGAGACACAGGGATATATACGTAGTAATGCGTATTTAACCGCGTGAAGCGAATCCGACCGGGCGATGAGACGCGCTCGGCCGAGGGTCGCCGTGCGGAGCCCTGCCCATGGTGATCCCTTCTCGAGCGACGGGCCGCGCGGTCGATCCCCGACTCGGGGTCGGCCCCGACCTCTCGAGCCACGGATGGGATGCGCCGCGCTCCGGCACGCCTTCGGCCGCCTCGGGGGTCGGGCGGATCCCATGGCCTGCGTCGCTCGGCCCCCGCGCCCTTCAGAGCTTCGGGTTGTCGCCTCGAGAAGCGCGGTTGTACCTCGCCCTGCTCACCCAGGGTCCCTCGGGCGCCCGAGGGGCGACCTCGGGTTCGGGTCTCCATCGGGCGACGGCCTACCGGGTCCTTGCTCGCCTCCTCGCTCGAGGTCTCGTCAGTGCTGAGCGACGCTGGCCCCGCGCGTACTATCCGCTACCGCTTCGCGTGCTGGTCGAGCGCGATGCGGCGTTTCTCCGCGATGAGGTCGAGCTGCGTCAATGGTTGCTGCGAGCGTTCCCCTCGGTACCGGAACCTCGGATGGACGGCCGAATCGTCCGACCGGACCACCTCAACGGGCCTCCCGTCGAGGACCCGGATCGGGCGGCGGCGACCTCCACGGGGCTTACGGCCATCGGTTCCGTCTCGGACTCTCCGTTGCTTCACCAGCTTCTGGGAGCTCGACGTGGAGTGGACGCCTTCATTCGGCCGCTGATGATCCCTTCCGGGCTGCGGTCCAAGGTCGCAGCCTCCCTCGCTCGGACCGCGTCTCGGGGCCTACCGGTTCGGGTCGTGCTCGACTACCTCGCCGCCGACCGTCGTTTCGCCTCCCTCTTTCGACGGGAGCGATCGCCCCAGGTCTCCAACCTCGAGGTTCGCCACTTTACTCCACTCGGAGGACACCTCTACATCATCGACGGGCGGACGGCCGTGAGATTCCCCGTCCTGACGAGGCTGCCGAGAGAGCCGGACATCGGTTTCGTCTCGGAGGACCCCGATTTTGCCCGGTCCCAAGTTGCCCGGTTCGAAGCGGTCTGGGAGGCCGCCGTCGCTCGGAGCGGGAGCCGGATCCTGCCCGATTTCGAAGCGGCCGTAGCCGCCCCCCTACCTGGTAATCGATCTGAAGTCTCCCGGCAGGGGATCGGCGAGGCCCGTACAATCCCACTCGGCGGCGCGATCGGTAGAGCCCATCTCCGCTAGCGGTCCCGAACCGGGACACGCCGCGGCCCCTCGCTCGCTTCTTCCACGACCGAAGGGTTTACCCGGGTGTGTTCAGCGAGCCAGTGCTCGTGGGGTCGGTCGAACGTTCGCTCCACGGCAGCGTGCCGGGCGGGCGGTCCGTTATACCCATAGCGGGAGGGTCACATCCCGGACGGGGATTCCCCCGAGGTCTTCTCGACGAGCCTTAAGTGGCACTCACTCGATCTAGGCACGCCCCCTAGCCATGGCCCGACCCGTCGCTCCGTCCGGGCGCGGCAGGGCGGCCCGGGGGAAGCGACCCCCTCGAGTCGCTGGGAACGTGCACTCGAGAAGAACGCCCGGAGACGAACTGCTCGGCTGAGCGGCCCTACTCTCAACTCCCCGGCGAGGCCGTTCCGGCGTCCGAGCGTGTGGCCAATCCGGAATGAGAACCGTCGGGAGAAACCGGTGCCGACGGCCGGCTCAGAAATCTCCTCCCGCTCCCTCGGTCTCATACCTCGCTATGGAGTGATACAGCAGACTCGCCTCGAAATGGAGGCCAACGATTAAGAGGAGTCATGGCTCCGCTCTGACCATGCTGTTGGACCGGAGGTTTGGCTCCCGAGCGTCTCGATTCTCTTTGGCGGTCTCGATTGGGATCGTTGTTGGCTTCCTACTCAGTTCCTTGGGGGCCGGGGTCACCTCGTCGATCGACCAACTCGGGAGCGCGTCGGCAAACTCCGCCAGCTCGCTAGCCTCCGCCGAGGCGTCGCTCGCCGCCGGCGCGGGCCCCGCGGGCGGGTCATCGGTCGCGTGCAGCTCGACTACCACGACCAGCGCGACGTGCTCCGCCTCGACCGCCTCTTCCGGGTCGCCCCCCCTTGGCCCCCTCACCACGGGAGGAGAGTGGGTGCCGGTCAACTACTCCCGAGCGTACACCGCCCTCGCGTATGATGCGCGGGACGGCTCTGTACTCGCATTCGGGGGCAAGGGGCCTTCGGGAGCACTTGGGGACACGTGGAAGTTCGCGGAAGGGAATTGGAGCCTACTCCTCACGGCGACCGCCCCGTCCCCCCGATGGGGTGCGGCCATGGTCTACGACGGCTTCTCGGGCCATGTCGTTCTGTTCGGCGGGGAGAACGCGACCGCCTTCTTCAACGACACCTGGACCTACTCCGGGGGTATCTGGACGAACATTACGAGCATCGCTGGCCACGGACCGAGCGCTCGGGCGTTTTCAGCGATGGCCTACGACTCGTACCCCATGGACCAGTACACGGTTCTCTTTGGGGGCACCAACGCCACCACCTCCGCATTCAGCGACACCTGGAAGTTCCACAACAACGCTTGGACGAAGCTGACAACGACCGGATCGCCGCCGGCTCTCGAGGGAAGCAGCATTGCGTACGACATCCACCTGGGCCACGTTGAGTTGTTTGGGGGAATCAACAGCGTGGGGGGTTACTCGGCCGCAACCTGGGAGTACCGGAACCTGACCTGGTCGGTTCTTCTTGGTGCCGGTCCTTCTGCGCGGGCGTTCGCGGGGATGGCCTTTGACCGCGCGAGCAACGTGAAGGCGTTGGTCCTCTTCGGCGGCTGTACCGGTGTCGCCTGCTCCACCTACGACTCCGACACCTGGGAGCTCATCAACTCTACCTGGCATCTAGAATCCGCCAGCACTCTGGGACTCTCCGCGCGGGCGGGCGTGTCCCTTTCGTTCGATGGACTACCTCCGGACTTCTATGTGGTCCAGTGGGGAGGCGTCGGCAGCGGAGGCTATGCCTCGGATTCATGGAACTTCAACGGGACCGCATGGAACAAGCTAAGCCCGGGCGGGCATCCTCCGGCGCTCACCGGGGCGGTCCTGGTCGATTACCCCACACAAGAGTACGCCGTCTTGTTCGGGGGGCAGGGCACTCTCGGTCTCTCGAACGCAACCTGGATCTTCCAAGGAGGCTCGTGGACGCTTCTTTCTGGGCTCTCCACCGCACCTTCCCCGCGCGTAAACGCCGCCGCGACGTATGACTCACTCTTGGGGGGGCTCGTTCTTTTCGGAGGGTACGATGGGACGGCCTACCTGAACGATACCTGGGAATTCGTGAACGGCGCCTGGTCGAACGTCTCAGCTAGTCTTCCCCCGCCCGCACCAGCCGGGCGAGCCTTGGAGGGCCTCACCTATGCCACTACTCCGGTGAACGCCGTCGTACTCTTCGGCGGGCGTAACGCAACGGTATTCTTCAACGACACCTGGGAGTTCAACGGGATCTCGTGGAAAGAAGTCGTTCCCCCTGTTGCCCCCGCCGCTCGTGCCGATCCCACGATGACCTACGACGGGCCTGATGGCTACGCGGTCCTGTTCGGAGGCTTCAACGCCACCACGGTCTTCAACGACACGTGGGGCTTCAAGGGGCAACTGGCCTCGCCCTGGTCCAATCTGACGAAGATGATCGCTCCGTCCGCCCGATACGGCGCTCGGGCCGCGTCCGATCCTTACAACGGCTACATTGTGCTGTTCGGGGGATACAACGGGACGGCCTTCCTCAACGACACTTGGGGGTTCATTGGTGGCACGTGGACGGCCTTCTCACCGACCGCTTGGCCACCCGCCCGAAGCGATGCGGCCTTCACCTACGACCGGAACGACCATTACATCGTCCAATTCGGCGGCTCCGGCAGCACGCCGGAGCTGATGGACACCTGGCTCTGGGTGGGTTTCAACGCCAAAGTCACGGCGTACCCGGATCCGACCGACGTGGGCCTTCCTGTCTCGTTCGGAGTGTCGGCAGTCGCTGGTATCCAACCGTACAGCTACAGCTGGTCGTTCGGCGACGGATCATACGCCAACAACACCCCAACCCCGCCGGTCCACACCTACACCATGACGGGATCGTACAACGCGTCCGTCACCGTCACGGACTCTCGGCTCCCGACGCACGACCAGACGATGGCGAACGTGACGGTCCTCGTTAACCCGATGCTCGGGGTCAATGCCTCGGCCAACGTCACGGCAGCGATCCCTGGTTACACGATCGCGTTCAACTCCACGGCCCTCGGAGGCACCAGTCCGTTCAGCTACGCGTGGGTCTTCGGGGACGGATCGGGAGCGACCGGCGCCGCTGTCACGCACGCCTACTCGACGACCGGGACGTTCAACGCGACCGTGACCGTGAACGACACCGCCGGCGCCTCGGTGAACCGGACGGTCACGATCACGATCTATCCGTTCTTGGCCGGTAGCGCCCGCGCACTGCCTCAGCCGACCGACGTCGGCGTTCCAGTGGTCTTCAACTCCACCCATATCGGCGGTGTGCCACCCTACACGTTCGCCTGGCAGTTCGGGGACGGGATGGGAGTGAATGGATCGGGTTTCGAGAACACGACGCACTCCTACGCGACGGCGGGCACCTACCTGGTCGACTTCTGGCTGAACGACAGCGCGAGTCACTCGTATATGACTCAGCTTTCGGTGAACGTGTCCGCCGACCCGTCCGCGGTGATCCTGCGGCATCCATCTCCCGTCGATGTCGGGGTTGCCGTGACCTTCAACGCCACGGTGTCGAACGGGACCGCTCCGTTCACCTATCTCTGGATGTTTGGCGACGGGACGAACGCCACCACCAACAACGCGAGCCACTCGTACACAGCTGCCGGGACCTTCTTCGCAGTATTCGTAGCGAAGGACGCCCTCGGGCTGACGAGCGCCAACGGGACCGTCCAGGTCGTCGTCGTCGCCGCTCCGACGGTTTCGGCAGCGGCGAGCCCTTCGTTAAGCGAGGTCGGCATTTCGGTCGCGTTCACATCCACGCAGAGCGGGGGAGTTCCGACGATCTCGTACGCCTGGCTCTTCGGCGACGGAAGCGGCTCGACATTGGCGAACCCATCGCACACCTACACGACCGCGGGCACGTACACCGCGACCGTGTGGGCGAACGACAGCTTCGGAGAGAGCGGTCA
>Ga0187818_10001202_pt1 | contig 10346 bp, 7 predicted proteins | sample NC_wetland_sal_i_14_FD_130581 | JGI IMG/M metagenome (GOLD analysis project Ga0187818, IMG submission 130581) | Wetland sediment microbial communities from Neuse River Estuary, North Carolina, USA - SO4_3 | ecosystem: Environmental > Aquatic > Freshwater > Wetlands > Sediment | place: USA: North...
ATGGTGCCGGCCTGGCGTCGCAGCTCGAGGCGAAAGATTTGGTCCTTCAGGGAATCGAGGCTCATGCCGACAGCGGCGTCGACCTCGGCCATTCCCGGAACGGTTGACTGAGGGGCGGGCGGCGATTGCGGTGGCGACTTCTTTGACCGCGGCGCCGGGGTTGCCGCGGTTTCAGCCGCGCCACCGTCAGCCACGGCTACGACAGGCCTGCGAGCGAGCAAGATGGCCAGGAGCGCGAAAACTCCAACGAATCCACCGATCAGCGGCCACTTCAGCACGTCGAGCCGTCCGGGAATCTGCTGCACCGTGACCGGCGTCGACGTCACGCCGTCCTGCCCAGGCTGACCCGCATCCGGGCCACCACTCGCGCTTGCGGGCGGCGCCGTGCCGGAGACACTCACGGCTAGGACCGTGTTCGCTGGAATGCTCTCACGCCCGTAGATATTCATCCCCTGCTCTTGACCGCCCGGCTGAAGGCCTTCGCCGCTGATCTGTACAGTGGGCGGCGCAAGAACGAGAAGCCTCGCACCAGGATAAACCGTCGGGAGCTTCAACGTCGTGGCGTTTCCGGCATAAGGCAATTCGTAGGAATAGCGCATCCCGCTCTCACCCGGGCGAAATGCAAAGGCAATTGCGTAATGATTCTTCGTCTTGTCGATGGTGGCCTGCACCACCGGCATTCCCGATGGCCCCCAGGCCGCCGCTTGCTGCAGCTGCGCGTTCTCAGGCACCGCGAACTGGAAGCTTCCATCCGCTCGGAAGTAGGCCCGCGGCGGACTGGAACTATTCTGCACCGCGTATTCTTCCCCGACCGTCAGGGTTGACCCGCTCGGCTGCACGATGACAATGTGCGACGGCACGGCGATCGTCGAGGCGTCTTGCGTGGGCTCGAAGACCTCCACTTGAATTTCGCTCTTGCCGGGAGGCACAGGCTGGTGAAAATTCACGCCGTGGAAGACGGCGCGCACTAGCATCGGCTGCGCACCCAGAGAAGGATTGTCGAACGAGAATTCTCCCTGGCTATCGGTCTTGGAATTCGCGACCGGCTGCATGCCGCCCTGGAGTTGGATCAGGATCACTTCGATTCCCGGGGCCACCTTTCCGGTAGTGCCGTTCTTGACCGTACCGTGAACGGTGCCCGCCTGCGCAACGAGGAGCGGCGCGAAGAAGAGAGCTGCCAACAGGACGAAGGAAGTTCGTGTTCGCGTCATCGCCCGCTCCGCTCGGCTTCGGCCGAAGGCGCGCGCGGACGGCGCACCTGCGATTCGGTTACCTGATCGATCTCCGCCAGGACCAGCGCCGCGTCGTTTTCGAGAGTGGTCTTCATCGCTTCGTAGTCGCCTTCTGCGTACTTGCCGGAGCGGAACTCAAACCGGAGATCGCGCAAGTTGTCGTAGATCGTATCGCGCTGCTCCAGCAGTTGATCCAACTTGGACCTGCGAGGCGCCAGGTCGGAAGCATCCGGCTGAATGTAAAAGATGAAAAGGATCGTGGCGATCGCCAGTGCAAGGCACGCGCCGAGGACCGCACCATCCGCGGAACTGATGCCGAGAAAAGTCGCGAGCAGTGACATGCTGACCATCAATCCTCTGTCTCCCGCGCAACGCGCTGCCGCGCGCGCTCGAGGTTTTCCGCAGCGATCCCCGAAGGAACGCCTGCGGTGGACGGATGCAACCCGGACCGCGCGCGCCAACGCAAGATAACAAAGATTACAACCACGGTTCCCAGCACGAGATAAAAGCTGGGCAAGCCCCAGGCTACTAAACTGAGACCCGACTTAGGTGGCTCGGCATAAACCGTCGTCCCAAATTCCTGGACGAATGCCTGCGTGATGGCGCTCTCAGACTCGCCGCGCGCCACATGCTGATCGAGCTCTTTGAGCATGCTCGTCGACGTCGTGCACCCCACGTGGTTGCACTGGGTCAACACCTGGTTACAGCCGCACATGCACATGAACTTGCCGCCAATTTGTTTGGCGCGGTCGGTTTGTGCGCGTACAGGCACAGCGAACCCGGACGCAGAAGCACCGGCTACGATAACGAGAAGCGCAAGCAACTTGCGCCGAGGCCTAGTCATGTCCTTCTCGAAGTGTCACAGATGGCGCCAGCGACTGCGCCAGAGGGTGTGCCACAGCGGGCTGCTGAGCGCCGGAAAGCGCCAGCACGGCGCGGCGATTCGGCAAGAGCGTCACAATCGTGCCCAGCACCACCACCACGCCGCCCAGCCAGATCCACTTCACCAGCGGGTTCAGATACGCGTGAATCACCGGAGCTTCATTCTCCGGGCTTTGCCCTGCATAGACCACGTAGAGATCCTCACGCAAGGTCGAATAAATAGCGACCATGGTTCCCGATTCCTGGTTGGCCGGAAAGAAACGCCGTTCCGGATACAGCATCATCATGGGCCGGCCGTCACGCATCACTTCAACGATCATGCGTTGCGCCGTGTAGTTCTTTTCCGGCTTGGAATCCATGCTCTGCAGCAGCAGATTGTAGCGCCCGATCTGCATGGACGAGCCGACTTGCATTTCCTTCTGCACATCCAGGTTGAATGCCGCGCCTGCCAAGCCTACGAAAATCAGCACCATTCCCATGTGCACGATGTAGCCGCCATAGCGCCGCGTGTTGCGCATCGTGAGATCCACCGCCGAGGAGAGGTACGACGCACCGGATCGCGTGCGAATCACTCTCGCTCCCCGGAAGAACTCCATGCTGATTGTCGCCGTCACGAACACGCACAGGATTAGACACACAACTGAGTAGAACTCCCGAACTCCAAGCACAAACAGAACCGCTCCCGCGGCCAATCCCGTGAGCAAGGGCCAGCCAAAATTGCGCTTCAAGCTTTCTGCGGAAGTCTTTCGCCATGCCAATAACGGACCTACGCCGGTAAGGAACAGCAGAATAAGACCCAGTGGAATATTGACCTTGTCAAAGAAGGGTTTGCCCACGCTGATCCGCGACCCGGAAAGCCATTCTGAAAAAACCGGGAATAAGGTTCCCGACAGAACCGCGACGCACGAAACCAGCAGGATCAGATTGTTGAATAAGAAGCTCGATTCGCGAGAAATCATCGAGTCCAGCTGGTTCTCGCTCTTCAAGTAGTCGCGATTCTTCAAGTAGGCCGCGAAGCACACCACAAAAATGAGGGCCAGAAAGCCCAGGAACCAATTGCCGATGCTGGATTGCGCGAAGGCGTGAACGGAACTGACCACTCCGCTGCGCGTCAGCATGGTTCCGGTAATGCACAGCATGAACGTCAAAATCACGAGCCAGACGTTCCACACCTTCATCATGCCGCGCTTTTCCTGCATCATCACGGAGTGGAGGAACGCCGTACCCGTCAGCCACGGAAGCAAAGACGCGTTCTCGACCGGATCCCAACCCCAGTAGCCGCCCCAGCCTAGAACTGCATACGCCCAGTGTGCGCCGAGCAGGATCCCCACCGTCTGGAAGCACCAAGCGACCATCGTCCATTTCCGCGTCAGGTGAATCCACTTCTCTCCGGGATACCGGGCCAGCAACGCGCCCAGAGCAAATGCGAACGGAATCGTAAACCCCGTGTACCCGGAATATAGGTTCGGCGGATGAATCACCATTTCCGGATATTGCAGTAGCGGGTTCAGGCCGTTGCCGTCCGCTCGAGTAAAAATATCCAGCGCTCCGTTAGCTCCGGGTGTGGCCAGGACTTTGAACGGGCTGGCAACGAAGTTGTTGAGAGTCAAGAAGAAGATTTGTACCCCGGCAAGCACGACGCCCACATACGGCATCAATTCGCCGTTCTTGTTCCGGTAGGCGATCAAAACGGAAAAGACGTAGATGGCCAGCAGGAAGCTCCAGAAAAGAAGCGAGCCTTCCTGGCCAGACCACAGCGCGGCCACTTTGTAGAACGTGGAGAGATCGCGGTTGCTATGCGCGACAACGTAGGCGACCCAATAGCTGTCGCTGAAGAAGAGATAGACCAGGCTGCCGGTGGCGACAAAAATCAGGCCGCAAGTGGCCAGTCCGGCTTGCCGTGCGCTCTTGACCAGGAGCGGGTGACGCGTGCGAATCGCCGCGATGCCCCCGAGCAACGCATATACCGCGCACACGAACGCGAGGAGCAGCGCAAACGAACCGAATACATCCACGTAGACCCGCCTTCCCCCGGCAGCGCTGGGCGCGCCACCGTGCTACATCGTGCTGCGCTGGGCCGAACCTGACGCTGCGTCCGCAGAACCTGACGGTGGCGCCGCTGACGGCGCCGCCTCATACTTGGAAGCGCACTTGGCCTGCACCTGTTCCGCCACGAAGCTTCCGTTTCTCGCAAGGCTTCCTTCCACCAATGCCTGCGAGTTATCGACAAACGTGTCCGGCAAGGGATCGCTGCCTACGTAACTCACCGGCAGTGACTTCCCTTCTCCCTGAAGGACGAAATCAACTCGCCCGGACAGCCTTCGTATGCTGCCCGGCTCTACCGTACCGCCGACGCGCAGACGATGGCTGCGCGCGGCGCCCTGCAATGTCTGCAACTCCGCGATGGTGTGGTAATAAGTCTTGCTTTCCCCGTAACCTAACCACGCTAAAGCAGCCATCGCTGCCACGATTACGCCGATACCGACCCCAAATTTCACGCGTTTCTGCACCGATACACTCCTTATGCAGAGCAGCCCATGTAAACCGACTGATTCTACCATAGCTCAACCAGTGGTCTAGGGGCCACAATGGGCAGTTACAGGCCAGCACCAGGGGACAGGGGGCGCTCCCTACGTCGCGGTTAGCGGGCCGTCGCGCTTGCGGCTGCCAAAGCCTGGCGCAGGCGTCCAACTGCCCTACCGGCAGCATCTTCAACATCCTCATCGGGATCTAGAGCGAACGGCTTGTTCCCGTCGAGCACAATCGGGCAACCCAGGCCGAGCGTCTCCAGGTTGCCCAACAAGGGCTCCAGTAGCCGCGAAATCGGCACCAGCTTCTTGGGTCGCAACGACCGCCGAACGCGTGCCGCCAATGCCGGAAGACGTGCCGAAAGTAACGCTTGAACTGCAGCCGCGTCGCCGGCACTCGGATCAATTGGGCACTCCAAGACATACGTCAAGAGAAACCCACCTCGCTGGAATTCCGCAAGCGTCGCTTCCGCAGATTTTCCGGCTGGAGACACACCAGCTGCAGCAAGTAAGTATCTCGCCTGCCCTGCAAACCCGCCGCCTTCGGCGTAGAGAAACTCGGCGTTGTTACTGGGCGCCGCGGCTCCAAGAAGCAGCGTGGCGATGTGCACGGGCCGGTAGCGTGTCGTCCACTCCAAGCGCTCCAGGCGCTTGGCAATGTGTTCCGGCGATGCTGGCTGTCCGCAACCGTCGCAATGCAAGAGGCTCGTGGTGGTCATTTGGCAGGAGGAAATCGTAGTCGACCCGACGATGAAGTGCAAACGCGGAGGACGGCGGGGCGCGCTAGTGAGGGCGCGGGCCGACACAGGTGCGCTGGCAGAATTCGGGGGCGGTTGGGCGCCGGGGATGGTAATGGGGTTCTGGCGTCGCTCAACCGCCGCCGGCCGATCATACTTCTACTATGTCCTTGAACACCGCGAGGGTGGAAAAGTTGCGGGTGGATTGGCTTCTAAGGAGCCTAACCCTTTAGAGACTATTGAGAAACCGGGGCATCCGACGGCAACTTGGCGCGCAGGCACCATTTCAGCTCTTGGCTCAGCTCGGTAACTTCCATCCCCGCCATCACGATGAATTTACAGCTCAGCATCTCCCGCGATTCGTCATCGTCCGGCAATTGGCAGGAAACTCGGCAATATTGGCATTCCTGGTTCCAGCAGAACCGTCCGTAGGGAATGGTCTCCGGGCTGATGAACTGGAAGCAGCGCAACAGCGAATTACGTTCTGGGACCTGAAACTTCTTCCCGTAGATTGAAATTTCGACTAGTTTTTCATACGGACGGAAAGGTTCCGACATGATGAAGGCTGTTCTCCCTGCACCGGGCACTGCGTCGCGGCAGCTCCCCTGAACCGGCGCACTTTGAATGATTGCACTTTTCAGAGTAGACCTGGCCCGCCACGCCCACAACGGCGGGTGCGCAGAGCGTGGCTAATGTGCCAAGGGGTATGGAAAACAGAGAAATTGGAGCCGCCAGGACCTCTGAGGTCCGTAGCTCTACGCCGGCAGTTCAACCGCCGAGGTCGAAAAACTGTCCCATGTTGCGAAATTTCTCGTAACGCGCTTCGAGCAGGTCTTTTATGGGTTGGTTCGTGAGGACAACCAGTTGGCGGTCCAGAACCGCGTCGAGCAATCGGGCCGCCGCTTCGTAGTCGGTGTGCGCACCGCCTTCAGGTTCGGCGACGATCTCGTCAATAATGCCCAGGTCTTTGAGATCGTTGGCGGTAATTTTCAGGGCTACGGCGGCGGTCTCTGCCTTCGTCGCGTCGCGCCACATGATGGCCGCACAACCCTCCGGCGAAATGACCGAGTAAAAGCTGTTTTCGAGAATATTCACGCGGTCGCCGACGGCGATCGCCAGCGCACCGCCGGAGCCACCTTCGCCGGTGACGGTGACAATGATGGGCACGGGAAGACGCGCCATCTCGCGCAAGTTCCTGGCAATGGCTTCCGCCTGCCCGCGCTCCTCGGCATCAATTCCGGGATAAGCCCCCTGCGTATCAATGAACGTGAAAATGGGCTTGCCGAATTTCGCCGCCAGCTCCATCACCCGCAGAGCCTTGCGATAGCCCTCCGGTTTGGGCTGGCCGAAATTCCGCACCAGCCGCTGCTTGGTGTCCCGGCCTTTTTGGTGACCGATCACCGCGACGGGCCGGCCATGGAATTTCGCAAGCCCTGCCACAATGGCCTTGTCGTCGCCGTACCCGCGATCGCCGTGCAATTCGACGAACTCCGTAAACAACAGCCCAATGAAGTCCAGCGTATACGGCCGCTGCGCGTGGCGCGCAATCTGCGCCCGCTGCCATGCGCCCAGATGCGTGTAGAACTCGTGACGCAGTTCGGCCACTTGCTGCCGGATTCGCTCGAGTTCGGCATCCGCATCTACACTGCTTGCCAGGTGGCGCAGCTCTTCGACGTCCTTTTCGAGCCGATCGATCTCGCGCTCGCGCTCACCGGAGCCCGGCGTCCTTTTGGGGTCGTCTCTTGGCGTCATCACATCACCAGATCGATCGATTCGGCTCCGCACAATTCCCGAATCGCCGTCACAAGCTCGCTGGATCGCTGCACCCGCTCCCTGAGTTCCAGCGTTGCAACAGTGCCGTCGGGAGCGCAAAGCCCGAACACCACGGGATTCTTACCCGGATACGAAGCGAGGATCTCCTGGAGGCGATCGAGCAGATCCTCGGTGAGATCTTCTACCTTCATGCGAATGCACACGCTCGCCGCAGTTGGTGGCTCCGCGATCTGTTCGAGCCCGCGCGCCTCCTGGAGCGACAGGCGCGTCCCCGACTCTTCCACCTGCACGCGGACTTTCAGTAGCAACGGCGTCCGCGGCTTCAGCGTGTTTTCCAGTTTCGCAAAACTCTCCGGAAACGCCAGGAGTTCCTGGATGCCGGTCATGTCCTGAATCGTGTAAATCGCCCAGCGCGCGCCTTTTCTCGAACGCATCGGTCGCACGCCGACAATCAAGGCACCCACTGTAATTTCTTTACCGTTGCGCTGGCCCTCCACCTCTCCCAAAGAAACGGTTTTCAACTCTTGGAGCCGCGATGCGTACTTCGCCAATGGATGCCCCGACACATAGAAGCCCAGCATCGCATATTCGCTGGCGAGGCGTTCTTCTTCGCTCCACGGAGCCGCTTCGTGCAGCTCAAAGGCCACCGGCGCCGGCGCCGCGGCCGTTCCGAACAACCCGTGCTGCCCGGATTCCCGTATCCGTGTCGCGCGTTGCAGCGACGTCAAAGCGTCGTCCACCGAGGCAAGCATGCTTTCGCGCGCCCCCAGTGAATCCACGGCGCCCGATTTGATCAGGCTCTCGAAGACGCGCTTATTCAGAAAGCGCGACTCAATGCGTTCGCAAAAGTCGTACAGCGACCGGAACTCACCCTGGCTCAACCGTGACTCCCGGATAGCCTTCGCGGTGTTTTCACCTACGTTCTTGATGGCCGCAAGCCCAAACCGGATCGCTTCCCCGACGGGCGTGAAGTATAGGTCACTTTCATTCACATCCGGTGGCAGAATCGAAATGCTCATGCCGCGCGCTTCATTGATGTACTTCACTTGCTTTTCGGCATTGCCTGTCTCCGAAGTAAGCAGCGCGGCCATAAACTCCACCGGGTAGTGGGTCTTCAAGTAAGCCGTCTGGTAGGCCAACAGCGCGTAGGCGCAGGAATGGGATTTGTTGAATCCGTATCCCGCGAACTCCTCCATGAGGTTGAAGATGCGCTCGGCTTTCTTTTCTGGAATCTTGTTCGTTGCGCAGCCGGTCATGAATTTTGCCCGCTGTGCCGCCATCTCCTCTTTTTTCTTCTTACCCATCGCGCGGCGGAGGATGTCGGCCTCACCGAGGGAAAAACTCGCCAGCCGGTTGGCGATCTGCATCACTTGTTCCTGGTACAGAATCACGCCGTAGGTTTCTTCCAGGATGTCTTTGAGTTGGGGAAGTTCGTAGCTGACCTTTGTTTTTCCATGCTTGCGGTTGATGAAGTCGTCGATCATGCCGCCCTGAATGGGACCCGGGCGATAGAGCGCGTTGAGAGCAGTCAGATCTTCGATGCGCGTCGGTTGATACCGGCGCAAGATGTCGCGCATCCCGTGTGACTCAAACTGGAAGATGGCCGTCGTGTCGCCACGAGTGAAGAGCTTATAGGTGTCAGCGTCATCCAAGGTAAGCGTGTCGAGCTCAATCTTCACGCCGCGATTCTGTTCGATCATGCGCACGGTGTCGTGCAGCACGGTAAGAGTCGTCAGCCCGAGAAAATCCATCTTCAGCAAGCCGATGCGTTCCAGCGCATTCATGTCGTACTGCGTGGTGATTTCGTCGCGGTTGGTCTTGTAAACGGGCACGACGTCCGTAAGCGGCCGCGGCGAAATCACCACGCCGGCGGCGTGCGTCGACGCGTGTCTTGCCAGGCCCTCTAGCCGCAGCGCCACGGCCATCAAGTCCTTCAGTCGCTCGTCGCTGTTCACCGCTGCTTTGAGTTGCGGCGACTCGGCCAGCGCCCTATCCAATACGATTCCCAGTGTATTCGGCACCAGCTTGGCTAGCCGGTCCACTTCTCCATAGGGGATGTCCATGGCCCGGCCAACATCCTTGATCGCCGCTTTCGCCGCCATCGTCCCGAACGTGATGATCTGCGCGACGTTTTCCCGGCCATACTTCTGGGTGACGTACTCGATCAATTCGCCGCGCCGACGCATACAAAAGTCGATATCGATATCCGGCATCGAGACGCGCTCTGGATTCAAGAATCGCTCGAAGAGCAGGTTGTACTGCAGCGGGTCAACGTCCGTGATGCGAAGCGCGTAGCTCACCAGACTCCCCGCTGCCGAGCCGCGCCCCGGCCCCACCGGCACATCCTGTGTCCGCGCGTAGTGAATGAAATCCCACACAATCAGGAAGTAGCCCTCATACCGCATCTTCTGAATCATCTCGATCTCAGAAGTCAGCCGGCGCTCGTATTCCGAAAGTGGATTGTGCAGCGCTCCTTGCTGCGCCAGTCGCTCGAGAACTGGGACGCGCGACGCGAACCCTTCCCGCACCACCTTCTCGAAATAGCTGCCCGCTGTATGGCCCGCCGGAATCTTGAATTCCGGGAACGGATTTGGAATACGCTCGATTGTGACGTTGCAACGATGGGCGATGTCCACGGTGCGGCTGAGCGCATCCGGCAACTCGCGAAAGACCTGTGCCATTTCGGCTGCCGTCTTGAAATAGAACTGGTCCGTCGCAAACTTCATGCGATGCCCGTCACTCATTGTTTTGCCCGTTTGAATGCACAGCAGGACCTCCTGGGCATGGGCATCGTCGTGGTGGAGATAGTGGCAATCGTTCGTAGCCACCAGCGGAATGCCGGTCTCCTTGGAAAGCCGGACAAGCTCCCGGTTCACGCTCTTTTCGATCTCCAGGCCCTGGTCCTGAACCTCAAGAAAGAAATTGCCCTTGCCGAAGACATCGCGGAGCCGGTAGGCGTTCTCCCGCGCCTGATCGTACTTTTCTTCCACGACCGCCTCGGTCACAGGCCCTCGCAGGCAGGCAGAGAGCGCGATCAGGCCCCGGCTATGCTTGGAGAGCAAGTCGTAGTCGATTCTCGGTTTGTAGTAAAACCCTTCGAGGAAGCCCGCAGAAACCAGTTTGATCAGGTTGTGATAGCCCTCGAGCGATTCGCACAGCAGCACCAAGTGATTGCTGCCGCGCGTCCCGGGTTC
>Ga0187818_10001204_pt1 | contig 10332 bp, 6 predicted proteins | sample NC_wetland_sal_i_14_FD_130581 | JGI IMG/M metagenome (GOLD analysis project Ga0187818, IMG submission 130581) | Wetland sediment microbial communities from Neuse River Estuary, North Carolina, USA - SO4_3 | ecosystem: Environmental > Aquatic > Freshwater > Wetlands > Sediment | place: USA: North...
AGCCTTCTGGGTTCGAGCAGCGGTGGATCTTCGGGTCCGAAATCCTCAGACCTCAATCAATTTACTGCCGCCGCGCTGGCCGCGGGCAGTCAGATCAATATTGCTGCCCCCACCTACACCATCACCCACAAAACGGGAATGGACTTGACCCAGGCCCGCGCCAACTACCGTGGCTTTCTGGGCACCCTGGCCAAGCCTCCGTCAGGAGGCCAGTCCAGTTCCATCGCCTCAGCTCTCGGGAGCGCAGGCAGCGCCCTGTCAGGCGTCGCCAGCGCAGTGGGCGGTGTGCTTCCGGGCGTCGGCGACATCTTCAGCGTAATTCAGGGAATTGTCTTCAAGGCGTTCGATATTTACGTCGGAATGTTCGTGAAGGTGGCGCTCGCGCAAGAACGATCCATTGAAGTCGCCTGCCACGCTATGACGGTGAACGCCATTCAGAATAACTACAGCCCCATTTATGCCCCGTGGTTTCCCAAGCCAACGGGTGCGAGCAGTTCCTCGAATGGCGGGGGCGGAGGGAGCGACCCAATCAGCAAGGCGGTGCAGGGCGTCCAACAGGACGTGAGCAACGCCCAAAAGGCCGTCAAAGATTTTCTGGACGGGCCCGACGGGTCCGCTGCGCCGGGAGCTCCGTTCCTGGCCCAAGCTTTCTCTTTAGCTCCGCCGCCGGGAACCCCCAAGGACCAGCCGCCGCCCTTGCCTTCGACGATTACGGACATTGTGATCAGCGGCTTCCGGCAGGCATTAGACCCTTCCACCCCCGACGGTAAGACTCTGCCGTCGTTCCTGCAGAGCCTGATGACCCAAATTTGCCAGTTCGATCTCGATTTCCTGCAAGCGATCTATGGAAAGCTCCTGGTGTCGGATCCCAACACCCCGATTGACAAAAACGCGCTCTACAAGGCCGCCAGCCAGCGACTGGTGCAGCGCCTGGTGGATCTGCTTGTGTCCAAGGTGCAATTCCTGCAAAGCGTTCTGGCAGCTTCAGCATCCGTCGGTGGCCAGTCCATAAGCCCGGGTCAATTCCTCGGCCGGGGAGAGGATGCGCTGAACGACCAGGTATCCAAAGCTATTGATCCAATCATCGCCCAGGCGATGAGTGACCTGGGCGATCAACTGGAAGGATCCAGAAAGACCGCGGCAGCGCAGAAGTGCATGACCATGGAGGTGTATCTGGGACGCCTGCCGTGGCTGGAGGTGCTGCTGTTCCGCGACACCTTCTTTCCCGTCTGGGATTTGCTGGTAAAACTCGTCTTCGGAAAGTTGGGCGGGCCCATCAGCAGCCTGATGAACTCTTCATCGGCTTTCTTTAAGAGCGCCAAAGGCGGCATTGACGACGTGCGGCAGGATGTGATGAGAGCCCAGAAGGTAGCCGACCGCGCGGAGAATCAGGGCCTGGATGCCGGCACCTCAGGGCAGAACCTCTCAGGATATAAAGACGACCTGAACAGCGTTCTTGCTCCGGACAGCAGCAGTGGATCGGCGGCTACCGCCTCTTCTCAATTCCCCGTATCGGGACGGCAGACCTCCGGCAACGGCACCAAAATTACGCTGTCCGAGTGGCAAAATGTAAAGGCAAAACATCAATGGGAAACAGCCCAGGCAACCACCTGAGGTCGGAGCACACATTCTCGGTCGAGCACTTCACTTTGGAGGACGAACCATGCCCCCAGCAGCACGCATAACCGATCCCACAACTCATGGCGCGCCACTTTCGCCCGGACCGGGCAGCTCAGATGTGCTGATAGGGAACCTGCCCGCATGGCGCGCACTCATCGACCAACATGCTTGCCCGGCGGTCAGCATTTCGGGCGCCGACGGCGTAGGCATGGTTATGAAGGGCAGCGCCACAGTGTTCATCGACTACATGATGGCCTGCCGCATGGGAGACATCGTGGTTGAAAAGCCGGGCCTTGCCATGGGGCCAATGAACCCGATCATTATGGGAGAGCCAACCGTCATCATCGGCGGATGAATGCGTAAAAAGACTTTAACCACAAATGTACACAAAGGAAAGTGTCTGAAGCGAAGCCCTTCGTGAACCTTCGTGTCCTTTGTAGTTTATGGTTTTCACGGTTGTGAAACTGGCCCACTACCCTCACACGCCACGCAGCCCCTTTGCTTCTGTGCCGCAGACTTGCTATCGTGGCTGTCGTTGAACTCGCTATGAAGCAACTGCAGCCTGTCATCTGGACCAAGGGAACCTTCCTCACGCCGCAGCATCTGCAGGTGCAGGACCGCTTTATTGAGGACACGCTCAATTTCCGCCTGCAGGCGCTCAAATTCTGCGCCTGGGGCTTCAGCGAGCTGACCATCAATCAGGAGTTGCTGCCGGAGGGACAATTCGCGGTCTCGCGTGCTGCCGGCATCTTCCCCGATGGCCTGCTGTTCGACATTCCGGATGCCGACCCGCCGCCTGCATCGAAAGCCTTGGTGGAATTCTTTGAGCCCGGCGCCAAAAGCCTGGACGTATATCTGGCGATCCCCGACTACCGGCAGCGCGGACTGAATGTTTCTTCCGCGCAAGGCAGCGGCACACGTTACCTGTCGGAAGTGAGTTCCTTCCGCGACGAAAATACCGGCGCCAGCGAGAAACCGATTCAAATTGCGCGCAAGAACCTCAAGCTTCTGGCCGAATCGGAAAGCCGTGAAGGCTGTTCAGTGCTGCGCATTGCTAATGTGGAGCGGGCCGACGACGGTACATTTCACTTGAACCCGCGCTATGTTCCGTCGTTGATCGAAACCGGAGCCAGTGAATATCTCATCGGAATTCTGCGCGGATTGATCGAGATTCTCTCCGCCCGCAGCACCCAGCTCTCCGGCGGCCGCCGGCAAAAGAATCAAAGCCTGGCAGATTTTACGGCTGCGGATATTGCCAACTTTTGGCTGCTCTATACGGTCAATTCTTACTTCCCGGTTTTCAGTCATTTGTTTGAGAGCAAGCAGGTTCATCCCGAAGAACTGTACTCCGCCATGACTTCGCTGGCGGGTTCGTTGACAACTTTTTCCCCCAAGCTACGCCCGCGCGATCTGCCCCTGTATGTGCACGAAAACCTGGGACCAATCTTCACCGAGCTGGACGAAAAGCTTCGTTCCCTGCTGGAAACAGTCGTTCCCACCAATTTGATATCTCTGCCGTTGAAGCAGGTGCAGAACTCCATTTACGCGACCGCCATCGAGCAAGACAAGTACCTGGCCAACACCCGGCTTTATCTGGCCGTCAGCGCGGAAACCAGCGAAGAGAATATCATCAAGCGAGTGCCGCAACTGGTGAAGGTTTGCTCGGCGACGCACATCGAACACCTGGTAAAGCAGGCTTTGGCCGGAGTTCAGCTCAAGCATCTGCCCAACCCACCCAGCGTGATCCCGGTCAAATTGAAGTACCAGTATTTCAGCCTCAACCAGTCCGGGGCTGCGTGGGAAGCCGTGACCCGCGCTCGCAACTTCGCGGCCTACGTGCCGGGAGATCTCCCCAATCCCACGCTGGAGTTGCTGATCCTCCTGCCCCAGGAATCCTGATCTCGCCGCTTCAACTCTTGCTACCCATACAAGCAGGACGCAACCGCACAAAGCGTCTCAATTGAGGAACGATTTTACAAGTCTTTGACGATTCTCCTACTACAGGATTGTTAGTATGCGACTTGCGGGCGTTGTTAGCCACGGGCCTCCAGTATGTTCGCATTAGCCTTGTTCGCCGTATTACTCCCATCCGCGCAGTCGGCATCCATGCTTTGTGTTGACGGCGGTGCCGATGGTGCCAGCGCTCAAACCTCGCCAGTGCATGGCCCGGCAGGTGCAACCGCAGTGCTGAGGATTTCTGCCGCCGACGAACATAGCAAGAACTCACACGAGTGTCAGGCCGAGTACGAACTTTTCGTCACCCCCGCCGGCGGTACGCCAGCTTCCGTAAGCCTTCTTCAAAGTGACGACGACTACGATCGAAACTTGGCTGTCCAGTTAGATGGTTTCTCGCAGGATGGCAAACAGATCTTCGGAATTTTGGACGAACGGGGCAAACACTCGTCAAGAATACTCTTCGACTACCAAACGGGTAACGCTAGTGTGCAACTCATTGACCTCAACAAGAATTTCGCCCACGTGGTCGCCCCAAAGTGCGGCACGGCACTTGCGATAATTGCGACCACGAAAACTGGCGGAATCGTGCTGGAGCAAAATTCACCGAAGCAATGCGACCCCGATCGCCGCTGGCTCCTCGATCCTGTAAACGAGAAGGTGGAGCGCCTGCCGCGAGGTACAGCAATTCTTAGCCTCTTTCGACAGAAAGACGAAGCACGTTGAGCGAACCCGTTCAGGAATCCTGATCTCGCCACCTCAGTGCTTCAGCGCAAAATAAAGCACCAGCAAGACCGCGACAAAAAGCAGCACCGTGAGAGTCAGGATCAACGGCCAATAAGACACTGGTGGCTTGGGAACATCAGGTGCTTGTGGAGCCTTAGGCGCAGCCAAGCCGGGCATCTGAGGCGCGGGAAACTTTGGCATTTGCGGCGCCGCTGGCATTTTGGGTACCGGCACGGGTGGAAACATCGGCGCTTTCGGCATCGCGAAGGCGTCCGCAGACTTAGCTCCGGGTGGATTTGTGCCGCCGGCGATCAACGGTTCATCAGGAGAAGTGGGTGGCCGCATTCCACCCGAGACGATCATGGTGTATTCGCTGGGGCCGCCGCTTGGGAGCGGGGGAATTACCGCCGGCAGCGACTCAAACGGGTTCTTCTGCTTGGCAGGGATCGGCGGCGCAGCAGGAATTTGTGGTTCCCACGCCGGCTTGTCAAAGACGATTGTATCCTCCGTCTTCACCGGCTTTTCTTCCTTGGGAAAGGTAGGCGGTTCGTATCTGGGTGAGGTCTGGACCGGAGCGGGCGACGAAAATAATTGCGTAAAGCCTCCGGGCTCGTTGAGTGGTGCGTTGCTCGGAGAACGTTCGACGGGCGTTTCCTGGGAATGCCCTCGGCCTGCACCAAAAATCTGCGTGAATTCTCCTGCACGGCTATCCTTCTCAGGCGGGTGAGGTGTCAGGTTCGGTGTCTCTGACGCCTGCCCGGTGAACGGGCCCTGGAAGAAGCTGGTGAAGTCCCCCGGCTTGGCTTCGGTGCTTCGCCCGCCCTTTTCACATTCGGCGGGGGCTGCCGCCGCTTGAAACATGCCGGTAAAACTTTCCTTGGGCCGAGTGGGAAGTCGATCCGCCTGCGCGACCGGCGCCGGAACAGTCTTCGTGTCCTTCGGTCGGGGTGAACTTACGGTTGAATCGGATGCTTTCGGTGGCGGGAAAAATGCCGCCGTTTCAGCATCTGATTGAACAGGAGGCCGCGTTCCTGACTCCGCAGCAGAGCTCGAGGTCGCATCAACCTCGGGCGTTACCGGGATTTCCTGCGTCTTCTGCGCATAGGACTCGTAGGCCAGCACCCATTTCTGCAGCGCGTCTGCATCCGGCACCTTGGTGACCAGGTAGGCAAAGGTCGTCCCGGCATATCGGCCGACATCGATCACTGCACCCGGCGGCGTCGGAGCCAAAACACAAAACGATGCCAGAGCCCATTCAGTCGCGGGCGGGTCGGAAGGCGACGGTCCGCTTTCAAAGACATGGACCAGCACGCGTTCGCCGCTGGCTAAATCTCGCGCCACGAACGTTTCCACCTGGCCGGTGGTCAGTGCGTCAAAAAGTTCGTACTTGTTCGCCAGCTTCATGGATTGCGCACAGCCGCTCGGCAGGCGCTGTCCGCGCCTTAACGGTGGCCGAATCTCCAACTTACACTCCATTATCTTGACAGTAAAGAGGCAAACACCTAGCATCGCTGGCCAGGGGTTCTGCATCGGGTTCCACGCTAAAATCCCTGTTTTCAACTGGTACAGCTTTACGGGATGAGCTTGTTGGTTGCTGGCGCGTGATTCAGCATGAAGTTACTCTCCAAGATCGTATGGTCGGAAGGTATGTACCTGGGGCCTCACCATTTCCAGGCGCAGAACCGTTATTTCGAGGAGTCGATCCACTTCGCCACCGCCCGCCTGTGGAAGCACGCCTCCGGCTTCGCGGCCTGTGACCTCGAAGCCGAAGCTCTCCGCAATGGCACGGTGAACCTGCTGCACGCGCGCGGGATATTCGAAGACGGTCTGGCGTTTGATATCCCGGAGTGCGATCCGCCACCCGCTCCGCTGAATATCGTTGACCAGTTTCATCCCACCGCCGACCATTTAACGATTGCGCTGGCCGTGCCGCCCTGGTCCCCCGACCGCCAAAACTGCAAGTTGGAGCCGATTCCTGACGGCGACTCCAGATACACCCGCGCGGTCGAAATGTTGCATGACGAAAATACCGGCCGCGACGAAAAACCCGTGCAGGTAGGCCGCAAGAATCTTCGCTTGGTCCTCGACACCAGCTCCAACGACGATCTTTTGACCCTGCCCTTGGCACGAGTCATGCGGGACGGTGCCGGTCATTTTGTGTTTGACCCCACCTTCGTACCTTCTCTGCTGCGAATCAGCGCCAGCGAACGGATCACCAGTATGTTGCAGCGTCTGGTCGAGATTCTTGAGGAAAAAAGTGCCATGGTTTCTCAGGAGCAGCGGCAGCCTGCGGGAAAGTTTCAGACCGGGATGTCCGCCCGCCAAGTCTCTCAGTTCTGGTTTCTGCATGCGATTAATTCCAGCCTCACTCCATTAAAGCATCTGCTCATGACCAAGCATGGTCACCCGGAGGAACTGTTTCGCGAGATGTCGCGTTTTGCCGGGGCTTTGTGCACCTTCGGTTTGGATACGCATCCTCGCTCGCTGCCTGCCTACAACCATCGTGACCCGGGGCCTGCTTTCGATATGCTCGAGGACCATATTCGCCGGCACCTGGAAATCGTCGTACCCTCCCAGGCGGTGATGGTGCCGCTGACCCAGGGGGAGCGTTATTTTTACGCGGGCGAAATCAAGGACCAGCGTTGCCTGGGACGTTCGCGCTGGATCCTGGCCATTCACTCACCCTTGGGCGAGGCCGACCTGATTGCCAAGACCTTGCAGTTTGTCAAAGTATGCTCGGTTAAGTTTGTTCCCGAGCTGGTGAAGCGCGCGCTTCCCGGATTGACACTGACCCACATGCAAGTGCCGCCCTCGTCGGTTCCGGTGAAAGTGGATCATCAGTACTTCACCATCAACCGTACCGGCCCCTGCTGGGAGCACATCATGCAAACCTGTGGCATTGGAGTGTACGTTCCCGGGGAGCTGCCTTCTCCGGAGATGGAGATCGTCATTCTTCTCGAGGGTTGAACCCATGTCATCGTCATCAACACCTGTTGCGCCCAAGGGCAGCTATCGCGGATCCAATCCCGCACTCGACCGGCGAGTCTGGAACCTGGCTCTGTCCTTCCAGGAGATATTTACGGCTATCGTACGTTTGCGCTACAACCGCCAGGCCGTCCCCAACTCGGAATCCTTTCGGGCGCAGATGAAGCAAGCTCTGCGGGTAGCGGAACAGGAATTGCGCAGCCGAGGGGTTGGCGCGGAGGACGCAAAACAGGCAATCTTCGCAGTGGTGGCATTTCTCGATGAATCGGTGTTGAGCTCCAGCAATCCGGTGTTTTCCAACTGGCCTCGCCTGCCTTTGCAGGCCGAGCTTTATGGCCATCAACTCGCCGGCGAGGTCTTCTTCCAGGAATTGCAAAAGGCCCTGAGTCGCAACGACTCGGTCGAAACTGCCGATCTGCTTGAGGTCTATTACCTCTGCCTGCTGCTCGGATTCAAAGGACGTTACGCGGCCGGCGGCGACCTGCACTCCATCAAGGCAGCAGTTCAAGAGAAGATTCTGCGCGTGCGCGGTCCTGCTGGTCCACTATCGCCGCGGGGAGCGATTCCGGCCGACGCTGTACGTCTGGCGCATTCCGATCCCTGGGTCCGCAGACTGGCTTATGGGGCGCTGGGCGCATTCTCGCTGGCCTTGATACTCTTCCTGGTTTTCAAGTTCATGCTGGTTTCGGGTGCGTCTGATCTCGCCACGATGGCGGCGCAGTTCGTGGTTTAGGGGGCTACATGCTCGTTTACCTGGTGACCGGCGTCATCTTGCTGGTCTACCTCGTGCTGGTATGGTTCGTGGGTACCTGGCTACATCTGCTGGGCACCAGCTTGTGGTTCTTGCGCGGTGCGTTGGCGGTGATCGGCCTGATCGCCGCGGGCGTTTTCCTGTGGTTCTACCACAAATCCAAGAAGGAGCAGGAATTCAGCGGAGACGCTCCGGCCGGCGCTCAAACCGGGGACATCGACACCATCGTGCACACGGCCATTCGCCGTCTCAAGGCTTCGACTCTCGGCCGCGGCGCCAGCCTGGGCAATCTGCCTCTCGTGTTTCTGCTCGGAGATTCAGGTTCCACCAAGACGACCACGATCATTCATTCCGCGCTCGACCCCGAGCTTCTGGCCGGCCAGGTTTACCAGGATAACCAAATCCTTCCCACGCAGGCCGCCAACATCTGGTACACCCGTCAGGCAATCTTCGTGGATCCCGCCGGCAGCCTCATGGCACAGCCAACGCGCTGGAAGAAATTGCTGAAACTGCTGCAGCCCGGCAGCTTTTCCAGCGTCTTCGGAAAAGGCCAGCAGGCGCCGCGCGCGGCAATTGTTTGTTACGACACCGAGAATTTTGTGAAGCCGGGTGCGAGTGAGAGTGGGCTGTCGGCGGCGCGCAAACTCGCAGTCCGGCTGCAGGAAATCTCGCAAGGACTGGGAATCAGCTTTCCGGTCTACGTGCTGTTCACCAGAGTGGACCGGATTACGTTTTTCCCCGAGTTTGTTCGCGGCCTGAGCAAAGAAGAAGCTTCCGATGTGCTGGGTGCCACTCTGCCCGTGCGGTCGCTATCAACCGGAGTTTACGCCGACGAAGAATCCCGCCGTCTCACCAAGGCTTTCGATGAATTGTCATATGCCTTGGCGGAAAGGCGGCTTGACCTTCTAGTGCGCGAGCATGAAGCCGACAAGCTGCCGAGTATTTACGAATTTCCGCGCGAACTCCGCAAATTGCGCACGCTGCTGGTGCAGTTTCTGGTGGAATTGGCTCGCCCCAGCCAGTTGGGCGTAAATCCCTTTCTACGCGGTTTCTATTTCTGCGGAGTTCGGCCGGTGATCGTGGAGGACGTTGTTGGCGCCGTTGCTCCCGAGGTACAGGCACCGGAACCAGAACTGGATGCAGGCGCGACTCGCATCTTCAGCGCCGGAGGCGGCCGGCACGCACCAGTGCCGATGCCCGCCCGTGCAGCCGGATCGCGCAAGGTGCCGCAGTGGACGTTTCTGACTCAGCTGTTCAATGACATCATCGTCAAAGATCGTGTCGCTTTGGCGGCCAGTGGTTTCAGCTCGCGGGTGAATCTGCTGCGTCGAATCATGCTAGCCACGGTTGCGGTGGTCAGCATTGTCTGCATCGTTGGATTTCTGATCTCCTTCCTCGGCAACCACGCGCTGGAAAACGATGTCCGCGCCGCCACCGCGGACCTGCGTAGCATCCACGCTACTCATGAACCCAGCTTGACCGACCTGCAGAAATTGGACCATCTTCGGCAGGACCTTACCACCATCGTGACCTACCGCAAGGATGGCGTTCCTCTCAGTCTCCGGTGGGGACTTTACGCTGGGGACGAAATCTATCCGGAGGCCAAGAAAGTTTACTTCGAGCGCTTCCGCCAGCTTTTATTTACCGACACGCAAGCCAAGTTGCTGAGCGATTTGCGGGCACTTCCCGACAAGCCCGGGCCCAACGACGCCTATGAAACCGCCTACAACGACTTGAAGGCCTACCTCATCACGACCAGCAACAATGACAAAAGCACAAAGGATTTTCTTTCTCCCGTGCTTCTGGGCGAGTGGGAATCGGGAAAGCAGATCGATACCGACCGTGCCCTGTTGGCCAACCAGCAATTCGATTTCTACAGCATGGAACTGGCAGTCTCCAATCCGTTCTCGTCGAACAATGACACTCTTGCCATCTCCCGCGCGCGCAGCTATCTGTCCCAGTTCGCCGGTATCGAGCGCTTTTATCTTCCCCTGCTGGGAAAGGCTTCTGCGAAGAATCCAGACGTCAGCTTCAGCGAGCAGTTCCGTGATGCTGCCAGCGTGGTGGTCAGCACTCACAAGGTTCGAGGCGCGTTTACCCGCGGGGGTTTCCAGTTCATGAAGGAGGCGATGCAAAATCCCTCGCTCTACATGGCGGGAGAGGAGTGGGTTCTAGGAAAGGCAACAGCTTCAGAACTGGACCCGGCATCTTTGCAGCAGAAAATGCGCGAGCGTTATTACCAGGATTTCAGCAACGAGTGGCGTACGGTTCTGCAAACCTCGTCGGTGGCTCACTAT
>Ga0187818_10001205_pt1 | contig 10331 bp, 8 predicted proteins | sample NC_wetland_sal_i_14_FD_130581 | JGI IMG/M metagenome (GOLD analysis project Ga0187818, IMG submission 130581) | Wetland sediment microbial communities from Neuse River Estuary, North Carolina, USA - SO4_3 | ecosystem: Environmental > Aquatic > Freshwater > Wetlands > Sediment | place: USA: North...
CACGCGCTTCTGCTCCCTAAAGACCCAGACCGCTCCGCGAATGACCTCCATCGCCAGATAAAAAAACGCCTGCAACTTTCTATACCCGTAATCATCACTGATAGTTTCGGGCGTCCCTGGCGCGAAGGCCTCACCGAAGTTGCAATTGGCGTTGCCGGCATGCGGGCCTTGCACGATTATCGAGGGCATCGCGATCCCCACGGTTATCCTCTGCGCGTAACCATGGAAGCCGTCGCCGATGAACTGGCTTGCGCTGCAGGCCTGGTCTGCGGCAAGCTGGCTCGTACGCCTGCATGTATCATTCGAGGATTCCCTTACCGGCCGGGGCGCGGAAGGGCTCGCGATCTGATTCGTCCGGCAGTTACGGATTTGTTTCGCTGATATTGTTTCGAGGAGGACCTATGACTCGCGTTCTAACCCAGCCCGAACTGGAGAGCTTCCCCTCGCTCGATTGGTCGGATATTGCTCCTCGCATCAGTCGCCCGTCACGCGCCGCACTCGAGCGAGTGATGGAAACACTTGATGGTGGCGTGCTGACGGGTGAACAGTGCGCGCTACTGGCAAACGCCGCGGGCGACGACCTCCTCGGCCTGCTCGTCGCCGCTGATGCCTTGCGTCGCGAGTTAGTTGGAAACATCGTCACCTACGTCGTGAACCGCAATATCAATTTCACCAACGTATGCTTTGTCGGTTGTAAATTCTGCGCCTTCAGCCGCGGCCCCCGCGAATCGGACACGTATTTCCTCAGCCTCGACCAAGTCGCGCGGAAAGCAAGTGAAGCCTGGAAAATCGGCGCGACCGAAGTTTGCATTCAAGGCGGACTGCCTCACGGCCTGCCTCCATTTCACTATCGCGACATTCTGCGCGCCGTAAAGCAAGCAGTGCCCGGCATGCACATTCACGCTTTCTCGCCTATGGAGATCGTCTACGGCGTCGAACTCACCGGCATGCCGCTTGAAGATTACCTGCACATGCTCCGCGACAACGGCCTCGACACTCTGCCGGGCACGGCCGCGGAAATCCTCGATGACGACGTCCGCTTCGTGCTTTCACGTAACAAACTTTCCACTGAACAATGGAAGCAAGTCATCCGCACGGCGCATCAATGCGGCATTCGCAGTACTTCCACGCTGATGTACGGGCACGTCGAGTCGCCCGAGCATTGGGTCACTCAGCTTTTATTGTTCCGCGAAATCCAACAGCAAACTGGCGGCTTCACCGAGTTCGTTCCGCTCGGATTCGTACATCAGAACACTCTGCTGTTCCACCAGGGAATTGCGCGACCTGGTCCCACGCTTGCCGAGCACCTCAAGATCCACGCGCTAGCGCGAGTTCTTCTGGCTGGCGCGATCAATAATATTCAAGTGTCATGGGTAAAACTAAACCGCAGTCTGTCGCAGCTCTGCTTGCACGCCGGCGCCAACGATTACGGTGGAACGTTGATGGAAGAAAACATCTCGCGCGAAGCCGGAGCCACCGCCGGCCAGTACACCAGCCCTGAAGATTTTCAGGCACTCATTTGGGAAGCGGGCCGCATTCCCGCCGAACGCAATACCGTTTACACCCGAATCAATCTCAAGTTGCAGCCCGCAGAATTTACCGCCGAGCAATTGTTCGAAGCGGAGTTTGCATGACAACAGTCTCATGAACACGACGCGGCCCATCGCGGTTCTCGGAGGCACCGGCCCCGAAGGATTCGGTCTGGCTCTGCGCTGGTCGCAGGCCGGCGAGACCGTGATTATCGGATCGCGAGACTCCAAGCGCGCGCAGGATGCCGCTGAAACAATCAAACAGAGAGTCGGTGCCAGCGCAAAGATTTCCGGAAGCGAAAACATCGCCGCCTGCAGCGCCGCTGACCTGCTGGTGCTCACAATTCCTTTCGAAGGCCACGCAGCGCTGCTCAAACAACTGAAGCCCGCGATTCGTCCTGGCAGCATCGTGATTGACGCCACCGTCCCCTTAGCCGCGAGTGTGGGCGGCCGCGCTACTCGCACCCTCGGAGTGTGGCAAGGCTCCGCCGCGCAACAGAGTGCGGAGCTTGTCCCTAAAGGTGTTTCGGTTGTGGCCGCGTTTCAGAACCTGGGCGCCGAACTGCTGAATGCCGATGGCCGGGTCGACTGCGATGTGATTGTGTGCAGCGATGATCCGAACGCCGGCCAAGTTGTGCGCAGCCTGGCGACAAAGATTCCGGGGGTTCGCGCCATCGACGGCGGCAAACTGGAGAATGCGCGCATACTGGAGCAGATCACAGCCTTGCTGATTGGCCTGAACATCCGGCACAAGGGCCACTCCGGCATTCGCATCACCGGCTTGCCACAAGCCGCATACGACGTTATGTAGCGCCGGCATCTCTTCGGCTCCGCTCAGGGTGGCTTTGCCGGCTGTCCCGAGTGCATCTTGCCCTCGGAGCGCGGCTGGAACTATGGCGCGAAAGTGCGGATGCACGATCTCGATGAACAATTCTCCCAACACACGGCCGGCCATCGAATTCCGCTACGTCTCCTATCGCGTGAATGGTGACGGCGACGCCGGACGCGAACTGCTCCACGACCTGAATCTTGAAGTGCAACGCGGAGAAACGCTGGTCCTGCTGGGGCGAAGCGGCTCCGGCAAAACCACGACTCTCAAACTCATCAATCATCTACTCACTCCCAGCAGCGGAGAACTTCTTGTCGAGACGCGTCCCACGCGCGATTGGGATGTAATCCGCCTGCGCCGCACGATCGGATACGTAATCCAGGAGGTGGGACTCTTCCCTCACTTCACGGTCGAGCACAACATCGGCCTGGTTCCGAAGATTGAGAACTGGCCCGCGGAGCGAATCCGGGCACGGGTTGGCGAATTGCTGGAACTCGTTGGACTCGCTCCCGAAATCGCCTCACGTTATCCGCGCGAACTTTCCGGCGGCCAACGACAGAGGGTGGGCGTAGCGCGCGCACTGGCGGCCGATCCGCCTATTCTCCTGATGGACGAACCTTTCGGCGCCCTCGATCTCATCACCCGCGTCGAATTGCAACGAGAATTTCTCAACCTGCAGAAGCGCCTCTGCAAGACCGTCGTCTTCGTCACCCATGACTTGCGTGAAGCCCTGTTACTCGGCACCCGCATTGCGCTAATGGAGGCAGGCCGGTTAGTCACCGTGCAAACCCCCGAAGAGTTTCTAAATTCAACAGAGCCACTTGCCACGGCCTACAAAGACGCCTTCGGCGGCGACTTGAGAATTTAAATTTGATGGAGGACGGGTGTCCCGCCCGTCCTCGCAACAGCAAGCGATAGCGAGGAACAATGAGCCTCTGGCAATTCATGGTGCACAATCACACCGAAATCCTCGAACTCACCCTCGAGCATTTGAAGCTGGTCGGAATCTCCACCTTTCTCGCGGTACTAGTCGGAATTCCACTCGGCATCCTGATCACGCGCTGGCCCGCGCTCAATAAACCCGTGCTGGGGGGCGCGAACATTATTCAAACCATTCCCAGCCTGGCGCTGTTCGGATTCCTGCTGCCGGCGCCGTGGATCGGAGCGCGAGCGGACCGCCTGGCCATCCTCGCACTCGCCCTCTATGCACTGCTGCCGCTCATTCGCAACACCTATGCCGGCATTCAAGGCGTGGACCGTGCCATAGTCGAGGCCGGACGCGGCATGGGCATGACCGATTGCCAGCTTCTTTTCCACGTCGAACTCCCGCTGGCTCTGGGAGTGATCATCGCGGGCGTTCGGGTCGCGACCGTAATTTCCGTCGGGCTAGCAACCATCGCCGCCGCCATCGGCGCGGGTGGTCTCGGAGAATACATTTTTCGCGGGCTCGCTATGGTCAATAACCAAGTTATTCTGGCGGGCGCCATCCCCGCCGCCGCCATGGCATTGCTGGCTGACGTCAGCCTGGGTTGGCTGGAGAAACGGCTCAGCCCCGGCTAGTAGGAATGCACTTACACACGTTGCGTGCAGCGTCTCTTTCTTGGAAACGAATGCCGCGCCAAACCATATTCGTCGTGCTTCTTGCACTCCTGACCGCGTGCGGACCGTCGCGCGAGAATCGCATCGTGGTCGGATCGAAGAACTTCACCGAACAACTTGTGCTGGGAGAAATCATCGCCCAACAAATCGAGAGGAAAACCCATCTTCCTGTCGAACGCCGCTTCTACCTGGCAGGGACCTACATCTGCCAGCAAGCTATTCTCGGAGGCCGCATCGATATCTACCCCGAATACACCGGGACCGCTCTCACTGCCGTCCTAAAAGAAAAGCCCGATCCTGATCGCGAAAAAGTGTACGAGCAAGTCAAGGCAGAATATGAGAAGCGCTTCAACCTGGCTGTGGGCGCGGCGTTTGGCTTCAACGATACCTTCGCGATCGAAATTCGCGGCGACGACGCGCGCCGTCTCGGGCTGAAGGCCATCTCGCAAGCCGCAGCCTATGCTCCCAAGTGGCGCGCCGGATTCGGCTACGAATTCATGGAGCGTCCCGATGGCTACAAAGGGCTGGCGGCCACCTATAGCCTGCATTTTTCGGACTCGCCTCGAATCATGGATCTAGGCCTCCTAACCCGCGCGCTGAAAGACAAACAAGTGGACCTGATCGCCGGCAATACTACCGACGGGCTAATCCCCGCCTTGGACCTGTACGTGCTGGAAGACGACAGACATTATTTCCCGCCCTATGAAGCGGTGCCGATCATGCGGCAGGAAACGCTCGGCCGTCATCCCGAGGTGAAGCAAGCTCTGGATGAACTGGGCGGAAAAATCTCTGACGACGATATGCGGCAACTAAACTATGCCGTCGACGGCCAGCACCGCGACGTCAAAGAAGTGGTGCCGGAATTCCTGCGGAAAAAGGGACTGTAGCAGGGCGGGGGGACTGAGTTTTTTGGGCCGGGGCGGGGCTTGGTCACGCGCTTCCGTTTTCCCACATTGGGACGGAGTTTACCGTTTAGGTACCGGTACCCCCCTCCCCCCTCTTCCATGCAAAATCTAGAAAACAAAAGATTTAAATTATGACTATGTGCTAGATCTTTGAGTTTGCAGGAGTTACACGCAAGATCTTGAGAACATGGGAGTTAGGGACGGAGCGGCGTCCCGTTCTGGAACCAATCCTCGCTGTGCGCAAACGCTCCCCGGGATGCTTGCCGCTGCGTCATTCCCCATTCGAAGCCCGCCATCGCGTGAGTCAGATTGTCAAAGATCTACATTATCTAAACGATAATGTTATTTAATTAAGGTTATCTTATTTAGAAGGTCGCGTCAACTAGAAATGGGGATGCGGCGAATGCCCGCATCGCACTAGTAGAATGGCACGCATGGAAGTGCGGGGCCTTCAATCGCCTGTCTGGCGAGTGACGCTGGAACTTCTGGCATTGGCGCTTGAACCAGCCCGCGCACCTATCAGGGGAGACGTGAGATCTCTGTCACGAAAGACAACCATGTTCGATCACAGTCGAAGGGCCGTGCGATTTACACTGTTCGTGGCTACGGCACTCGCGGTCGCATGTTCATCCCCCCTTGCTGTTGCTGAAAGCCCCGATCAGCATTGGATAACCACCTGGAGCACTGCGAATGCCGAGGTCCCAAGCCCCTCAGCATTTAATAATCAGACTATCCGCGAGATCGTGCACACAACCGTCGGCGGAGGCGCCGTTCGCATTCGTCTTGCGAACAGTTTCAATGCGCAGCCGGTCACGTTTGACGCCGTATATTTAGGTCTGCAGAAAAGTGGCGCTAGCCTGGTTCCAAGTTCCAACCACAAGGTTACGTTTGGGGGAAACAACTCCATTACCATTCGTGAAGGCGCGGAGGCGCTCAGCGATGCGATCTCGCTCACTGTTGGCCCCGAACAGAATCTCGTTGTGAGTTTGTACGCATCCGGTGCAACCGGCCCAGCCACGGTTCACAGCATAGCTTTTCAAACGAACTATGTTTCTGACACGGGTAATTTCGCAGCTGATGACCAGTCCAGCGCGTTCACGCGAACGATGCAATCGTGGTACTTCTTACACTCCGTCGATGTCGTCGCATCCCCCGAAGTAAAGGGCGCGATCGCTGCCCTGGGCGATTCGATCACTGACGGCGTGTCTTCCCGTCCTGATCTGTACGAACGCTGGACCGACGTGCTGGCCCGGCGTCTGCTCAGTTCCGGCTCGAACCACGGGATGTCTGTGCTCAACGCCGGCATTGCCGGCAACCGTGTGTTGACGAGCTCGCCATGCTGGGGAGTGAATGCTCTCGCCCGGCTGGACCGCGACGTCTTCTCGCAAACTGGAGTGCAGGCTGTGATTCTGTTCGAGGGCACCAACGATATTGGCCAGCCCGATACTCCAACTGCATCTCTCTCGCCACAGGTCATTCCATGCCTGAGCAGAACTCAAATCAGCGCCGATGAACTCGTTGCGGGATACAAGCAGATTATTGCGCAGGCACACGCACGAGGCCTGAAGATCTTCGGAGCAACCATTCTTCCCTACCAAGGCTTCGGTGGTTGGACGCAACAGGGAGAAGCGAAGCGCGTGGCGGTCAACAACTGGATCAAGACTTCAGGCAGCTTTGACGGGATCATCGATTTCGCGGCAGTGTTGAGCGATCCCGCGAATTCGGCGCGGATGCACCCGAAATACGACAGCGGAGACCACTTACATCCCGGCCCCGCTGGACATGAAGCTATGGGGAATGCAATCGATCTAGCACTGTTCCGCTAAGACGGGAAGGGCAACCTTCGCAGCGCACGACCGGCGTCGACGATTCTCCCAAAAAGGTAATCGATCGCCTACCGAGCAAAGAAAAGTAAGTGCACTTCTAACTCTTAAATGTTATATGCTGAAAACGCTGGCCAGGTGCGCGAGTGAAGGCGAGCCCTGCGGCGAAACGAGCGACGGAATCCGATGGCACTTGCGAACCTGAACACCTCTACGTCGGCAGCTGCACCTTCCTCAACTTATAAGGGCGCGTTAGCGGTGATGACCACCCTCTTCTTCATGTGGGGTTTCGTGACCGTGCTGAATGACGTGCTGGTGCCTCACCTCAAATCCATCTTTGACCTGAACTATGCCCGGGTCATGCTAATCCAATTTTCTTTTTTTTCGGCGTACTTTATTTTTTCAATTCCCTCAGCCAAGTTGATCGACTGGATTGGCTACCACAAGACGATGGTGGTGGGCCTTTTCACCATGGGTGTGGGCGCGTTTCTTTTCATACCGGCGGCAAGCGTGGCATCGTATCCACTTTTTCTGACGGCGCTGATGATTTTGGCCGCGGGAATTACCGCATTGCAGGTAGCTGCAAATCCGTATGTGGCTGTACTTGGTCCTGCCGAAACCGCGTCGAGCCGGTTGAATCTGGCGCAAGCATTCAATTCCCTGGGAACAACCATCGGTCCCTACCTTGGTGGCGCCCTTATTTTGACCGCTGTTCCTCTTAGCATGGAGAGCGTGCGGCTGCTGTCTCCGGAAGCACTGCAGGCCTATCGCATCCATGAGGCTTCCTCGGTCAAGCTGCCTTACATTGTTATTGGTCTTACTCTCTTCGTGCTCGGCATTGCCATTGCTCTCTTCAAGCTTCCGGCAATGCCGCAAGCCGAGCGCCACGGCGCAACGGGTCCGCAAAAAAGCGTCTGGAAACATCGCAATCTGACCCTGGGGACGATCGGGATTTTCGTCTATGTGGGAGGCGAGGTAGCGATCGGTAGTTTCTTAATCAACTACCTCAGCCAGCCCAATATTGGGAATGTTTCGGTCCTGGTCGCCGCTCGCTACGTTTCTTATTACTGGGGCGGCGCGATGGTCGGCAGGTTTGTCGGCTCGGCTATTCTGCAAAAGGTTCGCACCGGCACTGTGTTGGGTATTGCTGCGGCCACGGCCTTCCTGCTGGTTTGTATTTCCATGCTTACCCTGGGTCATGTGGCGATGTGGAGTATTCTTCTTATCGGCTTTTTCAACTCGATAATGTTCCCCAGCATCTTTACTCTTGGGATTGCCGAACTGGGCCCGCTGACCGGAGATGGCTCCGGTCTTTTGGTTATGGCGATCGTTGGCGGCGCCATTATTCCCGTGTTGCAGGGTGCCCTGGCGGATCGAGTGGGGATTCATCACGCTTTCATCCTTCCAGCCTTCTGCTATCTCTATATCGTGTACTACGCGTTTAGAGGATCAAAACCTATAGTGATGGCCTGACCGATCGAGTGCTCTCCGAGGACGGTTCGTGATTGGCGGCAATATTTGCTGCACGACATGCGATTCATTAAGGTCGGAGCTCTGAAAGAAAAACCACAGTGAGAGCAAGCACACTAAACCTGTTCGCCGTCATGTTGTTGAGTTCAGCCCCGATGTTGTGTGCTCAGGGTGCGGCGTCCCTCGCCCCCACCCCGCCGATGGGATGGAATAGCTGGAACAAGTTCGCCTGTAATGTCAGCGAGGATTTGATCCGGCAAATCGCCGATGCCATGGTGAAATCGGGCATGAAAGATGCCGGCTATGAGTATGTCATCATCGATGACTGCTGGCAGGTGGCGCGGGATAAGGACGGCAACATTGTCGCCGATCCGCAGCGCTTCCCTTCCGGGATCAAGGCGCTGGCCGACTACATTCATTCCGCAGGGCTAAAGTTCGGGATTTACTCTGACGTGGGAAGCAAGACTTGTGCGGGGCGACCGGGCAGCCTCGGACACGAGTTTCAGGATGCGCGCCAGTATGCTGCCTGGACTGTAGACTACTTGAAATACGACTGGTGCAACACCATCACTCAAGATGGCCACGCAGTTTATTCGCTGATGCGGCAGGCACTCGATGCCTCTGGCCGGCCAATCGTGCTGAGCATCTGCGAGTGGGGCACGCATACGCCCTGGCTCTGGGGCAAAGACGCCGGTGGCAACCTGTGGCGCACGACGGACGATATCCAAGACCGCTGGCAAGGCCGGGTCAAATGGCCGGCGGGAGATTGTTGTTCGAACGGCGTGGTAGATATAGTCGATTTACAGGTTGGCCTGGACAGCTATGCCGGGCCCGGCCATTGGAACGATCCCGACATGCTCGAGGTCGGCAACGGCGGCATGACCGACACCGAATACCGTTCTCACTTCAGCCTGTGGGCCATCCTGGCTGCGCCGTTGATTGCTGGCAACGACCTGCGCGACATGCGTCCGGAGATTCGCGACATCCTGACTAACAAGGAAGTGATCGCCGTCGATCAGGACCCGCTCGGCAGTGAAGGTAAGCGAGTGAAGAAGAATGGCGACCTGGAAGTGTGGGCCAAGCAAATGAAGGATGGCAGCCGTGCCGTGGTGCTGTTCAATCGCGGAAGTGCCGAACATGAAATCAGCGTGAACTGGGAGGATATCGGTTACCCCAATCACTTGGAAGCGGCGGTTCGCGATTTGTGGCAAAAGAAAGATCTGGGCCGATTTACCAACAAGTTTTCGGCTTCGGTTGCCTCGCACGGAGTAGTCGTGGTCACGATCAAGCCTTAGTTCCAACTCAGCATACTTCTGTGAAGCGAATCGATAGACCGACTGTTGAAACTGTTGCCTCCAACAGGTCCGCAGGTTCTGCAGTGGTCGACAAGTTGAGAACTTTATTCACGGAATTGTATAGCGGAGTTGCCACGATTTACCGGGCGCCCGGAAGAGTGAATCTCATTGGCGAGCACACCGACTACAACGATGGCTTGGTCATGCCTGTCGCTCTGGACTTGTACACGTATGTAGCCGTGAGTCCGAGACCGGACCGGCGATTGCGAGTCTATTCCGAAAACTTGGGTGAAATGTGCGATCTGGATCTGAACCTGATCCGTCCCGGAAGCTCTGGCCACTGGAGCGATTACGTGCGCGGCGTGGCGGGGGTGCTCGAATCCTCGGGGCACCGGTTACGCGGTGCTGACCTGGCGATCACGAGCGAGGTGCCCTTAGGATCCGGCCTGAGTTCGTCGGCTGCTCTCGAAGTGTCCACTGCATGGGCGCTGCTGAGCAGCTCTCAGATCGGGATCGATCGCACTTCGGTCGCGCAGATATGTCAAAAGGCTGAGCATGTTTATGCAGAGACCATGTGCGGAATCATGGACCAGTTCATCTCCTGCCACGGTCGCGCGGGACACGCCCTGATGCTGGATTGCCGCTCTCTGGATTTTCAGCTCGTTCCGATCCCGGCCCATGTACGACTCATGGTATGCAATACCATGGTCAAGCATGAGCACGCGAGTGGCGGGTACAATACCCGGCGGCGCGAGTGCGAAGAGGGTTTTCATGGTCTGGCTCAGGTTTTACCTGGAATCCGGGCTCTTCGCGATGTGACTCGGGATGAATTGGAAAAGCATCGAGACTGTCTGAGTCCTGTCATCTACAAACGGGTCCGC
>Ga0187818_10001206_pt1 | contig 10325 bp, 10 predicted proteins | sample NC_wetland_sal_i_14_FD_130581 | JGI IMG/M metagenome (GOLD analysis project Ga0187818, IMG submission 130581) | Wetland sediment microbial communities from Neuse River Estuary, North Carolina, USA - SO4_3 | ecosystem: Environmental > Aquatic > Freshwater > Wetlands > Sediment | place: USA...
CCCGGACGGCCCATGGAGAACGGCTTCATCGAGAGCTTCAACGGCAAGTTCCGCGACGAGTGTCTGAACGAGAACTGGTTCCTTGATCTGGCCGACGCGCGGGAAAAGATCGAGACCTGGCGATGTGACTACAACCAGGTGCGGCCGCACTCGGCGCTCGGGTATCTCACCCCGGAGGAGTTCGCAAAATCGTGGGCGGCGACGGTCGGTGGAAAAGACGCGGGCGGGGCCCGCTTGGAAAACGCTTCGCGTTTCCCACTTTCCCACCGCCTCGACGGCTGCCAGAGGGTAGTTACGAAGGCTGTGTTAGAGAACCCAAACCCGGAGAAAGTCTCATTATCCCTGGACTAAAAATAGGGGGCAGGTCACCTCACCGCCGTCATAGCCGAAGCTGTGAGGATGTGCAAAGCGATGTTTGCATTCCACACATCGGAGTGGCCCGGCGTGATTCTAAAGTCGGCAAGGATTTTGCATGCAAGCGAACTGCGACGGCGCGCGCACTTGTAGGTCTGTCAGTAGTTTCCACGGTTCGCCGCACGTCATTGAGTGTGCCGAGCCAGCTAGCGTTCAGACACTCGTCGCGCAACCGTCTATGGAAGCTATCGTCGCGGCCGCGAAACAAAGACCGGGCAACGCCTGCGGAGGCGATAGTCGGAGCAACTTCTACTGCCCGAGATCCAGGTGCGACAGCAACCGGCAAGGAAATGCCGACGACACCTACGCCAGTGGCTTCGCGAGCGGAAAGTAATATGGTGTACGAAAACCCCTAAAGCAAACCACGCTATCAACTTTTCTACGCCTGCGAATGCGGTTATCAGGTTAACTTGATAAGCGCACAACAACTAACAGTTACGCTGGCACAAGGCATCGGGATAGACTATGCACTTCAGATTCTCCTTAGACCCGTCCACCGCCGCTACAACTCTAGGCAAGCAGTACTCAAAATCGAAAATCCGGATCAAACGTGTCCTATCTGACCCTGTCGGATCTTCGTATCGAGCGCTAAACGTCTTCAAGTGGAAGTTGTATTTTGTACTTCTAAACCTATTTTGCGACGTTCTATTTCGATGGGGAAGCAAGCTTGGAGTACCCGGAAACTTCCGAGCCAGAATGTATTGGAAAGCGGGTAGAAGGGAGATCGTCCCGCTTTCGCAATTGTACGATTATCTGTCACAAGAGCGCCCTATGGGACACTATTACCCAACAGCGCCTAAGTGGTCATCGCGAAGTCAGACGATTGTCAATATGTTGTGCCCGTTAATAACCAAGGAATATAGCATTCTAGAAATTGGCTGCAATACCGGCCGAAACCTCAATCACCTTTGGCAAGCTGGATATAAAAACGTCCGTGGCATGGAGATTTCCAAACATGCCGTTAAGCGCCTTCCCATCGAATACCCCTGCCTGGCAATGATCCAGGTTGACATTGGGCCCGCTGAGCTATCAATCCAGAAATGCGACAGCAACTCGGTTGATGTGATTTTTACTATGGCGGTCTTGGAACATTTGCATCCAGATAGCAGAGTTCTTTTCAGAGAGATCGCTCGAGTCGCGGCGAAATATGTTCTTGCGATCGAGCCGCGGGAAGGAAAGCATTCGCACATGCAATACCCTTGGGATATCAAGAACGAATTCACAGCTGCCGGTCTAACATACATTGATGCGAAGCCTTGGAGTGTTCTATGGGTGGGCGACTTGGCCCCGGAAAATGAGTGGCAGGAAGGCATGCACGCTTATGATGCGTTCCTCTTCAAGGTCAACTAGGCGGGGTGTCTATTAACAGCTACAAGGATTCAGGGCATCGTCGGAGAAACCAGCACATATCATGCACGCGAATACCGAAGAATCGAATTTAAAGAGAATAGGTCGAATGGGAACCTTGTTGCGATTGACGGTGGCATACATTGCGCTTTCGCTGCTGCTATCTGCCGCCTTCCTGCAAGCCCGCCAACATTTTGCGCGCGTCATGTTAAGTGAAGCGACGCATACGATGCATAGAACTCCCTTTGGGCCCGCCTCCTCAACTAGGGGGGAAGAGTTACTCAAATTGGATCGGCAGTTCATCGCAGGCATGATTGTGATCACTTGTGGGTTCTTGGCCCTGAGCAGATCAGTTTGGAAGGGCGCGAAAATCACGTTCGCGGTTGTGACCGAGTTAATCGCCATCGGACTGCTGGTAGAGCTTTCCATTCGAGCCTTTGTTGATGTGGATATCTCCGCAGATTCTTGGGGATACCATTTACCGTTCGCTGCGCGACTGGTGGGAATCGTCGACAGGGACTCATACCGCTTTAACTCTAATATGGAAGTCGTATATAGTGGTTTTCCGCATTTAATTGAGTTTATCCAGGGTCTTTTTTGGAAATTATCCGGCCGGGTCCAGGCTGCCAACTGTGTGTGTCTTTTTAGTCTTGTATTGTTTTGTTTTATCAGCAGTGCAGTTCTCAAGGTTCGCTGGCAGAATGTATTGCTCGCCTTGATAACGATTCCTCTTGTTCAGATTCACGCAACCTCAGACTATGTGGACTTGCCGGTGAACCTTTGTGTCGCGACATTAATCATTATTGTTTTTAAGTGGTTCGTAGAGGTGAGGAAGGTGACCAATCTAGAATTCAGCCTCGCGCTTTTGGCCGCGATTCTTGCCGCGAACGGAAAGTTCCAGATGGTTCCGATTGCGATCGTGCTATTTAGCGTGATCTTCTGGGCAAGATTTGGCGGGGGCGTCGGGTTCCGGACGGTTCTTGTGAGACCTGGCCGAACCGCTGCGATACTATCAATCTGGGCTGCATGCGTTGTCCTAATAGGATTCACGCCAGTGAAAAATTGCATTATCCATGGCAACCCATTCTTTCCTATTAAGATCACGCTGTTTAGTAATACCTTACCCTATGCAGGTGAACAGCAAGCAGGTTATACGTTCTCAACGCAACGCTCTGATGTTGCAGTCAACGCTGCCCGTTGGGTCTCGTCAGTTCTTGAGTTGAAGAACGAGCCATTCTCGTGGTCAATCGACCAGTGGAATCCACGGGCGGACCTCAGTCGGACAGGGGGTTTTTTCGGCGCTTTTATGGCGGCTAACCTGTTGCTTCTTGTTGGGAAACTGATTTTCAAGCCAGGCGGCCAACCTTGGCGGGAGCGCCTCTTTTGGTTTTTATTCATATTCCTTACGGCCATCGTCCCCAGATCGCTGGAATTGCGCTACTACATGTATTTTTCAATAGTCTTGGTGACGTTAGACCTTTATGGGATTTCGCAGATGGCACTCCCCGAAAAAGTGGTCGGCGTGGCCGAGAAAATGTGGATGTCAGTTGTGCTCGGATTTCTTGTTGTCGTTCTGGCAGGAACTCACCTGACGTATATCAGGCCTCACTTTTACGGAATGCAGCGATTCCTGGCCGACGAGGTTGACCCTCGGGCCATGGCCGAGATAAAAGAGGGAGGTTCCTATAGCATAGCCAACGCTTATTGGCCGTTTTTGTATTGCGCGAAATTTCATAATCGGGGCGATTACTCGGTGCGGGCAGTTTCTGCCGGCGACGGACCGCCTACCAACCCCGTAGAAATCACCGCCGTCGGAAGCATTTGGCAATGACTTGCTGAACCGACAGTTTATGAACCGGTCAGTCTATTTTGTTATTCCTGCTTACAATGAGGCCGCCTGTGTTGGCCAAGTTGTGCATCGGATCAGGGTCAAGTATCCGAATGTGGTCGTGGTGGACGATGGCTCGACCGATCCGACGGCCGAGGTCGTCCAGACAGCGGGAGCGTTTGTGCTGCGACATCTTCTCAACCGCGGCCAGGGTGCCGCGTTGAAAACCGGTATTGATTTCGCCTTGACTAGGGGAGCAAAAATGATTGTGACTTTCGACAGCGACGGCCAGCACCAATTGGAAGACGTGGAGACGCTTATTGCTCCAGTGCTGGCTGGGCGCTGTGACGTTGCCCTGGGTTCGAGGTTTCTCGACAACGACAGTCGCGTGCCTTTCATGCGTAAGATGACACTCAAGGTCGGGATCTTCTTCACGCGTCTGGTTTCCCGGATCAAAGTAACGGACACCCATAACGGCCTGCGCGCCCTATCCCGGAAGGCCGCTGAGCAAATCCAGATTCGCCAGGATCGCATGGCGCATGCCTCAGAAATCCTGGACGAAATCGCTCGGCTGAAGTTGCACTTTTGTGAGGTTCCGACGCGGATCGTCTATACGGAATACTCGCGGGCCAAAGGCCAGCGTTCTTCGGCGGCGTTCCACATTGTTTGGGAATTTTTGATCGGGAAAGCGGGAGGCTAATTATGCGCATCATCCAATTATTATTCGTGCTCTTCGCGATTTTTGCTTTGTCGCGTATAGTCGTGCGGTTTCGCCTGCATACGATTGAATTGAAAGAACTAATTTGGGGGAGTTGTTTTTGGGCTGCCGTCGTGCTATGTGTCATCCTGCCCGGGATTACCCAATGGTTTGCCGGTATACTCGGAGTCGGGCGTGGAGCAGATGCAGTATTTTACATCGGCTTGGTCGGCCTGAGCTATGCCATGTTCCGGCTATATTTTCGCTGCCGTCATATGGAACGCCAGATAACGGCTCTGGTTAGGGAGTTAGCGCTGAAAGAAGCACAGCGAACCCTCTGATCGGTTCCTGGTTCATATCAGAATTGTGGCAGATACCGCCCTTAACTGCGGAGCGGGCGAATATGAGAACGTGGGCGATGTCGCCATGCTTCAGGTGGCCGCAAAAAGACTGAGGCAACCCTCGGGAGGCGCTTCAGCGTGGTCGCCGTCACGAGTGAGGGAGGACCAGCGCTATCTTGGGAGGGGGCGCACCTTACCGTCGTTCCGAACGGCTTCAATTCGCCGACAGAACAGCACCCAAAGGTTACGACTGAGTCTCAGCGTATTGGCTTTATTGGAACGCTCAATTGGTTTCCCTAACAGAGACGGCATTGAATGGTTCATATACGGATGGTTGGCCCGAGGTGAAACACGAGATATCGACGGTGCGTCGTATGGCGCGCTTATTGAAAGAGAGGAGAATACTGATGTTTTTCCCGGAATCCTGGTGACATGAATAGTGTTACCCGCTCAAATGTGGACATTCTTTCCGCGACATGAGTATGACCCTTGGGATATCAAGAACGAATTCACAGCTGCTGGTCTAACTTACTTTGATGCGAAGCCTTGGAGTGTCCTATGGGCGGAGGAATTGACCCGAAAAAAGAATGGCAAAAAGACATGCATGCTTATGATGCGTTCCTCTTCAAAGTCAAGTAGCTGGTATAGCTTTAAGTAGTACGGTGTAGGGCAAGGAGAAAGTGCAGATTGGGTTTCGCAGGAGACGCGCGTTGTCTTGTCATCCTCAATGTCGAGAACTGAACCCCTCGGTCGCACCCTGCCTGGAGTTGCATCCTATCTTCATTGTCGGTATCTTGCCTCGCAGCGGAACCAATTTCTTATATCAACTCCTTTCACTGCACTCGGACTGTCAAGTTGGCCGCGTAATCTGTGAAGATTTCCTGCTCGCACATTCTGACCTGATAGTCAGATATGCTGAGACTGTTCAAAAACATTGGGATCGGACCTGGGCAGTTCAGGACAGGGTTGGTGAGCCTGTAAGGGCACTCTGCCGTTGTGTAGGGAAGGGGCTGATCTCATTTTTGCAGTTGCAAGTTTACGATGAGGCACAAGCTCAAGTGAGTGGTGGTTCCGTGGTTTCGGGTTCGAAAAGGCTCATTACAAAAACTCCTAGCATCAAGAACTTGCAACATTTTTCAAAGATTTTCCCAGACGCTCATTTGATCATCATTATCCGAGATGGACGCGCACTAGTTGAGTCGGGTGTAAAGAGTTTCAACTGGGGCTACGACGAGACGACCCGTGCATGGGCTGACGCTGCTCGGACGATTATTCAGTTTGACAAAGATCCCTCGAATGGGGAGTGCAAATACCTCATAACAAGGTTTGAAGATCTTGTTCATCATACGGAGGGGGAACTGCGAAGAATCTTCTCATTTCTCGCTTTGGACCCTAGCAAGTACGATTTTCGGGCAGCAGCCAATTCGCCCGTGATCGGCTCGTGCGAAACGCGCCGGAATGGAGAACGCAAGATTGACTGGAATCCCATCGAAAGAACGCAGGACTTCAATCCGGTCGAGCGAGCGAGCAAATGGGGACGAAGGATGCACGAGCGATTCAATTGGATAGCTGGAGACGAACTAGAGCAGCTGGGATATCTGAAGAAAAGCGCTTCTCGAAATCGGCTGCTATGGAATTTGTGGAACATCGCCTTGGATGTCAAGTCTGCGTTGCGCTGCCTATACGAAAAAGCCAGCTGGAGTGGGGGAAAAACTAGCTCTCCAGTGAGGAATAAGTTACCGTCCCCGGGGGCTTGATCTTGGCTTTCACCAGCGAACCCGAGACGAAGTTTCCTCAGTCAATTTGAGGATTGACGTTATCTGGCACTCCCTATGAGGTCGGATATCAGCACGGGAACTCATTCAGACTGAAGCAAGCCAAGCGGATGAAGGAACTGGAGAAGGAGAACACGCGGCTGAAGCGGCTGGTGGCCGAGCGGTCGCTGAAGAAGCAGGTGTTGAAGGACGTGGTCTCGGCAAACTTCTAAGCCCGGAGCAGCGTGTTTGTCTGCGGTGGAGCGTGCGCGACAGCAGTACGGGATGACGGAACGGCACGCCCGCTGGTTGCTGGGGCAGTGGCGAGGGACGCAAGTGTACGAGCCGATGCAGCGCAACGACGAGGATGCATTGACCCGAGCCATCGTTACTCTGGCCACGGCGTACGGACGCTACGGCTACAGGCGGATCACGGCGCTATTGCGGACGGTGGGCTGGCGAGTGGGTAAAGATCGGGCGCAACGGATCTGGCGGCGCGAAGGGCTGAAGGTGCCCGCCAAACAGAAACCCAGGGGAAGGTCGTGGCTGGAGAACGGCTCGTGTGTACGGCTGAGGCCGGAGCGCTTGCTGTGGGTTCAGGCGGTGCGCGAGGACAAATGCGTATTGTCGTTGACACTGCGTTGAATACCGGCGTCCCTGAGTACTCTAACATGGGTGACGTTGCCATGCTCCAAGTAGGAGTCAGGCGACTCCAGCGTCTGTGGCCATCTGCGCGAATTGAAGTTCTTACAGAATCCCCAGCCAATCTAGCTCTGTTTTGTCCTGGGGCAAAGCCCTTGCCGCGAGCCGGAAGGGATTTGTGGATCGGAAATCACACGATCATTGGGGGCTTCGACCGGCTTCTGCCCCGCAGCGCGTCGGCGGGATTAATCAATTTGAGCAGAGGCTGCCGACGCCGATATCCAGGCACTTTTCGGTTACTCGCGGACCTAAGACTGACCATTCGAGATCGAAGGAACGTGAGGCCGGATCTCAATGCTTTCTTAGAAGCCATGGAACATGCAGACCTGTTCGTCGTGTGCGGAGCCGGGGGATTCACCAATGACACTCGTCAGTGGAATATTTCGATTCTAGATACTATAGAAGAGGCAATTCAACGGGACATTCCGGTGGTCATGTTTGGACAGGGTTTGGGGCCCCTCAGTGATCCCGACATTCTGGGGCGGGCGCGCAAGATTCTGTCGAAAGTGAGTTTGATCACTTTGCGGGGTGGTCGAGGCAGTTCGGCCCTAGCGCAATCGTTAGGCTTGAATTCGTCTCAGATTCTGACCACGGGCGATGAAGCCGTTGAGATCGCGTATGAGGCCAGAGAAAAAGAGCCAGGCAACGCAGTCGGCATTAACCTTCGCGCGGCGTCCTATTCGAATGTCAACGGAGCTATGATAGACGTGTTGAGGCCGGTTCTGCACAAGTTTGCGCGACGGCATAATGTGCCACTCATCCCGGTTCCGATTGCTTTTCACGCCTGGGCAAACGACCATGTGACGATCGGACGGCTCTTGCAGGGATTCGATGACCATTCAGATGGTGGGATCACACTGGACACGCCATTGAAGGTGATCCGACAGGTTGGGCGTTGCCGGATAGTGGTGACCGGGGCGTATCACGCCGCCGTCTTTGCCATGTCGCAAGGGATCCCCGTTGTTGGTCTCAGCGCGTCAGACGATTATACCGCCAAGTTTCTTGGACTGGAGGACCAGTTTGGCCTGGGTTGCGAAACCGTGTTTTTGGGTGCGTCGGATGCATCGGAAAGACTTGCGGCTGCGGCCGAGAGAGCATGGCAATTGGCGGATAAGGTGCGGCTGCCGATGCAAGAGGCGGCTCGGCGGCAGATTGCGCTGTCTCAGGCGGCTTACGAGCGGATCAGAGAAAACATAAAATTCAATGGAAGCAAGCACAGCTTAGAAAACTGAAGCCACCTAACGTAGTCAATCGATAGACACGTCTTAATCATGAGCTACCTTTTAGTCTTCTCTCCCTACGCAATGCGCCCTCATCTCACGTTCTATGAAGGAACCATTGCCAAGGCTTGTCAGGTGCGTGGAGCTACGGTCGAATATGTTCTCTGCGACGGTCTTTTGCCCGAATGCGACATGCATTGGGATTCCATGACTGAGAATCGTCCTCGGCCATTGGATCTTTGCGAATGGTGCCAGGCTGGAAGCAGGGTACGGATTGCTGAAATGGGCCTGCCCCACCGTTGGCTGGGAGAGTTTGTGACGAAGGCAGAAAGAGAGCGTGCTTTTGCGTGGGCGCAGAGCTTGTCGCCCTCCGAAATATGCAAAGCAACTTATCTTGAGTATCCGATGGGCGAGTGGGTTCAGTCCTCCGTATATTCCTATTTTCGTCAATATCCGGCGGACATGAACAATTGGCGGGTGGTTAATACCTACCGAGGATTTCTAATGAGCGGCGCGCTCGTGGCCGTTGGACTGCGCCGGTATCTGGCTACGCACTCCGTTGATTGCGCCCTCCTGTTTAACGGTCGACAATCGATCACCCGGGTCGCCTTCGAGTTGCTACAACAGAATGGCGTCAGAGTATTGACCCATGAAACGCCGTTTTTCCAACCCGGCCACATTATGGTAAAGCCGAATGCCAGGTGTTGGAGTCCTCAACCATTTGCCGACTTTTGGCGTGTTTGGGGAAGTATCCCTTTGAATCGTCCGGCGTTGGAACGAACAATGAAATGGCTGATTGGTCGCCGATACGGCAGGCGCCTGGCTTGGCATGCCTACAATCCCTCTGTGACTTGGGATGGAACGCTCAAGCGGCGACTGAATCTTACACGGGGCAAAACATTGCTCGCGTTATTCACCTCTTCGACCGAGGAGACTGCCGGGGATCGGGAGTTGCAGAGTGCTTATGAATGGCAGTCGACGTGGGTCCAAGATGTCGTGGACTGGGTGAAAGATAGGAATGATGCTGAACTCGTGATTCGCGTGCACCCGCATTTGGCTGGAAAATCAGGTTTGACCCGCGCAAATGATGAGTTTCAGTTTTATGAGGCGATGAAAGCAACTGCTCCTCACAATACCCGTGTAGTCATGCCCGATGAACCTTTGAACAGTTATGCCTTGATGGACGAAGCTGACGTTGGTTTAACCTTTGGATCTTCAACCGGGATCGAGATGGCAATGTTGGGTAAACCGGTTGTTCTCGCTTCGAAAACTTTTTACGACGTGGGATCTCAAATAATAAAGGTACGCGCCCGAGAATCGCTCCGGGATGATTTGGAAAGGAGTTTGGGAGCTTTTTCGGCGAGAGAACTGCGTCGTGAGGCTTACCGTCTAGCGTATTATTACGTCTTTGAATTCGAACTTCCCTTTCCATTGGTGTCCGTTTTCGGAGTCATGGATGTGGAACTGAATTACCAAGGAATGGAAGCTTTGGGTCGAGGCCGGGACAAGACGCTCGACCGCATCTGTAATTACCTTCTTGAAAAGGGACCCCTTTTTGATTCGCCCACCGACGCCGAGCAATGTCGCGGTCCGAACGAGGAAGACGCATTCTTTGAATGGATGGAAAGAACACCAGACTGTTTGCGCGATAAGAATTATGAGCGCCTGCTGCCTGGGATCAAAGGCTTGGGATGGTTGGCTCACGGTAGCAAAAGTGCGATCCGCAAGATGCCCTTTGGCGCAGGTGCTGATCTCCTTCGAGTCGGAAAACGTCTTTACCGCTCCCTCGCAAAATAACTCATAGTGCACATTGTGTGAAGGAGAAGTTCACGATTAAGGGTGGAAGCCGAAGCTATCGTATGATAGCTCCCCAACAACTTTGCTTCCCTTGCCCGATAATCTAGCAGGCTGCGGAAAAACGAGGGTGCGACTTATAATGCTGTCCAGGTTTGGCGATTATGTAACTAAGGGGAGAGTTTTGGTTGCATCTGCTGCGGCCTGAAGATCCTTTTCCAGCCCAGC
>Ga0187818_10001207_pt1 | contig 10323 bp, 12 predicted proteins | sample NC_wetland_sal_i_14_FD_130581 | JGI IMG/M metagenome (GOLD analysis project Ga0187818, IMG submission 130581) | Wetland sediment microbial communities from Neuse River Estuary, North Carolina, USA - SO4_3 | ecosystem: Environmental > Aquatic > Freshwater > Wetlands > Sediment | place: USA...
ACCGAGGGGACCGATGGGGGGGTTTTCATCGAGGGCGACGTTGCCACCATCGACGACTGGACTCCGATCTTTCGCGGAATCGACCTGGTCGTGAACGTCGCGTGGTACCGAGCCGGGTCGCTCCGACGATTCCGTCCTCTCGCCGAGGGGCTGCTCCGAATGATCGCGGCCGCCGAGCGATCGAAAGTCCCTCGCCTCGTCCACATCAGCGTCCCGGACTCTCCGACCTCGCTCGAAACGGCCCTCCCTTACATGACCCAAAAGCGCCGCGTCGACCGGGCCCTCGAGCAGAGCGGGCTCTCCTACAGCATCGTCCGCCCCACGATGCTGTTCGCACCTCGCGACAAGCTCGTCACCGTGATGCTCCGAACGATGTCCCGCTACCACCGGTTTCCCATGTTCGGGAACGGGGACTACCACATCAGTCCCCTCGCGGCTCCCGACCTCGCCCGCATTGTGCGGACTGAGGCGAGCCGGACCGACCGCCGGAACGTGACCGCGGGGGGTCCGAAGCGGTGGCGATACCGGGACCTCACCGACGCGATGTTCTCGGCGCTCGGTCTCCCCCCGAAGTACTTCACGCTCACCGGGCGCGGTGCCCTCCGACTCGCGCGGTTGCTGGAGGCCCTCGGTTCGTCCCTTCTCTATGCGTACGAGGTGGAGTGGCTTCTTTCGGATATGCTCGGGCTTCCCCCGTACGAGGGCCTCGACGAACCGCTTCGGCCCGTCGAGCCGTTCCTCGCCGAGGAGGCCGCTCGCCTTCGGGGGGCCCGAATCGCCCGCCGAGGTTAGTTTTAAGCCCGTCCCCCGCCATCGGTTACGCCGATGGAAGCAGTTGATCTCAGTCGCAGGCTCGGTGATTTTTCTCAAGTCGCCGCGGAAGTGCTGCGCGACGTTCAGGACGTCACGGAACAGCAGATCCGCCATTGGATCGTGAACCCGTTCCTCGTCGCGCTCGGGTGGGACCCGCACGATAAGAAACAGGTCTACTTTGACTACTCATCGCCGGGGGACAAGGGCCACATCGATTACGCGCTGTTGAACGCGGAGGGCAAGCCCGGCCTTTTCCTCGACGTGCGGGAACGCACCGCGAACGTGACCGAACCCGGGTCGATCGTCGACGCCGCCAAGGCCGCGAAGGTTCCCCTCGTGCTCCTGTCGAACGGTCGGGAATTCTCGCTCTGGTACGTCGCTCCGGACGAGCCGGCCGCTCCCCTTTTCGTCCTCCCGCTGAAAGACCTCTCCGACAATTCCGAGAGTCTCCTCGGGCTCACGGCCGAATACCGACTGAGCGAGACGGGGACCCAGCAGCTCCGGCGGAGTGCGATCCGACTCGCCGTCTTGCAGATGCTGGAAGACAATGCCGAGAAGACATTCGATGCTCTGGTTGACTGGGTCCAGGCCCAGGTCGCGCCCGGAGCCCTCGACGACACCACCCAGCAAGCGATTCGGGACGCCACCATGATCTGGCTCACCGAGGAACACCTCACGATGCCGGCATTCCAGCCGGCCGAGGGGAAGCGGATGCACGAGCTCAACCCCACCACGCCCCGCGACTGGGACCCCTTCCCTCGGGGACCGTCGGGGACCTTCCAGTACAAGTACGACACCACGAAGACACTCGACCTCCGGCAGTCCGCGAAAGAGGTCCGGGAGCAACTTCGTCTGCAGGGGCTCCGGACCCCGACCGCGACGAGCTTCGGAGGGTTCTACCACGCTCTCCGAACGCGTGCCGGGCTCTCGAAGTAACGACCCGCGTCAGCGAAATCGCAGTCGATCGCGGGTTCGAGACCCGGCAAGGGACCTCGAACCCGCGCGGGGATCGTTTCGGACCTGGAGGGATCTCCGGAGGAATCCCCCGCCCGTTGCGATAGTTTCGTATCCCGGTGGGTTATCGGGGTGCTATGGCACCCACCGCACGCGTGGAACCCACGGGACCGAACCTACTGCTCGACATGGTCGAGGCCCTTTCGGACCGACAGGGCGAGCTTGACATCCGGCTAGAGCACCTGTCTCTGCGACTGCCCATGATTCCGGAATCGCTCGAATTGAACGGACAGATCACGGTCTCTCTGCACCTGAGGGACCTGAGCGACAAGGAAAAGGCCGCACGGGCCGCGAAGGAGATCCGGCTGCTCGAACCGTAGCGCCGTTCCCTCGGGAGCCCGTCGGCGTGACCGTTAGATTTAATACGCATTAGTGCGTATTTAGGTCGAACGGGAATGGAGCGGCCCTCGCATCCGTGTCTCGGTAGCGGTTGTCGGCACCCGGAATCCGAGCACGTCGCCACGCCCGAGCTCGCGGGTCCCGAGGAAGTGGTGGTCTGGTGTTTCGCCTGCCGACGCCACGAAACCCGGGGATCTCGTCGGTGGTTCCAGCACCGATCGCGGTCGAGCTCGTCAAAACCCCGGGGCTTCTCCCCGCGTGCGTTCTAGTCGGTCCCGAATCCCGCCCTAGAGGTGGGCGGCGAAATTGCCCAGGATGAACCCGGCGAATCCCGACGCAAGTCCGATGGCGGTCATCCGAAGTCCGCTGCGCCAGATCGAGCCCGTCGTGACCCGTGCCTCGTAGGTCCCGATCCCGAAGAGCATGATCCCGCTCAGGACGGTGGCGATGATCGCCGCATTGACCAACGAAACCTCGGCGAAGAAGAATGGGACCAGTGGGACGAAGTGCCCCAGGACGGTCGCGGAGCCGACCACCACGGCGCTCCGTCGGGGGGCCTCCGGAGGGATGTAGGAGAGATTGAGTTCGAATGCCATCATCATGTCGAGCCAGGCCTTCGGCTTGGCCTCGATTCGCTTGAGCATGTCCTCGAGTTCTGCCCCGTCGTACCCCCACCCGCGCAGAATGACCCGGACCTCCTCGCGCTCGAGCTCGGGAACCTCGCGCATTTCCCGCTGTTCCCGTTGGCGTTCCGCGTGATACAGCCGAAGTCGCGAGTAGGTGGAGGTATAGGCGACCGCGCCCATCGAGAGCGATTCCGCCGCCAGCGCCGAGAGCCCGGCGATGATGATGAGAGGTCTGGGAACGGCGGTGACAAAGCTCGCCGCCACGAGTCCGAGGAGAATCCCGAGTACGTTCACCAACCCATCTTGGCTCCCCAAGATGAAGTCGGAGAGTAGCGTCGGGTGGGGATGCTGCTCGCCGTGAGATTGCATCGGCACGCGGGTCACGAAACCTGTCCGATAATAGTCTGCCGCTGCTTCACCGAGGGAGGACCTGGTGGGTCGGCATGGCCGCGTCAGCGAGGCGCGCGCCGGAGCATCCGCCGGGCGTCCGCGACAATTCGCTCGTGGTCGAAGGCCAGCGGGTGTGCCTGCGAGAGCGGGACCCAGGCAGCGGACGCAGCGTCGTCGTGACCCACCGGCGTCCCTCCCCTACCCCTCACTAGGAACGCGACCGTGGTGGTCGGCTTTCGGGGATCGCGGTCGGGGCCAGAGTAGACCCCCACGATCTTCAGCGGTCGACCGGTCAGCCCGGTCTCCTCCCGAAGTTCGCGCACGAGGGCCTCTTCCACCGTCTCGCGGAGCTCGACGAACCCTCCCGGGAGCGCCCAGGCGCCCCGGAAGGGGGGCGCCGCTCGACGTACGAGGAGGATTCGGCCCGCGCGGATCCACACCGCGTCTACGGTCAAGGCCGGGTTCTCGTACCGCGGGCTCACGTGAGCCCCGAGGCGGACCGACTATTAGGAAACGCCCGGAGGGAAACGAGAATCGAGGGGAATCTCGGAACCCGGCTCGCAGCCCTCTCGCTCCGTTCGACCGGGAAGGATTAAGTCGATGGGCCGAGTCTCGCGGACGATGCGAATCCTCCGCAGCAAGGCCCCTCTTCGGATCAGCTTCGCGGGCGGCGGGACGGATGTCTCCCCGTATCCCGAGGAAAAGGGCGGCGCCGTGCTCAATTGCACGATCGACAAATTCGCCTTCGTGACGTTGGAAGCGGTGCCCGATGGGGCCGGTACCACGGCGGTCGAGTCGCTCGACTACAACATGACGCTCAACTTCGAGCGGCCTTCCGATTTAGTGTACAATGGCGACCTCGATGTCGTGAAGGCCGCTCTGAAAGTGCTGCGACCCGGGGCCGGGGCCCCTCGATCGAAGGACTCTCTTCGCCTGTTTCTGCATTCGGACGCTCCGCCAGGGACCGGGCTCGGAACCTCGTCGACGATGTGCGTGGCCCTCGTGGGGGCCTTCCAGCACTATCTGCGCGAGCCCTGGACGTCGTACGAAGTCGCGGAGCTGGCCTACCGGATCGAACGGGAGGAGCTCGGCTTGAAGGGGGGGCGTCAGGACCAGTATGCCGCGGCGTTCGGTGGATTCAACTTCATCGAGTTCTCGGGAACGAAAACGGTCGTCAATCCGCTGCGGATCGACCCGGAAGTGATGAACGAGCTGGCGTACCGGCTGCTCCTCTGTTACACCGGAACCGGGCACTATTCGAACGACATTATCGAGCGACAGCAGCGAAGCTACCTCGAAAAGCGAGTGGACACCGTCACCGCGCTCGATGCGACGAAGCGACTCGCCATCGACATGAAGAACGAGCTCCTGCGCGGCAATCTCGACGAGATGGGGCGGCTTCTCGACGAAGGCTGGCAGCACAAGAAACAGTTCACGGAAGGGATCTCGAACGAGCGAATCGATTCGTTCTACACTCGGGCGCGCGAGGCCGGGGCGCTCGGGGGGAAGCTCCTCGGAGCCGGGGGCGGTGGATACATTCTCCTCTTCTGCGATGTCGCGCGTCGAGCCAAGGTCGCGAAGGCAGTCCAGGCCGCGGGGGGTCGGGTCTCCGACTTCTCCCTCGAGATGGAAGGGCTCCAGACTTGGTCCGTGGTCTCGCCGAGCTGAGCGGCGACGGTCGGGATGAGCGCGTCAGCCTCGTCGGCCACAACGGCCGCCGCGGAGGAGCCGACGGTCTCGGTCATCCTCGCCACCCTGAACGAACGAGAGAACCTTCCCAACCTCCTCGAACGGCTGTGGCGCGTGGCGCTTCCGCCGTTCGAAGTGCTCGTGGTCGATGACGGGAGCACGGACGGCACGCGAGAGTTCCTCACCGAAGCGGCGCGGTCCGAGCCTCGCCTCCGTCTGATCTGGCACGACGGCAAACAGACCACGCTCCGCGCCCAATGTCAGGGAATTGCCGCCTCCCGGGGACAATTCGTGATCGTGATGGACGCGGACCTCCAGCATCCTCCCGAGGTCCTTCCGGCCATGGTGAAACGCCTCGAATCCGGTTTGGCGCTCGTGGTCGGAAGCCGATACGTCGAAGGCGGCACCGCCGGCCCTCGAAGCGTGACCCGGGCAACGATCTCCCGAGGCGCCGAGTTTACGGCCAAAATCTTCCTGCCCGAGGCTCGCGCGCTCACCGACCCGGTCTCGGGGCTCTTCGGCTTTCAGCGGGAAGTCTTCCGGCCCCTCGACCCACAATGGCGCGGTTACAAACTGCTGCTCTTTCTCCTGGTGATGGCCCGAGGCCAGCGAGTCGCCGAGGTCGGGTTCCGCTTCGAGCCCCGGAGCAGCGGGGCAAGCAAGGTCACCCAGAACTCCCGTTTCATCCGATTCTTCCTCACCGAGCTCGTGTTGGCCAAGCGATTGGAGACCTCGCTCTCTCGAGAACCAAAGCGTGCCGCGTCCCCGACGCGCTCCTCCCGCTAGCGGGGGCAACTGACCCGGCAGCAACTCCTATAACGGGCTGGAAACGTCCCCGCGCGCGGCCCCTCCGAGGGAAGCCGGGACAGGTCGACGCGCCGAAGGCAACTCCTGAGCAGAGGATCCGAAGAATGCGGGTACTCATCACAGGGGGGTCGGGGTTCATCGGGCGGCATCTGGCCGAGAGCGCGGTCCAGCTCGGCCACGAGGTGGTCGCAACGTATCTCTTGCCGGCGGAGATCGCCCGGATCCCGTCGTCCCTCGCCCGGGTACGATGGGAACCTCTGGACCTCCGGGACCGAGCCCGAGTTGCCCAGCTGGTCGAAGCTACCCGGGCCGAGGCCGTCTTCCACCTCGGCGCCCAGGCCTATGCCGCGCGGGCTTGGAAAGACCCGGCCGAGACATTCGAGACGAACGTGCTCGGCACGATCCATCTCTACGAAGCGCTCCGCCGACGCCCTCCGAGCGAGGGGGTGTTTCTCGCCTCCTCCGCCGCGGCGTACGGGACCGTGGACCGACTTCCCACCGACGAAAGTGCGCCGTTGCGGCCGGTCAACCCGTACGGTGTGTCGAAGGCCTGTCAGGACATGCTCTCGCTACAATACTCGGTCAACTTCGACCTTCGGGTCGTGCGCGGTCGCTTGTTCATTACGACGGGACCCGGGAAGACCGGCGATGCCCTCAATGACTTCGCCCAACGAGTCGCCCAGCTCGAACGGCAAGGTCGACCGGGGAAGCTGCGCGTCGGCAACCTCGACGTCCGGCGAGACATTTCCGACGTACGGGACGTGGTCCGTGCCATTTGGATCGTGTTCGAGCGAGGCGACCCCCGAGAGCCCATCAATATCGGCGCCGGCGAGAGCTTCTCCGTTCGGACGATCGCCGAGTCCCTCCTTCGCCAGGCGCGCGTCCCCCTTACCCTGGAACCGGACCCGGCCCTTCTCCGTCCGACCGACGAGCCGGACATCCGCTCCGACATCGGCCGCCTCCGGGCGTTGGGGTACTCACCGACCATCCCGCTCGAACGCACGATCGAGGACTCGTTGAACTATTGGCGGGAATTCCCGCCGGATTGACCCCGCGCCCCGGGAACCTCGCCGGCCGTTCAAAGGCTTCGCAGGCGATAGCTTCTAAAGGCACGGGCAACCCTTCTCACGTTGATGGTAGACGTTCAGACGCCGGAGGCTCCGAAGCGATTCCGGGGAATGGGAGTGCCGGCTCCGGATACCCCCGGGGGCTTGGCGATCTTTGGTGCCATCGTCCTCGGAACCGTGTACGCCATCCTCCTCGTGGGCGCATATTCTGCCCTCTCGAACGAGGCCTTGTGGGTCGTGACCCTGAATCTTGTGCTGGGGGTGATAGTGACCCTGTTCCTCGTGTCGATGATCGGCTCCGACCGGGCTCGAGCCACGTCATTCGAGCTCGAGTTCGCGCGAACCGTCCAAGCCCATCTGGCGGCGGGCGAGACGCTGGTGGAGCCGAGCCCCCTCGGAGGTATCCTGAGCGAATACGCCCGCGCCGCCGTCGAGCAGCGGCACGCGGCGCGCGAGCATTCCTACGCCGCCAGCCCGGCCCTGTACAGCACCGCGCTGGCGCTCCTTGCGACCCTGCTGGTCGGCCTCGCCTACTCCGTCGGGGGCGAACCGGACCTCGTGGGCCTGGGGCTGCTCTTCGAATTGGGCGCGTTCTTCCTCATTACGCTCACGGCGGGCTCCCTCACGTTCTCCGTCGGGAGAAGCGCGGAGGTCGTCGGGTTCGACTCTTTCGTCCTCCGTCGGTGGTCCCAAGTGGCCCGACCTTCCTTCCCGTTCACCCATGCCCTGACCGATGTGCCGTGGGCGGCGCACGCCGCCCCGGTGGTCCAGCTTCTCCCGTGGCAGGAATCCACCTCCACGGCACCCGTCGCGTCGTGAACGAGCGCGTCAACTGGACTTGACTCGGGGCTGAAATAGCCCCCGGGCCACGACTGACTGGAATCAATTCAATGTGGGTGTACGTGGTCAAAGCGTCGCCCTGCGGAGTCACCGATTCCATCGCTTGCGCCGTCGCTCGCGCGGTCGATTGGTCGTACGAACATCACGCTCGTCCGGCGGATTCGGTGGACCCCGTCGAGATCCGGACGCCGGCCGTCGTCTTCCTCGGCGGCCCGACGCATCGCCGGGAGATGGGTGAATCGTTGCGGATCTTCCTCGACCGGATGCCCGACCGGATCCTCACCCAATGCCTCTTTGCCGCGTTCGACACGCGGTTCCACGATTCCCCCATCGTGACGGGCTCCTCGGCCCGGCACATTCAACGTGCGATCGAGGCGCGAGGGGGCCGGAATCTGGCCCCGGGCGAGAGCTTCTTCGTTATTCGGCGGGATGGGCCGCTTCGGGTGGGCGAGGTCGAACGAGCCCGAATGTGGGCGAGCGCGGTCATTGCCGCCGCCGTGCGAGAGCTCCACGATATCGAGGTCCGGCCCGGAACCTTGTCGACTTCGGCGCCTCCCTCCTGGGAAGAAGTCCTCGTCGCGGTCCCCTCGTAACCGAGTTCCGTTCGCCGCCGCAAGGGGCCTTGGGCGACAGGGACTACGAACGCGAGCGGACCCGGAACGGCGCCCCATGTCCGGGGATGATCCGATTCGCTACAGCCCGCACTCGTCGCCGCTGCCGTTCGAGCTCGCGTTCGTCCGCGGCCAGCGGGTCGGGCGTCGGTCCGCGCACGTTCCACCAGAGGTGGGTGAGCGCGACCACACCGGCCGGGGTTCCCACCAACGTGGTGATGTCCTGAGGGGTGTGGCCGGGGGTTTCGAGCAACATCACCGATGGGGACAGAGAACGGCCTTCGGCGGGCTGCGAGATCCATCGGTCCCGGTCATACGTCGCCCAAAAATCGTGGACCCGTGCGTGGGGAAACAGCGCGCAGTTGACCGTATGGTCCGGATGATGGTGCGAAATGATCACGTCGGTGATCTGGTCCGGCCGGACGCCGAGTCGGCGCAGCGGGTCGAGGATCGACTCGCGGGAGGGAACCATGCCCGGGTCGACGATGGCGCGAAAGTCACCCTCCTTCACGTAGGAGACGGTGGACGCCACCCGGGTTCCGATATACCCTTGAAACAGGACCTCTACGGCGGCTTTCGAAGCGGGTGCGGGCATCGCTCGGGTGCGAGACATGTCCCCGCGACGGCGCCGCAAAGATAACGAGCACCGTTCGAACGATGCCGCTGACCCATCTCTATCCCTTGATCTCGGCCAATAGATAGTCGGGAAGAGGGATGCCGGCCCGCTCGACTACTTCTCGGCTGGCGGGTCTCCAACCCGATTCGAGGGACCCGCACGGCTTGCCGCTTAGAGTGGCCGTGCTCGCGCGAACGGTAAGGCTCGCCTCGCCCTGGTCCACCACTCTCGCAGTGACCACGTGAGCTACTCCCACGCGGGGAAGACGGTCGGCCCGATACGAGATCGGGCCGTGGCTGACCCACAATTTGCCACCCAGGGTCAGGGCGGCCCAGTAGGACGCTTCGTAGAGGACGGTGAAATGCAGGCCGTGATGGAAGAGGGTCGGCCAGCCGATTTCGTCCGACTTCGGCGTAAACTCCCCCTGGACTTCGGGGATGCCGTCCGCCGCCCGGCTCTCTCGAAAACTCAGTCGAAGTCCGCGAGCGTGCCGGGGGCCGCAGCCGAAGCAAGGGTTTTCCGGAGGGTTCTCGAGGTCGACCATCGGGAGCCGGACTCCGTTCCGGGTCAAGTCCTTTCGGGGGGCGTCGGCGTGCCCCGCTAGCAAAAAGCAGAGTTCTTTTGGCAATGGGGACGATCGTCTCGCGATCCTACCTTTGCGAGGGGGATCGAGTGCTTCGGTCGGTTTGCAGGTTGGCCCAGAACACTGTGGCGAGCGAACCGAACAACGGAATTGCAGCGAGGCCGCCGTAGGGGAAACTGGAGTAGAGGTATCCCAGGAAAAGGAGGCTCACGAACCCCACGAACAGAGCCGTCGCGAGGGCGTCGGTGGCCGATTCGCTGAGGAATCCGTAGGATCGAACCGATGCGGTCACGGCCGGCTCGCGACCCAGTTCTCGTTGGCTACTAACACTTCCGTCTCGAGCGAACTTCCCGCGCCGGGGCCCCCGCTCGGGACCCATTCCTCGGAAGCATCCTCCCTCGGTTCGGCCCGGCGGATCAAGTATGTCAAACGTCCTTGACCCCGAGTAGAAGGCCTCGCCGGTGGTTCCGCCCCCCATGGAAGCCGCGCCGGTTCCCGTGTCGCACCCGGTGTCCCACGATCGGGCGAAGCTGTCAAACCTTCCGCGCCTGCGGGGGATGGACCTGCTGGACACCCCCCTTCTCAACAAAGGGACCGCGTTTTCCTACGAGGAAAGGACACGTCTGGGTCTGCATGCTCTCCTGCCTCCCCAGGTGGAGACTCTCGAGCAACAGGTGATTCGGGCCTACGAGGCCTACGAACGAAAGACCGACGACCTCGAGCGACACATCTACCTTCGGGCCCTTCAGGACAACAACGAGGTACTGTTCTACCGACTACTGCTCGATCATCTCGAGGAGATGACCCCGGTCGTCTACACGCCCGTCGTCGCGGCGGGTTGCCAAGAGTTCAGCCATATCTATCGCCGTCCGAGGGGGCTCTTCCTCTCCTACCCGCTGCGGGAATCGCTCGTCGAACTGCTGCGCCA
>Ga0187818_10001209_pt1 | contig 10319 bp, 7 predicted proteins | sample NC_wetland_sal_i_14_FD_130581 | JGI IMG/M metagenome (GOLD analysis project Ga0187818, IMG submission 130581) | Wetland sediment microbial communities from Neuse River Estuary, North Carolina, USA - SO4_3 | ecosystem: Environmental > Aquatic > Freshwater > Wetlands > Sediment | place: USA: North...
CAACGGAGGAGTTGGCTTCACGTGGACAACGAATTCTTACAAGATCCGGCCATGATCCAGGAATTCCTCGTGGAGTCAGAGGAACTGCTGCAGCGCATGGACCAGGATATGGTCACGCTGGAGTCAACTCCGAAGGACGCGGAGTTGCTCAACCGGATTTTTCGCGCCATCCACACCATCAAAGGCACCTCGGGGTTTCTGGGCTTTGAACCGGTGGTGCGGCTCAGTCATCGTGCGGAAGATGTGCTCAACGATTTGCGCAAGGGAGAAATCCAGCTCAACAAGCGCATGATGGATGCGCTGCTCGGCGCGCGGGATCAACTCGGCAGCATGCTGAGCGACATCCGTCAAGGTGGTCTCAAAGAGTATGCCATCGATCCTCTGGTCACAGAGTTGGAAGCAGTGCGGAAACCGGGAGAGATTCCCCAACGGCTGGGGGAAATGCTCGTCGCCGATAGCGCCATCGAGCCCAACACGCTGAAAAGCGCGCTGCAAGAGCAGGCGGCTTCTCCGGAGAATCCGAAACTTGGCGAGCTGCTGGTGGAAAAAGGACTGGTTTCGCCCGCCGAGGTGGGCGATGCGCTGGTCCGTCAGAAGCAGGTTGCCGAGGCGAACGCGAACGCCAGCGCCCAGACGATGCGGGTAGACGTTCGCAAGCTCGACGAATTGATCAATCTGATTGGCGAACTTGTGTTGGAGCGCAACCGCCTGACCCAGCTCAGCCGCGATGTAAGTGCTGGACGGGCGGGCGGAGAGGAGTTGAATGCCGCGTTCAGCCAATCCACCGCTCGCCTGAGCTTCATTACGGAAGAGTTGCAGACCGCCGGCCTCAAGACCCGCATGGTTCCGATCGATACTGTTTTTCGCAAGTTTCCTCGCCTGGTCCGCGACGTTGCTCGTAGCCTGCAAAAAGAGGTCGAACTGGTGTTGCGTGGCGAGGACACCGAACTCGATAAGACCATGGTCGAACTAATCGGTGATCCCCTGGTGCATCTGGTGCGAAACTCGCTTGATCATGGAATCGAAATGCCGGAGGTCCGAGCCGAAGCGGGCAAGCCACGCCAGGGCACGATCCGGCTGGAGGCGTGCCAGGAGGGAGATCAAATTGTCATCAGTGTCGCCGACGATGGCGCCGGCATCGACCCGGATCGCGTGGCTCGCAAGGCCATTGAAAAAGGTCTGTTGACGGCGGAGCGGGCGCGCGTTTTGACCCGCAGAGAGATCCTCGACTTCATTTTTCTTCCCGGCTTTAGCACGGTCGAAAAGGTAAATGACCTCTCCGGGCGCGGTGTGGGCATGGACGTGGTGCGCTCCAACCTGAAAAAGTTGAACGGAACGATTGGACTGGACTGCCAGCCCGGAGCAGGCACGACCGTGTCGCTGCGTTTGCCTCTCACTCTGGCGATCCTTCCGGTGTTGCTGGTACAGGTGGCGGATGAGACGTATGCGCTGCCGTTGCGGTCGGTGTTAGGGACGGCGCGTGTCGAGCCCGATGAAGTGCACGTGGTCGAAGGCAACGAGGTGCTTCGCTTGCGAGGCGAGACGCTAGCATTGTTACGCTTGGGAAAGATGTTCGGAACAAAGCCAGCGGAAGAGAAGCAATGCGGCAACAAGGTTGTGATCCTCGGGGTGGGCGAAAAACGCATCGCCGTACTGGTGGATCGTCTGGTGGCCCAGGAGTCCACGGTTATTAAGCCGCTGGGATCCTATCTGCATGACACCACCAGCCTGGCGGGAGCAACCATCAGCGGAGACGGCCGGGTGCGGCTCGTGCTCGATCCGGCTGGATTGCTGGCCATGGCAGACCCTCGCCACCCACAGGAAGTCGCATGATTGACTCAACGGCAAGCGCCATGAAGGTCGACTCTGCTCAAGCCGCGCCCGATCCGCAGCTCATTCGCATCCGCGATCTGGTGTATCAGGTCGCCGGCATCTTTCAACCCGATAACAAGCTACGTTTGATGGCAGATCGCTGCGAGAAACGCATGAAGGTGTTGGGCGTGGCTACGCTGCGAGAGTACTACGAATGTCTCACGATCAAGCCCATCCGTCAGGCGGAGTTGCTGGCGTTGCTGAATGAGATCACCATCGGGGAAACATGTTTTTTTCGCAATCAGCCGCAACTGGACGCGCTGCGCAATATCGTTCTACCGCAAATCATCGAGGCCCGAGCCAAGTTGCCTCTCCCTCACCTGCGCCTCTGGAGTGCGGCCTGCTCCACCGGTGAAGAACCCTACACGTTGAGCATGTTGTTGCTGGAAGAATCAGCCGGTCGGTTGAAAGGCTGGACGTTCGAGATACTGGCCACTGACTTGAACGAGCGCTCCATAGCTCAGGCCAAGCTGGGCTCTTACGGCGACTACAGTACTCGGAACGTGACCCCTTACTACCGGCAAAAATATTTTGTCGAGCGTGGCGAAAACTTGCACGTCCGTCCCGAGGTGCAGGCGCACGTCAGCTTCAGCCGTCTCAACTTTCGTGACGACGCTCGCATGGCTTTTATGAAAGGACTCGATTTGATCATGTGCTGCAATGCCTTGATCTACTTTGACGGAGCTTCCAAGCGCCGCGTGATTCAGCACTTCTACAGCAACTTGCTGCCTCACGGATATCTGTTCCTGGGACACTCCGAGTCCTTGTACGGGATCAGCGACGATTTCCGGCTGGTGCATTTGCCATCGGCAACTGCATACGTCAAAGGCGAAAAGAGAACTGTGGCGCGATAGGTGGTTTATGGCTGAAGAACCCAAGGAAATACTACGGAAACGATTGGGCGGGCTGGAACAGATGCCCAGCATTCCAGTCGCGCTGGCTCCCCTGCTGCGGTACCTGGAACAGCCCTTGGACCGTCTGGAGATGCAGCAAGTCGTCGACCTCATCTCCCAAGACAAGTCCCTGGCGGCGCAGTGCCTGCACATGGCGAATTCTCCGCTATTCGGGCGATGGCAAGAGGTCGACTCCATCCGCGGCGCAGTGCTTGCCCTTGGTATGCAGCGGATGCGTGATATCGCGATCTCGTGCTCGGTCTTGAAACTTACCCCCAGCGGTCAGACCTGCCTCGACCCTACTGTGTTCTGGGAGCACTCCATGGGGTGTGCTGTGGTCAGCCGCCGCTTTGCGAAGCGGATCGGATTTGCCAACCCCGAAAAAGCTTACCTGGCTGGTTTGCTGCACGACCTCGGCATTCTGGTCAACCTTTGGATTCTTCCAAAGGAGTTCACTGCGGCCTTTGAACTCGCGCGTACCCGCGGTATCCCGCTGCATGAGGCTGAGTTGAGCACGCTGGGTCTTACGCACGGCGACAGCGGCCGGATGCTCGCCGAGCAATGGCAATTAACGCCAGACCTCATCGATGTCATCGCCCTTCACCACGGCGTCATGGACGGAACGGCCCACGGCGGGCTGCTGGCCCTGGTCTCGCTCAGCGACCTGCTCTGTCGAATGGGTGGCCTGGGCCATGGCCTGGTCGAGGAGCGCCAGATTGACTTTCTCGACCAGCCTGCGTTTGCCCTATTGCTGAAAGAGTGCCCGTCATTGCAAACGTTCGACTGGGCACGATTGACCTTCGAAATGGAAGGGTACATAGACGAAGTGCATCGGCTCGTAGCCCTTTTGTATCGCCCGCAATGAATGACCAGCACGACAACCCGCAATTGGTTCGAGTATTAGTGGCCGACGATAGCGCCTTCATGCGCACTGCACTTACCCGCATGATTGAATCAGATCCCTCTCTGCGAGTGAGCGCTACCGCACAAACCGGCCTGGAGGCGCTGGAGAAGATCGCCGCGCTGCAGCCGGATGTCGTTACTCTCGATGTGGAGATGCCTGGCCTCAATGGATTGGAAACCCTGAAACGGATCATGAAGGAGTTTCCTCGCCCCGTACTTATGGTGAGTTCGCTCACCCAGGAAGGCGCAGAAACTACTATCGAAGCTCTCGGGATTGGGGCATTCGACTATGTCCCTAAGCAACAATCCTTCGTCTCCCTCGACATCATAAAAATTCGGGATGACCTGGTGGCTAAAATCAAGGCGGCTGCAGAAAGTAAACGCCGGCGGCCCATGGCAAAGGTGACGGCGCCGCCGCTCCCCCCAAAAACTTACACTGCGGGCACATTTCATGCCCCGGCAAGCGTGGTAGCGCTCGGCACCTCCACAGGCGGGCCAAAAGCGTTGCAGGAGATTCTTCCCCTCTTACCTGCCGATTTGCCAGTCGCCGTGCTGGTGGTCCAGCATATGCCCAAGGGATTCACTGGTCCCTTCGCGCGCCGCCTGGACAATTTGTGCAAAGTTGCCGTTCGGGAAGCTACACATGACGAACTGATCGAACCCAGCGTGGTGTACATCGCGCCCGCCGGACAGCACATGACCGTAGCTCGCAGGACGCACTCGAAGGTTGTGATTCGCCTCTCAGATTCGCCCGAAGGTACGCTTCACAAGCCTTCGGTCGACGTGACGATGCTGTCGGTGGCTGAGGTATATCGCGCTCTGTGCATGGGTGTAATTATGACTGGTATGGGTGCGGACGGCGTGCAGGGCATGCAGGCCATCGCAGGCGCAGGCGGCATCACGCTGGGACAAGACGAAGCCAGTTGCACGGTTTACGGCATGCCCCGCTCGTGCGCCGAGGCTGGGGTGGTGCAACGAGTCGCACCGCTCTTGCAGATTCCGGAGCAGATCCTGCAGGCTACCAATTACCGCAAGCGTGCTTAGACATTCGCCTCTTATTTCTAATCCTCCAGAACTTCATTCACTTTTCGCATCAGAGACTCCACCGAAAACGGCTTGGGTAAGTAGAACATTCCGTCCTCCTGAAGCCCATGCCTGGTCACCGCATTTTCCGGATACCCGGAGATGAAGATGGTCCTCAGACTCGGGCTAATCGTCCTCAGCTCATTGGCAAGGTCGCGGCCATTCTGGCCGGGCAAGACCACATCCGCGAGCAGAAGTCGCACGATTCTCTTGTACCGGCGAAAGCTGTTTAGCGCTTCCGCCGCGTTTCGGGCTTTTAACACCCGATAACCTGCGGACTCCAGGATTTCGCAAGTCACTTCGCGCACGAAGGCTTCATCCTCTACCAGGAGGATGGTTCCATGGGCTTGGAGAAGCGCCGTGCCCGGCACGATCGAATGCGATTTCGGGGTCATTTCCGAGGACGATTGCGTATAACTCACGGTTGTTCACCTCTTACGAAAACATTCATGCATCTGCATCTCCATCGGCGCTAACACGCTCCGAAACCAAGTCGCCTCTGGATTTGCAGCGGGTTAGAGCCAGGAAAAGATTCGCAGACCTCGGGGAAAGTAGAAATGCACGCTTGGACTAGTCGTTTCGGGACAAGATCCAGAGAATTATTGGGAATACGTCCCAAACTAGTAAAAACAACGGTGTCGTCGCCCTTATCGAACTCGCGCTAACAACGTCTGATTAGGGTCGAGTATGACCTTTCGTGTGTCCGGCGGTGCAATCAGATGGAATGGACTTTCTGGTCCATCAGCGAACACGCGCCCGAGCAGCACCATTTTTCCGGCCCGGGACGTATATAAAGGAACGGAGGTCACAAGATCGCTGGGCGCATGTTTCTGCAGGATCGTCCCGCTGATCGTAGTTGAGCCCGGCTTGTCGGAATATTTCACCGCGTGTAATTCAAAGCGCGGCACCGCGGTCCCCTTCACCCATCCCTGATAGAACCAGTCCAGCGATTTCCGGCCCTCATAGCTTAAGGAAGGCGGCAATTCCTCTTCGAAAACCTGCAACAATTCGCGGGTGGTGATTGGCCTACCCTGGTAACGTTCCCGAACCCGGCGAAGCGCCCGCACGAAAGGCTCGTCCATAGTTTGCGCCCCATCGGCCGCGGTCCCAATTGTCGGGTTCTTCGCCTCGGCATCGCGCAGCATGTAACGCAGCATGTGTAACAGCCAGGTGCCGCGTCCGTAACTGATTGCCTCATAGCCGCGGGGAAATTGCGAGCATGAGAGTCGCAGACCGAATGTCACTGGACCGTCTTCCATCAACGGTACGCCCGACTTACTTTTCTGGAGGAGGTCGTCCCGGTATTTCTCCATCACGGCACGAAACCGCGACGGGTCTGTCGACTCCAGCAACATCAACGAACTGTAGTTTGCCAGGGCTTCCATCATCCACTGGTCGCGGTAACCACTCCAGGTCACCAAATCACCCCACCACTCGTGTGCAGTCTCGTGTACAACCACTTGGCTAATTAGCGTTTCATCCACCGCACTCAGGTGCAGTCGAGATTTTTCTTCCGCAGTGAGAAAAGAAAAACTTGAAAGAAAAATCAACCCTGGCCACCCCTGGCTTTCGACACCTGGCATTTGCGTGAGCGCCAGTCCACTATATGGATATGGACCGAAGCGCCGCGAGAAGAAGTCGATCGCCCGCGCTGATGCAGCGGCCACGGCTTGCGCATTCTGCGCGGGAGAGGGTGGCAGAACTAGAATATTTAAAGGTTTCCTCAAGTCCACCGGTCCCGGCCCTTCCGGAATTACAGCATCGGTCGATGACTGGGGGAATCCTCGTTCCACCCCTGAAGTCGCGTAGGTTTCCACATCCACCTTCCCGGCGTGCGCCACCACCCGCTGATATTTCCCCAGATTGAAGCCTGCAAGTGGAATAGGACGTTCGGAAACCCAGCGACTCACTTGTTCTCCGGCAGATTGGGCGATGGAGACCGAGGGGTTACCAGTGCCTGTGGACGATGTCACATCCACACGTTTCCCCGTCGCTATCAGTGTCCAGCCTGGGGGATAACGAAATTCCAGATCGAAGTTGGACATAGCCAGTCCCAGATTCGGGAACCAAACGCCCCGGGCCCCGACGTACCACAGCCCTGCGCCAGCTTCCGAAAGCACTTCGCCTCCATAGACAAAACGCAGTTCCAGCCGTTGCCCGCTCTGCAATGGCTGGGCGAAGACAACCGCCACGAGATCATTACCGCGGCGCGAAAGCTGCGTGCCCTCGACTGCCTGGTTGTGGATGTACTCGACCGGTTGGCCGTCAGCCGCAACTTGCTTGATCTGGAGGAATCTGGACAACTCGAATAGAACTGCCCTCTGACCTCCGTGCTGCACTTCCAACTGCAACACTGCTTCCGCGTCGACTTCAGTCGGTGGTTTTATTTCCGCCCGAATCTTGTAGTGAGTTATGTCGATGGGCCTGGCGGGGCTGGCAGCGATGGCTTCCGCATGCTGGTCCGGCTGTGGCCAGGAGAACGAAGTCCACATGTCGTAGTAGCTCACGCCGTCGACGGTTTTCAGTTGTCCTGCCGAAATCTGTTCCGGCGATGTCGAATCAAAGTAAACGTCAAAGTTCCCAAGCTTCCGCCCTTGCACACGGACGTGCAACATTCGATCGTCCTTGCTGGCAGAGCTGATCTGCTTTTGAGCGTCTTCCGCGGTCTGGCCTTGGACAGGAAGAAACTGGCTGAAGGTCATCAACAGGCGCACCGCGTCGCTCTCAGCCAGATTGCGCACGGTTTCGTCCCACTGCGCCGCGAACTCCGGCGCATCATCGGCCGGCCTGAGTGCGGGCTGCAGTTCGGCATAAGTATCATCATTGAAGCGAAAATATGCGGTTGCGAATCTTTCCTCCAGAATCGCCGCGCCGGTGAACAACGCCATCGAGGCCCGCTCCGCCTGATCAGGAGGAAACAGCAGGATCTCTCCGTCCCCTTCGAAGAACGCTCCCGTAACCCTTCCGACAACATCCTCGGTGAATGCGATCGTGCCGTCATCCAGCGCAATGCGTAATGCACCGCGATCGATGAAGGCCTCGCGAACACGGTAAACACGCGATTTGTCGAGGCCTACGCTGCGCAACTGCAGGTAAAGGCTCTCCGCCAGGCCGACATGCAGAGGTGCTTTGCCCAACACTCGGATTGTGGACTCATCGGCGGGTTTAGGGGCGTCCTGGGCACGCGCTGGTGTTGCCAACATCGCAACCAGCAACCACGTCAGCAATAGCGTTCTTGCGATTACCTTGGTCACCTACGCCCCCAGTTCCTCGTCTTCTAGAATGCGCCTAAGTGCGCACACCTGTCACCCTTCTAGTATTAGCTTTCGCGCTGGCGGCTAGCTCGGCCAACGCGTCTGCGGAAGTCATTCACCTCAAGAACGGCCGAACGATCTGGGCCGATCACGTGCGCGAAAACGGTGCCCATGTCGAGTACGACATCGGCGAGAACACTTACGCGATTCCGAAATCGTCGGTTGATCGAATCGAGGCCGGAGGCATTCCACCGGCTGCCAGAACCGGCAAGGATACGCATGATCTGCCGGAGTTTGCACCCGCCAGCGATCTGAAAAATGACCCTGCGCTCTCCAGCAAGATAATCCAGGACGGTCAAGTCGATTCCGACGCGCTGTCTGCTCTGGAAAAAGCAGGGGATTCCCAAGCTACTGCCATGGGATATTTCATCGCCGGCAAACACGAGTTTGATCACGGGGATTTCCCCAAGGCCCGCACCTATTTTGAAACCGCGTTGCGCTTCGATTCCGATAACCCGACAATTCTGAACTACTACGCCGCCTTGCTAGTAAGAACCGGAAATGCTGCCGCAGCGTTGCCTTACGCTCAGCAGGCGGCCCACGTCGCCCCGGATTCGCCAGACACGCTTACCGTCCTGGGGTACGTCCAATTTGCTACCGATCACACTAAGGACGCCATCCGCACCTGGAAACATTCTCTTGAGCTTCGCCCCGATGCCCTGGTGCAAAAATATCTCGAGAAGGCGGAGCACGATGCCACGGCGGAAGCTGATTTCTCAGAGCGCGAGAGCAACCACTTCATGCTGAAGTTTGAGGGTCAGCAAACTTCGGAGTCGCTGCGTGGCCAGCTGTTGGCGGCACTAGAGGCGGATTACGAGGACCTCGTCCGCGATCTCGGTATCACCCCACGGGACAGCATTTCGGTCGTGCTCTACACCGACCAGGCGTTCTTCGATGTCACCCAGGCGCCATCCTGGACGGGCGCGGTCAACGACGGGAAGTTGCGTATCCCGATCAACGGCATAAACTCGGTCACGCCAGAGTTGGCTCGTGTGCTCAAGCACGAGCTGGCTCACTCCTTTATTAATCAGCTCTCTGCCGGGCGTTGCCCCGCGTGGTTGAACGAGGGTATCGCGCAGGCGCTGGAACCCAAACAAGTGTCCAACGGGCGGCTCTTGGCTGCTCTTTTCAGAACGCAGCACGAGATGCCTCTCAACGCCCTGGAAGGCAGCTTCATGCGGTTCACACCCGTGCAGGCAGCGGTGGCTTACGACGAGTCCCTTGCCGCCGTGCAGTATCTGAGCGACAAGTACGGCATGAGCGAACTGCAACACCTCTTGCAAAGGCTTGGGGAGGGCAGTTCGACTGAAGCCGCCCTTCGGTCCAGCATTCGCTGTGATTACGGCCAGCTGGAAGCCGAAGTTGGCCAGTACCTGATCGACAAATACGGGAATTAGTGCCACTTCGGGTTTTACCCAAGAACACCCGCCACGAATTGTTTGCCGCCCGGCCCGATCTGTGCTAACTTCTCCGCTCGATGTCGATACGCGCCATCTTTCATCTCGGGAAGCCTGGGCCGATTCCCCTCCGCGACCCGGTGCAGGCCTCGGTTCCGGAGCTCCAAGACGCCCAATTGGCGGCGGTTTACTACGGCCAGCGCATGGGCGGGGACTTCTATGATTTCATCCGCGTGAGTCCCGACCGGATTCTGTTCGGGCTGCTTGACGTGGCTGGCCGCCTCGAAGGGAATCGCGGGATTGTCAACGCCGCGCAAGCGACTTTCCGCGAACTGGGGGCCAAACTGTTCGCCCAAGAAGATGTGAACGAGGCGGAAGCAATGATTGAAATCTGTCTCCAGCTCAATCGGACGATTCTTCAGGCGGCAGAAGGTGTCCATTCCTGCCCGGCGTTTGCCGGCTGCTACCAGGAGGGCCTGGGAACCATCTGTTATTTCAATGCTGGCCACACTCCCGGATTGTTGCGCGATAAAACTGGAGTTACGGAGCTGCCTGCCACTGGCCTGCCTCTGGGACTTTTTTCACATAGCACGTGCGACGCCAACATGGTCGTACTGGAACCCGGTGCAGCTTTGCTGCTGGTTTCCCGCGGAGTGGTGGAAGCGAGGTGCAATGGCGAGGAGTTTGGATTGCAGCAGGTGAAGGAACACCTTCTCAACACCACGGCAGAAGGCGCGAAGGAACTCTGCCTGTCGGTGCTCGATAAGACACAACAGTTCATGTGCAAGCCGCCGACGCACGAGGATGTAACTGCATTGGCCCTAACCCGAGATCCCGAGGCGGGTTCCTGAGCGCAA
>Ga0187818_10001210_pt1 | contig 10319 bp, 5 predicted proteins | sample NC_wetland_sal_i_14_FD_130581 | JGI IMG/M metagenome (GOLD analysis project Ga0187818, IMG submission 130581) | Wetland sediment microbial communities from Neuse River Estuary, North Carolina, USA - SO4_3 | ecosystem: Environmental > Aquatic > Freshwater > Wetlands > Sediment | place: USA: North...
CCGCCGCACATCCTCGTCACCACCCCCGAATCGCTCTACATCCTGCTCGGCTCCGAATCCGGCCGCCGGATGCTGGCGCCCGCCCGTACGATCATCGTCGACGAGATCCACGCGGTGGCGTCGAACAAGCGTGGTTCGCATCTCGCCCTCTCGCTCGAGCGGCTCGACGCGCTGTGCGGCCGCCCGCTACTACGCATCGGCCTCTCGGCGACCCAGACGCCGATCGAGACGGTTGCGCATTTCCTGGTCGGCGCCGGCCCCGACGGAAAGCCCGACCCGCCCTGCCAAATCATCGACACCGGCCACCGCCGACAGCGCGACCTCGCGCTTGAACTGCCTTCCTCGCCCCTCGAATCGGTGATGTCGGGCGAGGTGTGGCAGGAGGTCTACGACCGGGTCGCCGAGCTTACTCTGGCGCATCGCACGACCCTCATATTCGTCAACACGAGGCGGATGGCCGAGCGGGCGACCCGCGAGCTGTCCATCCGGCTCGGCGAGGACCAGGTGGCCGCCCATCACGGCAGTCTCGCCAAGGAGCGCCGGCTCGACGCCGAGCAGCGGCTGAAGGGCGGGATGCTGAAGGCGCTGGTGGCGACCGCATCGCTTGAGCTCGGCATCGATATCGGCGAGGTCGATCTGGTCTGCCAGCTCGGCTCGCCGCGCGCGATCGCCACCTTCCTGCAGCGTATCGGGCGCTCCGGGCATGCGGTCGACGGCACCCCCAAGGGCCGCCTCTTCCCGCTGTCGCGCGACGAGCTCGTCGAATGTGCGGCCCTCCTCGACAGCGTCCGGCGCGGCGAGCTCGACCGCGTCAGGATCCCCGAGCAGCCCGGAGACGTGCTGGCGCAACAGATCGTGGCGGAAGTCGCGGCGCAGGAGTGGGGCGAGGACGCGCTTTTTGCGCTTTTGCGCCGGGCCTGGCCCTATCGGGCATTGCCGCGCGATGCGTTCGCCGCAATCGTGCAGATGCTGGCCGACGGATTCAGCACACGGCGCGGCCGGCGCGGGGCGCTCATTCATTACGACGCCGTCAACCGCGTATTACGCGGTCGGCGCGGCGCGCGTCTGACCGCGCTTACCTCGGGCGGCACGATCCCCGACACCGCGGACTATCAAGTCGTGCTCGAGCCGGAAAACCAGATCATCGGCACCGTCAACGAGGATTTCGCGGTCGAGAGCCTGGCCGGCGACGTGTTCCAGCTCGGCAACACCGCCTACCGCATCCGCCGCGTCGAGCGCGGCACGATGCGGGTGGAGGACGCGCAGGGGCAGCCGCCCAACATCCCCTTCTGGCTCGGCGAGGCGCCGGGCCGCAGCGACGAGCTGTCGCAATCGGTCTCGCGTCTGCGCGCCGAATTCGCCGCCCGGCTGGTGGCGGGCGAGCCCCCACCCCAACCCTCCCCCGCTTGCGGGGGAGGGAGTCATAACCCTCCCCTGCTTGCGGGGGAGGGAGGGGCCCGCGGCGAAGCCGTGGGAGGGTGGGGGCTGGGAGCTGAGGCGGCGCTGCGCTGGCTCATCCAGGAGGTCGGGATCACCGAGCCGGCGGCGCGCCAGCTCGCCGAGTATCTGACCGCGGGCCATGCCGCGCTCGGGGTATTGCCGACCCAGGAGACGATCGTCTTCGAGCGATTTTTCGATGCGGTCGGCGGGATGCAACTGGTCATCCATTCGCCCTATGGCAGCCGGCTCAACCGCGCCTGGGGCCTGGCACTGCGCAAGCGCTTTTGCCGCAAGTTCAATTTCGAGCTGCAGGCGGCGGCGACCGAGGACAACATCGTGCTGTCGCTGACCACGGCGCACAGCTTCGACCTCGCCGAGGTAACCCATTATCTGCACCCCGCCACGGTGCGCGACGTTCTGGTCCAGGCGCTGCTCGATGCGCCGATGTTCATGACGCGCTGGCGCTGGGTCGCCGGGGTCGCGCTCGCCTTGCCGCGCTTTCGCGGCGGCAAGAAGATCCCACCGCCGCTCGCCCGGATGGATGCCGAGGATCTGATCACCGCGATCTTCCCGGATCAGCTCGCCTGCGCCGAGAATTTGGCCGGTGCGCGCGAGATCCCGGATCACCCGTTGGTCAACCAGACGATCGGCGATTGCCTCAACGAGGTGATGGATGTCGATGGGCTGGAGCGGCTTCTGGTGCGCCTCCAATCCGGCGAGATCCGGGTCGTCGCGCGCGACCTGACCGAGCCCTCGCCCTTGGCGCTCGAAGTCTTATCGGCGCGGCCCTATGCCTATCTCGACGACGCGCCCTTAGAGGAGCGCCGCACCCAGGCGGTGATGGGACGGCGCTGGCTGGCGCCGGAAGAAGCCGCCGAGATCGGCCGCCTCGACAGCCAGGCGATCGCGCGGGTGCGCGAAGAAGCCTGGCCCGAGGCGACCGACCGAGACGAATTGCACGATGCCTTGGCCTGGCTCGGCTTTCTCGCCCCGCAGGAAGCGCAGGCGGGAGCCGGCTGGAGCGAATGGCTCGCCGAGCTGGCGGGCGAGAAACGCGCGACGCTGCTCGAAATACCGACGACCGTCACCCCCGCGAACGCGGGGGTCCAGGGCAACCGTCTGGATCTCGCCGCCCTGGATTCCCGCTTGCGCGGGAATGACGGGAATAAGATCGCGCTATGGGTCGCGGCCGAGCGGCTGCCGCTGTTCGCGGCGCTGTGGCCGGGGGCCCGGCTCGATCCGCCGATTGCCGCTCCGGCGAGCTACGCCGAGCGCGCCTGGGCGCCCGAGGAGGCGCTCGTCGAGATCCTGCGCGGCCGGCTCGAAGGTCTGGGTCCGGTAAGCGATGCCGCGCTCGCCGCCCCGCTCGGCCTCGCGCCCGGCGACATCGCCGGCGCGCTGACGGCGCTGCAGGGCGAAGGCTTTGCGCTCCGCGGTCATTTCACACCCGGCGCCGCGGCCGAAGAATGGTGCGAACGCCGGCTTTTGGCCCGCATCCACCGCTATACGATCGGCCGCCTGCGCGCCGAGATCGAACCGGTCGCGGCGCGCGACTTCCTGCGCTTCCTCGCCGAGTGGCAGCGCGTCACCGAAAAGACCCGCATGGAAGGCCCGGACGCGCTTGCCGCGGTGCTTGGCCAGCTCGAGGGCTTCGAGGCGCCGGCCGGCGCGTGGGAGACCGAGATCCTGCCGGCGCGCGTCGCCGAATACGACCCGGGCTGGCTCGACGACCATTGCCTCGCCGGTCGCATCGCCTGGACCCGGCTGCGCCCGCGCAACCCTCGCCCCGATGCCGGCGAGCGCGCGCCCGCCGGCCCCGCCGGGCCGGTGCGCTCCACCCCGATCACCCTCTTGGCACGCCGCCATGCGCCGCTCTGGGCGGCGCTGTCGCCGATGCCCGACCTCGCCCAGGCGAGCCCGCGGGCCCAGACGATCGCCGGCTTCATCCGCGACAATGGCGCCTCGTTCTTCGACGAGGTGGTCGACGGCACCAGGCTGTTGCGGCCCCAGGTCGAGGAGGGGCTCGCCGAGCTGGTTGCGCTGGGCCTCGTCAATTCAGACAGCTTCGCCGGCTTGCGCGCACTCTTGATGCCGGCCGACCGGCGCCGAAAGGCGCGCCGCGGCCGCGCCCTCTTCGGCATGGAGGATTCCGGCCGCTGGGCCTTGGCGCGCCGCGCCCGGCCGGCCCAGGGCGAGGCGCGAGCGCCGGGTGGGGGCGAGGCGATCGAGCATCTGGCGCGCACCCTCTTGCGCCGGTACGGCATCCTCTTTTGGCGCATGCTCGAGCGCGAAGCGGCCTGGCTGCCGCCGTGGCGCGACCTGTTGCGTGTCTATCGCCGCCTCGAAGCGCGCGGCGAACTCCGCGGCGGCCGCTTCGTCGCCGGGTTTTCCGGCGAGCAATTCGCGCTTCCCGAGGCGGTCGGCCTGTTGCGCGAGATCCGGCGCAAGCCGTTTTCCGGCGAGTGGCTGTCCTTGTCCGGCGCCGACCCGCTCAATCTGGTCGGCATCCTCACCCCCGGCCCCAAGCTTGCCGCGCTGACCTCAAACCGCGTCTTGTTCCGCGACGGGCTGCCGGTCGCGTTGTTCGCCGGCGGCGAGGTGCAGTTCCTCGACGAGCTGGATGGGCCGACCCAATGGCAGGCCAAGAAGGCCCTCCTGCGCGGCGCGGTGCCGGCGGCGCTGATCGCGCTCGCCTGACAGTATCCTCCTTCGTGGCCGAGAAAAGGTCACGAGATGTTGAATAGCATTGGCTTCATTTGGCTTGGACCCTTAGCAGTAAATTCATGAAGCGCTCGCAGGATGGGCCGCTTATCTGCGTCGGTCCTGGAGCCGTGGATGCTAGAAACGAACCAGACTCGGACAGCATCGATCCTCGTCGTTGATGATGATCCGGTCATGCGCTCGCTGACGCGGGCAATTCTGGAGGACGATAACTTCGAGGTGATCGAGGCCGGCGATGGAATCGAGGGGTGTGAGCTTTATGAATCGCGCCGCCCGGATCTGCTTCTCGTCGACGTCATCATGCCGCGGATGGACGGGTTCGAGCTGTGCCGGGAGTTGCGCGGCCGGGTTGCCTCGGCCTATGTGCCGATTGTCGTCGCGACCGGGCTCGATGACCTGCCGTCGATCGCCCGCGCCTATGATGCCGGCGCGACCGACTTCATCCCGAAGCCGGTCAACTGGCTGGTTCTCAACCATCGCGTCCGCTACATCCTGCGCGCGAGCCGAGCATTCCAGGAACTGCACCGCAATCAAGCCGGGCTGATCGCGGCGAAAGAAGCGGCCGAGGCCGCCAGCCGGTCCAAATCCGAATTCCTTGCCAATATGAGCCACGAGCTGCGCACGCCGCTCAACGCGATTATCGGCTTCTCGGGGATGATGAGCGACCGGATGTTTGGCCCGCTCAACGAGAGATACGTCGAATATGCCGGTCTGATCGGCGATAGCGGACGCCATTTGCTGGCGATCATCAACGACGTCCTCGATCTCGCGCGCGCCGACGCCAACCGGCTGGTCCTCGCCGAGGAGGAGGTCGAGATCGGTGAAATCGTAAGTCTGAGCTCTCGCATCGTTCAGGAGCTGGCAGCCAAGGCCGCGGTCGATTTCGTGATGGAGATCGAAGATTTCTTGCCGAAGGTGCGGGGCGACACTGCCAAGCTGACGCAGATCCTGGTCAATCTTTTGTCCAACGCAATCAAGTTCACCCCGGCGGGCGGCAGGGTCTCGCTCAAGATCGCACGCAATCCCCGGGACGGCCTGACCTTCCGGGTGGCGGACACCGGCATCGGGATGTCGGCCGACCAGATACCGGTCGCGCTGTCGCCGTTCGGGCAAGTCGTGAGCGGCCTGAGCCGCAAACACGAAGGCGTCGGCCTCGGCCTGCCGCTCACCAAGCGCCTCATCGAACTGCACGAGGGCACGATCGAAATCACCAGCGAACCCGGCAAGGGGACGGTTGTCGATTTTCACCTGCCTAAAGAGCGGGTTTGCGAGCCGATCGCGCACTGACCGGGCCAGCGAACCCTCATCCGGAAGGTCGCAATGCCGGCGGCGCCAGCGCGCGCGCCTAAGCCCTCCCTTCCCGCCCCCCGCGGCAGCCGTTAAGATCGCCTCGGCACAGCATGCCATCAGCGAAATAAGGGAGAAGCTCTCATGGCCGTCTCGTTGTATACCGCCACCGTCCCGGTATTTCTGCAGCTGCTCGGAGGCCTCAAAACAGTACTGAAGAAGGCCGAGGAGCACGCCACCGCGCAGAAATGGGATACCGGCGTGGTGCTCAATCTGCGGTTCTATCCCGACATGTTCACGATGGAGCGCCAGGTGCGGCAGGTCTGCAACCATGCGCTCGGCGCCGGTCGGGTCGCCGGGGTCGACCTGCCGAGCCTGCCGGACCAGGACAACAGCTTCGCCGAAATGCAGTCGCGCATCGACAAGACCGTCGACTTCCTCAAGGGGCTGCGCCCCAACCAACTCGACGGCAAGGACGATTCCGACGTCACCGTCACGATCGGCGGCCAGCCGCGCACCATGAAGGCGCAGAACTATCTGCTCCACTTCGCGATGCTGCAGGTCGGGTTCCACTCGACGACCGCGTACGACATCCTGCGCGGTGTCGGGGTCAACATCGGCAAGCGCGACTACCTGGGCCAGATGCCGTCCTAAGCAATCCGAACTGCGCTGTGTCTTCCCCTCTCCGCCCTTTAAGGGGGGAGAGGGAGGGGCCCGTTGCGAAGCAATGGGAGGGTGAGGTGGGTATCGGCGAGCGCTCTGGAATCCCCCACCTCACCCCACCCCTCGCCGCCCCGGCGGATCACAGATCCGCCAACCTGACAGGCGCGGGCATTGGCCCGCGCCGAGAGGGGGGCGGAGAGGGGTGAACTGCCGATAGCGTGATCGCCGCGCAGCGCTTACATATCGCCCATGAGCGTCGTCGTCCGTTTTGCCCCCTCGCCGACCGGCTTCCTCCATATCGGCAGCGCCCGCACCGCGCTGTTCAACTGGCTGTTCGCACGCCACCACCAGCTCTACGGCGATGGCGCGATCTTCCGGCTGCGTATCGAGGACACCGACCGGGTGCGCTCGACGGACCAGGCGGTCGCCGCGATCATCGACGGGCTGGCGTGGCTCGGCCTCGCTTGGGACGGCGAAATCGTGCACCAGTTCGCGGGCGCCGCGCGGCATGCCGAAGCCGCCCGCCAGCTGCTCGCCGCCGGCCGGGCGTATTATTGCTATTGCACGCCGGCCGAACTCGAGGCGATGCGCGAGCGGGCCCGCGCCGAAAAGCGATCGGTGCGGTATGACGGCACCTGGCGCGACAGGGATCCAGCCGAGGCGCCGGCGGGGGTTGCCCCGGTGATCCGCCTCAGGGCGCCGCAGGAGGGCACGACGACGATCGCCGATCTGGTGCAGGGCGAGGTCACCGTCGCGAATTCCGAGCTCGACGATCTGATCCTGCTGCGCGCCGACGGCACGCCCACCTACAACCTCTCGGTCGTGGTCGACGATCACGACATGGGCATCACCCATGTGATCCGCGGCGACGACCACCTCAACAACGCCTTCCGCCAGACCCAGATCTACCGCGCGCTCGATTGGAAGCTGCCCGAATTCGCCCATCTCCCGCTGATCCACGGGCCCGACGGGGCGAAGCTGTCGAAGCGGCATGGCGCGATCGGGATCGAAGCCTATCGGGAGATGGGCTACCTCCCCGAAGCGCTGCGCAACTATCTGTTCCGCCTCGGCTGGAGCCACGGCGACGACGAGATCATCGCCACCGAGGACGCCATTCGCTGGTTCGACATCGCCGATGTCGGGCGCGCCGCTTCGCGTTTCGACCAGGCAAAGCTCGACAGCGTCAATGCTCACTACATCCGGGTTGCCGAGGATGCGCGCCTCGTCGGGCTGGTCGCCGAGCGGCTTGCGGGCGAGTTCGGGCGGCCGTTGGCGGCCGGCGACCGCGAGCGCCTCATGAAGGCGATGCCGGGCCTCAAGCCGCGCGCCAAGACGATCGTCGAGCTCGCCGAAAAAGCCCGCTTTTACGTGATGCCGCGGCCGATAGCGCCGAGCGGCGATGCCGCGAAGATGCTGACCCCGGAAGCGCGCGACCGGCTCGGCGCGCTCGCCGTCGATCTCGGTGATCTTGCCGACGCGGAATGGCAGGGCGCCACCCTCGACGAACGGCTGCGCGGGTTCGCCGGCGCCCAGGGCGTCAAGCTCGGGGCCGTGGCCCAGCCGCTCCGGGCGGCGCTGACCGGCTCGCTCGCCTCGCCGGGCATCTTCGAGGTGATGGAGGTATTGGGCCGCGAGGAGAGCCTGGGACGGATCGAGGATGCCGCTTTGCGCCGCCCCTAAGGGGTATCATTCTCGCAGTTGCGATATTGCATTGCAAAATTTGAACGGCGTTTGATAATTGGAACTCAGCGGCTATTCTCCGCGACAAATCGGGCCAACCGCCTGCGGGCGTCACATCGAGGTGATCCATGGACGGCAACAACACGAATGTCGGCGCGGTAACTGGATCGATGACGTTGACCGACAATGCCACCGGCAAATCGATTGATCTGCCGGTGATGGAAGGCTCGATCGGGCCCAAGGTCATCGACGTCCGCAAGCTCTACGCACAGACTGGGTACTTCACCTACGACCCAGGCTTCATGGCGACGGCCGCCTGCCGCTCCAGCATCACCTATATCGACGGCGACGAAGGGGTGCTGCTCTACCGCGGCTATCCGATCGAGGAGCTGGCCGCCAAGAGCGACTTCATGGAGGTCTCCTACCTCCTGCTCTTCGGCGAACTGCCGACCGCCGAGCAAAAGGCGCAGTTCGTCCACGACATCACCCATCACACGATGGTGCACGAGCAGCTCAGCAGCTTCTTCCACGGCTTCCGCCGCGACGCCCACCCGATGGCGATCATGTGCGGCGTCGTCGGCGCGCTGTCGGCCTTCTATCACGACTCGACCGACATCCATGACCCCTACCAGCGGATGGTCGCCTCCTATCGCCTGGTCGCCAAGATGCCGACGATCGCGGCGATGGCGTTCAAATACTCGCAGGGCCAGCCGTTCATGTATCCGCAGAACAAGCTGGCCTATGCCGAGAACTTTCTCCACATGTCCTTTGCGGTGCCCTGTGAAGAGTACAAGGTCAGCCCGACCCTGGCGCGGGCGATGGATCGCCTCTTCATCCTGCACGCCGATCACGAGCAGAATGCATCGGCCGCGACGGTGCGCAATGCCGGGTCGAGCGGCGCCAACCCGTTTGCCTGTATCGCCGCCGGCATCGCCTCGCTGTGGGGTCCGGCGCATGGCGGCGCCAACGAGGCGGTCTTGAAGATGTTGGCCAAGATCGGCAACAAATCGAACATCCCGGACTTCATCAAGCACGTCAAAAACAAGAACGAACACGAGATCCAGTTCGGCTTCGGCCATCGCGTCTACAAGAATTACGATCCCCGCGCCCGCGTGCTGCGCGAGAGCTGCCACGAAGTGCTCAACGAGCTCGGCATCAAGAACGAGCCGCTGCTCGACCTGGCGATGGAGCTGGAGAAAATCTCGCTCAACGATGATTATTTCATCAGCCGCAAGCTGTACCCGAATGTCGATTTCTATTCGGGGATCATCTACAAGGCGATGGGCTTCCCGACCTCGATGTTCACCGCGCTGTTCGCGATCGCGCGGACGGTCGGCTGGGTGGCGCAGTGGACCGAGATGATCGAGGACCCGGACATGAAAATCGGCCGCCCGCGCCAGCTCTTCACCGGGCCGACCTTGCGCCACTACGTCCCGGTCACTGAGCGGCACTGACGCCGCACCCCGCCGGCCATGATCCCCGGGGAGCTGTTTCCGGCCGCCGGCGACATCGAGCTGAATGCCGGGCGGGCGACGGTCACTTTGACCGTCGCCAATAGCGGCGACCGCCCGATTCAGGTCGGCTCGCACTATCACTTCTACGAGACGAATGCGGCCTTGCAATTCGACCGCGAGCAGGCGCGCGGCTTTCGCCTCGACATCCCACCCGGCACCGCGACCCGGTTCGAACCCGGCCAGACCCGCGAGGTGCGGCTGGTCGCCTATGCCGGCGCGCGCCGCGTCGTCGGCTTCACCGGCCGGATCAACGGCGATCTCGACTGAGCCGTCCAAACATGACGCTGGAGCAATTGCAGACTCATTCGTCATTCCCGCGAAAGCGGGAATCCAGGGGCCGAAAGGGTTGGACGGTTGCCCTGGACCCCCGCTTTCGCGGGGGTGACGATTTCTCATGAGGACGTTGAATCCGTGGCAACGCGACTGACCCGCGGCAGCTATGCCGCGATGTTCGGGCCGACGACCGGCGACCGGCTGCGCCTCGCCGACACCGAGCTCGTCATCGAGATCGAAGAGGACCGCACGGTCTATGGCGAGGAAGTAAAGTTCGGCGGCGGCAAGGTGATCCGCGACGGCATGGGGCAGAGCCAGAAGAGCCGCGCCGAGGGCGCCGTCGATACGGTCATCACCAACGCGGTCATCCTCGACCACTCCGGCATCATCAAGGCCGATATCGGGCTGCGCGGCGGCCGCATCGTCGGCATCGGCAAGGCCGGCAACCCCGACATCCAGCCGGGGGTCGACATCATCATCGGCCCGGGCACCGAAGCGATCGCCGGCGAGGGCCGCATCGTCACCGCCGGCGGCATCGACAGCCACATCCATTTCATCTGCCCGCAGCTCTGCGAGGAGGCGCTCTACAGCGGCGTCACCACGATGCTCGGCGGCGGCACCGGCCCGGCCGCCGGGACCGCCGCAACGACCTGCACGCCGGGCCCCTGGCACCTCGCCCGGATGCTGCAGGCCGCCGAGGGCTTGCCGGTCAATCTCGGCTTTTTCGGCAAGGGCAACGCG
>Ga0187818_10001212_pt1 | contig 10311 bp, 6 predicted proteins | sample NC_wetland_sal_i_14_FD_130581 | JGI IMG/M metagenome (GOLD analysis project Ga0187818, IMG submission 130581) | Wetland sediment microbial communities from Neuse River Estuary, North Carolina, USA - SO4_3 | ecosystem: Environmental > Aquatic > Freshwater > Wetlands > Sediment | place: USA: North...
ACTCTGGTACCCGGCTGGGTATGGAGCGCAGACGATGTACCGGTTCCATGCTGCATTGCTGTTCGGCAAGAATGTGGAAGACGAAGCGGAAACCCGTGCCGGACTGCGCTCTATCGTTCTGCGCCGGGACGTGGACAAGTGGGGCCGCTCGTTCGAATTCGAAGTGAACGGGGTTCCGGTATTTGGCAAGGGTGCGGACGTGATTCCGTTTGACAGCTTCCCCAGCCGCGTCACAACCGCACAATATCGGCAAGTTCTCCAGTCAGCGCGTGACGCCAATATGAACATGATTCGCCACTGGGGCGGCGGTTACTACGAGACCCAGGAGTTCTACGACCTGTGCGATGAACTCGGAATCATGATCTGGCAGGATTTCATGTTTGGCAACGACTGGCAGCCAGGCACTTACGATTTCAAGCTGCAAGTGGAGAAAGAAGCGGAATACCAGCTCACGAGGCTGCGTAATCACCCCAGCATCGTCCTGTGGTCGGGGAACAACGAAACCGAAGAAGCATTTCACTGGGCCGGCAGAGACATGCTTCCGCCAGACGTGCGCATGCGGATGTGGCAGGACTACCTGACCCTGTTCAGCGGAGTTCTAGCGCGCACCGTGGCCAGGATGAATCCGGAAACGCCTTTCTGGCCCAGTTCACCCAGTTCGGATTATGAAGATCTTTCCCCCTCCTACCAGTCCGGCGACATGCACGATTGGAGCGTCTGGCACGGGAATGCGGAATTTACTGACTATGAAAAACACTTTCCCCGCTTCATGACCGAGTACGGATTTCAGTCTTTCCCCGAGATGCGCACGATTGAAGCTTTCACCACTCCCGAGGACCGCGGCAGCATCTTCACCCCGGTTATGCTGGCTCACCAGAAAAACGATGCCGGCAACTCGATTATTCACGACACAATGCTGCGCTATTACGGTGAGCCCAAGGACTTCGCCTCCTTCCTTTATGCCAGTCAGGTCCTACAGGCGGAGGCGATCAAGATTGGAGCCGAGCATCTGCGCCGTATTCGTCCCCGCGCCATGGGTTCGATTTTCTGGCAGCTGAACGATTGTTGGCCCGTGGCTTCATGGTCGAGCCTGGACTACTTCGGACGGTGGAAGGCGTTGCATTACTATGCCCGACGGTTCTACAGTCCGCTGCTTGTGTCTCCGCACGTGGAAGATGGCAAACTCGCGGTGTACGTAGTTTCTGACAAGACCGCTGCGGTGAGCGGACAACTCCGGCTACGCGTGATGACCTTCGATGGCAAGGTGCTGAAAGAAGAAAAACAGGCGATCACCATCCCCGGTCTTTCCAGCAAGGCCTACATCGAACTGCCGCTCGAGGAACTTCTCGCCCCATTGGATACTTCCGGCGTTTTTGGCGCCGCTGACCTGATGGTCGGCGACGAGAAAGTATCGAGCAACATTGTCTATTTCGCCCCGGCCAAGCAAGTCCGTGTCCCCGCCGGTACGATTGACACGGCGTTGTCGAAGGCAGACGACGGTTACTTGTTGAAGCTTTCTTCGAAGGGGCTGGCGCGAAGTGTCTACGTGTCTTTCGGCGACCTGGATGTGAAACTATCTGACAATTATTTCGACTTGCTGCCAAACGAAGCGGTGCAGATCCATATCAGCGGCACTGCCACGATCGAGCAACTGCGCGCTGCGATCCAGGTGATGTCGGTTGCGGACGCCTTTCCGGCGACACTGGCAAAATAATCTGGCCGCTAACGAGCAACGGCTGCGGTCGCGCCCCGAAGCTGTCGAAGGAAAACCTCTTGGTCGAGTTTGACCCCGTTCATTGGAATGGTCGCCGCCACTCGGAACACGATGTCATCCAGGGCTGTACCGTGTTGCCATTCCGCAAGAAGGCCGTGCCGGTACAGTGATCTCAGCTGGGTGTGGCGCAACCACACCGCGGGCAGATCTGCGCTGGGGCTGCAGGCGCGGGCCATCGAGTCAAGCGTTACTACCCCGTCTTTGCCGCAGTAGCGCTTCGCTCTTTCCACGCACAACTCGTGAAGGCATTTGAGATCGTGCTCGTCAACGGGTGGTATGGCAGCGCCTTCTTCCGCCGCTTTAATGAAGACTCTAAACGATGCCGGCCGGTCAAGTTGCTCATTCACCATCTGGGTCACCAACTGTAAGAATTATAGAGCCAAACTAGATCGTACATCTCGAGACTGATGCCAGCCGTCACATCGGCCGGCTGTGCACCCGCGATTCGCACAGGACATTGGCAATAAGCTGGTCTCCATTACTGCGAGCCGCGCTCTACGCTACAGGAGATAGAGCCTTCCAGCAGAGCGTATCGGCAGTACCAGCGGAAACCATTAACGTCGCGCGGTCCGTATCCCCACACTCTGACGTGCAGGGTGCCCTCCTCTAATCGCGAAGCCTCGACAAAAACATGATCATCTTCCCGCAATACATCTCGGAGCTCAGGAGGAACCATGCGGATCAACGTGGGCTTGTCTAGTATCACGGGGTCCTGCGAGCCAGTTATGGAAAAAACCAAAGCCCGGGAAGTCCTCTTGCTCAGATACTGCGTCACAACCAGGAAATCATTGCCGGACCAAGCCACAGCGGCTACGCCGACGTAGTCGCAGAGCTTGCGCGATCGCCCCGTGGCAACTTCGATCAGCCAGAGCGCGTGGAAGGTGCCGTCATACTCCGAAGCGGAGGCTTGACGCTCTGCGTTTCGCACCACAAACCGTCCGTCCGGGGAGATCAGTTCACCAGCCTTGGGAAATAAGACGAACGGAGCCGCGAGAGTCTGAACGGCAAGTATTGCGACCACCACAGGCACGGCGAGCAGAATCCGCCAGTGGCTCATCCCCTAGCCCCCCACTGCTATTTCAGTTAACTATCGTTAATCTTGCAGTGATCCGCCTCACACCGTGAGTTACTTTGGTTTGAGGGAGATGGGCACTATTCGCGGAATGGGCTAACACGTGAACGGACCGGTTTTCCGGCGCCATAGGCGTCCCGAATCGTTACTTGACTAGCGGCCCCGGCGTCACTAGCCGGGGCTCGGATGAACTACTTCTCCGCCGGTGTTATCACGATGCTTCGATAGGCCACATGGCCCTTTTCGCTCCCCTGCAAATAGATGGGGCCGGGCAATCCTTCGTGGCTGTCGAGGGCGCCGCCGGTGATGCCGGGGATCTCCTTATTATCGATGATGGTCTGTCCGTTCTGGACCACGGTGATCCATCGTCCGACCAGCGTGATGTCATACGTCTGCCATACTCCGGGCGTTCGGGGCAACTCGGGTGTTGGCGCCAGGAACCCATAGACGCCGCCCATATGGTGGCTCGGCGGTTCCTGGATCGAGTCGGTCTCGACTTGAACTTCGTAGCGGCCACGCAGGTAGATCCCGCTGTTGGAATTTTCCCCGCAATTGAACTCGACATGCAGCTTGAAGTCTTCGAATTTGGAATCATTGATCAACTCCGGGCCGTTGCCCGGCGAAATTAACGCACCATTCTCGACCCTCCACACAGCAGACGAGTTTGGCGCCATCTTCCATCCCGTGAGGTCTTTTCCGTTGAACAGAGGGATCGGCTTTCCCCACTTCGGAGTTCCAGTCCTTTTCAGGAGCGGGGCGCGTTCGGCTGTCCACGTCCAGGTGCCGCTGTCGGGGCCGGTCAAAGTACCAGATAGCTGCTTGCCGGTGAGCGTTCCCTCGAAGACCCAGTCGGTTTTGCTGTCTTCTTCTCCCTTGGGAGAAACAAACGTGAGATGGCCGTTTTCGAGGTCGACTTTCGGGAGTGAACGTGCGTTTCCCCAGCGGCCGACCATTTGTGCTTTCAATTGGCCGTCTTCCTGACGAAGTTCCAACCAGGATGGATACTCCCGATCCGGCGCTTTCAACGTCAGATCCCAGCGGCCGAGAAACGCTTGAACGGAGGCGGTGCTTGAAGACGCGTCCTTGTTGGGCGCCTGGCCTTGAACGTGCGCCGACATGCAGGGCAATGACATCGCCAGCGCGGAAATGAATGCGATTCTTCGAAGTTTCATGGAATTGTCAGCTCCTCTGGAGGCTATGATCCGGTGAGAAACTCTCCACTCTACTATCTTCTTGCATGGCTTGCCAGAGCAGGCGTGCCGCTGTAGTGGCTCATGTTGAATCTTGGCCCCTGGCTCTGCGTCATCCCGAAGCCCTGCGCTTTCACCGGCGGGGCGAGGGATCTCGCGAGGAGTACGCACACGTTGCGTCCACGCGAGATCCTTCGCTGCGCCTGAAAGACGGCTTCGCTCAGGATGACGCCGTCGGGGAAGAATCGTCATAGTTGAAACAGAGCAACGCCGGGTTGGCGCTGACTTGAAGCGGGAAGATCCATCCTCAACTTGGAACTGCGGCAGTTTCAGCAACCGGCGTCCTTGGGGTTTGCCGCCTAGGCGTGTGCGCTCGCGATCAGGACTGACTGCGGTCGCACTACAACAACCGGGACCTCCAGGGTTACGCGTCCACCATGAGGCTTTACGTTTTCTATCCTGAGATCTCCCCCGCGCCTCCTGGCGATCCCGTAACAGACGCTCAACCCTAGCCCAGTGCCTTTGCCCACAGGCTTCGTCGTATAAAAAGGATCAAGCGCCCGGTTCAGGTTAGAAAATCCCGGCCCCGTATCTTCCACTTGAATCACCGCGTGAGCGCCCGACTGATAGGCCCGGATCTTGATCTGCCTGCTGCAGTCAGCATCCTGAAGGGCATCGCAAGAATTGTTGAACAGGTTCAGCAGTACTTGCTTGATTTCATCTTCATTGATCGCCAGCAGCGGGAGGTCAGGTGCGACGTCAACTTCCACCGACACCTTGGACTTGCGCGTGTAGTACTCGCAGAGTGCCAGCACCTCCTGAACGATCGGAGAGAGGCGCGCCGTGCTCACGTCCCCGGAGCCTCGCCGCGAAAAGCGAAGCAGGTTGTCGGTAATTCTTTTCATGCGGCGGGTTTCGCTCAGCAGGCGCTTGAGCTGATCCTGCGTGCGCGCTGACGTGATGGCATCACTCATCAGTTCGCCAAACCCCATGATTGCAGTGAGAGGATTGTTGAGTTCGTGGGCAACACCAGCGACCAGTTGACCCATCGCCGCCAGCTTCTCCGACCACACTAACTGGGTGTGCAGGGATTTCAGTTCAACCGCTACCGCCAGATCAGCGGCAAGTGCCTCGATGTGGGCAAGCTCTTGCTCAGCGATTGCGCTCTCTTCGCGCGGGGCCGCCAGAGTGATGCTTCCCAGCCACGTGCCTGCCGCGGAGCACAGCGGTATCACCAACTCGGCGCCGCTTTCTGAAGAAGCGTCGGAACTTCCTCCGCTGTTGTATCCGGCGAGTGCAAACGTGGCTGCCTCTTTCGCGGGCAAGAAGAACGAAGCCTTGCCGATCCGGCGCGCAGTAGAACAGAGACCCTGGATATGGCCGGCGGTCCAATCGCGCGTGCGATCTTGCAGCGTCTGCAAGGAATCCTGCGACAGCCCGCTGGACCCGGCGATTTGTAGCATTCCCTCCGGACCCTCGATGTGGATCAGGGCCGCCCGGAAGCTGCTGACTTCTGTGATGGCTGAGGCAATTTCTGGACAAAGCACATCCGGTGCCGCGCCGCTCAACAGGCGGGAAGTGATCGCCGAAAAGCGCTCCAACTGCCGGTTGAGCGCTTCTGCCTGGCGTTGCATCCCCGCAATCGCTTCCGACTTGTCCTCAACCACCGCCAGGATCATCCCGAAAGCAACAAACAGCTTGGGAGTCTCCCAGAGTGTGCTCGGGAAACTCATCTTCGGAGCAAAGCGCTCGATGAGCAACAGAATGGGAAACACGGCTCCCCAACAGAAGAATCCGCTGGAAATCGTCAGGACCGCCGGTGACGCATCCCAGTAATGCCGGCATACAAACACGCCTGAGAGTGCAAACCCGATGCCCAGCAGCACCACCGTTCCTTCACGAAAAGAACCGTTGAGGGCCGCCTGGATCGCCCACGCACCGCTCAGGGAACACAGCAATGTGACAGCGGCGACATACAACGAGAACCCGCGCTTGACCCAGAAAGAAAACCCCGCCGCGGCGCCGAAACAGGCGCCTAGGCACAAAACGTAGGGCCATCGCGAGTAAACGTCATAGGCATTCATCACTGCATAAGTAACGGAAGGCACGGCCAACGCCAGCAGAAGAAGCGTCCGCTTCGCCCGGTCCTCAGCAACCGAAGAAACCGAAACCAGAAATGCCATGGCGGATGCTTGCAGTGCTCCGCCATCAATGGCCCGGAGAAATGGACTGGCAGGACCGGTGGCAGGCTCCAGCAGCTGTGCCAGAAAGTGTGTGAAGACCAGGGTCCAGCCCACGGCCCAGAGCGTCAGGCGGGCACAGCGGTTGTGGCGCTTGAGGCATGCGAAGATCATGACCAGCACGCACACCGTCAGGCAGGTCGGAACTTTTTCGAATACCCCCATCAGGGTTACCTTTGGGGGGAGAAGGATGGTTTCAAAAGTAACCTGCGCCAGATTACCCCGTCAACGCCAGAAGGTGCCATAGACGTGGCACGACAGTACTCTCAGCAATCAGAGGCTCTTGCTCGCGGGAGCACCCGGGCGAACCGTGACTTTCCAATCCAGGGTTTTGGTTTCGCTCCCTTCCGTCAGCACCAGCTTTTCCATGGTCAGCTCGCCTTCGAGAACTTCGAGACGAATAGATCGGGATTCTAACGCGATCCTGCCAAAACCAGAAGCCGTGGAGAAAAAGGTGTTGAATGGACGAACGCTCAGGCGCGGACCAAACCACAGCGTTTTTTGCGCAGCGGAATAACGGAAGCCGGCCAACGCTCCGATCAGTGCATAGCTCGCCATGGCGCGGGCGTAGTAGTTGCCGCATTCGTATTCATTCCACGGATTGCGAATCCGCCCGTCATAGCGGCTGCGCAACGCCTTAACGATCGTTAGTCCCTCGTTCACGAAGCCTTCCGCGATGAGATGCGAGGCAACCTGGTATTCGATCCCGGTCCAGACTTCATCCGAATACACAAAGGGCAGCACCGGTTTGCCGCCGCGCGGCCAGGTGCACAACAGCAAGCCGGGCTCGTGTCCCATGGCATAGCCGGGCCGCTGGGCGTTGGCATGCTGGCTGAGGTCAGTCTTGAAATTGTGGTTGAAGATGGCCTGCAGGGTGCTGCGCACTTTCTGGTGCGCGAGCGGCGTTTCGACTCCGTACATCCGGGCCATCCAGATCCCGATGACTCCGTCAGAAAGGCAGCCGGTTCCATACTGATACTTTGGGCCTTCGCGTTGCAGAAGCTTCTGCATTTCGCTGCTCGACTCATTTACGTTCGCGACCAGAGCCGCGAAGGACTGGTCGCGGAGGCCGGTGTACTGCACCTTCTGCGCGTAGTACTCGCCGTTGAAGAGCTGCTCGTCCATGAAATGCGCACAACGCTGAGCCAGTTCTCCGTAGAAGCCTGCATCCTCTGAATGGCCCGCCGCCCGCGCCATTTCCGCGAAAGCCGACAGCGCTCCCAGGTAGATGCTGGTGCACATGCCGTCCGCTCCCCAGAATTCAATGTCATAGGTATTGTGATGAGGCTCGAACAGCCCGCCGCGGTGGTCCGGGTCCCAGGTGCGAATGCAATAATCCAGGCTGCGCTTCGCCAGAGGGTACATTTTCTTCAGCCAGTCCAGATCTCCGGAAATCTGCCAGTCACGAAACACCTTCAGAATTCCGCCCAGCTGCCCATCCGAGGCGGCATGGAAATCGTGCGGAGCCGGGCCTTCGGGAAGCGCCGAGCGGAAGGTGACGTGGCCGTTCTCGTCCATGGAGCGGGCCAGTTCAAGTTCACGTAGGGTTCGCTCCAGCTTGGGGAACAGATGAGGAAACGCCTGGGCATAGTTCCACACATGGGTGCAGGAACCATGGCAGCAGCCGGCATCCGGGAAACAACCTTCCCAGCCCCACAGGTCGCCATTTTCCAGGCGCAGCACGGTGGGAGATTTGAGAATAGCCAGGTTGGCCGAGACCGCGTCCAGCACATAGGGCGGCAAGGTGGAGGAAAACAAGGCATCCTTAAATGCGACCGTGCGCGCTCGCAAGTCCGCGTAATGTCCCTGGACGTAGAGAGCGACTTCGCGGGCATCGTTCCAAATGGAAGCGTAGTACGGGCGCCACAGCGGAGGCGTGCCTTTCGGCAGTGAACGGCATCCCGCACTCCCCTGCGCCTCAGGAGCGCTGCCAGAAACTCCACCCACTTGCAAGTAACAGTTGGGAAAATGCCAGGTGATCAGGATGGGATAGCTGCACGATTCACCAGGGGCGAGCGTACCCTCGAGAAGAATCGATCCTCCATTCCGCCCCGCCTTGTCGATCTCGTTGGTTCCGTCATTGACGGTGAATGTTCCGGTAGACAGTTCGCGCCAGAGTGCCGACAGTGAATCAAACTCCCATCCCGGACTCCGCAGCCACATTCCTTTAATGCGCGGCTGGCTTCCGATCGCAATCAGGCAAGCGCTGCCGTAAGCTTCCGAATTCGGCTCTTCCACATTGTGAAGAAACACGCCCCGGTCGGGGACCACGGTGTTGCGGGTCTTGGTTTCGTCGTTGGCGCATCCCGGCGCCAGGTGAGAGAGGTGATAGGAGAACTCATAGTCGACGTTGTGATGGGAAATGTTATGAAGGGTGTATTCGAGGATGGCACACGGTATTCCCGAATTCTTGTCGTCCAGAGGGATGAAAGGGTTCCAGGCGGTGAGTGTAACCTGCAGCGGAAGCGAGGAATCGCTGATCCTCGCCTCGCCAAAAGGATATTCCCCCTTGAATTCGCATTTCTCAAAGCGCGGGAATCCTTCGAATCCGCCGCGGCGGTAGCCCTCGCCTTGCAGTCCCTGATCAAAAATCTTCAGAACAGGGAAAGGGCCTTCGACAAGCTTAGTAACGGGCGACGGCTTCTTAATGTGCAGAACAGCGAACGCAGCTTGCGATGACGCATAGCCCTCAGGCAAAGCGGTGGTGGTGGGATGATTCCAGATGGAAAAATCCTGCAATCCCCCGTATCCGTTCAGACAAATGCAACCGGCCCCAATTCCCCCTAGAGGCAATGCGATCTGGGTGGCCTTCTCTCCGCTGAAAGTGCGCTGCGAACCGCTGCGAAGAAGATCTTCCGATGCGTATGCAGGGTGTTCAGCAGACGGCTTATCGGGGGTATTCGACGCCGGTGCAACCGGCTGGCCAGCAGCTAAAGGTACGGCCGCACCCAAAGCCGCCGATGAAGTCGTAACCAAAAACTCTCTGCGGGTGGATTTCTCCGAAAGTGACATTGTGCCTCTCTCCGGATCAGACTCAGGCATCAAGCCTCACGCCCGGAATTGTATGCTCATAGCAGCAAGGGCGCATGGGTTCCGGTCGACACTTCAGCGATACCGGCATCTTTAAGTTTCGTAAATTGGCCTTGGGTAAGGGCACGGCTTCAGCCGTGCCGCACAGGGTCAAAAAGAATGCAGGCTTTAGCCCCTGAGGGACGCGCCTCTCGGGCGGAAGGCATTCATGAAAAACGCACTAGCCAACTCCGACTGTTCTCTTGGGAGCGGCAGCGATATCGGGAAGCGGTTTGCCTGATCCTGGACCGCGCAGTTTCTCGCACGGCGTTGTCCGCCGGGCCAGGTGGAGATAGTCCAGCACTAACCGGCGTTTGAGAAGCTGAAGCGCCCGGGCAGGATCCACTCCCTTGGGGCACGCACGCGAGCACTCGCCAGCGTAATGACAACGGAACGCGCCCGATGACTCACCCGTGATCTCGTTGCGCGTGCGGCGCCCGTCATCGCGCGTGTCCGCGTTATAGCGCTGCGCCGCGGCCAAAGGCATAGGGCCCAGATAGCGAGCGTCCGTGGCCAAAGTGGGACACGCGGCCATGCAGCAACCGCACTTGATGCAGTAGGTGAATTGCAGATAGTTCTCCAGCTGCTCAGGAGACTGGTAGAACTCCCCCGCCGGGTCATTGACTTCCGCTTCATCCCGCCGCAAGATGTACGGTTTCAATGAACGGTGTTTGTCAAACATCGTCCAGAGATCGGGAACCAAGTCGCGGACGATTCCGAAGTTAGGCAATGGGGCCACGGTGAGGTTGACATCAGCAATGTGCAGGATCTGGGTGTTGCAGGCCAATCCCGGGCGCCCGTTCAGAAGCATGCCGCACGAACCGCAGATACCCATCCGGCACGAGTAGCGCCAGGCCAGCGTGGAATCAAGGTTATCCTTTACATAGTGCAGGCCATCGAGGACGGTCATACCCTCGCGCACAGGAACCGCGTAGGTCTTCACGTAGGGCGCGCTATCAGTTTCTG
>Ga0187818_10001213_pt1 | contig 10307 bp, 19 predicted proteins | sample NC_wetland_sal_i_14_FD_130581 | JGI IMG/M metagenome (GOLD analysis project Ga0187818, IMG submission 130581) | Wetland sediment microbial communities from Neuse River Estuary, North Carolina, USA - SO4_3 | ecosystem: Environmental > Aquatic > Freshwater > Wetlands > Sediment | place: USA...
AAATTGTTGCGACGCACTTTTTGTTGGACGGCTATTGCACAATGCCGTTCGACGGCGTATGAATGACCTCGGCGGTTAAACCGATGAGCTTCCCCGAAGCCCTAATCTGGTTGATACAGAATCCCGAGTCCGTACTGCTCCGAGGGAACAGGCAGCCGTTGACTCTGAGTCAGACCGGCTACCTCATGCAGCTCGGTGGCAAGAAGCCGGAGTACGCCAGGTTGAACGTGCAGGACATAGCCGCCGCTAACTGGCAAGGCATGGCGATCGACGCGTTCGTTCAACAGGTCGAGCAGAACAAGCAAGCGGGCTGACGCGTGGCAACCACCAATCGCTGGTCGCAAATCGTGCGCACGCCTGGCGCCGTGCGCATCCTGGCGCATCACCCGGTCGACGTACCGCCTTTGGGTGAAGAGCCACCGTACAGCTCGGAGCGCGCCGGCCTTCGCTTGCTGGTGCAGCCGCTGAGCGATCCCAATCTGCCCTGGGCGATCGACGTGACGAGCTCGCAAGTGATGGCGATGCTGGACGGTTTTTTAGGGACCGGGCAACACTACGGAATGCGGCTCTCCTGGCGATCGCGAGGTTTCGGATCGCTGCGCAAGGATACGCTTCATCTACGGCCGATGAGCCAAGGCGGAACGGTCCTACGCGTGCTTTTGATGCTGTGGCTGGTGGGCACCGCCGTGGCGCTGTACTCGTTTGGGCTCCTGCCCTTGAGGTAGCGTGATGGCGCCCCTTTTTTTGCCGATGCGGATTCGTATAAGAAACATCCGAGCAACTACGGGCATTTTTCGTGCGCTTGCCGCGGGGCACCGCGCTAACACGCGGCAGAGGTTGGGGGCAATGCCCCCGACCTCGATCCTTGGCAGCAGTTGTGCATGGGGTATCCCACTATGGTGGACCGCAACATCCTGGCCATACACGACCGCATCGACGAAGAGCACTTCGACCTTCATCTGCTCAAGGGGGCCGTCCGCGCGCTCCAGGAGCGCGTCATCCTCCTTGAGGCCCAGGTGCGCGAGCTCCGCCGCGCCGCGCGCGACCTCGAAGATTCCGACCCAGTTCGACGAAATCGTACCGCGTAAATGTCGCGGCTGCGGCCAGCTCACGCGGCTGTTCCGCGTGGTCAAGCTGTGGGGCCACTGGCGCGAGCGGTGTGATTGGTGCGCGTCACGGCAGTTTCTACTGTTTGAGCGGAGACAGCCCTAGGAACGATTTTGGCGGGGTGGTTGGTGGGTTGAGGCGGGGAACAAGCTGGGCCGTGGCAGTTGAGCGGCGCGTTGCTGAGCAGTGCGCTGCTGGATTCCTCAGACGTTAGGGGCCGATATGTTTCTTTCTCTTTCTTTCCGAAAAACCCTTCCCACCCTAGGCGGGGAAGGCGAGAGAGCAGAGCGAACGAGCTGTGTGGGAACCGACCGCGCGAAGCGCGCACCTTACCCGCGATTTTTGGATGGCCGTTAAATGACGGACGAGGCGCTGCTGGTGCTGCTGAAATGGATTGTGATCTCGTCTGCGAGCGGAGCGCGACAGCGCAGAGTCCTGGTGCGCCGCGGCGGCCGGCTGCTGGAGCCGCAGCGAGGGCGCGGACGCGGGGAAAGCACTGGGGAGTAAAGAGGGGTTTCGCCTTTTGTTCGTAGGATGGAGTGATGGACGCTGAAATCAAACCGCGCAAGCTGCGCATCGTGACCGGGCCGGTGGCCGAGCTTGAGGATCAACTCAACCGGCTGCTGAACGACTACAACGCGATCGTGTGGCACTTCGCGCCGCTGGGCGATGCGATGCATGGCACCGTGGTGCTGCTGCACAACTCGGTGCTGATGCAGCAGGCGCTCGCGCGAGGCGGCGCTATGAGATCAAACTGATGGCCGAGTACGGTTACACGATTATAGCCACCAGCCAGGTGTTTCCGAGCGTGGACGCCGCGCTTGCGGCGACCAAGGATCATACCTTTCTCAAGGGTGATTACTCGAACTTGCGCCTGGTGATTTACAAAGTGGTGGCCGACGTCAAAGTGGACCCGCGCGTTGTGGTCAAATACGCGCCGGACTACCGCAAAATGTCGTAAACCGGAGGTTTTTAAGGTGAAACGATTCCGCAGCCTAATGTTCCGCATTCGCTATTGGCGCATGGTGCGCGCTTACAAGCGCCGCGTCGAGCAAATGAAGCGCTTCGGCTAACAGAAGTTATGGACACTACGCTAGACCGTGAGCGATGCGACTGCGCGAAGGTGGGCGGGCCAGCGCTGCATCCGGGGGCCGCCCTTCCCCGGATTGCGTTCAGTGCCGAAGAGTGGAACGAGCTGCACAAGGTCGGCACGCCGGTGCGCGTGACGCTCGATGATGGCCGCGTGTGGTACACGCGCACGCGCAGCGAGGCGTGGAATCTTGGGCATGGGCAGCCTGTCGTGATGCTCGAAGGTAAGAGCGGAGGCTATTCTCTGGCACGCGTGCTATGCGCTGCGTGCGAGGCGAGCAGCATCGGATAATTGGGAGTTATGGCAACCAAACAGCCAAAGATGCCTACCATGATTTACGTCAAGTGGGACGACGCGGAGGGCGAGCCGTATCTCGTCGCGCAGGCGGAAGCCGAAAGCCTGCTAGAGTGCGAACCGACCGATATCGGTATCTATTCGTTGTTAGAGGTTAAGCGTGGCCGCCTCGCACCGAAATGGGGTTCCGAATAGTTGAGCAAATGGCAACTAAGCTTCCAGCGAATCGATGGCGTGCAACGATCGCTATGAGCTCCGACCACGCGGGTATCGACAAGGAGCTCGACCGCTTTGAGGCGGTGATGATGCGCACGCTTGCGCATATCGAGGATCCGCGTAAGGTACGCGACTACCTCGATTGCCTGCGAGACGCGAGCATCGCCTGGTTTGCCGGTCAGCTCGAGGCCTCGAGGAAGTGAGGTTATGTCAATTGCCGATGAGGCAAAGCGGGGGTGGGGAAGCCGAGTACGCACGCGGTTCCGCGCGGGCAGGAGCGTGCGCCTGTCCCGCAACCCCATCGAATAAGTTAGGTTACGTCGCCCTTGAGCTTGGGACATAGATGTCCCGGCTGTTGGCGAGCCGCTCCAGCGCGGTCGACGTCACGCGATGCTTACGACCGACGTGGAAGGCTGGAAGACGCCCGATTCGAATCAGCCGATACGCCGTAGATCGGCTGATTTTGAGCCACGCGCACACTTCCGTGAGAGTGTAGATTTCCGTCTGGTCTGTCATGGCGTTAGGTACACCGCGGCGCCTGGCGACTTCTTTAGCGTGGCGGCCCACCGTGCAACCAGCGCCTCGATTTCCGGCTGATCGATGTTGAGCGCGGCGAGCTGCGCGCGTGCCTGATCCAGCGTGATGAGCTGGTCCTTAGTCTGTTGCTCGATCGCCGCTACCTTCTCCATGAGAATCTTGGCGTCAAGCGGCGCGAGCACCTGGTTATAGACCACGCGCATGCGGCCGGCGCGCTTGGCCTCTTCCACTGACACAACGAGGCTGGCGATCGCCGGATCGACGCCGGCGACCAGGAGCGCAGCGTCGAGCGCGACGGCGTCGATCGTGCCGGTTTCGAACTGCGCCACTGCGGCGCGCTGTGCCTCGCGCTGGCGCTGAAGCGCGAGTTTGCGTTCGGCCGCGGCCTCGAGCTTGGCTGCGTGAATCGTGGCGCGTGTGGTCGCGAGCGTTATTTGGAGCTGCGCATACCAGGGCTGTACGCCAGCCGCCTCTAGCTGCTGTAGACCATCATCCGGGGTGATGTTGCCGTTGGCGACCAGTGGCACCACGGTCTTCTCGGCTTCGGCCGCCAGCACTTCGCGGCGTATGATGAGCACGTGCGAGGTCACGTATTGCTTGGCTTCGGTGCTGAAGTTGAATTGCGTGAGCGCGTCGTTTAGCTCCTGGTCAGAAATCACACCTTTACCGTAGCCGGTGACCAGTGCCGACAGGTACGAGTTGCGCACGTTCGCGATCGACTTGTAGATGATCGCGTCTGCCATGAGCTGGACGTTGGCTGCAGAGAGCGCGGCGTCTTCGAGCATCGCGACCAGCGTCGCCCGGTCGATCGGCTGGTCGAGAAATGCGTTGACGATGACGCGCGGCTGCACTGGCCGGTAAGCGCCGGCGTACATCGCCGGCCGCCAGTCGGGATCGAGGCCGGCGTAACCTTGGAGCTGGTCGGCTTGCGCCTGTGAAATCTTGCGGCGCGCCAGTAGCGCCAATCCTTGCGAACCTGGCGGAACACGCGTTGGCCACTTCTGGTTCGCGTCCTGGTACGCGCGGTTACGGATGATCGCATCGAGAAACGGCCCGAGCGCGCGCGCGGAAATCTCCTCGAAGCCGGCCGCGGTCGCGATCATGGCCGCCACTTCACCCCAGTATTTTTCCCAGGGACCGAGCAGAAAACCGCCGACCATTGCGGCGGCCCATGCCGTCATTCCCATCAGGCCGGCGCGGCCCATCGCGTCCTGTACGATGGCCTGGTAGTTGTCGGTTGTGATGAGTTCGCCAGGCGCCGGCGCGCTCTTGACGAAGTTGAGCGCGGCGACCGCGGGTGCGCCGACGCCAGGCGGCACGCTGCCAAGGCCGCCAGGGATCACGTCGCCTATCGCCAGTCCGATGTTGGTAAGTACGTTCTGTGCGACGGGCATCAGGTCTCCCGAGATGTTGACCGCGGTCTTGCCCCACCAAATACCGATAATCAGGATGGGACCAAGTATGACATCGAGGAGCGAATGAAACGGCTGGTAGGGCGTCGCCGCGCCGGCCTGTACGGCCTTGATGTTGGCAATTACCTGGTTCGCAAGTTCAGGATTTAGTTGGCCGGCCAGAAAATGCCCGATACCGGAGATCAGTCCGCTGAAGCTCCAGCTTGCAGGGCGGTCGGAGAAGAATTGGGCGATCGGCGCCGGCAGCGAGCCATTCTTCACCATCTCGTCTACCATCGCGGCCGGTAGCAGATCGTCGCCGTGGCTGTTGTTGATGGCGTCCGCGATATTCTGAATAACCTTTGCCACGTCCGGCCCGAGCGAAGTGGCGATCGAGCCGAGACTCGTACAGATGCACTCCTTGATCGCCGTGATGAGCGGCGGATATTGTGCCGCGGCATTCGCGAGCTCTTGCAGGGCGACGATTATCGGTTCCAGGTCGAGCGGCTTGCCGTCGAGGCCGCCGCTTACCAGGAAGGCGGTCAGGGTGGCGAGCTGTGCGGTGATGTTGCCGAGCGCATTGACCACGGCCGTGCAGCATGGATCGAATTCACCACCGCCGCCTGGTTGTTCGAGCGCCTTAATCGCAGCGAGTATGTGCTGTAACGAGGTCTGCGTGGCCTGGCAGAAATCGAGGATCTCATCCTGACCAGGATTCCCGCTATCGCACGGCGTTGGTTCGGGTGGCGGTGGCGGTTTCGGTGGCGGTGGTTTAGGTGGCGGTGGCGGTGGCGGTTTCGGATGGTCTAGTACGTTATTGACCTTCTGAAAATTCAGCACCGCCTTGTCAAGAGCGGTGCCGGAGTAGGCGTACTGACTGGCGAACACGCGCCAGAGGATCGTATCGATAGCGGAAAATTCGTCGTAGCCTTGCGCGGTGACGCGCAAGCCCAGGCCGCTATCGTAGATCGTGCCGTGTATCCATCCGGTGAGCTGCGTCCTTAGCTTTGGATCGCTGGTGCTGAGCGGTACGCCATTCCTCACCCAAACTTGGAGGTTGTTAGCGAGCGTCTGAAATTGCCAGAGCGTCGATTGCCGCAGGCGTGCCACTGCCTCTTCGGTCTTTAGAAGTTTTGGCACGCCGGAGAATAGATCGGTCAGGAAACCGATCAGGATCTCGGCTGTCTTGACGTAGGCGAGGATGTCACCGTAGCCCGGTACGTTGAAAAATTGTATCTCATCCACGATGGTCAGCCCTGATCCCTGAGCTGGAGATAATAGAAACTGACCGCTATTGGGGTAGCCGAAGTCACGGTCGTGCCGGTCGACACGTAAACCCGCAGCGAATAGCCAGGCGAGAGCACGCAGATCGGACCTTGCGCGTACCACGGATCGGTGCTGCCCGCCGTGTTGTCGCCGTAGAGGCGGTCGCTAAGCGCGGTATTGTTCGGATACAGAAAACCGGTCCACTGTGCCGGAACAGTATCGTAGTAGAGCTGTCCGAATGGCGTCGGCCCAGGGACGATCACGGTCGCGCCATTTTGCAAAAAGTTGGCTCCGTGGCCGTGGATCGCGGTTATCCCATAGAGCTCACTTCCGTCATTGCCGACGAAGACCTTATAGACGTGAAGGTTAGAGCCCTCGGTGGCATTGTTGTAGAGGTCGAGCGCCGCACCGACGGCGGGAGTGGGCGAGTAGACACCGCCCACCGTGCACGCGCGATCGATGAAGAAATCCGGCGTCGGGCGTGTATAGGAGCCTTTGGGCTGGCGGTGCGTGCCCACTAGTGTATGACGTAGTTAGTATAGATATAAAAATATAGTGTACTGACTAATACTGAACGATACAGCACTGATTGATGCGGGTAAAGCACCGCCGCTTGAAGACGTATAGTTTACATTCCTGACCCAGGTTGCCGCTTGAGTACATATTCCAAGTTGCGCGGTAAAGGCGGTGCCAGTCAGAGCGAACACATATAAGCCCGGTGTAATGGTCTGTGACCCTTGAAGCGTGGCAAACGCCTGTATGCCTGTTGATGGCAGGGTTTGCGCACCGATGTTTGCGAGCAGTGTACCTGCTTTCGTGTAGATACCTAGGTCATAGTTATGTGCATTGTCTGATGTGTAGACGTTGACGCCGATATGGGCAAAGGTGATCGCACTGGCCGTATAGAAACCATTTATATAGACCTGGTTGGCCCCAGTCTGACCATCTGGACCTTGATTCCATTGCTGAGTGAAGAAACTTATCGGTTCGCCGGTGACGCCCAGCGGGCTGCCGCTGGTACCGGTGCCCGTTAGCGTACTATTGGTGGTGACTGAGCTAAGCCCGCCACCGCCGCCGCCACCTGTAGGCATACGACCTTAGTTGACTACTGACATCACGCTCTCGCAGATGTAGAGCGTCTGACTGGCTGATCCCGAGATCGCATAGAACTGGCCCATGACCAGTTCACCGTCGAGCAACCAGGTAAAACTCACGAAACTGCTGGGGGCGACCGGATAGCCGGAACCCGAGACCACGCCGGCGCTGAGGCCGACCGTGATAAGAGTGCTGCCGCAGTTGCCGAACGTGATCGCGACTCGTTGATTGCCGAGCGCTCCGGCCGCGACGGCCGTCATGCCCACCGTGAGCGTGGTTTCCTTCGGCTGTAGGCGGATCTGCGTGCCGAAATATGCGGCGATCAGGTCGCGCACGCTGATCGGATTAAACTTATCCGATACGCGGAAACTGCGTGCATCAGGCATGGCGGCCTAGTCGCTAACGAGCGTGAACCAGAATACAGCGCGCGACGGCGCCTCAAGCGTTGCGGCCTGGCCGGTACAGTTGAACGTGATTATCGGCGTGTCTCCGGTGGGGAAGTAGAGCGAGCCTGAGCCTGTGCCAACCAGCATGAAGCTGAGTGCCAGGATTGCGCTGTTGACCAGGTTATCCGGCGTGACCGTGAAAGTGTCGAGCGTGGTAGGCGTGGCGGTTTTCAGTTTCACGACCATCGCGGAAGGAGCTGTACCGCCGAGCGTGATGGTGGCGAATACCCAGACCACGTATGCCCAAGTTCCGGCGGCGGGAGCGACGAGCGCTGCGGAGGGCGTAAACCCGGTGATATCCGAGCCTGCGGTAAGCGATACGTCGGCGGCGCCAACCGTGGCGACGATCGTCGGCAGGCCCTGCGGCCGTTGTGTGCCCCATGACATAGCTAAATCCTTGCGGCGCGCGTCATGCGCCCGGCCACTTCACTTCGATCCAGATAAGCGCCACGGTGACAGCTAGAATGACGACCTTCAAAGCTAGCGACCAATTTGCGGGGTTACGCATCTTTGACAGCCGCCTTCAGTTCGTTCCACAGTTCTTCGAAGCGCGCGTGTGAGCCGAACGTGTTTCGCACCCAGGTCTCGATATCATCGAGAATGAGAGCGGGCGCGCGCGCCGGCGCGGCTGCGACAGGCGCGGCCGGCGCGCTGATGGTGGACGTTGGCAGCGGCGTTGCCGTGGCGGCGTGACTCGCTTCGACTTCAGGATTAAACCCTGAAAACCGCGAATCGGTTACCGGCGCCGGCTTGGTTTCATCGGCCATGATTATTGCCTACTGAATCACGCTCCGGTGTAGACCGTCGTCGTGTTGAGCTGAATCAGGTCGAGCCATGCCTCTTGAGCGGTATCGGCTGAGGTACAAAACATGTCGAGCTGCGGCGGTACGTTCTGGTAGAAGGTCATCCAGACTCCGCGTGGTGCGACGACGCGGCCGTCCTCGATATAGCCGCGCTGCGCTGTTGGGTCCATCTGGTCGTAGGCTTTGACCGCGATGCCGCCTGGACGCCAGAGCGGCTCCATCGCCGGCGCGAGCCGGAAGGCCAGGCCGGTAGCCGAGTAGGCGCGCGCACCGATGCAGGCATAGAGGCCGGCTGGGATCGCCTGGTCGAAAGTAAGTGCGCAGCCCGTGAAAGCACCGGCCGTGACCGTGGTCGAGCCGGTTGCGTGCACCGTAAAAAAGCGGCCCACCGGCGCCGGTGGATTCATGCCATCGGTGAGGTTGCAAAAGACGTACTCGGTTTCGCTACCACCCGAGTTCTGGCATATCCAAACATCCATCTCATCGGTCGGATTCATCGGCAAGGGCATCGTGTGACCCTGCCAACAGCGCACCGGTGATTCGAAGGCAGAGCCGCGATTGGTCGGCGCGAAGGCCGGCCAGGGGAAGGGCAGGAAGGCCGGAGTTTGTACGCGCAGATTGGTAAGCGACGTGCCTACGCCTGCAACGAACGACAGCTTGTTGAGCTGCTTGGGCACCTGAAGGCCGTTATTGAGCGTCGGGACAATCACGTCGGCCTTGAAATTTAGCTGCACGAAGGTGGTCGCGCCCGAGCCCGAGGTGGAGCTGGTGAAGACTACAGTGTGAAACGCCACGGCATCGCCTCCCCTACAACAAGTAGGATTTCGCCACAGTTACGCGCGGGCCCGGAATTGGCCCTTGAGAGCCCGCAGTCCGGCCACCATCGCCTGCATGCGCGCGTCGTTCTGTGCTGCGGTGCCGCGCGGCGGTAGATTCGCGGCCACGTTCTGGATCGCCGGGATCAGCCCCGGCGCGACGGCGGCATAGTTGGGCGCCCCCTTGTTGGTGATGCCCTGTGCGTAGAGCGTTGGCCCTTGTGTCGATACCAGTTTCGCCACTTGCGCCTGGTTGACCGCATTGAGCCCCGCGGTGAACGCAGCCGTGCCGGCCTGGTTGATGTTGGCGAGCCACGTACCGGCCGCCGCGGCCGCGGCCTGGAACGGGTTGACCTTGGATTGAAGGTAATTGGTCGCCCACTTCGCGCCTTTGCCTTGCGCGCCAGTGAGATAATTAGCCGCCGCAGTGGCGGGCGATGCCTTGGCGCCAATCTGAAAACTGGTAGGGATTCCACCGGCCATGATCGAAAACTCCTTTGTGTTTCCGACACGGCCCGCGAAGCGAAACCGCCGACACGATCGCGCTCAATGCGGGCCGTGTCGGCGGTCCTCTACAGGTTGAGCAAGGGCAACTACAACCTGTAGGTTTATGCTACTATCAGTAGGATGGGAGCGCGTCAATACACCAATCGCGAGTGGAAGCTGTTATCCTGGTGGCTGGCGACCTATCATCCGCAAGCCGAAATCTCGATGCAGGTCCGCTTGGGGCCCACCAAGCCGCTTGAGGGCATCACCAACCCGAGCGCGGCCGATCTGGCGATGGCGCGCGTGCGTAATCGGTGGGCCGATGCGGTATTTGTCGAAAACGGCCTGCCCTACATAGTCGAAGCGTGCATGCAGCCCGATCCGGGAATTTTCTCGCAACTCATCCACTACGCGCGCAAATTCAGAGCCGACCCTTTTTTCTCGAAGTATGCGAATCAGCCGCTCGGGCTGATCGCGCTGGTGTACTCGGATGATCCGTCAGTTGCGATCGAGGCGCCGTGGTACGGGATAAATTGGGTCGTCTATCAGCCTAACCTACAGGGTTTCCTGCCTCCGCAGCTTTTAGGCACGCCGCTTGATACGGGTGACTACGTGCTACCCTGGGATTGGCCGACGCGGCTTAAATCGCTTCTCAATCCTGGCTCGTTTGCTTCTTCTTCCTGATCTGAGCCGCTGAATCCAGGGAGGGGGAGTGATCTAAATTAGATGAAACTCTCTTGGCCCTCCTTTTCTTTTAAAAT
>Ga0187818_10001214_pt1 | contig 10299 bp, 10 predicted proteins | sample NC_wetland_sal_i_14_FD_130581 | JGI IMG/M metagenome (GOLD analysis project Ga0187818, IMG submission 130581) | Wetland sediment microbial communities from Neuse River Estuary, North Carolina, USA - SO4_3 | ecosystem: Environmental > Aquatic > Freshwater > Wetlands > Sediment | place: USA...
GTGCCGTTCCGACCGAGCCGTCCGGCCCGTTCGTTCGAGTCGTACGGCCGGATCCTCTACCGGTCCGCGTCGTACCCGCTTCCCGGACGGTTCCACATCGACCGGGAGAACTCGTTCCTCTACGACGACGCCGAGATCGCCGGTCTCGTCGACGCGGCCCGTCTCTCGCGCCTCTCGCTCGCGACGGTCGTCCGCCAGTCGCCGGGAACGTGCTTCACCGCGATGGAGATGGCGCACGCGCTCGAGCTCGGGGCGCACGTGCCCTGGAAGAAGAACCGGCCCGAGGGGTTCCGGCGCGCCGACCATCTGGTCGCCGCCGACCGCGGCGGGGTGATCTTCCTCCCGCCGGTCGGCGTCCACGACCACGTGGACGAGTTCGACTTCGCGAGCCTCTTTCCGAACATCATGGTCACGAAGAACCTCTCGGCGGAGACGCTCGAGTGCCGGTGCTGCCCCCAGAGCCCGCTTCGCGCCCCCGGCCTCGGCTATCGTTCGTGCACGCGCCGGGTCGGCCTCATTCCCCGCACCCTCGCGCCGCTCATTGAGCGCCGCCTCGCCTACAAGGCCGCGCTGAAGCGTCCCGGCCTCGCCCCCGAGGAGGCGACCCGCCTGAAGCGGCGGGTGAAGATGCTGAAATGGATCCTCGTCACCGCGTTCGGCTACCAGGGATACCGCAACGCCCGGTTCGGCCGGATCGAGTGCCACGAGGCGATCAACGCCTACGCACGCGACCTCATCGCCCGGCTCGTGCCCGAGTCGGAACGCGCGGGCTACTCGGTCGTTCACGGGATCGTCGATTCGCTCTGGCTGCGGCCCCACGACCCGGACCACCCTCCGGACCCGGAGGCGTTCGCGCTTCGGATGAGCCGGCAGTTCGGACTGCCGCTCGGATACGAGGGACGGTACCGCTGGATCGTCTTTCTGCCGGCGGTGACGCACGGTCTCGGGGTCCCGAACCGCTACTACGGGTACTACGAGCACGGGGAGTTCAAGCTTCGCGGGATCGGCGTCCGTCGGCACGATACGACCGGGCTCGTCCGACGGTTCGAGGCGGAGGTCCTCGCGCTCTTCCGTACGGCCCGGGACGCGGAGGGGGTCCGGGCCCTTCTCCCTCGGGCTCTCGCGCGCGCCGACCTCTTCGCGGCCGAGGTCCGCGCGGGGTCGTGGCCCGTCGACGAGCTCCTGATCACGCATCGGATCGGGCAGGCGCCCGAGGCATTCGTCACGTTCACCGACTCGGTGGCCGCGCTGCGGCAACTGAAGGAGGCGGGAGCGGTCCGGGGGCCCGGCGAGAAGGTACGGTTCGTCCTCCTCGACCGGCGGAGTCGCTCGTACCTCCATCGAGTACGGCCGGCGGAGCTCCTCGAGGGGAACGAACGGTACGACGCCGGGGCCTACCTCGAGCTCCTCGCCCGGTCCGCGGAGACGCTGCTCGCTCCGCTCGGGGTCGACCGGGACGGGCTGCGCGCTCGCTGGGGCGCGGAACCCGCCCCCGAGCGCGACGAGTACCGTTCGCCGGAATCGCTCGGGCAGTCGCGGCTCGAGGTCGGTGCGGCCGCGAGGAGATATTAGTCCACGAATCGCTGGAGCGCCCGTGGTAGCTCGCGCCCGGCGTTCGGCCCGCAAGAACAGCGCCCATCGCGCCGCGCCCGCGACCGTGGGCGCGCCGACCCCGTCCGAGCGTGCGGCCTCAATCCGGGAGAGCCTGCGCCACGGCGCAGTGCAAGACCTCGGTCCCCTGTTCGTCGCGTTGAGCGACCCGGTGCCCGGGGTCCGCGAGACGGCCGCCGTGGCGCTCGGGATCCTGAAGGACCCACGGGCCGGCACGACCCTCGCGACGGCCGTGAACGACCCGGAGCCGACCGTCCGGGCGGCCGTGGTCGAGGCGCTCGGCGCGGTCGGTAGGATCGAGAGCCGGGACGCGGTGGAACGCGCGCTCGAGGACCCCGTCACCGAGGTGCGCCGCAAGGCCGCGCTCGCTCTCGCCGCGCTGGGAGACGCCCGGTCGATCGCCGCGCTCGACCGCAAGACCGACGACCCCGCGTCCGCGGTGCGCCAGGCGGTCGCGATCGCGCTCGGCCGAATCGCCCCGGAAGAGGCGTTTGGTTCCCTCGGTCGCATGCTCCACGACCCGGTCGACCGGGTCCGCCGCGAGGCTGTGCTCGCGGTCGGACGGTCCCCGAACCCCGAACGGCTCTCGGTCGTCCGGGAAGCCCTTCACGACCCGGCGCGTCGGGTCCGCGTCGCCGCCGCCGTGGTCCTCGGTCGCCACCGGGACCGAGTGAGCGTGCCGCTGCTCCTCGACCTGCTCGCGAGCCCAGAAACCTGGGAGAAACCGGCGGTCCTCGTCGCGCTGGGTCGGATCGGGGACCCGGCGGCCGCCCCCGCGCTCGCCGTGTGGGCTGAACACCCGGCGCACTGGGTCCGCGTCTGCGCCGTCTACGCTCTCGGCGAGCTCGCGGCCCCGGAATCCCGGCTGGTCGCGCAGCGACACCTCCACGACCCGTACTGGTCGGTCCGCGGTGCGGCGGCGGTCGCGCTCGGCACGGTCGGCACTTCGGACGACCTCGCCGCCCTTCTCGAAGAACTCCGGGACGAACATCCCTGGGCGCGCCGCGGAGCCACCTACGCCCTCGGGCGGCTCGGACTGACCGAGGCGGCCCCACGCCTGCGGGACGGGCTCCACGACCCGGCCCCCGAGGTTCGACTCGCCGCGGTCTGGGCGCTCGGGACCCTGCGGGACGACGGAGCGCGTGACGACCTCGTCCGCCTCCTCTATCAGACCCGGCCGACCGGAAACGGGCACGTGGATTCCGAGACCGTCGGGGAAGGACGCTCGGTGCCGGACGCGGAGAGCCGCCTCTTCGACGCCGTCGTGCAGGCGCTCGGCCGGCTCGCGCACGACCTTCCGGACCCGCTCATCCAGCGTTCGCTCGTGGACGCCCGAGACCGCTTGAGCGAGGAAGAACTCGACCGCTTCGCGCGCCTTCCGCTCCCCGAGGTCCGGACCGACCTGCCGGCGCCGACCCTTCGAACGCTCTTCGAGATCGCCCTCCCGTCCTCGGCGGACGACGAGGACGCCGGATGATCCGGGATATCCGGCGGGCGGACACGCCGCGCCTGATTTCCCTCATGGAACGGGAGTTCCCCGAGGAGTCGGCCCTCCTCGGGAACCGTCCCGAGGGGTTCGAAGAGGTGGCCCGCCGGGTCTTCCGGTGGGACCGACGCTTGATCCTCGGCCTCCTTCGGGTTCTCGGTCGGCCGATCTTCCGCTTCCTGGTGGTGGAGGTCGACGGTCAGCTGGTCGCGACGACGCTCCTTACTTTCCCTCGGGTCTCCGCCTACGTCAGCAACGTGGTCGTCGACCCCGCTCACCGGCGGCGGGGGTACGCCAAGCGCCTCCTCGAATAGGCGCGGCAGTCCGCGAAGCGAGCCGGCCGGCAGTTTGTCGCGCTTGACGTCCTCGATACGAACACCGCTGCGCGCACCCTCTACGAGTCGATCGGGTACCGAGCGCTCCGAGCGAAGAGCCACATGGTCCTCGACCCGGCCGGCCCGCTCGCGACGAGCCGCGTCGCAAACCCGGCGATCCGGCCGTTTCGCCGAACGGACCCGAGAGCGCTGGCCGCCCTCGCCCGTCGCCAGACCCCGGAGGCGGTCGAATCGGTGCTCCCCACGGGGGAAGGCGCGTTCGCCTCCTCGGGGTTCATGAACCGGATCCTGGCCTCGGAGGAGGCCGCGTGGGTCATCGACCGCGGCGCAGGCCCGGAAGGGCATGTCGCCGCGACCGTTTCCGCCGCGACTACCGCGGCCCACATGACCGCCCCCGTGCTCGCGGAGTCCCTGGACGTCGCTCTGGGGGAGGCCCTCGTGCGAACGGCGGCGGCCTGGTGCGCGGCCCGGCAGGCGCCCCGGATCCTGAGCCTGATCGCTGAGCACAACACGGGCGGGCGCGCCGCCCTCGAGGCCGTGGGGTTCCGGCATGCGCTCTCGTCGCATACGCTCTATCGACCCGTCGACTGACCGCCCCCCGGGCGGGCGGGGTGTCGACGTCTATCTTCTACCGGCGGTCGTCGGCGGCGGACTCGGAGACATCGAAGAGGTCCTGGCGGCGGGACGCCATCTCTCGGCGGCCGGATTCCGGTTATTCCTGTACCGCGAAGCGGGGCGTTCGCTCCCTCCGAGCGTGGACGGTCCCTGGGAATGGCCGCCGGTGGAGCGGCGCGACCGGATCGGTCGCCGTTCGCACGCCGCGCTCACCGTTGCCCCCTCCTGGGGCGTGAGTGCCGCGCCCAGCCGGCCGATTCGCTTCGGCCGAGGAGGTCCGTGGGAGCTCGAAGCGCAGAAGATCGAACGCGAGTACGGCCCGGAGCAGACTCTGCACGTCAGCCTGGAGGAGTTCGCGCGGACCCTGCCGAGCTCGGCCGAGACCCGCGAGCGATTCCGCGAGGGAGGGGTTCCGGCCCGCGCCCTCTCGTCGCGGGTAGAGAGAGCCCGCGCCGCGAAGGAAGTCGAGGAGTTCCGGTCCGCGTTCCGCGTCTTTCGCGGATTCGACCGACCGAACGTCCTGCATCTGTTCGCAACGTTCCAGCCGGACCCCGCCTTCGGGCGCGAGTTCCCCGAGGCCGTCCAGACCGGCCCTCTCGGTTCGGGTCATGCAAAACCCGGTCGGCCGCGGGCGCGAGGTCGACGACCCCGCGAGTGGGTCTGGTACGCGAGCCCGGCGAGCGCCGAGCGGGTCGCCCCGGCGGTTCTTGAGGGTCTTCGAGGGGTCCGACCGCCGGTGAAACTGTTGGTTCGCTCGTCTCGGCCGTGGCCGAGCGTCGAGGGGCTTCCCGGGATCCGGGTGGTCACCGAACCGCTCCGGCCGCGAGCGTGGCGCTCGCGTTTCCGCGCCGCCGAACTCCGGGTCGTCACCGGGAGTCGAACCCTCATCGAAGCGATGGAGGTCGGCGGACCCTTCCTCTACTTCAACGGAATCCTGGGCCGAGGGGCGGCCCGGCGACTCCACCGCCCCGAGAAGATCCGCGCGTGGCTCGAACTCGCGGAGCGTGCGAGGGTGTCCCGAGCGCTTCGGACCGACCTCGCCGACTTCGCCCGAGGTCGCCGGGTCGCGGAGGTCGTCCGCCGGGCGGCCCGTCGAAGCGATGGCTGGCGTCGCTTCCCCGAGACCTTGGCGCCTCGCGGCTTCCCGGCGGGACGCGAAGATGCCGGGCGAGTCCTCGTCGCGGTCACCCGAGAACTCGCGCGGCCCGACGCTCGCGCGTCCCGCATCGTGGCTCGCTGGCGCCGTTCGAATCCTTAATCGGGACCGTCCTCACATCCCCGGTCGACATGGCTTCCGACGAGGCGACACCTCCGGCGGTCGCCCGCGCGCTGGTCGGCAGCGCGCTCGGCGTGCGCCGCGGCGAGCACGTGGTCGTCGCGAGCTGGAACCACACGCTCCCGTGGGCGACCGCCTGCGTCACCGAAGCGCGTCGCATCGGCGCCCGGGCTCTCCTCCTCCTCGAGGACGAGGGAGCGTTCTGGCGCAGCGTCGACGGTGCTCCGTCGTCGCGTCGTTGGGCCGGCCTCTCGCGACCGGTACGTTCGACGCTCGAGCGGGCGGACGCGCTCGTTTACTTTCCCGGCCCGGCCGACCGACCGCGGCTGCACGCGCTCCCGCCCCACTTACTCGCCCCGTTCCTCGGGGCCGATGACGAGTGGGTCGCCGCGGCGCGCGGGGCCGGCCTCCGGGCGGTCCGGTGCCTGCTCGGTTACGCCTCGGACGCGCAGGCCGACCATTGGGGGGTTCCGGGGGCGATGTGGCGCAGCCAGCTGATCCGCGGGATCACCGACGTCGATTACGGCACGCTCCGAAAGGACGGGCGCCGGGCCGCGCGTCTCCTCCTCCACGGCCGCGAGCTGCGTCTCACCGCCGCCAACGGAACCGACTTGAAGCTCCGCCTCCGGGGACGGATGCCCTGGGTGGATGACGGTTCGATCGACGCGGACGACCGCCGGCGCGGTCGGGTGATGTCGGCCGCGCCCGCCGGGTCCGTCGTGGTCGCCGTGGACGAACGCTCCGCCGAGGGAATGGCCGTCGCGAACCGCCCGAGCTACCTCTCGCCGGGCCGGGTGGAAGGAGGGCAGTGGGAGATCCAGGGAGGCCGACTTCGCAACTACTGGTACACCGAGGGGGGAGAGGCGTTCGAGACCGAGTTCGCCCGGGCGCCGCGGGGCCGGGAAACGGTCGCGCTCTTCGCCCTCGGACTCAACGGCGCGCTCCCGGCCGGCGTTCCCCAGGCGGAAGACGAGGAGGCCGGCACCGTCACCGTCGCGGTCGGCGGCAACACGCTCTACGGGGGCCGGAACCGATGCCGGTTCTTGTCGTGGATCACGATCGGGGAGGCGACGGTCGCCGTTGACGGGGCACCGCTCTGCGACCGCGGGAAGGTACTCTAGGCGGGGCCGGCGGGCGGGCCGCGGGTTCTTCGACCAGCCCGCGGCTCGGCTCGCGCGGGCGCTCCTCGGGGCGACCTTCGCGACCCACGTTGGAGGAAATGCCCGCGGCGTGCGGGTCGTGGAGACCGAAGCGTACGTGCGCGGCGACCCGGCGAGCCACGCGTTCCGAGGCCCGACGCGTCGCAACCGTTCGATGTTCGCCTCGCCCGGAACCCTCTACGTCTACCGGATCCACCAGGTCGTCTGCGCGAATTTGGTGGCCCGACGCGGGGAAGCCGTGCTCCTCCGGGCGGGAGCCGCCGTGGGCGAGGAGCCGGCGCGTGCGTCGGGTCCCGGCCGTCTCTGTCGATTCCTCGGGATCGTTCTCGCGGACGACGGAGAGGACGTAGTTCGAGGCGCCCGGTTCGAGGTCCGTCTTCCGCCCGCTCGGACCGGACGGGTCCGGGTCGGACCGCGCATCGGGATCCGGAAGGCCGCCGACCGCCCTCTGCGCTTCGCGCTCGAAAACGAGCTCGCCGTCTCCCGGCCCCGGCTCGGCGGGTCTACTTCAGCTTCTTCCAGTCGTAGCCGCGCCGTCGGGCCGTATTCCCGAACCCGCACGAGGAGCAGACGTTCTTCTGCCGGTGGTAGGAGTGCCGACCGCAACGACGGCAGATGATGTGGACGATCTTCCCTCCCCGTCGTGACGGTGTTCCCTTTCCCATGTTCGTCCCCCTACGGTGAGATGTAGATGATCGAGTCGCCCCGCACGAGCGTGAGGCCCGAGCGTGCCGTCACCACGTCCTTCACGACCTCCTCGGCGGAGGAGAGGACGAGGTTCAGGTGCTGGTCGAAGGCATCGAGCGTCCCCCGGAACGAGCGTCCGCCCTTGAGCTCTACAAGGACCCGCTTGTGCAGGCTTTGCTGCAGGGCATCGAGCGGCTTCATGGCGAGGGAGCGGAGCAGACCGGGTGAGCTTCTTAACGGTTGGGGCCGAAGTTTGCTCGCCGTCCGGACCGGGCCGGCGGGCGGAGGAGGGAGAGGAACATTCGCCCGTCCGCGCGGGAGGCGGGGGTCGGGTCGACCTTCGCGACGAGCGCACGCAAGGAGGGGACCAGGGAACCCGGCAAGGCCCCCGCCCGAAGGGATCGGAATCGTCTGGGGATAGCCGCCGGGGCGAGCGATTCGAAGTACTCTTGTTCCAAATCACCGACCGCCTCGTGCCGCGCCACGAGGGCGGCCGGGTGGTGTTCGAGGTCGGCGCGCACGCGACGGGCGCGTTCGGCCGGCGTCGTATCCAGATATACCGTGAGGTCCGGGATCCCGAGGGACCCACGGTTCAGGAGCGACCGCGCGCTTCGCTCGAGCGTCCGCAGGACCGACTCGGGAGCGCTCCCCAGCTCCACGAGCCCCCGCGTGTAGGTCACGGGTCCGAGGAAGCCGGTGTCGGCGAGGACCGTTCGACCCTGGGCGCACGCTCGCCGCGCTTCTCGGAAGCGACGGCTCTCCTCCGCGAGGAGACTTCCTTCCAGGAGCAGGAGCTCGCGCGAGGAGGCGTATTCCAAGGAGGGCGCCGGGTCGAGGCGGTCGAACGCCTCGGGGAGCGGTTGCCATCCGAGCCGGCGAGCGGCCGCCCGGACGAGCGTCGTCTTTCCGGACCCCGAGCGGCCTTCGATCGCGACCAAGGGTCCCCGACCCGCCATCTTCCCTCGGCGTACCACTCCGCCGCCCACCCAAAACCGTGCCGTCCGCTTCCCCGTGTCCTTTTCTCGCCCCGGAATCATCCCCGACCGGTGCCCGAGACTCCGCGGTCCCCTTCGGTGCGTCCCCGCCACCCGGCTCGCGTGCTCGAGGCGGAGACCCTCGCGGAGATCGCTCGCGAGGTCGAGCGGACCGAGAGCGACCCCGAGGGGGTCGGGATCATGACGCGCAAGGGCCGGATCTACCCCGTGCGCCTGGACGGTATCTCGCTCAAGGCCGCTCCTCTGCTGAAGCAGGAGACGCTCTCGGTCGGAGGAGACTCGGCCCACGCTCGGGGGATCGCCGACCATTCGGTCGCGACGACGTCCGTCGTCCTGCTCGCCACATGGGGTCAGTACCAACGCCTTCTCCCGAAGCTCCGGCGGCAGCCGTTTCGACTCTCCGAGGCGGCCGACGAGATCGACCACGCCCTGCGCTCCTACGTCACGCACTCGCCGCGGACGATCCGCGGGCCCCACCGCGCGTTCGTGGTCGGGGACCACGCTCGCGTGATGGGCGTGCTCAACGTGACGCCGGATTCGTTCTCCGACGGAGGAAAACACCTCGACCCGGCCGAAGCGGTCGCGCACGCCGTTCGGATGGTCGCCGACGGTGCCGACCTCATCGACATCGGCGGCGAGTCGACCCGGCCGGGAGCGACCCCGGTCTCGCCCGACGCCGAGTGGGCCCGGATCGCGCCCGTCCTCTCGGGCCTGGCCGGCCGAATCTCGGTGCCGGTCTCGGTCGACACGCGTCACCCCGAGGTCGCCCAGAAGGCGGTCGACGCGGGCGCGGACGTCGTCAACGATGTCGAAGGCCTTCGCTCCGAAGCGATGCGCCGGACGGTCGCCACGAGCGGAGCCGCGGTGATCGCGATGCACATGCGGGGAACCCCCGCCACGATGCAGACGAACCTCGTGTACTCCGACGTGCGCGCGGAGGTCTTCTCGACGCTCGCCGCGGCGACCGACCTCGCGGTCACCGAGGGGGTCCCCGCCGAGAAGATCCTCATCGACCCCGGGCTCGGATTCGGGAAATCGGCCGAGCAGTCGCTCGAGCTCCTCGTCCACGCGGGCGAGTTCCGCAGCCTCGGCTACCCGGTCGTCCTCGGGGCATCCCGCAAATCGTTCCTCGGTTGGGCGCTCGGTTCGGACGACCCCACGTCCCGACTCGAAGCGGGACTCGCCGCGGCGGTGGTTGCCGCCGAGCGAGGGGTCTCCCTCGTGCGGACCCACGATGTCGGCGCGACCGTGCGGGCCCTCGCCCTCGTCCGGGCGGCCCAGAAGCTCGCGAACGCGCCGCCGGCCGCCTCGTCCGACCTCACGGCGACCGAGCCCGACGGCTAACTCACTAGCTCTCGGACAGCGGCGTCCCGTCGTCCGCGACGTCCGTCTCGAGGATGAGGGAGCCGACGTAGTCGCACTTCTGGCAATGGTAGACCTGGCCGATGATCGAGCCGGCCACCATCGAGATCCGGATCGAGCCGCACTTCGGGCAAAGGAGGACGGTCTTACCCCGCTTCGGGCGGCGACGCACCGTCGTCCTCCGTATCGTCCTCGGAGTCCTCGTCCTCCCCCGGCTTCTTCTCGGGCTCCTCGGTCTCGTCCTCTTCGTCGTTCTCCGTTTCGTCGGCCGGCGGTTCGGGCGCCCCGGGGCCGCCCCCGCTCGGGGCGACCTTCTCGGACGGCGCCTCGGCGCCGTTCGTTTCGATCGGGGGCTCGAGGATGACGGCATCGCGCACCGTGTCGCCCTCGTCCAGGCGGATGACCCGGACACCGAGCGTGTTGCGGGCCTGGGAACGGATCCCCTTCACGGCCATCCGGATCGTGATCCCGTGCTGGGTCGTGACGAGCACTTCGGAAGCGTCGGTCGTGGGCAGGACGGCGACGACGGAGCCGTTCCGGCCTCCGGTCTTGATCGTCCGTACCCCTTTCGCCCCGCGTCGGGTCCGACGGTAATCCTCAGTCGGGCTGCGCTTTCCGTAGCCGGTGGTGGTGAGGGAGAGCAGCATCGGGAATCGGTCGCTGACGATCGCCATCGCCACCACCCGGTCCTCCTTCGCTGCGGAGAGACGTACGCCAATGACCCCGTAGGTGGCGCGGCCCATCGGACGCACCTCCGAGAGCGGGAAACGCA
>Ga0187818_10001215_pt1 | contig 10298 bp, 8 predicted proteins | sample NC_wetland_sal_i_14_FD_130581 | JGI IMG/M metagenome (GOLD analysis project Ga0187818, IMG submission 130581) | Wetland sediment microbial communities from Neuse River Estuary, North Carolina, USA - SO4_3 | ecosystem: Environmental > Aquatic > Freshwater > Wetlands > Sediment | place: USA: North...
AAGACCGCGACTACCAGCAGAATCATCGCGACCTCGAGTGCAATCGCGCTGGTGGTGATCAGCAACCGGATCGGCCGGTGCACCAGGTTGGCGACAACCATTTTGTTCATCATAGGAAGCTGTCAGCCATCAGCTTTCAGCCTGAGGCTCGAGTGCCGACGAGCGAGTGCCCTTGCGTACCTTTCGACCTCTACCGTGTCAGCTTATCAGGAATGTCCCACGCGGGCTGAGTGCTGAAGGCTGCTCGCTACCGGTTACTGCCTGCCGGCCCCCTGCGGCGCGGCCGAACTCGATTGCTGGTGGTCCAGATGCACCACGTCCGCTCCCGCCGGCTGTTCCAGCACAAACTGATCATCGGCAAGGGGATGGTTGATTTCCATCTTCAGCACATTCAGAGTGATGTCGTACTCCTCTTGCGGGCGCTTGATCTCGATGCGTGATGGGTAGCTCACGCCATCATAGTCTTTGTATTCGGCATAGCGGGCGTCGGTCGCGATCTTGCCGTCTTCGTCGTAGATATACTGGCGATCCGGCTTCAGGTCGGTCCGGCGGAAAACGATCTTGCGGGAAAGCCTCCAGCCCTGGTCGTCCTTCCGAATCACGATCAGTTCGTAATCTTCCTGCAGAATGGGGTGCCCTTTTGCATCATGCAGGGTCTCGTAACCATTGGCCCGGACCGCGGTCTCCATCTCCGGATCAATGCGCGGGATCAGCAGCGCATCATAAATATTCTGCGGACGGATGTTCTCTACGGGCTGGTCCGTATTCGGTGTCGACACCTGGTTGAGGCCAACCACAAAGCGGTTCTTCGGGGGAATCCAGAGCTTGAACTGGGTTCCGTCGCTGACCATGTCGAAGGCAGTGGTGCGCACGATCGGCATCAGGCCGATCATATGCAGCGACGCCGGCTGGCGCGCCAGCACATAGCCGCGGATTTCCTTGTAGTCGGTATAGTGGCCTTTCTTGACTCCGCCGACCGAGCTGTCAAGATCCACTGTGGCCTTCAGCGAGCGAATGGCGTCGGCTTGCCGGTTGATGATGTCAATCAGCCCTTGCTGCGAAGACTCGCTAAGCGGGGCCTTCGAGTACTGTTCCTCGACCGGGCGGGTCCGGAACAGGCAGCCGGTCCCCGGCAGCACTGCCAGCAACAGAGTTACGGTCCAAAAAGGCGAACTGCGTCTCATGAAGATTAATTAGTCCTATGGATTTGAGTATACGCCGCCGAGAAGGATGCAAGAGTATGGGTGGACAGTTTCGGTAGTGTCCCAGCCGCCGCCGAAGGACCCCCCGCCTTTTTCGCGATCTTTAACAGAACACGCCACTTACGCCGAGGAGTTTCGCCGTCAAGCACCAAAGCAGTCACACCATCGGCAGGTCACGAGTGATCCCGGCATCATCTAAACTGTATTCGTGCGCAAGATCGTCTGGCTGATTCTGATCGCGGTCACAGGTGGCGCCGGCTGGTTCGCGTGGGCGGTGATGACCCCCGTCGAGCCCTCCGGGCAGACGTTCGTCATGCTGCGCCCGGGATATTCCACGCACCGGATCGCCGCCGAACTCAAGGCCGCCGGCGTGATCCGCAGCGAAGGAGCGTTTGTGCTCTGGCACTATGTCCACCGCAAGGGCGCGCTGAAAGCCGGCGAATATCTTTTCGAGCAACCGGCCAACATTGTTGACATCCAGAAGCGCCTGCGCCGCGGCGACGTTTAATACCACACGGTGGTGGTGCCCGAGGGCTACACCATGTTCGACGTAGCCCGCGCCATCGAGGCCGCGGGATTGGGCCCCGCCGAGGACTTCCTGAAGGTCGCGCAGTCCGACACGGGCATGATCGCCGACATCGCGCCGAACGCCCGTTCTCTGGAAGGTTATCTATTCCCGGAGACCTACCAATTCACCCGCATGATGACCATGGACGAGATGGCATTCGCCATGGTTTGCCAGTTTCATAAGGTGGCCCGCCAGATCGCCCTGATTCCGCCGACACCGGCTGAACTGGCTGAAACCAGCGCGCGTGCGCCAACAGGCTCTGGGATGATATGTGCCGGAGTCTGGTCCCGGTTTAATGACGCCAATGGACGGGACGCGACGGAGATCGTCCCTCTAACTCCGGTGGAGAGAGCGGTCATCATGGCGTCCATCGTCGAAAAAGAAACCGCGGTGCCGGAGGAACGCCCGCTGGTGGCCAGCGTCTACTACAACCGCCTGAGCAAGCACATCGCCCTCGACGCCGACCCCAGTATCATCTACGCCGAACTTCTGGCGGGAACATACCAGGGCGCCCTACATCACGCCGACATGAAGTTCCGTTCGCCTTACAACACGTACCGCAACGCGGGCCTGCCGCCGGGGCCGATCGGCAATCCCGGACGCAGCGCGCTTGAAGCCGCCATGCACCCGGCGCAGAGCAACTACTATTACTTCGTGGCCGACTCCCAGGGCCATCACCGCTTCGCCCGCAGCCTGACAGAGCACAACAAGAACGTTGCGGCGTACCGGAAAGCGGTGCGGGGACGGTAGGGCCGACCTCAGACCTCGGACTTCAGACCTCAGACTTCAGACCTTCGACTTCGGACCTTGGACCTCAGAACTCGGACCTCAGACTACCGTCCTAATTAATCCACAGATAAAACTTCGCACTTGTGACGACTGCACTTGCGATCGGTTGATGGCAGCTGCAAGAATCGAAATTCGGAAAGCCGAGGTTCTTGGATGAACCGGTCTTACCGCGATCTGAGAGTCTGGCAGCGTTCCATGGAACTGGTCGTGGCTATCTACAGTCAGACTCGGCGCTTCCCTAAGGACGAACTCTACGGTCTGGTGAGCCAAATGCGTAGGTCGGCCGTCTCCGTCCCGAGCAATATTGCTGAAGGCAAAGGCCGGCTTACGGATCGCGACCGAGCTCACTTTTTCTCGCAAGCACGAGGTTCTCTTCTCGAACTCGAAACTCAAATCCTGATTGCCCAAGAGCTGAACTACATTCCTGCGCCCGAGGCAGACTCGTTGCTCCAGCACGCGGCGGAAGCCGGTAGGATGCTGAATTCGCTGATCGAGTCCATCAGGCCAAAGGCCGGCGTTCCGGGCAACGTTGGTCGCGGTCGACTGGTCTAAGGCCCGACGTCCGAAAGTCCGAGGTATGACGTCTGAGGTCTGAGGTCCGACGTCCGAGGTCTGACGTCCGCAATGCCGGAGAGGTGATAAATCCAATTACAGATGGCATCGCGCCACACAACTGCCTGCCCGGCTTGGTACTCGAACCGCGCCAGAATGTCGCGGTAGCGCTGTTCGTCTACATGCCCTTCGAGCGTTTTCCAGCGAGCAATAGAAGCTTGCACGCGCTCCGCGCCTTCGTAGTGCGAATCGTAAATATGCTGGACTACCGTTTTGCCTGAATGCAGCACATAGGTATACGGCACGTGATGGAAGAACAGCAGCAACTCGTCCGGGCAGGAGGCCAGTGATTCGTACAACTTCTGCACCTCGGGCGGATATTGGCCGATGAAACCCGTGCCCGTCGCCACCGTACGATCCATGCCGATCCCGTCATGATCGGCGCGGTGCCACTGTCCCCAACCATTTTCCTCGGAGGATTCGGGCCCGGGATCGTAGTGGTTTCCGAGAATATTGGTGAGCGTACCCGCGCCCAGCGGGCCGGTATAACTTTCATAGACCGGCCAGGAGTCCAGTTGCAAAGCCGCGATCGTGCGAACCACGAGCGGATCATTGCCGAAGGTGAGGCGCGTCCATTCCTCGATAATCGTCTCCGAGCTGAGAGTGGGGTCCCAGGCCAGGCGCCCGAACCCGTAGAGGTTGGCCATGGCCAGCGGACTGCCTAGCCAGTTAGCATCCGCGCCGACATTGGCAACGCCTGCGAGGCCGCCCGTGGGACGATGAAAGATCCGTCCCGCCACCAGCGCTTTCACCGGCGTGGCGTTGTTCTCGATACGCATATCGAAGTCCAGCACTTCTTTCCACATCGGAACCAGGAAGCAGAGTTGGCGCTGCTGCCCGGTATATTCCTGCGTGATTTGCAGTTCGATGGCTTCGTTAGTGCGGCGCAGGCCGGCAAAGAGCGGAGATACCGGTTCGCGCACTTGAAAATCAATCGGGCCGTTCTTGATCTGAACGATGGCGTTCTCGTCGAACGCGCCATCCAGCGGGTGAAAGTTCTCATAGGCGGCTTTGGCGCGGTCGTTCTTCAGGTTGCGCCAGTCCAGATGGTGGTTGTACACGAAGGCACGATAGAACACGACGCCGCCGTGCGGCTTGAGCGCGCGCGCAATCACATTGGCGGCGTCGGCGTGCGTACGGCTGTAAGCCGATGGCCCGAGCCTTCCCTCCGAGTCCGCCTTGACCACGAAGCCCCCAAAATCCGGAATCTGGCGGTATATTGCATCCACCTTCTTGCGCCACCACTCGGCCACTCGCGGATCCAGCGGATCAAATGTGTCGAGATCGCCCAGCGCCTTGGGACTGCTCAAATCAGCGGAAAGCGCAAGCCGTACTCCCCACGGACGAAATACGTCTGCGATGCGGCTGATCTGCGCGATGAAGGTGTCGTCGAGAATGTGCGGGTCGGCATTGACGTTGTTGATCGTGCAACCGTTGATCCCGATCGAAGCCAGCAGGCGGGCGTACTGGCCGGCCCGGGTCAAGTCCTCGCGAACTCTGCCCCCGGCGAAGAATATGGAGGGTCCGCCATATCCGCGTTCGATGGTGCCGTCGAGGTTGTCCCACTGGTTCACCCAGCGCAGCAGAGCGTAAGGCTGACGCACTTCGTCAAGAGCTGAGACATCGTCGATCCGGGCGATTTTGCTCAACAGCGCAAACACGCCATAGAGAACGCCGCGGTCGGTGGTGGCGGCGATGAGCAGGCAATCGTGTCCCCGGACCCGCGAGCTCGCAAGCCAGTAGCCGTCGGCCGTCAACTCCTCGGGCGGATTCAGCCCTGGGGCCAGCGCGTGAACGTCTGCGAGTTTCCCCAGCACAATCGCATCCGCCGTCGGCGAGCCGGTGCCCAGGGTCAGGCTCCGTCCTAGCATCTGCGCTACGCCCTGGACCAATTCCTGCTGCGCGCTCCGGAGCACAGACGAATTGCCCAGCACCAAAACCTGGCCCGGCAGGCGTTCGTAGTTGTTCGCGGCCTTAGGATCTAGCGGGGCATACCGCAGCCACGCTTCGGCGCCGGTTTCGGCTGCAGCCCCCGGCGATGCCGCTGCCGCGCCGAATAGAGCCAACCCCAAAAGTACGCTGGAAAAGCGAATCATAAGTGAAACCAGCCTTAGCAGGCCGTGGCGAAACTCAGAATCACACATTCAGCGCCTGAAGGCGCAATAATAACGCGGTACTGGCGGTATGCCTGAAGGCATACCCTGATACGAATCACACTGACCAAGGCTGCTAGCCCTGCGGTGATCCGGCTGCCGCGCTCCGGCGCTCCATCCATCCCTGCAGAATCAGCACCGCTGCCATGCGGTCCACGGCTTTCCCCCGCTTCTCAATCGAGAGGTCGGTCTCGCGGAGCAAGCGGTTAGCCTCGGCCGAGGTGAGGCGCTCGTCCCACAAGTGAACCGGCAGCCGAAAGCGCTGGCGCAGCTCTTCGGCGAAGGCTTGCATCTTCTCGGCCTGAGTCCCTTCGGCGCCGCTCATCCGCAGAGGCAGGCCGACCACGATCTCCTTCACCTCATATTCCTGAATCACGCGTTGCAGATGCCCGAAGTCGTGCCTTTTGTTCCTGCGCTGAAGGGTTTCCAGGCCCTGGGCGGTGATGCCAAGCGGGTCCGAGACGGCGAGACCGATTCTCCGGGAGCCCACGTCGAGCCCGAGAATCCGGCCGACTGGGCGGGTCCCGATGCTTTCCCCACCGCCGTCTGCTACGGCCGTAGACGGCGCTTTCTTGGGGTCAGATTCCACCCGCCGATTATATGCGGACTCCAGCGTGCCGGGACCTGCGCTGGGCGACTTCCTTCAGACACACCCTCGGAAGCGGTGTACTCTCGCCGCAACCGACTCGTGATCAATGGCTTAGAACCTGAACTTCAGTTCGGTAACCGGCTCCGCGGCGACTTGCTTTCGACCCGGTCCCGGGAGTAGCATAATAAGAGATCGGTTTGTGTTCCCCCACAGCACCTCTTCGCCTTCCCGGGTATTAACTTATGAGCGGTACCGACTTGAATTTTCACATCGGCGATAAGGTCGTCTACCCCAACCACGGCGTTGGTGTGATCGAGCAAATCGGCAGCCGCGCCGCTGGCGCGACGGTTGAGAAGTTCTACCTGCTGCATATCAAAGCCAGCAGCCTCAAGGTCATGGTGCCCTGCCACAACGCCGGCAGCGTGGGCCTGAGGCGCGTGGTGCGCAACGGGGAAGTCCAGAAAGTGCTGGATTTTCTTTCTGGTGGCGAAAACGGCAGCAAGGACGACTGGAAGGACCGCTTCAAGGAAAACTCCGACCGCATGCGCACCGGCTCACTGTTCGAGGTAGCCGGGGTCCTGAAGAACCTGATCGCGCTGCATCAGGCCAAGCCGCTCTCGTTCCGCGAAAAGAAGATGCTGGAACGCGCCCGCTACCTGCTGGTGAGTGAACTGGCCCTGGCCCGCAACTGCGAAGAGGCTAAGATCGAAGAAGTCCTGACCGAGACCCTCGCCAAGTGCAAGCTGCGCTTCCCGGAAGCCTCGGAATTCCAGGCGTAGCCTTCAGGTTGCTACCACAAGAGAATCACGGTTCAGGGCTGAGAACCTGATGCTCTTGCCGTTGCCGGCTCGAGTGCGTAATCCCCGAAGCTGGACCATACCCGTAGAAAATCCCGCGCCCGCCATTGCCGACATACACGAGATCCTGGGCGCGCATGTCGCCCTCGAGGGAATTGATCTCGCCAAACTGCATGCGTGTGGGATCGCTGATCTGGATCCACGTCGCTCCCATGTCTTCTGATTTGTAGATGGCGTCGGCGGTAGCTCCGGGAGTCTGCCCATGCACATAAAGAAACGGCGTCGTGGCCGTTGTACCCTTGCCAAACGCGACGTAGTTGGCGCTGGCCAGCGTGCTGATCGGCGAAAAAGTCTTGCCGCCGTCGGTGGAATGCATCAGCGGGTACGTCCACGCCTGGTTGGAGTCTGGCGCGAACGCCATCCAGACGTCACCGGCCTTCACGGGGTTGGGCACGATGCTGACATCGATGACCCAGTGCGGATCCTGCGGCCAGGTGGTGTTGCCCAGCGTCCAGGTAGCTCCGCCGTCCGTGCTGAAGTAAAAATTTCCGTTGTCAAGATAATAGAAACTTCCGGGAGCCACCGGGTCCGGTGCGAGAACATCGCCATTCCACCAGGGATTGGTTAACTGCCACGATGCGGGCAGAGCGGCGCCGTTGTAAAGAGGAGTCTGCCACGTCACACCGGCGTCGTGAGTGTACTGCGGGGTGGCATTGTAAGGCGCCCAGACCATGTTCTTCGGGTCGTCGGAAGCCATGGCAATCTTGCCTCCCGTGCCCGGACTGGTGTTCGGAATGTGCTTCCAGGTGAGTCCGTTGTCGGACGTGATGCCAGACATCGGCGCCGCTACATTGGTTTCGTCCCACCCGACGAAAGCCGCGTTTTGCGGTTGCGAACCGCAATAGCTGATTCCAGTGGCTTGAGCTACGTACAGGAAGCTGTCGATGGGGACTTGCGGAACGACGTCGCGGCTGGCGTACCGGAACCCGACCATGTCGGCCACAACGCTGAACAGGTCGGCTCCGGGAAGGTTGGTTCCCGGAACGGTTTGCACCGGGGGGACCTTCACTTTCTGCACCACCAATTCTTCGAGGTTGCTCATCTGCCAAGTCCAGACCGTAGAGGCAACGGTTATGTCCTCGGTTTCGACGACGCCATAGCCGTTTGTCTGCCACACTCGATTCGGGCTGGCCGGATCAATTACGAGCGCGGCATTCCCCCACGAACCGGCGCCGCTCGGGTAGTACTCGGGCTGATACGAAAACGGCCCCACCGTAATCGCGCTCCACGTATTGCCCTGATCGGTGCTGCGGAAGATTTCCATGTTGGCATTGACCGCAACCACCAGCACCGCTGGATTGGTCGGGTCCGACGAAACGCCGGAGTAGCTCTTGCCGTTGGCCTGCGGAGTGATATCGGTCCATGCGCCAGCCTTGTAGCGGCCGACGCTGCCGGTGGTCCCGCCCTCGTCGCCACCGAAGGTGACGAACAAGGTCGCATCCGTGGCCAGCGCGGCCCGGGCCGGGGTCGCGCTGCTGCTGATCTGGGACCAGTTGACTCCGCCATCCACGCTGGCCCACACGCCGCTGCCGTAAACCCCGGCGTAGAGGTTCCGCGTGGCGCCGGTGCTGGTGACGCCTCCGCTGGTGTCGAACAAAACGAAACTGATTCCGGTGGATGTGGTAGTGGAGGGCAATCCTCCACCGACCAGCGACCAGTTCATCAGGGGCGGAGTATTGCTCAGAATTCCGCGCCACAGACCGTTCTGCCGGCTGGCGAAGTAAACGACGCTGGGCTGACTCGGATCCACAGCCAGACGCTCGCCGGTGGTTCCGCGATAGCTATCGTTGGCGCCGATGTAGAGACCTTGTGGCGCGAGTCCCGTGGCGCTCCAGGTCGTCCCGCGGTCGTGTGAGACCAGCACTTCCGCCGGGGAAAAGACGTTCCCATTCGTGATAGTGCGGCCGAATGCTGCCGCGATGTAGACCGTGTTGATGTCGGTCGGGTCGGGGGCAATGCTTTCCACGCCATAGGTTTCCGAGTGCAACCGGCCGTACTGGTCCAGCAGAGGAACCCAATATTGGTTGCTGCGGTCGAATCGGTAGGCCCCGCCGACGTCGGTGCGAATGTAGATGTCATTGGGCGCGAGCGGGTGCGCCACCAATCCCGTGACGTAGCCCATTCCCTGGGTGTTGACGCTCTGCCACGAAAAGCCCGACAGCCCGGGCGTGACCAACCCGACCGAAACGAAAGCCTGAGTCTTGCCACTCAGGGAACTGAAAGTTGCCGTCACCGTGGCCAGACCAGCCGAAACCGCCTTCAGCACGCCCGAGTTGGACACGGTGGCGACCGCGGTTGGCGCGGCGCTCCACGTCGCATTGGCGGTCACGTCTTTGGTCGTCTGGTCGCTGTAGGTGCAGATCGCCGTCAGCTGCATCTTGTCCCCCACCAGCAACGAGTCTCCGGGAGCGGACACGCTGACCGATTGCGGTGTGGGGGGAGGCGGCGGAGGCACTACGGTTGAGGAGCCGCCACCGCCGCAACCATTCAAGGCGATTCCCGCCAAGACTATGGCCACAGAGCAAAATCGGCGGCGTTCTGTTGGAACAAAGAGAAAGAAGGCTCCGCTGAAGAGGCTTTTCATGAAGGCGCGAATCGAAGGAGCGGGAAGTCTCCCGGGATAAACAAATGATTGTAAATCGCTGCGCGGCAACCAGCGGAAGATAAATCGGCTAAATCACTGGCCTTACGTACTCGGCTCTGCGGCGCCCTGACTGCGACCGCCGCCGGGTTTATAATGTCCGAAGTCTTGCGGTAATCCGGCTTTTGTAATCCATGACTGATCAGATTCGCAGAAAACTCCAGGACGAGATGAACCAGCTTGAGCACGAACTGGTGCACGAGCTTCCCAAGGAGATCAAGCGCGCGGCCGCCCTGGGCGACCTCAGCGAGAACGCCGAGTACCACATGGCCAAGCAGCGCCAGGAGTACGTCAAGGCCCGCGTCCGCCAACTGGGCAAGCGCCTCGCCGACTTGTCGCTGATCAACATGAACAACATCCCCAAGGACAAGGTGGGGCTGGGCTCAACCGTCAAGGTCTTCGACAACACCAAGAATGAGGAGATGGAATACACTCTGGTCACCAGCGAAGAGTCTGACGTGGCGGCCGGCAAGATTTCGACCACTTCGCCCATCGGCCGCTGCCTGCTCAACAAGAAGGTCGGCGATAGCGTGACCGTCGTCAGTCCCAATGGCAAGCGCGAACTGGAGATTCTGACCCTAAGCACCATCCACGACGAAGCGGCAGCCGACGAACCGGAAGAGGCCGGCGCCTGATGTCTCCTTCGTCTTCCCTAAGTTGGACCAGCGCTTTCGGCCGCGCCTGCGGCGTATTGCTTGCGACCATCGTCCGCTGGCTGGCGCTGTCCCGCATCAATCCCAACGTGCTCACGTTCATGGGACTCGTGGTCAACACCTGGGCCGCTTTTCTGTTCGGCTCCGCCAATGCCGACAACCAGAAGCGCCTGTTCATCTACGCCGGCCTGGTCATTATTTTCTCCGGCTTCTTCGATCTGGTGGACGGCGAGG
>Ga0187818_10001216_pt1 | contig 10286 bp, 9 predicted proteins | sample NC_wetland_sal_i_14_FD_130581 | JGI IMG/M metagenome (GOLD analysis project Ga0187818, IMG submission 130581) | Wetland sediment microbial communities from Neuse River Estuary, North Carolina, USA - SO4_3 | ecosystem: Environmental > Aquatic > Freshwater > Wetlands > Sediment | place: USA: North...
GCAGCGCATTGCGCTAGCTCGCGCCCTCATAAACCGGCCGCGGCTATTACTGCTGGATGAACCGCTTTCCGCGCTGGACGCCAATCTTCGACGGCAGATGCAGGTAGAACTGAAATCGTTGCAGCGGGAGGTCGGTATTTCGTTCGTGTTTGTTACGCACGACCAGGAAGAGGCCATGGTCATGTCGGACCGCATTGCGCTGTTGCGCATGGGCGAGTTGGAGCAGGTGGCTTCGCCGCGCGAAATCTACAGTCGCCCGGCGACCGCCTATACTGCTCAGTTTATCGGGCACACCAATTTGCTTCACGCCGAAGTAAGGGCAAAAACGGCTCATTGCCACTCGCTATCCTGGCCAGTCGATCTGCCCGATGGTCCAGCTTTGTTTTCCTTGCGGCCGGAGAATATTCGGTTGGTCCCTTCTGCGGTGGGCAGGTCGGACATGAACACGATCACCTTTGGTGGCAAGATTCGGCACCAGGCTTTCCATGGCGCCACGGAGCTGTTGCAGATTGTCTGTGGCGATGGGCTCACTCTGTCGGTGAGAACTGCAACTCGCGAAAACCGGCAAGGGGATTTGCAGCTGGAATTTTCACCCGCGGATGCGGTAGCAGTCCGCGAGTCCCCGGAAAGAGGCTGACAAAGCTGATGTTTTCCCGCGCATACCGAGCCGCCATCACGTTGCCGCCGGTGTTATGGGTAGCGGTGTTTCTGCTCGTCCCCTATGCCCTGCTTCTCTGTTACAGCTTCTGGTCGGTCTCACCGTCGCAGACGATCGTCTACTCCTGGACTTTCGACAACTATCGCGAACTGTTCCGCGTAAATGTTTACCTGCAAACTCTTTTTCGGTCCATGTGGATTGCGGCCCGCGTCATGATCTTTTCCCTGCTGCTCGGATATCCGCTGGCTTACTACCTCTCGTTCTATGCGGGCGCGAGAAAAGATCTCTTCTATCAGTTGGTGATTATTCCGTTGTGGGTCAGCTACCTGGTGCGGGCGTATGCCTGGAAGACCATCCTGGGCAGTGACGGCGTGCTCAATACTTTGTTGCAACACGTCCACGTCACAAAACATCCACTTGAGTTTTTACTTTACAGTCCATTCGCGGTGGTGTTGACGCTCACTCACATCTATACGCCATTTGCATTTTTGCCGATCTACGCGTCGCTCGAGCACATTCCGCGCAACCTGGTCGAGGCATCGCATGATCTGGGAGCATCTCCGCTGCAGACGTTTTGGAGGGTGATTTTTCCGCTTTCAATTCCGGGCGTGTTGGCGGGGGCAACTTTCGCGTTTGTGCTCAGCCTCGGCGATTTTCTCGCGCCGCTTCTGCTCGGCGGTCCCAGCGGAATCATGATTTCGAACATTGTGGTCAGCTTGTTCGGAGCGGCTTACAACTGGCCGTTGGGAGCGGCGATTTCGCTTTGTATGCTGTTGCTGGTGCTCGCTCTGCTTTTGCTCTCTGAGAAGCTGGAGAAACAATGGAGCTTCCGATGAGCGCTGCCCGCAACAGCGCGCGCTGGTTGCCGTGGCACGCCATTGTTGTGTTCGGATTTCTGTATTTGCCCATCGTGACCCTGATCGTATACTCCTTCAACGGATCAGGGGTTGGCGGATTTCCTCCGCGTAACTTGACCCTGGATTGGTACCGCATGCTTTTTGCTGACAATGCCATCTGGGAATCAGTCGTGAACAGCTTAATCGTCGCATTTACGGCGATGGCAATTTCGCTGATGTTTCGCATTCCGGCTGCGCTGGCTCTTGATCGCGCGAACTTCCCCGGCAAGGCTCTTTTCCGGCGACTTGTGCTGCTGCCTCTAATCCTCCCCGGAATTATTACGGGGCTTTCGCTGTTGATGTTGTTCCGAGAAGCCGACGTAAAGTTGAGCCTGGTTACAATTGTGCTTGGCCACGGCACGGCTTTGATCTCGGTCGCGACCACCGAGGTGTTCGCGGGCTTGCAGAAACTGGATCGCGCGCAAGAGGAAGCCTCTCTCGATCTTGGGGCCAACTACTGGCAAACTTTCTGGCGGATCACAATTCCGAACCTGCGCTTGTCGATCATCGGAGCTGCTTTGCTGATCTTCACGTTATCCATGGACGAGATCGCGGTCAGCTTTTTTCTGATCGGGCGCGACAACACGCTGCCCCTGGAAATCTGGGGCCGCCTGCGGCGGGGGATCACGCCGGAGATTAATGCTATCTCCAGCATCATTTTTGCTTTTTCTTTGATCGCGATTGTCGGTTGGTACCGCATGAGAATGAGTGCGGAAACGCGACCGGAAATCGCTGCCACAGTGGTGGAGACGGGAGTGTAGCGCTGGCACCTTGCCGGCTGTCGCGAGGGCATCCTGCCCTCGGACGTGCGGGCGGGACGCTCTCACGACTACCACCGGGACGGCGGCGCTACAGAGGAATCTTATATGACTACAAATCGCAGAGACTTCATTAAATTCGTGGTCGCGGGATCGGTTGCGGCCGGTTGTCCGATTGATCTTTCTTTACTCGCGGCCGAGACGCCGCAGCCTGAAGTGGACGGTGAAGATAATCGCATCTGCCACCAGGTGCGCGATGGCAAGGTGTTCGCCCGGCCACCAGTGTCCGCTCACCACGATGTGGTGATCGTCGGCGGCGGGGTTAGCGGGATGACCGCGGCCTACTTGTTGCGGAACCGCGATTTCCTCTTGCTGGAAAAAGAACCGCACTGGGGCGGCAATGCCTACTTGATGGAGTATCAGGGAAACGCCTATGCCACCGGCTCGGCTTTTCTCGCCAAAAGTGAATATGCCTACAGTTTCGCCAAAGAAATCGGCCTGGAGCCTTTGCCCATCAACGATCGCGACAGCACCATCATCAAGGGCGAATGGATTGCCAATACCTGGGCGGAGGGCCTCGATAAATTGCCTTATCCCGCTTCGGTCCGCGAGGGCTTCAAGAAGTTCAAGAAAGACATGCTGGCGATCGATCTCGCGAAACGCGGCACTGAACTCTACAACACTCCCTTTTCCGATTTCATGAAAGGCTATCCGCCGGAAGTAAAGCAGTGGTGGGATAACTACGGCCCTTCCAACTGGGGAGCAACGACCGAGGACACAGCTGCCGCACTCGGGATCGGGGAAATGCAAGAGATCGGTGGAGACACCATCCCCGATTTCTACACCTGGCCCGGAGGCCTGGGCGTGATTACCAAGAAGTTGGCCGAGATCCTCCAACCGAAATTCGCAGACCGTATGCAGGCGGGAGCTACGACGGTCGCCGTCATCCCGGATAACAAGGAAGTACAAGTGACCTACATGCAGGGCGCGGAACTGAAGACGGTGGCTGCGAAAGCGGTCATTATGGCCACTCCGAAATTTATTACGCGGCGCATCGTGCAGGGACTCCCCGACAAACAGAGCGATGCCATGCACCAGATCCGCTACATTCCATATGCGGTGGTAAACCTCATTTTCGACAAGCCCGTATTTAACAAGAGTTACGACACGTGGTGTCCGGGAAATACGTTCACCGATTTCATTGTGGCGGATTGGGTCATCCGCAACCAGCCCGGTTACCAGCAGAAATACAACATCCTCACTTTTTATACGCCCATGAGTGAGGACGACCGCGGTTCCCTGCTTACTGAGTCAGGCACGCGGAGAAAGGCTGTCAGCGTGCTTGACGATTTTCAGAAGCTCTTTCCGGGTTCGAATGTGGATCCAATCGAAGTTCACATTTACCGCCGAGGCCATCCTCTTTATATGTCCACGCCCAGCCTCTACACCAAAGTGCAGCCCTTGGTGCGAGAACCGATGGACCGCGTGTTTTTTGCCAACACTGATTCCGAAGGTCCCGAATCCACTACCAGCAAGGCCATCATGGCAGCCCGACGCGCAGTAAAGGAGGCCGAGAGCCGGATGGCGGGAGCGCCCAAGCCAAAACAAACCGCAGCGGCGGGCTGAACATCGACAATAGAGGACGGGCGTCTCTCGTCCGTCCAGCCGGGCGAGGACGCCCGGCCTCCATTATCTTTCTTCCATCTCCCGCTGCTTGCTCTCGCACATAGTAAAGTAGTAGTAGGCCGCGGTTGCGGTCATCGGGAAGGAAGTCTCATTTGAGTTCCAGCATTCGCAACATCGCCATTATTGCGCACGTCGACCATGGCAAGACCACACTGGTCGATGCCATGCTGCAACAGAGCGGCACCTTTCGTTCTAACGAGCACATTATTGAACGGGTAATGGACTCGAACGATCTAGAGCGCGAGCGCGGCATCACCATTCTGGCCAAGAACACCGCCATCCTCTACCACGACGTAAAGATCAATATCGTCGACACACCTGGCCACAGCGATTTTGGGGGAGAAGTAGAGCGCGCCCTGAAGATGGTCGACGGCGTCATGCTGCTGGTCGATGCCAGTGAAGGTCCGCTGCCACAAACGCGCTACGTTCTCAGCAAGGCGCTCGAAGCGCATCTTGCACCCATCCTTGTGATTAACAAGATCGATCGCTCTGACGCGCGCCCTCAGGAGGTGCTGAACGAGGTTTACGATCTCTTCATCGACCTCGATGCTAAAGAAGAGCAGCTTGACTTTCCGGTTTTGTACACCAACGCCAAAGCTGGAACCGCCTCGCGAGACATAAAAGGCGGAGGCGTGAACTTGCAGCCTCTGTTCGAGACCATCGTCAACACCATTCCCGTGCCGACAGGTGACGTGGCCGGACCCCTGCAAATCTTGGTCGCGAACCTCGATTACAGCGATTATCTGGGACGACTGGCGATTGCGCGTGTGTTCAACGGAACCATGCACACCGGTGAAGACGTCGCTATCGCCAAGCTCGACGGCTCACTGCACAAAACAAAAATCACAAAACTGTTTTCATTCTCCGGATTGAAGCGAACGGACATCACCGAGACCACGCTTGGCGACATAATCGCCGTAGCCGGCGTGGAGGGTATCACCATCGGCGAGACCATCACCGACGCGGAGAACCCGGCACCACTGCCGCACATCACCATCGACGAGCCAACCATCGCCATGCTCTTCACGGTGAATACCTCGCCGTTTGCCGGACGCGAGGGCACCTATGTGACTTCCCGGAATCTGCGCGAGCGACTGCAGAAAGAACTGCTGACCAATGTCTCTTTGCGTCTCGAAGAAACCGACACCACGGATTCGTTTGTAGTCATGGGTCGGGGCGAGCTGCAGCTTTCCATTCTCATAGAGATGATGCGCCGGGAAGGCTACGAACTCATGGTGGGGAAGCCGGAGATCGTCACCAAGCGCGTGGATGGCAGGCTCATGGAACCAGTCGAGAGGCTAACCGTGGACGTGCCGGAAGCGTTCGTCGGAGTGGTGATGGAACAACTGGGCGCTCGCAAAGGCGAAGTGCTCAACATGCACAATCACGGATACGGCCGCGTGCGCATCGAATTCCGCGTACCCAGCCGCGGATTGATCGGCCTTCGCAGTCAGTTGCTCACTGACACGCGCGGCACCATCGTAATGAACTCTTTGTTTGATGGATACATGGAATGGCAAGGCGAGATTCCGCACCGGCTGACCGGCGCGCTGGTGTCCGATCGAGCGGGCGTGACTACGCCGTACGCTCTTTACAATTTGCAGGAGCGCGGTGAACTGTTTGTTGGCCCGACAATCGATGTTTATGAAGGCATGATTGTGGGTGAAAACGCCAAGGATAACGATCTCGACGTCAATGTGGTCCGCGAAAAAAAGCTGACTAACATGCGCTCTTCCACTTCTGACATTGCGGTGCGCCTGGTGCCGTTTCGAAATCTGAATCTGGAGCAGGCGATTGAATTCATCGCCGACGACGAGTTTGTCGAAGTCACTCCCAAGTCGCTGCGGCTGCGCAAGAAGGTACTGCAGGCCGGCAAGCGCAAGAGAAGTTCGATGGCGATGGCGGAAGAAGAGCGCTGATGGCACGGAGCGGCAAACCAAGTCCGAAGAGAGATACGAACTTCAAAATGCACCTCGTGCCCTGCAGTTGCGGCACAACCTTCGCAGTCTCTGAAAACTATGATCGACAAGGTACGGCGTGGGGACGCTATCTCAAATGTCCGAACTGCGGCAAACGTCACGATCCCAAGAACCGCCTTCTGCAACTGGGCTTTCAGCGCGATGGCTACTGGAAGGTGGATGGGTGCTGAGAGACTTAGAATTTTGTCATCTTGAGCGCAGTATGTTTCGTGCGCTAGCGCGGAACATACGGAGTCGAAAGATCCCCACATAGCGTGTACTTTCGCAGACCTCGCAGGGTGTTCTCACCATGAAGAGTCTGCCGCTACGCATAGCGAAAATGCCTTGACGCATCCATAGTACTATCCGCACCCAGGGATTCTTCGACTCCGCTCAGAATGACAAAGCTATGGAGGATCACTTGACAACTGAATCCCGCGCACATCTTCGCCCCACGCGAGTTGCAGTGGTTGGCGCCGGCAGCGTCGGCGCGACCTTTGCCTACGCTTTATTGCTCAGCGGGCTTGCGGCCGAGATTGTCCTGATCGATGCCAACCACGCCAAGGCCGAAGGCGAGGCTATGGATTTGAATCACACGGTTCCCTTCGCGTATCCCACGCGAGTCTGGGCTGGCGATTACGCCGATTGTGCAGGCGCGGCGGTTACGGTGCTGGCAGCGGGTGGCAACCAGAAGCCCGGGGAGACTCGCATCGATTTAATTAAGAAGAATGCCTCGATCTGGCGCAACGTTGTGCCCCAAGTGGCCAAGCACAATCCCGAGGGCATCCTGCTGGTCGCAACCAATCCGGTCGACGTTCTCACCTACGCTGCGGGAAAACTCTCGGGGCTGCCTTGGGAACGCGTGATCGGCTCCGGCACGATTCTGGACACGTCGCGCTTCCGTTATCTGCTCAGCCAGCATTTCGGCGTCGATGCGCGCAGCGTGCACGCTTACATTATTGGTGAGCACGGCGACAGCGAGGTGCCGGTGTGGTCGTCGGCCAACATTGCCGGCATGCGCTTGCCTCAGTTCTGCAAGGCTCAGGGCATCCCCGACGACCGGCAGGCGATGGAAAATATTTTCCTGCAGACGCGCGATGCCGCTTACCACATTATCGAGCGCAAGGGTGCGACCTACTACGCCGTGGCTGCCGGACTCATGCGCATCACCCAGGCCATTCTGCGCGACCAGAATACCGTGCTCTCCATTTCAAGTCTGATTCACGACTACCACGGGCTGACGAATGTCTGCTTTAGCCTGCCCACGGTAATTGACCGCGGCGGCGTTGAGCAGGTTCTGCATCTTGAATTAGACAGAGAGGAGATTGAGAAGCTACACCACTCGGCTGCGCTTCTGAAGACCACGATCAGGAGCCTGAACCTGGATTGAATTCGCCCAGAACTCTGCTCGCACCACTACGCCACAATCTGCATTCCCGCAGAATTTCTTCCCACAAATAGCGAACCTGCTATACTTCCTGCGCATTTGACTGTTCGTCAACTTTGGCTTTCCGCTTGGCCAACCAGCCTCCCAGTTGCGCCGAAGTCGCCCACGCTCAAATAGCTCACTCAGAGGCAATTCGCGTGAAGAACATTTTTGTTGGGAACCTCGACTTCAACACTTCGGAAGACGAACTGCGCAAGCTTTTCGAGGTGCACGGACAGGTGGACCGGGTCAGCATCATGACCGACCGGGATACTGGGCGCTCTCGCGGTTTTGGCTTCGTGGAAATGACCAGTGCGGAAGACGGAGAGAAAGCCATCGCGGCATTGAACGGGACGCAGATTGGCGGCCGTACCTTGAACGTGAATGAAGCGCGCCCTAAAGTCGAACGCGGTGGTGGCGGCGGTCGAGATCGCGGCGGTCGCGGCGGTGGTGGTGGCGGTCGGAATCGCTATTAGATTCTCTTTCCGCTGTTAATCGAACTTTTTTGTTGCGATGTGGCTCAGCTGTTAGTGCCTTGAGCCTGACGCCGACTCTCGATCCACCAATTGATAGGGTAAAGCTCCGCATGTACACTGGAAACACGAGTGGGCGCCCGTAGCTCAGCTGGATAGAGCGGCAGCCTCCGGAGCTGTAGGTCGGGAGTTCGAATCTCTCCGGGCGCACCATTTCTACTCCGTGATTGTCACGGCGTCAGTTCGAACACCGTTCCGCAGCCGTTATCCCCTCGGCCGCAACTGAAATCGCCCCCTAGCTGCATGGTGCCATAGAAGTTGCCATGGCTGTCCATGACGATGCTGTTGGCAAATTCTCCGTCTCCGTTCTCCCCCTGGTAGGGAAAATCGAAAAGGTCGGTGAAAGTCCCGCTCGTATCCAGTTCGAATAGAAATCCACCGTTGTGCGGGCCGTTAATCGGTGTGCTGTCGTAAAGGTTTCCTTTCGCGTCTCGGACCAGCGTGTTGTACTCAGGACCACAGCAGATAACTTTGGAGCTGAATGTGAACAAGACGGTGAATTTGCCGGCGGTGTCGACCTTGAAAATCACGCCGCAGCCGAAGGGCGGATAACAACTCAAATCTCCGCCGTAGGTGGTTATCCCATAGACGTTGCCCGCAGGGTCCGCAGTCGCGCTGACCGGGTATGCTCCGTCCGCCTTTCCGTCGAAGCGATGCAGCACAGCGAACTTGCCGTTCTTCTTGATTCTGAATACGGTTCCGCAACCGATGGTGGTCTTGGCATAGCAGTTGAGATCGCCGCCGTAGAATGTCGCGCCGTAAAGCGTTCCCTGCGCATCGATAGCCAGGCCTCCTTCGGGCATCATCCCGTCGGCGATATTTGCGAAGGTGTGGAATACGCTGAACTGCCCGCGTGCATCCACTTCGTAAACGACCCCGCAGCCACTTCCCTCAAAGCCGCAATGGGAGTCGCCGTTCACGGGGGTCGTTCCGTAGAGATTGCCCGCAGCGTTCAGGATCGGGGGGGTGTCAGGTGCCCCGCCATCCGAACCTTCGTTGCTGAAAGTGTGGAGCACGGTCTTCTGCCCAGTCTGAGTCAGCTTGAACACCGTGGAGGCGGCGCCATTGAGGCCCTCGGTTGTGCCGTACAGATTCCCGGCAGCATCCTCGGTTAAGGACGCGACCGGAAATCCACCGTCGCTCCCTCCCAGAAACATGTACAGCACGGAGTATTTGCCACTCTTCACCTCGAACACGGTTCCGCAGCCAAAGGGCTGGTTCCCCGGACAATTTGCATCGCCCCCCGTCCCGGTCGTGCCATAAAGCCTGCCCTTCGCGTCCCGGAACAAACCTGCCAGCGGCTGATTTCCGTCCGGTGCGCCGGTAAAGGTGTGAAGCAAATCGAAGGTGAGCGTCTGCGCTTGGGCGGGCGGCGCCGAAACCATGCCCAGCGAGAGCGCGACAGCCGCCCAAGCCGCACGCGTCGGCGTCCCCATGATGTTCATCAACCCTCTTGCCCCATTGAACGACGGGTCATTCAAGGACTCTAGAAGCGAAATCAAGAAGCGTTGGAGTCGCTTGGCAGATACTTTCATGTTTTGCTTCTCCTTAATTCAACATGACGAGATTGGTTGGCGCGACGCAGCGAGCGTGACCACATAGCCGATGACAATCGCCAACTATTTGCCCATGCCTTCGCTTCCTCGGGGATTATTCCTGCATCATTGGATCCGATCCCAATGAATCCGACAAGTGAAAGTTCTGAAATCGTTCCCTAAACTAAGGGCCGCGCCCTTTCAAGGCCGCGTCCTAGTCGGCATCTTTTCAGCAGCCTGCTAAGGCGCACCGTGCTTGCTGTTGCTCAGCACAGCGCGCCTCGGCTGCATCGAAATCCTCAGTGAAAAAGGTTTAGAGCGTTTTCGTTGTCATCCACGAAGTAGATTCCCTGACCCGCGACATCTACGAGTCCGAATAAGGCGCCCGCTCCGGGTGGGCTGCCCATATCGTCCAATAGCACCTTTCTGACCTGGTGCCCGTGTTGGCCCTCCACCTTGGTCTCTACCAAGTAGCCATCGCCGCCGTTTACGGTCAAGATGTCTCCGTTGGTTGCCATCTCCAGGCCTAGTGGACCGTTCAAGGCGCCGCCTTGGAAGACCGTCCGGCCGGTTTCATCTGAGGTGTTGCGTTGCAGCGGATCGTCGATGGCAACAATGCGGTTGTTAAGAGTGTCGGCTACATAAAGTACCTGGTCGTGGGCATGATCGCGGCGATCGTTGCGGCTGAGAGCTACTCCGGTCGGTCCGATTACCAGCGCCGTGGGATCGGTCCGTTCGGCGAAGCCGGAGCCAACGATGGTCATCTGTTGCAGGTTGGGCATTGACCCGTGTGGAATATTCAGATCCAGGCGCAGAACTGTGCCTTCATGCACAAC
>Ga0187818_10001217_pt1 | contig 10283 bp, 8 predicted proteins | sample NC_wetland_sal_i_14_FD_130581 | JGI IMG/M metagenome (GOLD analysis project Ga0187818, IMG submission 130581) | Wetland sediment microbial communities from Neuse River Estuary, North Carolina, USA - SO4_3 | ecosystem: Environmental > Aquatic > Freshwater > Wetlands > Sediment | place: USA: North...
AAGCGCAGCTCGGGGCGGCGGCCCATCAGCGTCTCGACGAGCTTTTCGGTGCGGGCAAAGCCCTCGTCCGGGGTCTCGATCGCCGCGGGGTCGGCGCGCGGCGGGAGCGTCACGCGCAGAAGCGTGCGCTGCGCCGGGTCCATCGTCGTCGCGCGCAGAAAGCGCGCCGGCATCTCGCCCAATCCCTTGAACCGGCTCACTTCGACCTTGCCGCGGCCGGTGAACGCGGTCTCCATCAGCGCTTCGCGGTGGGCGTCGTCGCGCGCGTAGTGGGTCACCTCGCCCTGGGTCAGCCGGTAGAGCGGTGGGAGCGCGAGGAACAGATGGCCGTTGTCGACGAGCGTCGCCATCTCGCGGAAGAAGAACGTCATCAGAAGCGAGGCGATATGGGCGCCGTCGACATCGGCGTCGGTCATGATGATGACCCGCTCGTAGCGCAGCGCCTCCTCGCGATAGGAGGCGCCGGTGCCGCAGCCGAGCGCGAGGACGATGTCGGAGAGTTCCTGGTTGGCCCGCATCTTGTCGGCCGAGGCGCTCGCCACGTTGAGGATCTTGCCCCTGAGCGGCAGGATCGCCTGGGTCTCGCGGTCGCGCGCCTGTTTGGCCGAGCCGCCGGCGCTGTCGCCCTCGACGAGAAAGATCTCGGTCCCCGCGGCGCTGTCGCTGGTGCAATCGGCGAGCTTGCCGGGCAGCCGCAGCTTGCGGGTCGCGCTCTTGCGCGACATCTCCTTCTGCTGGCGCCGGCGCTGGCGCTCTTCGGCGCGCTCGGCGATGCGGTCGAGAAGCGCCCGGCTGGTCGCCGGATCGGCGCTGAGCCAATGGTCGAAATGGTCGCGCGCCTCGCCTTCGACGAGGCGCGCCGCCTCGGCCGAGGCGAGCCGCTCCTTGGTCTGGCCCTGGAATTGCGGCTCGCGCAGAAACACCGAGAGCAGCATCGCGACGCCGGCGGTGACATCCTCGGCGGTCGCCTGGGCGATGCGGCGGTTGCCGATCAGCTCGCCATAGGCCTTGATGCCGCGGGTCAGCGCACTGCGCAGCCCGGCTTCGTGGGTCCCGCCTTCGGGGGTCGGGATCGTGTTGCAATAGGAGTGGCAGAGGCCATCATCCTCGTCCTCGGGCCACACCACCGCCCATTCGACGCTACCTCCCCCGGGGCCGCCATCCGGAAACTCCGCCTGGCCGACAAACGGGCGCGGCGTCAGAAGCTCGCGCCCGGAGAGGCTCGCCGCCAGGAAATCGCCGAGCCCGCCCGGGAAATGCAGCCTGGCCTCAAGCGGCACGCCCTCGGGCCGCGGCAGCGCCGGGTCGCAGCGCCAGCGGATCTCGACGCCGCGGAACAGATAAGCCTTGGAGCGCGCCATCCGGTAAAGGAGCGCCGGACGGAACGCGGCGTCGCCAAAGATCTCGGGATCGGGATGAAAGCCGAGCGTCGTGCCGCGCCGGTTCTGCACCGGCCCGCAATCCTTGACCGGGCCCAGGGGCATGCCCCTTCGGTAGCGCTGGCGCCACAAGCGGCGATCGCGCGCCACCTCGACCTCGAGCGCGTCGGACAGCGCGTTGACCACCGAGACGCCGACGCCATGCAGCCCGCCCGAGGTCTTGTAGGCGTCGCCGCCGAATTTGCCGCCCGAGTGCAGCATCGTCAGGATGATTTCGAGCGCCGATTTCTTGGGAAAGCGCGGATGCGGATCGACCGGAATGCCGCGGCCGTTGTCGCGCACGGTGACCCAGCCTTGGGCGGAGAGCTCCAATTCGATGCGGGTGGCAAACCCGGCCACCGCCTCGTCCATCGCATTGTCGAGCGCCTCGGCGGCGAGATGATGCAGCCCGCGCTCATCGGTGCCGCCGACATACATCCCGGGGCGGCGGCGCACCGGTTCGAGGCCTTCGAGGACCTCGATGTCCTTGGCGGAATAGCTGTCGGCGCCACCGTTGGTCGCCGCGTGCGCGATGCCGTCGAAGAGATCTGCCATCAGCGGATTATAGGAAGCCTTGCATCGGGCGCAAGCAGGATGCAGTATACGTGTTATGGTTAATAACAATATGTTGGGTAACAACCTTCTCAAGTCAACCGGGCAAAAGCGGGGACGGAACCGAACGGGGCGGGTCGGGATTTACCGTGACGATGATAATGACCAACGAGCGCAAGATCTGGGAGGCCGTGATGCTGCTCGTGCGCCGGCACGGCAACGATGCCATCGCCGTCGCCGAGCATGAGGCCGAACGGCTGCGCGGCGGCGACGCGCTGACCTGCGTCGTGTGGTGCTGGATCGCGCGGTCGACCGCGGAGCTGCTTCGCCCGATCCCGGAAGCCGGCGAACGGGTGCATTAGCACAAGATCCGGTAGAACCGAAGTGTTCCCCGTCACCCCCGCGGAAGCGGGGGTCCAGGGCAAGCGGCGTACCGGTCGCCCTGGATTCCCGCTTTCGCGGGAATGACGATTAAATCTTCACGACGAGCCCGGCGAGCGCGATAGTGACACCGGCACAACTGTTGTCGGCGAGGCATGCACCATGGCAGAAGGTCTGCTCGGCCGCTTGAGCGGCCGCGGCCAATCAGCGAAGACCGCGACCGGAAAGGCCTTCGAGGTCACGCTCGACGACGCCGAGTGGCGCCGGCGGCTGTCCCCCGCGCAATATCGCGTGTTGCGCGAACACGGTACCGAGCGCGCCGGCACAAGCCCGCTCGACAAGGAATACCGCGCCGGGATCTATCACTGCGCCGGTTGCGGGCAGAAGGTGTTTGACGCCGGCACCAAGTTCAACAGCGGGACCGGCTGGCCGAGTTTCTCGGCGCCGCTCGACGAAGCGGTCGAAACGACAAGCGACCGCAGCTTTTTCATGGTTCGCACCGAGGTGCATTGCCGGCGCTGCGGCGGGCATCTCGGCCATGTCTTCGACGATGGGCCGCCGCCGACCGGCCAGCGCTATTGCATGAACGGCGTCTCGCTTGATTTTCATCCCGGCGAGACGCCGGAGGACGGCGCGCCGGCAAAGCCGAAGCAGGAGTAGCGATCCCGCGACGCGGCGGCGTCACACCGCGTCGGGGCCGCGCTCGCCGGTGCGGATCCGCACCGCCTCGTCGATGGGGGTCACAAAGATCTTGCCGTCGCCGATCTTGTCGGTCTTTGCGGCCTGCTGGATGGCCTCGACGGCCCGGCTGGCGAGCCCTTCCTCGACGACGACCTCGATTTTGACCTTCGACAGAAAGTCGATCACGTACTCGGCGCCGCGATAGACCTCGGTGTGGCCCTTTTGCCGGCCGAAGCCCCTGACCTCGCTGACGGTCATGCCGGTAATGCCGATCTCGCTCAGCGCGCTTTTGACCTCATCGAGCTTGAACGGCTTGATGATCGCCTCGATTTTCCGCATCGCCTCACCATCGCCACAGGCCCCGGGCGTCGTGCGCCCGGGGTCGGCTCCCGCAGGAACCGTGCCAATGGCCCGGCCGGTCGAGCGCCGCTAGAAAACCACGCCGGCTTCCACCATGAAACGCGCCTGCGTCTTGGTGGTGCCGGCATGGCCGAACACGAAACCCGGGGTAGTGCTGAACGCCTCGACCACCGATGCATCCGCGCGCAGGAAGCCGATGCCCAACGTGTAGGTCGGGGTGAAGGTAAACGAGAAGGCTTCGCTGCCCGGCCCGTAGAGCAGGCTGACATTGCCCTTCGCCGCGCTTCCGGAGGAACCGATGTATTCCCAGCGCCCGGCCAGGTTCACATTGTCGCTATAGGCGTAGTTGGCCAGCACGGCTCCGCCGTAAGTCGAGGCTCCCTTGAGGCCGAAGAAGGCGCTGCCCGGGACATCGGTGTACTGGAAGTACGGCGTGATCGTCCACGGCGCGGCACTATAGGTGTAGATGATGTTGAAGATATCGCCATTGTTCAGGAAGAACGGGGTCTTCGCCAGGCAGTTTGCCAGCTGACAAGAAATCAAGTTCTTGTCGGTGTGGTCGAAATTGCCACCGCCAACAAGCTCCAGGCTATTTTCCTTGTCGATGGTCCAGGTCGCGGAGCCGGTCAGCCAGTTGTAGCTGTCGGAATAGAAGCCATCATTGAGCGACCCCGAGAAGGCGAGCGACCCGACGGTATAGTTGGCCTGAACCCCGCGGCTGACCATCGGCTCCTGGTTCCATAACAGGCCGCGCTCGATGTTCATGTTCTGAAAGGTGAAGGTGTACTCGGCGCCGATCAGGGTCGGCAGCTTGCCGACCTGGACCGAGAACGCATCGTTCGGCGCGATCTTGACGTAGCCCTCGGGAATCGGGCCGAACAAATCGCCCATGGTCTTGTCGACGTGGGAATAGGGAGTTCCGAGCGACGGTATCGAGTAGCCGCCGACCATGATGAAATATTGGAACAGGCCCTCGGTGGTCTGCAACGTGAACAGGCCGTTGCTCATATCGACGTTGCCGCCGTGATCGCCGAGCAGTGGGGCGGTCTGGAACATCCCGAGGCCGCTGACCGCGCCGGTCAGATAGATCGTGTTGAACGGTGCGATGTCGAATTTCATCGGGTTCGGGTTGGCGACCAGCGGGCCGGTCATCGTCGGCGTCGACATCCCGGTCGGGGCCGGTGCCGCCTCCGCGGCCGGCGCGGGCGCTGCCGGCGGCGGCTGCTGCGCCCATGCCGCCGGGTTTGCGCCAAGCTGCCATGCCGCTGCAATCAGACAAGCGGCCCCTACTCGCAAACCGCTCGACAAGCGTGGTGTCATTGGGTTCTTCCCTTTAATCGGCGTGATCTGGAACGACGCCATTGCGTCGTGGTGTTTCGCGTAGCCGACATTATGCGACCGGGGTCCTCTCTACTTCCACTAGATACAAAACCCGTATCGCACCACCGCGCGCAATCTCGTTTCGCTTTGGCATAAAAGCCACAGATCGCCCAGAAAATCGGCGGTTTTCGCGCCGATCGAGCGCGCGGCCTTCGCCGGTGACAGGGGCGGCCAACTCACCCGGCCTCTACTGCACGATCTCGCCGTGGATCGCGAGATCGAGCCCCTCCCGCTCGGTATCCACATCGACCCGCAGGCCGATCAGCAGATCGACCAGCTTCAACAGAATCAGCGTCGCGATCGCGTCGTACACGATGGTGCAGGCGACCCCGTAGAGCTGGATCATCACCTGTCGCGCGTTGCCGTCGATGAGGCCGCCATGGCCCTCGCCGCCGACCGCCGACACCGCGAGAACGCCGGTCAGGATCGCGCCGGTGGCGCCGCCCACCCCGTGCACGCCGAAGGCGTCGAGGCTGTCGTCATAGCCAAGCGCGTTTTTGAGGCCGGTCGCACCCCAATAGCACAGGACCCCTGCGGCGATGCCGATGATCAAGGCGCCGCGCGGATCGACGAATCCCGAGCCCGGAGTGATCGCCACCAGGCCCGCAACCGCCCCGGAAATGATCCCGAGCACGCTCGGCTTTCCCCTGAGCGCCCACTCGACGAACATCCAGGTCAAGGCGGCAGTCGCGGTGGCGATCTGGGTCACCGCCATCGCCATCCCGGCGCTGCCGTTGGCCGCGGTCGCCGAGCCCGCGTTGAAGCCGAACCAGCCGACCCACAACAAGGAGGCGCCGGCGACGCTGAGGACGAGGTTGTGCGGCGCCATCGTCTCGCTGCCATAGCCGCGCCGCTTGCCCAGGACGAGGCAGGCCATCAGCCCGGCGACGCCCGAATTGATGTGCACCACGGTGCCGCCGGCGAAATCGAGGATCCCCGCGTCATTGAGGAAGCCGCCGGGACCCCACACCCAATGCGCGATCGGGGCATAGACCACGACCGCCCACAGCCCGATGAACCACAGCAGCGCGGAGAATTTCATGCGGTCGGCAAAGGCGCCGCAGATCAGCGCCGGGGTGATGATCGCGAAGGTCATCTGAAAGCACATGTAGACCGATTCGGGGATGGTCTTGGCCAGGGCGTTGACCGAATCGATCGTCAGCCCGCTCAGCATAAAGCGGCTGAACCCGCCGAAAAACGGCGTCCCTTCGGTGAAGGCGATGCTGTAGCCGACGATCGTCCACAGCACCGTGACGAGGCAGGTGACGGCAAAGCTCTGCATCACGGTGGCCAGCACGTTCTTCTTGCGCACCATGCCGCCGTAGAACAGCGCGAGCCCGGGAACGGTCATCATCAGAACGAGCGCGGTCGAGGTCAGCATCCACGCGGTATCGCCGCTGTCCAGCTTCGGCGCGGCGGCCGCCGGCGCCGCGGTCTGGGCCATCGCCGACAAGCTCCAGACAGAGGCAGCCGCCGCCGCGCACAACAGGCGCGGAACCCGTCGGTAAGCGAAACTCATACCCGATCTCCCAGAAACCTTATGCGAGGCGCGCTCCCAAATGTGCGCAAGCCGCGAGCGGGCTTGGCTCCTCGCCACCGGTCATGCGACGCCGGAAAGCGGACCCCCGCTTCCCGGCGCGCAGCCCCCCACCAAAGCGATAGGATCGACCTATTCGCCCTCCACTCCGATCGCGTACGCGGTCTCGCCGTGAACCGCGTCATCGCCGACCAACAGCGTCGCCTCGTCCATGCGCAGCGGCACGAAGATCGAGATGACCTTGAGGATGATGAACGTGGCGATGGCGTTGTAGATGATGATGAACGCGGCACCCTCGATCTGGGCCAGGAGCTGGGTCCCCGAGTCGCCGTAGAGCAAGCCGGTAACGCTGATGCCGGGCGCGTCCTTTTCGGTGCCGATGTACATCAGCATGTCGGGGTTGGCGAGGATGCCGACCAGGAGACCACCGGTCAGGCCGGCAATCCCGTGCGTCGAAAACACACCCAGCGTGTCGTCGACCTTCATCATGAACCGGGTCTTCTGGAACTTGTTCATCGACAGCCACGGGATGATGCCGGCCACGATACCGACAATAATGGCGCCCCAGCCATTGACGAAACCGGCGGAGGGGGTGATCGCCACCAGGCCTGCGATCATGCCGTTGACCGCGCCGAGGATCGACGGCTTGCCATAGGCCATCTTGTCCATCAGCGTCCAGACGAGAAGGGCTACCGCCGTCGCCGTGTTGGTGTTGAGCACGGCCGCACCGGCATCTGCGTTGGCGAAATAGGGATCGCCGCCGTTGAAGCCGTTCCACCCGAGCCACAGCATGCCGGCGCCGATCAGGGCGACCAGGATGCTATTGGGCGGTAAGTTGTCGCGGTCCGTCTGGAGGCGTGGCCCGACCAGCCATGCGGCGACAAAGCCGGACGTACCGGCGGCGAGATGGATGACGTAGCCGCCCGAAAAATCCTGCACGCCCGCAACCGACAGCCAGCCGCCGCCCCACAGGCTGAACGCTCCGACCGTATAGACCAGGGTCATCCACACCGGGCAGAAGATCGCCCAGGCGGTGAAGTTCATGCGACCGAGCACCGAGCCCGCGAGGATGATCACGGTGATCGCGGCGAACACGAACTGGAAGAAAATCAGGGTGGCCATCGGGAAGGTCAATTCCGGCATGCCGGCGGACGCAGCCGGTATTATCGCCTGGCCCGTGGTAAACGCCGCGGAGGTCGCGAACGCCGGTTTTCCAAGGAATGGAAACCACTGTTCTCCAAATGCCATGCTGTAGTCGAACAGGATCCACACTACGAGGACCGAGGCGAAGGCGTAAAAGCACATAAAGGCAGAATTGATTGCCCATTTCTGTTTGACATACCCGCCATAAAGAACCGCCAGGCCGGGGATGCTCTGCAGACCGACAAAAGTCGCGGCCGCCAACTGCCACGCATTGTTGCCGGAATCGAGCCATTTGGGTGATGGTACGAGCATTGATTTCTCCCGTGTTTTCTTCCGTACGCGACGAAGCTCACAACCTCCGGTGCCCGAAACTGGAGCCGAATGAGCGGACCAAGTGAGGTTAGAAGGCAAAAGCCATGCCAGCCGCACAGCCCAAGGGAATCGCTCGCGAGACCGATTTCCCCGATCGCCGCTGCACACAAATTAGGCAAATTCGGTCGCCGGCTTTATGCGAACTCAAAGCGCGGCTTGCTTTGCAGGGAGCCCGGATTTGGGTATGGATCGGCGCATGGCAATCTTGGACGCGATGATGTTCCGCAGTTGGGTGCTGGCAGCGGGGATAGCCGGGCTCGCAGCCGGTCTGGTTCCGACCATCAACGTCGACGCGCAGGAGGGCGTGACCGCGCTCACCTGCACCAATCCGGCGAACGGCATGTCCTGGCAGGTTCTGATCGATTACCGCAAACCCACCGTCGATTCCTACCCGGCCCAGATTACCCGGAGCGGGATTTCCTGGTTCGATCCCAAGGACGGCAGCAACTACACGTTCGACCGAAAATCGGGTGACCTGACGGCCAACGTCGCATCGAGCACCGGGGGCTATTTCCGGCGGGCTCGATGCACTCTGGAACAACCGCGGTGACGGCGTGACGCCGCGCGACGATCCAGGCGAGCGGCACCCCGCCAACAGCGGCGCCGCAGCGACGGCCGAAATCGGCGTCCGGGCGAGCGTCGGGTTCGCTTCGAAGACCGGGCCGCGCAAGGTCAACGAGGATTTCGCCGGCGCCCTGATGGGCGCGGAGCTGCCCGAGCCGCGCCCCGAGGTGATCGCGGCGATCGCCGACGGCATCGGCGGCGCAAAGGGCGGCCGCATCGCGGCCGAGACCGCGGTGCGCGGTTTCCTCGACGGGTTTTGCGATCTGCCCGAGACCATGGAGGTGCAGCGAGCCGGGGCGATGATCGTCAGCTCGCTCAACAGCTGGATCAATTCCTTGGGTCGCCAGGACCCCAAGCTTGCCGGCATGGGGTGCACGTTCACCGCGCTGGTGCTGCGCGGCCGCGTCGCCCACCTGCTGCATGTCGGGGATACCCGTGCCTATCGGCTGAGCGGCGAGCGCATGACCTGCCTCACCAACGACCACGTGCGCCAGGAAGGCACCGGCCGCTCGCATACGCTGACCCGCGCGCTCGGCGTCGAGGCCGAAGTGCGCCTCGATTACGCCACCCAGCCGATGGCGCTGCACGACCGCTTCCTGTTGTGCAGCGACGGCGTGCACGGGTTTCTGAGCGATCAGATCATTGCCGACATCCTGCGCCAACGCTCCGCGCCCGAGGATACCGCCGGGGCGCTGGTGGCGGCGGCGCTCAGGTCCGACGGCACCGACAACTGCACCGCCCTCGTTCTCGACGTCGTCGCATTGCCGACCGCGGGATCGGCGGACATCAGCGCCGTCATCCGGCAGCTGCCGGTAATCCCGGTGCCGACCCTCGGCGAGACGATCGACGGCTTTGTCCTCAAGGCGCTGATCTCCGACGGCCGCTACACAAGGCTGTTCGCCGCTGAGGACGAAATCGAGGGCGGCAACGTCGCCCTGAAGTTCCCCAAGCCGCAAATCGCCAGTGTCGAGGCCTACCGCCTGGCCTTCCTGCGCGAGGCGTGGGTCGGCGCGCGGGTGCGCAATCCCTGGGTCGGGCGCGTCATCGAGCTGCCGCCGGGACGCCAGACCTGCCTCTACACGGTGATGCCGCTCTATCAAGGCGAGCTGCTGGAACGGCGGCTGTCGCGCGCTCCGGCGCTGGGGTTGGAAGAAGGGCGCACGATCGCCATCACGCTGGCCCGCGCGGCGGCGGCGCTGCACCGCGCCGGCATCATCCATCGCGACATCAAGCCCGACAACGTGATCCTCGAAGGCGGCGGCTCCTTGAAGCTGATCGATCTCGGGGTGGTTCGCGTTCCCGGGCTCGAGGAATTTCCGCCCGAGCACATTCCCGGCACCGCGGCCTACATGGCGCCCGAAATGTTCGCCGGCGAGCCGGGCAACGAGGCCACCGACATCTATGCGCTGGGGGTCACGATGTTCCGCGCCTTCACCGGCGAATTCCCCTACGGCAACCCCGACGCCACCAGCCCGCCGCGGCGCAGCCGGCCGTTGGAGTTTTGCGCGCTGCGGCCGGATCTGCCGGCCTGGCTCCAGGCGAATTTGGCGCGGGCGGTCGCGGTCGATCCCGCGACGCGCTTTGAGGACATGACCGAGTTCGCCTTCGAGATGGAGGCCGGACCGGCGCGCCCGCCGGCCGAAATTCAGGGACCCCGCACGCTCTACGAGCGCGCCCCGCTGCAATTCTGGCAAGGCGTCGCCGCCCTCCTGGCGCTGGCGCTGCTCGCGTCATGGCTGGTGCGTTAGAGCGGCATCCATCGAGGTTCGAACAACTCCAGTTCGTCTTCCCCGGGCTTGGCCCGGGGATCCACGAGCGGTTTCTCGTGGATGCCCACGGATCAAGTCCGTGTGCTGAAGGCCCACGGGCCAAGCCCGGCCAAGACGGCACCAAGA
>Ga0187818_10001219_pt1 | contig 10280 bp, 8 predicted proteins | sample NC_wetland_sal_i_14_FD_130581 | JGI IMG/M metagenome (GOLD analysis project Ga0187818, IMG submission 130581) | Wetland sediment microbial communities from Neuse River Estuary, North Carolina, USA - SO4_3 | ecosystem: Environmental > Aquatic > Freshwater > Wetlands > Sediment | place: USA: North...
GCTTCCGCCAAGCAAAGTCAGAAGTAAGAAGTCAGATTGCAGAAGTTGAGGCGTTTGCGCGGCGTGAGCGAAGCGGGAGCCGCGCGCCGAAATCCTGAGCGAAGCGAAGGATCTCGATTGCAGAAGTCAGAGGTCAGAATTGCAGAAGTGAAAACCTCTCGGCGGTCACTTTGCTCCGGGAGTTCGAGCTGCGACACAAACTCGCGGCACCCCACCTTTCGAAAGGCGGTTGAAAGGTGGGGCTTCTGGCGCTACGGTTCGACTTACATTGATGAATCGGAATTGAAGGTGTCGGCTACTGCTTTCCAGCTTCCGTCCGGTTGCTTGGTGTAGACCGTCAGATACTTTCCTTTGTCAGTCATGGGTTTTTTCGTCTTTGGGTTGGTCATGGTCATGGTATAAGTTCCCTGCGAATAGACCATATCGCCGCCCTTGGATGCCATCGCGCGCGTGGAGCCGAAAGTCACTGAAAAGTTGGGATCGGAAAAATACGGCGCCATCGCCGCTTTGATGGCGGCCTTCCCATTCAGTATTGGACCGCCAGGATAGAGCCCTGAGCCGTCTTCGGCAAAATAGCTGGCCCATTTGTCGGCATCCCTGCTGGCGGCGTCTTTTGACCAGGCGGCCTCCAAATCCTTGACTGCTTGCACATCGGCGGCGCGCGTGTCGGGAGGCGGTGGAGCAGGAGCATTCGAGCAGCCGACGGCGAACAGAACCAGGACCGCGGCTGAAATCAGCCAAGTGTTATGCAGCATATTCTCTCTCCTTTATGGGTTAAGCCCGCGCCAGTATACTCTCAACTCGCGCCTGGGGCGGATGTGGTGACACGCAAGGCTGCCGCCTTTGGGCGCTCACCTGGGCCACCCATTGTCACTAGAGGTCTCCACTTCTCCAATCTGACTTCTTACTTCTGATTTCCTAGCCAAAGCTGGAAGGAGAGAGTCAACAAAGACAGCTATCCCATCAACATCCCTCCGTTGACGTTCAGCACGTGGCCAGTGATGTAGGAGGCTTCTTCCGACGCCAGAAAGACAGCCGCGTGGGCGACATCGCCGGGAGTTCCTACTCGGCCTAGCGGGATCTGTTTCATTGCGTTCTGCTTGAATTCCTCGCTTAGGACTGCGGTCATGCCGGTCTCGATGAAGCCTGGAGCGATGGCATTGCTGGTAATGTTGCGCGACGCCACTTCGCGGGCAATGGCCATGGTCAGGCCAATCAGGCCAGCCTTGGACGCCGCGTAATTGGCTTGCCCAGCCTGGCCCATCTGGCCGAAGACGCTGGTGATGTTGATGATGCGTCCCCATCGCTGCTTGAGCATGGAGGGAATGACTTGCTGGATGCACAGGTAGGCGGACGTCAGGTTGGTGTTTAACACGGCGTCCCAGTCGGTGCGCTTCATGCGCATGACTAGCTGGTCGCGGGTGATTCCGGCGTTGTTAACCAAGATATCTATTTTGCCGAAATGGGCGAGGGCAGATTTGATGTTGGACTTGACTTGGTCTTCGTCCGCCACGTCCATCACGAAGGCTGCCGCTTTGCCTCCGGTCGCGGTGATTGCGGCTACCAGTTCCTCCAATTTCTGCTGATTGCGGGCGGCGGTGGCTATGCTCGCGCCCTCGCGCGCCAGAGCTAGAGCGCAGGCATGGCCAATGCCTTGCGACGCGCCGGTGACTAAGGCAACTCGTCCTTCTAGTTTCATGAGGGCTCCCTGGAAAACGGGAATTATAAACGGCGGGACGGGCGAAAGAGTGGTGGGCGAAAGCCCCCACCCTAACGTCGCATAAAGCGCGACGTTAGGATGGGGCACCCGCGCCAATGAAAATGCGGCCTGATCGCAGCGCTGAGAAGTGCTCCACCCCATCCCGCGAAAACCGCACGGTCTGGGGACCCGGCGCTGCGTCACCCAACAGCCGGCCACGGCAAAGGTGAAAGTGCTCTAGCTCACTTGGCGCGCTACGCGCTGGAGTGGGGCGGCGCCCAGGATACTTTCAATTTTTTCTATCAGCGACCGGCGCGAATAGGGTTTTGCCAGGAAGTACGTGCGCGCTGCGGGGTCTTCCGTCTCGTATTCCACGTTTGAATATCCGGACGTCACCAGGACATTGACTTCAGGACAGCGCTGACGCAGGTCCTGCCCCAACTGCTGGCCAGTGCGGCCTGGCAGCACCATATCGGTCATCACCAGATCAATTGAGGGGCGTGCCTCATAGGCCTTCAGAGCTGAGGCAGCGTCCTCGGCGGGCAGGACTTCGAATCCCGCGCTCTGCAGAATGCAGCGGGTGGCTTCGCGCACAAAAGGTTCATCCTCGACCAAGAGAATCGTGCGCTGCCTTTGCCGCCCGCTTACGTATGTGTCTAGCTGAAAACTCATACAATCCTCCGCTTCCGATTGGCAATTGCGCCGCTGTCGGAGCAAGCGACTGGCCGGGCTCGTACGCGCAACGCCGACGTGTTCAGCACTAAGGTCTCGGTTGTTGGAGATCTACTTCGGGGCGGTTAGGATCGTTTGTTTGGGATCAATCACGATTTTGCCGATGCGGGTTGGGAAGGTCAGGCGGAATGAAGTCTCCGGGCCGTCGGCGAGGACTTCTCCCACAAAAACCAGGGAATTAGCGGCCGTCTCCCCGTAGAGCGGAACGGCCGTGACCAGATCCTCGGGCGCGTCCTTTTGAACGATGATGCCGGAAACCAAGGTCATGCCCGCCTTCTCGGTGATGTGCACGTCGCGGGTCGAAAGTCTGGGGATCGCGGTGCCGTTGATCCAAGCTTCCACAAACCAGTCCAGCTTGTGACGATTCTCGTACCAAAGTGGGCGGGGAAGTTCCTCTTCGAAAACATCCATCAACTCGCGGGTGCTGATGCTTTTGCCGGCGTAACGCTCGCGGGCTTTGCGGAGCGCCCGGAAGAATGGTTCGTCTGGATTCGCGGCGCCGCTACGGTCGCGCGATGCCGCCTCGGAGTCGTGCAGCATGGAACGCAGCATGTGAAATAGCCAGGTCCCGCGCTCGTAGGCGATGGCTTCGTAGCCCGCGGGGAAATGCGATGAGAACAGCCGCGGCCCCAAGGTGACAGGTCCGGCCTCGCGCAGCCACTCCCCGTCTTTATTCTTGGTCAGCAAATCGTTGCGGTACTTTTCCAGGATCTGCCGGAATTGCTCAGGACTTTGCTGTTCGAGCATGAGCAGAGATGCGTAATTCGCCAGCCCTTCGGAGAGCCACTGATCGTGATACGTCTTCCAAAGAACGAGGTCGCCCCACCATTGATGGGCCGTCTCGTGGACCAAGACCTGACTGTCGAGGACGCGGGTGACGGGGTCGAGGTGGAGATCGAGCTGCTCTTGCGGATTCAAGAAGGCAAAGGTCGAGAGGAAGATCAGACCCGGCCATCCCTGGCTCAAGTCGCCGGGCATTTGTGTGAAGGCGAGCGAGCCGTACGGGTAGGGACCAAACCACTGCGCAAAACTGGCAATCGCCTTTGCCGCCTTGTCGGCGACGGGCTGAGCGTCGCGCCCGGGTGATGGGGGCGGAGGAGTTATGACGATTGGAGAGGGCGGCGGAAACCCCCTTGCCGGCGGGCTTGGGAAAGTCGGCGTCTCGATCACTTCTTGCGGCGCCCTGGGAAATGTTCTCTCGACTCCTTTGGTGCTGTAGGCTTCCACCACGACGTTGCCGGCTTTGGCTTCGGCGCGCACGTACTTGCCCAGGTTAAAGCCTGCCACTGGAATAGGACGTTCCGAGACCCAGCGCGCGACTTTCTCAGTGGCGGGCGCGCCGGTCAGCGCTTCTCCGCCGGAATGTGAAACCTGCTTTCCCGTGGCCAGCAGCGTCCAGTTGGCCGGGTAGTGGAATTCCATGTCGAAGGCCGCAGGGCTCAGCCCGAAGTTTGGATACCAGGTGCCACGTGCGCCCACATATAGCAGTCCGTTGCCCGCATCGGACAAGACGTCGCCGGCGTATTCGAAGCGCAGTTTCAATTCCTGGCCGCTTTTGAGTACGGCGGGAAAAACGACGGCCACGAGATCGTTGCCCTTGCGCCGTAGCTCACTGCCGGCGAGGGCCGGATTCTGGATGAAATCCAGCGGGTGTCCCTCTGCCTCGACGGAGTTGACTTTCAAATATCGCGACAACTCAAAAAGCAGAGTTCGCTGGCCGCCGTTGCGCAGCCGAAGCTTGACTTCCGCGGACGCTTGCAGTTGAGTCGGAGGGTGAACCGAGGCTCGAATCTTGAAACTCGCGATCGATACGTTGTTTGCCCGGGGCGACGGAGGCACCCTGGCGGCGCTAGGTGCAAACGAAGTCCAGATATCGAAGAACTCCATGTCGTCCTTGGTCCGATTCTGCCCGGCCCATAAGGGCTCGGCTATGGTGGCGTCCCAGAACACCTCAAACGCGCCGAGTTTTCTGCCGAGCAGGTGCGCGTGCAACAGGGGCGGAAACTTTTGCGCCGCGCTGGCCGTTGATGGCGGGAGAAAGTGGCTGAAGTCCAAAAGCAGGCGCAGGCTGTCGAACTCGGCCAATTTCTCGGCGGGATCGCTGAAATCGTGCAAGAAGTCGCCTGCATCCGGGGTGGGCGCGAGGAAGGGTTGGAGACCCTCGGCGGTATCATCATTGAAGCGGAGATATCCGGAAGTGAACTGTTCTTCGAGGATCGCCATCCCGGTAAACAGGGCGAGCGAGCCGCGCTCGACTCGATTGGGGGGTTGGAGGAGGATCTCTCCCTCACCCAGGAAGAACGCGCCCGTGATGCGGCCGCAGATGTCTTCGGTGAATGCCAACGTACCGCTGTCAAACGTCAGTTGGAGATTGGGGTGGCTGATTGAGGCGTCGCGCACGCGATATACGCGGGCGGGATCGAGGCCGACAGTGCGAATCCGCGAGTAAAGATCGGCGGTGGTTTGCGGGCAACCGGGGCTTGGCGAGGCGGGCTGCGCGGTGGCGGCGGCGGTGAGCAGGCACGCTGCCAATCCGATTATCGGCCGCGACCTGAGCAGCACCTTGGTCACCTACGAAGCCCTCCGCCCCTGTTGCTAGAATCAGCCCAGTGCGAATCCTGTGTTCCATTCTAGTGCTTCTGGTCGCGTTTCCTGCGTCTGCGGACGTGATCCACCTCAAGAATGGGCGCACGATCTGGGCCGACCAGGTTCGTGAAGACAAAAACAGGAACCGAGTCGAGTACGACGTGGGCGAAGACACGTACGCGATCCCGAGTTCCTCGGTTGAGCGGATTGACGTCGGCGGCGTGGCGCCAGGGCGCAGCGGTAGCGGAGTGGGCGCGGGAATCCCGGACTTCACCCCGCCGGCTCCGACGTTCGACCACCAAGGCGACATCGCCGAAAAAGTGATTCGCGACGGGAAGGTGGATGGAGAAGCACTGGCTTTGCTGGAACGCACCGGCGATCCTGAAATCGCTGCCATCGGATATTTCCTGGCGGGCAAACATGAGGCTGAACACGGAAACTTTCCGCAGGCTAAGGTTTATTACGAGTCTGGGCTTCGCTTTCAGCCGGAGAATGCGACGCTGCTTATCTACTATGTAGCCAGCCTTATACGGACGGGCCAGGCGGCACAAGCTCTGCCCTATGCCGAGCGTGCCGTACGCATTGCGCCCGAGTCGCCTGACACGATGGCGATGCTTGGATTCGTCCAGTACGCCAGCGATCATACGCCCGAGGCGATTCGCTCCTGGAAGAAGTCGCTGGCGTTGCGTCCCGATGCGACCGTCAGCCAGTACCTGGCGCGCGCGGAGCGGGAATCGAGCGCCGAGTCGGAGTTTTCGCAGCGCGAAAGCAGCCACTTCAACCTGCACTTCGAAGGCAAAGACACTTCCGAGAATTTCCGCCGCGAGATGCTCGCCACCCTCGACGGCGAATATGACGACTTGGTGCGCGATCTCGGATACTCGCCGCGGAACACGATTGCAGTCACGCTTTACACGCAGCAGGCGTTCTTCGACGTGACCCGCGCGCCCGCCTGGAGCGGCGCCATCAATGACGGCAAGCTGCGCATTCCAGTCAGCGGAGTGAATAGCATGACGTCCGATCTGGCGCGGGTCCTCAAGCATGAACTGACACACTCGTTCGTGTCTCAGATGTCGAGCAACCGCTGCCCCACTTGGCTGAACGAAGGGATCGCGCAGATGGAGGAAGGCAAGTCGAGCGCCTCCAACGGGCACGTGCTGGCGCGACTGTTCGCCGCGGGCGCTGAGATTCCTTATAACACGCTCGAAGGAAGCTTCATGAGCTTTTCCGGCCCGGAAGCGACGGCGGCCTACGCTCAATCGCTTGCCGCTGCCGAGTACATCCGCGAGACCTATGGCATGGGCGACATCCAGCGCATCCTCGAGCGCCTGGCGCAGGGCAGTTCCACGGAAGCCGCTTTGCGCGGCACGATTCACTCTGACTACAGGCAACTGCGCGACGAAATGGCTCGCTGGCTGGCCGGCAAGTACGGCCAGTAGAGGGAATTCTGGCAGTACCGGTGTTGTTGTTTCGCGCGTGCGGGCAGGCCTTTGGTAGCGCGGTTCGTCGACCGGATGAATTGAAAACCACGTGGTAAACTGTTTAAAACCCGCCGCGGAGAGGTGGCCGAGAGGCTGAAGGCGGCGGTTTGCTAAACCGTTGTACGGGCTAAAACCTGTACCGAGGGTTCGAATCCCTCCCTCTCCGCCAGATCCTTGCAATCCCAACCACTTAGCATCTCAGTTCACCGTAGAGGGTACGGCAGTTGAATCGAGGTTTAGTGTCCCGAAGGTGTCCGTTAGCGTTTTTGTCTTCGCGACGGGGATACTGTTTTCCAACTTCGCCATCGCGTTGCGAACATCATCGGCTGCCGTCTTGATGTAGTACGTCGCCGTGGTGCTCACGTTGGCGTGCCGGAGAATCCGTTGGATCACCATGTCCGGCACACCCAGGCGGTAGAGATTACTCCCAAGACCGCGTCGGGCTGCGTGCCAACCATGCCACTCAGGACGACTGGCATCGCGCTTGAATTCATGGTCCTCGTCGTGGTCCAGTTCCGGCTTGTGGCAGGTTTCGCAATGGTTCAGCGCTGGCAGAATCGTGCGATTGACAACGCTCCCGAGCGAAAGTGGTTTGCCAACTGCGTTGGCGAAGATCGGTCCAGCCTTGGGATTCCCGCAGCGTAACCGATGCATCTCCAGCCGCTCTGCCAATTGCCGAATCACCGGTACCGGCGCACGGCCCTTCCGGGTTTTGGTGTCCGTCACGCGCCCGTTCCAGATTGAGCGCGAGACGTACATCTCGCCGTCGCGGAAGTTCTCCCACAACAAGCCTTGAACCTCGCCGTGGCGTAACCCCATGAACGCGGCGACCGCAAAAGCGGTAGCGGCTGGCTCCGGCAGGAGCGAGAGTATTGCCTGCACTTCTTCCAGCGTGTAGGCATACGTTTCTTGGGGTTCTGGCGCATTCGGGCTGATTGCACTATCCCGAGCGGGATTCTCCCCTCGAAAATAGTCCTGCTGCTTCGCCAGCGACATTGGCTGTACCGTGCTGAACTTCGCGCATCATCTTGGCGGGGGATCGGGTTTCACGCGTTCGGGCAGCTTGGACGCGGAAGCGAGATCGAGCACTTCCTTGCAATGGCGGCCGGTGAAGTTGGAAGTGATGTTTGCGCCCTGCACGCGGGCCGCGATGGGTCAACCATTAACCTGTTGAATTTGCCTCAGTTATGTCTGCCTACGTAGTTTTTGCGGAGCACAACCGTCCGGAATGATCGACCAGACCATTTCGCACTACCGCATCCTAGAGAAGATCGGGGGCGGAGGCATGGGCGTGGTCTACAAAGCGGAAGACACCGAGCTGGGCCGCTTCGTCGCCCTCAAATTCCTTCCCGATGAACTCTCCCCCGCGACCCGCAAGCACTAGAACGTTCCCGGAAGCCAACATACCCCCATCCTCCAGCTACTTACTTCGGGCGCGCAGGTGTGTTAAGGAAACTCACCAGATCGCCGATGTCGGTGGCCTTCAGGGTCGGCCAGGGTATGCCCAATTCCTCAGCGCGATCGATCATGCGGGGGCCATGCCGCCAGAGAGCGGCGGAGAAAGAAATCGTGGTGAATGCTTCGGTGTCCGACCTAAGCCCGGGCCCAATTTGAGTGCCTTCCGCCATAGGGCCATGGCAAGCTGCGCAGCCGCGCTCGGAAAAGACGCGCTCGCCAACAAGGGGAGATCCAGTAGGCTCAAAGTACCGCAGGCTCGCAAGGAACGTCCGCAGGTCCGCCATTTCGTCGCCCTGAAGAACCGGAGGAGGAACCCCGGTTTCGCGGGCCTGCTGGAGCATCGTGGGTGCGTGGTTCCACAGAACGCTGGCAAACTGCCCCGTCGTGAGTGGAAGATCACGCTCCGGCCCCAGCTCCGGACCCACGCTGCCTCCCTGCCCACGTACGGAATGGCACTGTATGCATCTGCTCTGGAACACATTCCACCCCCGCTCTGCCTTGCCGGGTAGTTCGCGTGCGTTCGTCGCCGGCTGGGGAGCGCTGAGACTCACATACGCGATCAGATCGTTCATCTCATTACCGGTGAACTGGGGCCATTGTCCTAAGGTGGTGGTAATCGGAGCAATCATCGATCCGGCGTGATTAAGCATGGCGCTTGTCCAGGCGTTCGAGTCGTGGCCGGCAGCGATCTTGGATAACTCGGGCGCTGCCTGGCCGCCCGTCCCGCCCACTGAATGGCAGCGGACACAGCCCTTCTCGTTGAATACCCGCTGGCCGGCGGTTGGGTCCCCGGCGCGGTCAATGCTGCCAGCCTGGTACAAGAACGCAAGAATGTCTGCCATTTCTTGCGAGTTCAACTGGGGGAAAGGTTCGTTCTTGCGGCGGATCTGCCGCCACATACTGGGTCCATGGTTCCACACTACCGTCACCAGCCAGCCCATTGCGGGAGTATCGGGGTGCAGTCCGGAGAGATCGGGAGCAACGCGCCCCCCAGATCCGTTGATGGAATGGCAAATGCCGCATTGCTTGTCACCAAAAAACAGCGTGGCGCCTTTCTCAGGTTCACCGATAATGTAGAGTGCGCGGCGCTCAGCGGTCGGTCGCCGCTCCTTTATGAACACGGCCACCATCAAGGCTACGACAATCAGTGCTGCAGGGATCCAAATGAGAAGCCGTTTGCGTCCATTCAGCATTGTCATACACAAAACTCCTCTCTCACGCCCGGCCCGTGAGATAAGAACAGTGCATCCGTGCGTCTAACTCTCTATCTTCTTGACGTACAGCCAAAGCCCAGCCAACATAATCCCAATCGCGATGAGGGACATTCCCAGCCCAATACGCCGATAGTTACGCTCAACCATGGCTTTCTTCCCAGCTCCTAGGTCCTTGGCGGCGATCGTCAGGCCAGCTTGAATATCCTGATCCACCAAGTCCGTCCGGAAGCTATGGATCGTCACTCGAGCCTTGGTCAGCGAATCCCGTGCCTGATCCTGTCCCAGCCGAGCCTCGCTCACCTCCATGCCAGAAGACTCGGCGACAGCGAGAACTTGGTCTGCGCTCTTGATGGCCTCGTCCAATTGGCTCAGGCTATTCTGTAGACTTGCCCTTGCTTGATCACATTTGTCGCCTGGGGTGTGACACCTCATGCAGACCGCGTCAGGACCGGTGCCAAGCTTCGCGTCCGTGGGATGGCTGATGCCATGATTGCTATGACAAACGACGCATCCTGGAAGAGAAGCCGCTTCAAAGGCTTTCTTGTGCGAACTTTTTTCGTACATCTGATCCTGGAAAGTGTGACAGTTCGAGCAGACATTCTGAACCCTGTCTACTCCTGGCGGCGCTGCACCATGGTTTCCATGACACGTCGTACAGGTTGGCGCACTCAGATCGCCTCGCACCGTTAGCGCTTCGTGGTGCACGCTCGTGCTGTACTTTGCGAACTGATCCGTCGGAATGGAGTATCCCTTCATGTAATCCGCGTCCGCATGGCAGCGGGCGCACGTGTTCGCCACGTTGACCGGATTCACCGTGGAACGGGGATCGCTGGGCGCCCTTAGATCGTGGACACTATGACAATCGGTGCACACTGCGACCTTAGTGTCTCCAGCCGCGAGACGCTTGCCATGCACACTGGTGTGGTACTGGCCCAACTGGTCCGTGCGCAAACTGGGGTTGAACTGCCGAATATAGGCCGGATCCGAATGGCAAGTTCCACACAACTGCGGGATCTGCTTGCGATCGATCTTGCCCTTCCACCCAGCCTTTCGGCTCATGGCTTTGTCTGGATCGTCGCTGGTTGGGTCGCCTCCGTGGCAACTGGCGCA
>Ga0187818_10001220_pt1 | contig 10275 bp, 7 predicted proteins | sample NC_wetland_sal_i_14_FD_130581 | JGI IMG/M metagenome (GOLD analysis project Ga0187818, IMG submission 130581) | Wetland sediment microbial communities from Neuse River Estuary, North Carolina, USA - SO4_3 | ecosystem: Environmental > Aquatic > Freshwater > Wetlands > Sediment | place: USA: North...
ATCTCGCGGACCTGCTCCACGGCATCGACGTTGCTGGCGTTGATCGTGTCGGTGGCGCCGAGCTCGCGGGCGATTTCGAGTTTCGAGGGGACCCGGTCGATCGCGATGATCCGCTCCGCGCCGGCGAGCGCCGCGCCGTTGACGGCGGACAACCCGACCCCGCCGCAGCCAATGACCGCGACCATCGCACCCGGCTCGACCTTGGCGGCGTTGAAGACCGCCCCGACCCCGGTCATCACGCCGCAGCCGACGAGGGCCGCGCGGTCGAGCGGGATGTCGTCGTCGATCTTTACCATCGAGTTCTCGTGCACCAGCATCTGCTCGCCGAACGACGACAGGTTGAAGGCCTGGTTCATCTGCTGGCCCTTCCAGGTCATCCGTTTCGCCACCCCGGGCAGCATCTTGACCTCGGTGTTCTCGCAGAGGTTGGGATGCCCGGTCAGGCATTGCGGGCAGGTGCCGCAGAACACCGAGAGGCAGGTGATGACGTGGTCGCCCGGCTTGACATAGGTGACGCCATCGCCGACCGCCTCGACGATCGCCGAGGATTCATGGCCGAGGATGCAGGGAACCGGGATCGGATGAAGCCCCTCGATGAAATGCAGATCGCTGTGGCACAGGCCGGCAAAGGCGGTGCGCAACAGCACCTCGCGGCTCTTCGGCTTTTCGACCGCGATGTCTTCGATGGTCAGGGGCTGGTTCGGCGCGTGAAGGACAGCGGCTTTCATCGGAGGCTCCTTACTGATGCCGCTATGCTACCGCGCCGCCGCCATTCGGTCACGCGGCCTCAGCGCGGGGCGGGCGGCGGCTCGATGTACTCGGAGGCCGGTGGGCCGGCAGGCCGCAAGACCGGGGTCGGCGCCGGCGCCTCGCCTTCCGCTGGACCGGCTTCCGGCGTGCCCGACCCTTGCGCCGCCGCCCCGGGCCGCCGCGGCCGGGCCCGATTGAGGTCCCGTTCGATGGCCGCCACGCGCAATGTCGCCGCTCTCGGCAACGTGACCCCGCCGCACAGCCGGCTCAGAGACTGGCAGGAGCCCGAAGTCCCCGACACCTGCGCGCTCTGCCGGTAATAGCGGGCGGCTGCCCCCGGAGCGCCGAGGCCCTCGGCCGCTCGCCCGAGATAATAAAGCGCCAGATCGTCCTGGTACCCGGTACGCCTCAGCAGCATGGCAAGGTCCTGCCAATGCGCGCCTGCATCGAGTTGTGCCGCCTGCGGCTGGGCGCGTCGCCACGCCTCAAGGCAGGGTTCATGACAAGTGAGGAGTGGCCGGCCGGCGCGCAGCTGGGCCAAGGTTTCCGCCGGCTTGATGGTGTCGGCCTGCTCAGCGCAGCCAACCAGCACCAGGAGTGCCGCCGCCGCGAAGCCTCGATGGTACCACGTGCGCATCGCCCAATTCCCCGGCTCGGGTCCCACTCGGAGCGGTCAACCTACCCTATCGAACCAATCGATCATGTCACCTTCCGCTCCCGGACATTGACCGCGAGGCGCCGGCTGTGGTGACAATCGGCGGCAGCCCGGGAGAGGCTCACGCGGGCGCGGCAGCGAGGCTCCCCAGTGGGTGGCTGACGCATGAGCAATTTTTGAATGCGGTCCATGGCAGCTCCCAACAATTCCGGTGACGCCAGATCACCCGGCTCAGAAAAGCCGGCGTCGCGAAACGCAGCACCGTTTGGGGCGGTTCGGACGCTGCGTGTCCTGCTGGTCGGCACGATCATAGTGCCTCTCCTCCTGGCGGCAATCGGCGGATATTTCTCATACCAGGCGAGTTACCACGACGCCGCGGCAGCGCTCGCCGAGGCGGTAGCCGTTGCCGAAGAGAATACGACCAAGATCCTCGACACGCACATGCTCGTCGCGGCGCGCATCGACGATTTGCTTTCCGGGCTGACCGATCCCCAGCTCCGCGCCCAGGAAAAAACGCTGCACGAGCGGATTGCCCAACAGATCGAAGGCCTGCCCCAGGTCGCCGCGGCCTGGGTGATCGATGCCAATGGCCGCGAGCTGGTCAGCGCGCGGGTGTACCCGGTCGATCGCGACCTCGATCATTCCGGCCGCGAGGATTTTCGCGCGCTGCAGGACGCCCGACTACACACCTTTGTCTCGGCGGCGCTCGCCCGCAGCCTCGGCGGCGATTTCCAGCCATACTTCACCGTGAGCCAGCGCCGACAAGCACCGGGCAGCGGCTTCCGCGGCATCGTCGTCGTCGCCGTGTCGGGCGCCTATGTCGCCTCGTTCTACGATTCGCTGCTCGGCGGTTCGGCGCAATACGCCGCCAGGGTGCTCCTCGAAGACGGCACCATCCTCGCGCGCTATCCGGGAAGCGCGGCCCCCGCCGCGTCGCGGCAACAGGACGAGCTGCTGGCACCGGCGTTTGCCGCCAAGGCGACGGCAGGGGTCATCGCCAGCGGCTCGCCGTTCAGTCGAGAAGGCCGCCTCGTCGCCTATGAGCGGCTGGCCAATTACCCAGTTTACGTGACGATCGAGCGGACGCGGGCTTCCATCGTGCAGGAATGGCTGGAGACCATGGCCGGCTATGCCGCGATTGGCGTCCCCGCAGCCATCGGGTTGATCCTATTGAGCCTCCTTGCGCTTCGCCGCACCCGCCGGGAGCAGCTGGCCCTGGCCGAGGCGCGCGATGCGATCACCGAGCGCGCGGCGATCGAGGCCCAGCTGCACCAGGCCCAGAAGATGGAGGCGGTGGGGCTGCTGACCTCGGGTATCGCACACGATTTCAACAACTTGCTGATGATCGTGTCGGGCAATATCACATTGCTGGAAGGCGCTCTGGATGGCAACGACGCGAAGCGCCAGCGGTTCATCGCCTCGGCGCTGAGCGGGTGTGAGCGCGCATCGGATTTGACGAAGCGCCTGCTCAGCTTTGCCCGCCGCGAACCGGTCGACCCCCAGCCGGTCGATATCAACGAGGTGATTGCGCGGATGTCGGACCTGGCATGGCACTCGATGGGCGACCAGATCGCGGCGACGTCCCTTCTGTCCGACGATTTGTGGCTGGTCTTTGTCGACCCCAACCAGCTGGAGACCGCGCTGCTCAATCTCGCCCTCAATGCCCGCGACGCGATGGCTGGAGGCGGCCGCCTGACCATCGAAACCGCCAATTGCCCCATCGGGGACGCCGCTCCCGAAGCGCACCCGGGCGTCGCCCCGGGAGACTATGTCGTGACCGCGATCAGCGATACCGGGTGCGGGATGCCGCAAGAGGTCCGCGACAAGGCCTTCGACCCGTTCTTCACGACGAAGGAAGCAGGCAAGGGAACCGGCCTCGGGCTGTCTCAAGTGAATGGTTTCGTCACGCGCTTCGGCGGCCGGTGTATCATCGATAGCAAGCCGGGTCGCGGAACGACGGTCAGACTCTACCTGCCGCGCTATTTCGGCGCGATCGAGCGGGCCGACGCGCAAAGCGCGACCCGCCAGCACGGCAAAACCGCCGACCCTGTCGGGGACCCGGCAGATCGGGACCCCGCCGTGCGGGTTGCCAAGCCATGAGCGGGGTCGAGATGAAATGGCAAATCGGCAAGGTCACGGTGACCAAGATCGTCGAACTGGAGGTGACCGGCGGCAGCCGCTTCATCCTGCCCCAGGCGACCTATGAGGAAATCCTGCCGATCGGATGGCTACAACCGCATTTCGCCGACGAGCGCGGCCGGCTCAGGATGAGCATTCACGCGCTCGTCGTCGAAACCCCCGATCGCCGGATCATCGTCGATACCTGTCTCGGCAACGACAAGGAGAACCGCCGCATCCCGACCTGGAACAACCTCCAGGGACCGTTCCTCGCCGATCTCGCGGCGGCGGGGTTCGCGCGCCAATCGATCGACACGGTGCTGTGCACCCATCTCCATGTCGACCATGTCGGCTGGAACACGATGCTGGTTGACGGCAAATGGGTTCCGACTTTCCCGCGGGCGCGCTATCTGATGGGCCGGGCCGAGTTCGCCCATTGGCGCGAAGAGCGCAAGCGCGACGACATGGCGGCGGTTTTCGCCGATTCCGTCGCGCCGATCCACGCCGCCGGGCTCGCCGACCTGGTCGAGACCGATCACCGGATCAGCGACGAAATCAGCCTGGTGCCGACGGTCGGTCACACGCCGGGCCATGTCAGCGTGCATATCGCCTCGGAGGGCGAGGAGGCGCTGATCACCGGCGATTTCATGCACCACCCCTGCCAGATCGCGCGGCCCGATTGGTCATCGACCGCCGACAGCGACCCGGATCAGGCGCGCCTCACCCGTCGGCGCCTGCTGAGCGAGCTCTGCGACCGCCCGGTGCTGGTCATCGGCACGCACTTCGCCGGCGCCACCGCCGGCCGCATCGTGCGCGACGGCGACACCTACCGCCTCGCCATTTGATTTAACATGAGGCGGTGAGGCAATGAGAAGAACAAAGAGACACTTTAGCGCAAAGGGCGCAGAGGATACGCAAAGGCCGCGAAGGCTCTCAGTATCCTTCGCGGCCATTGCGTGCCCTTAGCGACCTTTGCGGTAGCTATCTAATCACCGCCTCACCGCCTCATTGTGAACTAATTGAAAGGAAATCGCGCGTGACGCAACGCATCTTCGACGGCTTGAAGGTCATCGACTGCGCCAGCTTTATCGCCGGGCCGGCGGCGGCGACCGTGATGTCCGATTTCGGCGCCACGGTGATCAAGATCGAGCCGCCCGGCGCCGGAGACCCGTATCGGCGGCGCGCCGTCCCAGTGCCCGAGAGGCCGCTCAACCCCGGCTTCATCCTCGATGCCCGCAACAAGCAGAGCCTGGCGCTCGACCTGCGTGCCGAGGCGGGTCGCGCGGTGCTCTGCCGGCTCGTCAGCGACGCCGACGTGTTCATCACCAACTATCCGCCGCCGGTGCGCCAGCGCCTCCGGATCACCTACGACGACTTGGCGCCGCTCAACGAGCGGCTGATCTATGCCTCGTTCACCGGATATGGCGAGACCGGCCCCGAGGCGAACAAGCCGGGCTTCGATGCGACGGCGTGGTGGGCGCGCACCGGGCTGATGCATCTGGTGCGTGCCGGCGAAGCGGTGACGCCGGCGCGTTCGTTGCCCGGCATGGGCGACCATCCCTCGGCGATGGGGACCTATGGCGCGATCGTCACCGCGCTCTATCAGCGCGAGCACACCGGCAAGGGCAATTACGTGAGCTCTTCGCTCCTGGCCAACGGATTGTGGGCCAATGGCTGCTCGGTGCAGGCGGCCTTGTGCGGCGATCGGGTCGCGCCGCAGCCGCCGCGTGAGGAGGCATTGAGCGCGCTCAGGGTGCATTACCAATGCCGTGACGGCAGATGGCTGCTGCTGTCGATCGCCCCCGACGAATGGCGGTGGGAGAGGTTTAAATCGTGTTTTGGTTCGCCGATCCTCGACGATGCGCGTTTCGTGACCTCTCCGTCGCGCGACGCCAATGCGCACGAGTTGGTGGCGATCCTCGACGGCCTCTTTGCCCAGAAGGATCTGAGAGAGTGGTGCAAGATCCTCGACGAGGCCGGCATCATTTTCGGGATCGTCGCCCAGACCGAGGACGTCGCGGAGGATGAGCAGGCCCTTGCCGCCGGGCACCTCGTCCAATTCGCCGATGCCGACTTCATGACCGTCAACAGCCCGATCGAGATCAGGGGGCAGGAGAAGGTCCAGCCGCGGCGCGCGCCCAGGGTCGGCGAACACAGCGTCGCAGTGCTGCGCGAGGCGGGCTATAGCGAGCCCGAGATCACCGCGTTGCGCGACGCGGGGGTAATCGCATGACCGACGAAGGACCGCGGGCGTCTCGCCCGCATGCGGCCGGGACGGCCGCGGTCCCGATCGAATCCCCCGCCGAGCGCCTCGTTGCCCTGCTCGACCATCTCGGTCTCGCCCGGGCGCATGTCGCGACCCAGATCCCGGCCGATATCGCCGAGCTGGCGGCGAGCCATCCCCAGCGCCTCGCCGGCATCGTGCTGTGCACGCCGGTGCGCCTCGACCCGGCGCCGTTCGCCGGGCTCGGCGATCGTCTGCTGATGATCTCGGGCGAGTACGGCCCGACCTTCGACGTGGCGGTGCGGGCCGCCGACCGGCTTCCTGGAGCCGAGCGCCATATCATCGACAACTACGAGGCGCTCGGCTGGTCTGACGTCGTGCGCGACTGCGCCGCGGAAATCGCCGGTTGCATGACCGGCTTTCTCGCCGGCATTGCTGGCGATGCACCGCGCCCAGCGGCGAGCGAAGGCAGCCATGCCGGGATCTCCTATCGCATCGAGGGAAGCGGCCCGGCCCTCCTGCTGCTGCCGTTTTTCCTGGCGCCATCGCAATGGGTGCCGGCCATCGCGCTGCTCGCCCGGCATTTCACCGTGGTGACGCTCGGTGGCCGCCATCTCGGCGGCATCGCCGCGCTCGAGGACCGGGCGCGCATGCCGACCTATCGGGCGATGTTCCGCACATTGCTCGACACGATCGCGCCGCGTCCGGGCGAGGCGATCCTCGATGTCGGCTGCGGCGCCGGCTCGCTCGACCGCCTCCTGGCAGCGCGGCTCGGCGCCGCCAACCCGATCACCGCGCTCGACGCCAACCCGTTTTGGCTCGCCGAAGCAGAAGCCCTTGCGGCGGAGGAGGGGCTTGGCCAAGCGATCCGCTTTGTGCCGGGCAACGCCGAGGCGCTGCCGTTTCCCGACGGCTCATTCGGCGCGGTCTTTTCCGTGACCGTGATCGAGGAGTGCGATGCCGACCGCGCGATTGCCGAGATGGTCCGGGTCGCGGCGCCGGGCGGGCGCATCGGCATCATCGTCCGCGCGATCGACTTGCCGCAATGGTGGAACCTCGACCTGCCCGAACCAATCCGCCGCAAGATCACCCCGCCGCCCCAATCGGTCGCCGGCAAGGGGGTTGCCGATGCCAGCCTCTATCGCCGGATGCGGCGGGCCGGGCTCGGTGATCTCGTCTGCTTCCCGTTCCTCGTCACGCTCGACCAGCCCGGAAGCCCGATCTGGCGCTACCGCGAAGACCACGTGCTGTCGCTGCTGACCGAGGAAGAGCTCGCGACCTGGCACGCGGCCCGAACCAAGGCAGCAGAGGACGGGCTGCTCTTGATGGCGCACCCGCTGCACTGCGCGGTCGGCACCAAGCAGGGATAGGAAGCGGGCCGCGGTCCTCGTCAGTAGAGCCCACCGCTGCCGGGGCCGGGAGCGGTGGGCTTGGGCGGCGGGACCGACGCTTCGGCATTTTCCTCGGGCGCGGGCTTGGCCACCGACGGCAGCAGCGGGATCGGCGCGGCGAGTGCCGCCTTTGGCGCGGCCGCTGCGGGTGGAGTTGACGGGGCCGCCACGTCGATTGCCGGACCGATCGGCGGTAAGGCTGCCGCCGGCGCCGGCGGCGGCGCGACCGGTGCCGCGACGGGCGGCGCGGCCTCGATCGCGTGGTTGATCGGCGGCGGCGAAGCGGATGAGGGATTGGGCGGCGTGGCCGGGGCCGGGTTGACCATAGCCTCGCCCGGCAGCGCGGTCGGTTTGAGCGCCGGTGCGGGTAGCGCGGCTGGGCTCGGGAGGCTGATCGTGGCGGGCGGCTCCGGCAGGGCAGGGGCCGGCGCGGCGGGCTTGGGCGGCGGCGGTCGCAGCGACGCCGTCGGCAGCGAGACATGCGTCGGTGCCGGGGTGGGGCTCGCGGGCGGCGGCATTGGCACGATCACCGCGGCCGCGGCCGAGCCGGCCGTCGCCGCATCGCCGCTCGGCCGGACCGCGCTCGGCGCGATCGCGACGGCCGGCACCGGCTCGCGCGGCTGAACGTAATGAAAAATCACATTGCCAGCGACGCCGACCGCCACGGCGTAACAGAACGCGGCGCCCTTGCCGAACACGACCCGGGCGATCTTGGCGATAAATTCGCTCACGGACAGACTTCCCCCAGTCGATCCCGAATGCTGCCGTTCGTCGGCGCGAGCCGGACAGCGGCCGGTTTATTACAGGAGGTTTGCGGCAGCACCAAGTTGATCAATAGGCGAAATAAGGCACGAACAGGGCGAAATCGCCATCGCCCCGCCCTGCGCCGTGCAACCGCATCGTCCAGGTCATCGGCGGCCGATGGCGCTCAGCACGTTGGCGACCGCCGCCGGGTAGGCGGGCGACGAATCGAGCGCATCGCGGCCGAGGCACGCTTCGGTGAATTTGATGACGTGCTCGTCGCCGTGGGCGAGCGCCCGGTCGATCAGCGCCGGGGCATCCTCGTCGCCCGGCGCGACCTCGGCGATGAAGCCGGCGCCATTGCCGAAGCAGGCGTAAAGGCCGCAGCCCGCCTGCCAGCCATAGCGCAGCAGCCGGCGCGCGGTCGCCTCGCCGAGATGGGGCGCGATATGCCCGAGCGCGGCAAGGCTGGTGACGCCGTGAATGAACACGATCGCCGTCAGGGGATTGCTGACATTCGCGAGATAAACCCGGGCGAACAGCTCGGTCAGCTCGGCGATCAACCGATTGATGTCGCCCGCGAGATCGACCAGCCCGATCGCCGGCGCGAAATCGGCAAATTCGTCCAGCCCGGCCAGCGCTGTCGTGATGTTGCCGGGACGGCGGCGATCGGGCGGCACGATGGCCACCCTTGCGATCGCTTGCCGCGGGGTCAGCGCGCCGTTCGCGAGGCTGCCGGCGGACGGCAGCTCGCTATAGCTGCTCGCCCAGCTCGCCAGCGCGTCGGCGAGTTCGCGCAGGCGCTGCGGCGACTCGCCCGCCGTCAGGGCGCGCACGGCGTGGCCGACGCGGATCGCGCCATGCGTCGCCGCGGCGGATACCCCCGGGGCGAGGCGCGCGACCCACAACTCGAGCACCTCGCGCCACGCCGCCTCGCGCAGCTCCTCGCCGAACAGCGCGCTCCACGCCGCGAAACTGTCGCGATGCCCGAGCGTGGAGCGCCAATCGGCCGCCTCAATCCTGTTGCCGACGGGTCCGCGCGGGACCAGCCGCCCCTGATAGCGTTCGATCCACGGCATCACCGCGTCCGGCCGCCCCATCGCGCAGAGCGCTTCGGCGACCATCGGCGCGTGGTTGAAATTGCCGTTGGCGAGCCCGGGGCCGTAGCCCGAGAGCCTCTCCAGCGCGCCGTCGAGCGGCGCGTACGAAGCAACTGGCATCCATCACTCCTCCCTGATAGAGATTAGATTTATTCTAATCTATCACGTCAACCCTGATCTCAACCCCACTCCCTCGCCGCAAGCGGGGAAGTGATATGAGTGGAAGGGGGCTTCAGTCCGCGGCAAGTTCCGGAAGACCGGACGGCGGCCGGCGCGCCTGGCTCGCCTGCTCGAAGGCGTAGGCGAGCCGCAGCAATGCCGGTTCGCTCCAGGCGCGTCCGGCAAAGGTGATGCCGAGCGGATAGTCCGGCGTCTCCCGGCCGCCGATGCCGGCGATGAAGCCCGCCGGCACCTGGACGCTCGGATAGCCGGCCTTTGCCGCGATCGCCGCGCCGGCCGTGCCGGGAAACAGCACGGCGTCGAGCCGGTGGCGATCCATGTATGCGTCGAGGCCGAGGGTGCGGCTGACGCGCAAATCCGTCGCACGAGCCGCGCGGTATTCGGGTTCGCGCAGATCGCCGCGCGTCGCCTCGGCCGCGAGAAAGATGTCCTGGCCAAACCGCAGAGCGCGCCCGGCATGCGCCTCGTTCAAGGCGACGATATCGGCAAGGTTGCGGATCGAGGTGCCGGTAAGCCACTCGGACAGGTAGGCGTCGAGATCGTGCCGGAGCTCGTAGACAAAGACGATCGGGCGCCGCACCGGCTCGTACCGGGTCGGGCTCTCGGGGTTGCGGTTGAGGATAGCGATTTCCGTCCCCGGCCCGGCGATCCAGCCCGCGGTCGGCATGTTGGCCCGGATGATTGCCGCACCCTGCGCTTCGAGGAGCGCGATCGCGCTGCCGATGACCCCGCTCGCGCGCATTCCGAGCTTGCCGTAATAGACGTCGTTGCCGGGATCGCTGGGGTCGCTCGGCACTCCGATGCGCGCGCCCCGAAGCCCGTCGGCATCGAGAAAGCTGGTGTAGTCGTCGGGCCGTTGCAGATGTCGGGTCGCCGCGTCCTGCGGATCGCGGGCGGCCAAAACATTGAGCAGGATCGCCGCGTCGCGCACGCTGCGGGTCAACGGGCCGGCGGTGTCCTGGCTGTGGGCGATCGGCAAAATCCCGGCGCGGCTGACGAGGCCCACGGTCGGCTTCACGGTAACCAGCCCGTTCTGCGTCGCCGGCGACAACAGCGAGCCCGAGGTCTCGGTGCCGATCGCCGCCGCCGCCAACCCCGCTGCGACCGCCGCCGCCG
>Ga0187818_10001221_pt1 | contig 10272 bp, 11 predicted proteins | sample NC_wetland_sal_i_14_FD_130581 | JGI IMG/M metagenome (GOLD analysis project Ga0187818, IMG submission 130581) | Wetland sediment microbial communities from Neuse River Estuary, North Carolina, USA - SO4_3 | ecosystem: Environmental > Aquatic > Freshwater > Wetlands > Sediment | place: USA...
CCCGGTGCATGAAGCAAAACTGCAGCGTCGCTGCCGAGACACCTGATTCCGAGGAATGGAGGGGCTGCCGGGTTCAAGTCAACGAATCCGAGAATACTCGTGCGGCACAGTAGGAGCGTACTGACCAGAACCTTGGCGTGTCCGCCTCCCCCGATGACGATCACTGGCAGTTCCAAAGTGTCCATCCGTCGATTACTGCAAGTGGCTCCAGTTGAGGACTTGATCGGCAATCATTTCGGATGCAAGTCGGCGGCCGAGCACATAGCCGATTTCGTCCGGACGAATTCCGGTGCCAGGCCGCTTCGCATCCAGGTCCGCCTCGGTAAGCACATGACCGCGCTGCAATTGCCGAGTGGTTACCAGGCTTCGGCGAAATTTCTTCCGCTTTTCGATCTCCGCAGCACTCACCGTCCGTCCGCTGTCTCCGAGGGCTGTAACGATGTGTTTCCCCTCTTCGACAATAGTTTTGAGTTGTTCAGGATTGGCGGAGATCGCGTGGTCCCACCCTTCCAGGTCCTGATCGAGAGTGAAATGTTTCTCGATCATGCACGCGCCAAGTGCGATGGCAGCGAGTGGAATCGCGGTTCCCAATGTGTGATCGCTAAAGCCTACCGGTACACCGAAGGCTTGCTGTAGAGTGGCCATGTTACGCAGATGAACGGTGTCATATTCCGGAGGGTAGATCGACACACAATGCAGCAGGACAATCTGCTGATTGCCTTCAGCACGCACTGTTTCGACGGCTCGCTCAATTTCGGCCAACGTAGCCATGCCTGTGGAAATGATCACAGGGCGCTGTTTGCGCGCGACGTACTTCAAGAGGGAGAGATGAATGATGTCCATCGAAGCGATCTTAAAGAACGGCACATCAAGCTTCTCAAGCAGATCTGCTTCCTCGACGGCGAACGGTGTCGAGCAGAACGCGATGCCGCGAGACTTGCAATGAGCGGCGGCTTCGACATGTTGCTCCGGGGTGAACTGGTAGGCGGTCACCATTTCGCGCAACGAGCCGAAGTGTTTCTTCTTATCGGAGTAGGAAGTATTGCGAGCATACTCTTCTTCCGCGATGAGCGATTTGTCGGTCCAGGATTGAAACTTCACTGCTTGTGCGCCCGACTCTGCGGCTGAATCAATCAAGCGACGACAGAGATTCATGTCGCCATTATGATTTGAACCGATTTCTGCGATGATATAAGGTGGATGTCCTGGTCCGACCGCAACGCCGTTAATTTCTACTGACTTCATCTCGCACCTCCTGCGTAATCATTCCACATCCACTGCAGTGCAGGTTGCGCGACATCCCACCACCAGACAACCTGAGGCTCCAAGGCGTTTAGGTTACGGATGTAGTTCTCCAGCTTTTTCGGCTGCGAAATCACCTGTTCGGAAAAGAGTTGAACATCTGTGGCAGCTTCTTGTACCTGTGCCCAGCGATCAGGCAGCACATTCTCCATTGGAGAGGCTTGAAGCAGGCAATAATGTTGCCGTACCTTCTTCGTGTCTCGAATCACTTGGTTCGCGTCGAAAGGAAAGCGGATGGGAGCCGTGTTTGCCCCATGCTGCCGGTATTCCATTCGTACAATTGGGTCGAACGCCAACTTCGCCCCCTTTAACCAGGCTTTGGTTGCCAAGAACCAATCAACCAAGGCGATGCCCGCAGGAAGCGGCAAACACCGCCGAAGCAACTCCGACCGATAAGCCGAATTGGAAAAGCCAAACACATTGTTCCGCGGCAGAATTTTGTCAGGAACGGCTCGCTCGGAAAGCGTAAAAGTCGTTCCCAAATCTTGCCTATGTTGATCCACAAGTCGCAGAGCGCATGCGGCGAGTTCGGAGGTCTGCAAAGCCGCCCGTGCCGACGCGACCCGGGTTGGGTGCAGAACATCGTCACTGTCCACGAGAACCACCGCATCAAAATCTTCCACGATTTGTTCCAGGGACCGTTGCCGGATGCGTGCCGGAGTGTTGCCCGGTTCCGAGGGCACCCAGACCGCGTCCAACTGGGTGCCGATCACGGTCTCGACCGCGCCGACCTCAATTCCGTCGAGACCTATCCAGAGTTGAAAGTTCTGATCCGTCTGTGCCTGCACCGAACGATACCAGTCCGGCAGGTAGACTTCGACGCCTGGATAAATTGTTGTGTAAACTGCTATTCTCTGCATTGCGCTAGATACGCTCAAATCGCCGAGACTGGAGCGCTCAGGGACACCGTGGCGGAGGTGCCGTCCGGCAGCTGCCATTCATAAGGGATGACCACAGAAGTAGCCTCAGAGACGCGCGTCTGAAACTCGCCTTTGTAGCCATAGGTCACAAGATCAGCCGTCACGATAAATAATCCGATATCTTCATAAGGCATTAAGACGTCTATTCCATTATTTGCTTTAATAGCTAATTGGACCGTATAACGCTGAGGCAACAAGGGAATCGACTTGAATCTGCACGAAATCTTTCCCTTGCCATTGAGGAGTTTTGGCCGATGGCCGTCTAACAACATGTTGGCGGTGAAACAATTGCCTTTTTGACCTCGGACAACCAGAATGAAATATGGCTTTTCCAAACACTTTTGTGCATCGAATGTTATTTCGATGATCAAATCTTCACCTGGACAAAATTGGCGTGTTTCCTGGCCTCCGTCATTTTTCAACACCACTTTCTCTATCGCCAACCCGTAGTCGCCGCGTAGCTGCTGGCCGGAACTAGTCGAAAATCGCGAGAAGTAGTCTTCTACGACACTGTCCACATACCCATCAGCTCGAATCTTGCCGCCATCAAACAGGATCGCACGCTGGCACAACGTTCGCACAGCATCCATGTTGTGGCTTACGAACAAGACCGTCCGCCCGCTCTGCGCAAAGTTCTCCATTTTGCCGAGACACTTCTTTTGGAAGGCAGCATCGCCAACCGCGAGCACCTCATCCACAATTAGAACCTCTGGTTCAAGATGAGCTGCCACCGCAAACGCCAACCGGATATACATGCCGGAAGAGTAGCGCTTGACGGGTGTGTCGAGAAAATCCTCAATTTCAGAGAAATCCACAATCTGATCGAATTTCTTGGCAATTTCACCGCGCGCCATGCCCAAAATGGCGCCGTTGAGAAAAATGTTCTCGCGCCCGGTGAGCTCTACATGAAATCCAGTGCCTACTTCGAGGAGGCTCGCGGTCCTGCCATTGATCCGGAACCGACCTTCGGTCGGAACTGTAATACGACTCAGAAGTTTGAGAAGTGTACTCTTGCCGGCTCCGTTGCGACCGATGATTCCTACTACCTCGCCCTGATTAATGCTTAGGGACACATTTCGCAGGGCCCAAAAGTCCACCTGCCTCAGTTTTGTTTCACGACGCGACTTGAGCCATGCGCCCGGAGAGCGAATCACACCCTCAAGGACATGACGCATTCCGTCAACTCCTTGTTTCTGTTTGCCGATGACATAACGCTTGCCGAGGTTCTCGATGACGATGGCAGTTTCAGACATAGCTTTGACCGGTGCACCAATGTGGTCTGACTTAAATCACATCAGCGAAGGTGCGCTCCGTTCTCCGGAAGTACAGAACGCCGGATATGAGAATTGCGGCAACCTCGATGACTGAGATAGTGAGTGCTGGTAGATACAAACTGTTCTGCGCACCCAATAAGGACCATCGGAAGCCGTCAATGATTCCGACCATTGGGTTGAGCGAATAGAGCAAACGAAAACGGTCAGGAACGATACTACTTTGAAAACCCACAGGAGATAGATACAAGCCGAATTGCACGATAAATGGAACTATAAAACGCAAATCCCGATACTTGACCATTAGTGCGGCGATCCATAATCCAATACCAACGGAAGCGCTAAATGCGAGCAAGATAAAGAGCGGCAGAAGCAGCGCAGATACGGGAGGAACGAACCTGTACCAAGACATCAGGCCGACCATGAGAAGCGCCGAAATCAGGAAGTCAACGAAACTGGTGATGACTGAGCTAACCCCGATAATGAGCCGCGGGAAATAAATCTTCGAGATCAGGTTGGAATTCGCCACCATACTGTTGCCGCTGTCAGAAATTGCCGTAGAGAAGAGATTCCACGGGAGCATGCCGCAAAGGACTAGGAGTGGATAGGGCGATCCTCCGGACGGCATTTTACTCAGTTTTCCAAAAACAACAGTTAGTATAACCATCGTGAAGAGCGGCCGAATAATCGACCAGCTCACGCCCACGACTGTCTGCTTATAACGCACCAAAAGATCGCGCCAGGCAAGAAAGAAGAACAATTCGCGGTAGCGCCAAAGATCACGCCAATATTGCTCTTCGGTTCGTCCTGCCTCGATTAGCAATTGACTGGTTGAAGAGGTACCGAGTCCATCGGATGGAGCCATTTGTTTCACTGGAAGATTGTCTGTGACCATTGAAAAGTTGGGGCTTGCGCTAGTTTTGAATTGGGTTGAGCCAGCCTCTCTTATGAAATGCCGACGCTTTGGAGTGCCGATCCACGAATTCATCCCACCGATCGTCGGTAAGGGGATCGACAACGTGAACACCCAACGCTGCACTCCTTATCTCTACCGTGGTCGCAGCGTCCCTATCCAATGGAAGCAGTTCTAGCTCGACCAGACTTCCAATCAATGATGTACCTTCTCCGGACATTTTTAAGCACTATCGAAAACAATTGTGTGGAGGCCGCTACTCGTGCACATCCGAAATACGCTGGCGCAAGGTTCCTGTCTCAGGTTCTGCAACGGGAGTTCTCGTCTGCGACAGGCGGTAGCACTCTACGATCAGTCCTACGTTCAGCCATGCCTTCAGTTTATACTCAAATCGCCGCGCCGGATTCGTTAAGACGATCCATTGCAACGTCCATCTCAATATTCTGCGCAGCAAAAGCACTGGAACTCCGCAGATGAACCATTTCGCATCTTTTGGAGGCCCAAACTCGCGGATGTCCGCGCGGGCTTTATCGAACCACCATGCTTGAAAATACTCCCTCTGAAGCCTCTTCTGGGGCGCTAAGTGATAGAGCACAGCGGAAGGCTCGTAACACAGCTGCTCTCCTGCAGCGAATAGGCGCCGACCGAATTCCGAGTCTTCATTACGAATCTCGCTGCCGGGACGGGGTCCGAGGTCCGTCCGAAACCCGCCATATTTTTGAAACACGTCCCTGTGGAAGGCCATGTTGTTGCCGATCGGGGGCTCGGCGAGAACGCCAGGTTTGTCACCCTGATCGAAAAGGGCAAGGGGACCAGACATATAAAATTGAGACGGAAGCCAACTCGGAGTGGGACAGACCCATCGCGGAAGAACTCGCCCGCCGGAACCTTTCCATTTTCCATTGAACAATGGAGCCGTCAGATTTCGCAGCCAGTCGACCTCAACGATTACGTCGTCGTCCATAAAAGCGAGCACTTCACCCTTAGCCGCTGCAATGCCCGCATTCAGCGCATTCGACTTTCCCTGCTTTGGCTCAAACAAATATCGAAAGCGCCCCGCATGCCGCTGACAAAAATCTTCTACTACTTCGTGGGTCCTGTCGGTCGAATTGTTGTCCACGACTAGGACTTCCCAGTCGACCGATTCTGGTAGCGTGGAGGCCGCGACGCTCTCCAAAGCCTCCGCCATGAGCTCGCATCGGTTATAGGTACATAAGACAACCGTAATTTTCATTCCGTCCTTAACTACCCTTACTTTTCCTAACCGTTCCCTCGACTCCATTGCAAGTTACCGACGTCCCACTTGGCAAAGGCCATCTCAACCCGGCGTCACACATTGTTCCGTGCCGGTGCGCGCGTCCAAGCTCTTTTGCTGAATGCTCTCTCATATGCTGCGAGCAGATTCGGAATGGAGTACTCCCATGCAAGTTCCTTCTCAACCCGTCTGCGTCCAAACTCGCCCATCCTGCTTCTTTCCTCAGGATTGTCCAGCAACCAAACGATCTTGGCGGCAAAATCCGCTACTTGATTTTTGGTGTCCGCGTACACCGCTGCATCCTGGGCACTAAACCTCCCTTCACGCAGATCGAATTGAACGATGGGCTTGGCCAGCGCCATGTATTCCATGATTTTGATCATCGTGGAGATGTTGTTCATCTCGCACGGCCTGTCCGGATTCACGCAAACATCCGCAGTGGAGAGAATCTCCAATAGCTGTTGGTCAGGAATCCTGCCCGTAAAATTCACCGTGTCCCCAAGATCCTTGTCCTTTACCATCTGGCGCAGACTGGCTAGTGCAGGGCCTCCCCCCACGCAGGTAAAGTGGATATCAAGCCGCCCTAGCTTCTTGAGATGCAGCGCTACCTCTACGAGAATATCCAACCCATCCTGATCGCTCATGGTACCTACGTAACCCACCAGGTACGTTTTTCCATACCTCAGGGCCGGGTTCGGAGGAACAGCTTTGAAAGTTTCGAGGTCGGGTCCGTTGCGAACAATAAACACATTGTCGGAAGCGATGCGCCCTCGGGTCATCGCAAGATTGGTATAACTGGCGTTGGTGGCCATCACCACGTCACTAAAGCGGTAATTCAATTTTTCCAGCACGACCTGTGTCTTATAAAGAAGATCTCGCCTCTCATACTTTGATAAGTACAGTTCCGGAATCGCATCGTGGTGATCGAAGATATATTTGACCCCGAACAACTTAAACGGCAGTGCAACTAAGAAGATATTGTCAGGAGGATTGCAGCCCTGAATGATATGAAATCCGTGTCTCAAGTAGATCCACCACACGTACAAAAACTCCCAAAAGAGCGCGCAGCTGTATTCCCATAGGTACCCGACAGCGTTATTCCCGTCATCTGGCATGGGGTGCCGGTAGACGCGAACGCCACCGATCATCTCGTATCCCATCTCCGCCCCCTTCGCCCTGGGGCACAGCACGGTGACTTCGTATCCGGCATCCCGCAAGGATAGTGCTTCCTTCCAAACGCGGGTATCAAAAGGTACCGCTGCGTTCTCAACTACGATCAGGATCTTTTTTTTCACTTGACTCATTCTTTCTCCATAAAGGCTGGCACTCCGCTAGAGAACTGAGTACGATCGCCCGCCTGATGGGCCGTCACGTCTCTGATCTCTAAGTTCTGATCGTTAAGTCGAGACCTCGGCGACGGGTTTGTGCTCGCCGTCCTGGCTATAAATCACATCCCGTTCGCTGGCCAGCGACTGGTCATACAATTTCTCAGGCTCGTATAAGACTACGTGACTGCCCCTGGTTGAAAACTTGAACGGAATACATAGCAACTTCTTAAGTCTTTCTCGCAGGGCCTCACGCCGTTCCGGGGGTACAAAAAAGACCATGAACCCACCCCCGCCCGCACCTAGCAATTTCCCTCCCAAAGCTCCAGCGCTGAGCCCAGCTTCATAGATTTCGTCGATCGCAGGGTTTGTTATTCTTTGCGTCAGAGTCCTCTTGATCTTCCAACTCTCGTGCAACAGTCTGCCAAAATCAGCGATTGGACAGTTCGGGTTCGTTACAACCGCCTCAGCCTCATCGACCAGGGCGCGCATGGAGTCTAGCTCTCGCGTTTTATTGGGTGTCTGCCGCAATTGTTCCTGTGCGATTTCAGAAGCGATTCGCGAGAACCCGGTAAAATAGAGCGCCAAGTGTCCTTCTAATTCCTCAAGCCTGCCTCCCGGAGTCAGGATTCGGTTCACGTCGACCGACCCATCCGTATTGAAGTTAATGCGGTTAAACCCCCCATAGGCCGCGCTTACCTGATCTTGTGCTCCGACTGCTTCTTTCAAGATGTCTTGTTCTACCGTGATCGCTTCCATCGCAAGCGCATGCTTGTCCCGCATCTGATTCCGGAGTGCATATAAGCCATGGAGAAGTCCGACTGTAAACGCTGAACTCGTGCCCAGTCCCGTGCGGGCAGGCAAGTCGGCTACATGATGAACTTCAACACCTTCTTCGACTCCCATAAATTGCAGGCAGCCGCGCACTGAGGGATGCTCGATCGCGGCGTTTGTCTTGACATTCTCGACCCTCGAATACGAGACACGACTGTGATACTCAAAGAACGGAGGCAACCACCGGCAAGTGATGTAACAGGACTTGTCAATAGTAGTAGCCAGCACGGCGCCACCGTGCTCGCGGTACCACACCGGATAGTCAGTACCTCCACCGAAGAACGAAATCCGCAGTGGAGTGCTTGTAATAACCATGTCGTCGACCTTCCCTGTAACGGAAACTAATGAACTTGCAGGATCTTGCGGGTCGCTTCCAGTAGAGATGTCGCAATTATGTCAGCACAACGGTGGGCAGATTTTGCATCCGGTACGACCTGAACCGTCTTGCATCCTGCATTTCGGCCGGCCTGCACATCATGCTCGGAATCGCCGATCATCCATGACGAGCCTAGCTCGACATTGTGCGCGCGCGCAGCATCGAACAGCATCCCGGGCTGGGGCTTGCGGCAGCCGCACGGCGGCTGGTTGTCATGTGGGCAATAATAGATATCGTCAATGGTTGCTCCCGCAGCATGAAATTCTCGACACATACGTACGTGCATCGCCTCTAATTCTTCGGTCGTGATCAGCCCCTTGGCGACGCAACGCTGGTTACTCACCACGACTACCAGAAACCCCGCGTCGTTGAGCAATCTGATGGCTTCGCATGTCCCGGGAAGAAACTCCATATCTGCCCAGCGAGTTACGTATTGGCCCTCAGGAGCTTTGCGGTTAATCACTCCGTCGCGATCGAGAAAGGCGGCCTTCTTCATGAAATATTGTCTGCTCTACTAGTTCGGAAATGATGTGCCCAATTAGAATGTGACACTCTTGTATCCGAGGCGTCTCGGTTGAAGGCACGCAGATGCAGTATTCCACTGCGTCCTTCAACTCATTTTCGGAAGCGCCTGTCAATCCAACAGTGTGCAGCTCCATTTTCTTCGCCGTCGACATCGCTCGAATTACATTCGGAGATTGACCGCTCGTCGATATACCGACTGCCACGTCACCAGGGCGAGCCAAGGCTTCGATCTGTCGCGAAAACACCAGGTCGAAGCCGTAGTCATTTCCGATCGCCGTAACACAAGATGTGTTGACGTTAAGTGCCAAGGCTGGCAGAGCTGGACGATCGAACGCAAATCTCCCCACGAATTCAGCCGCAATGTGTTGTGCATCCGCCGCGCTACCACCGTTGCCAAACAAAATAACCTTGTTACCTTTTTGGAGCGCTCCGACCAGTAGTTCGCTCACCTTTGCCACGACCGATACCACTTCCGCACTCTTGAGAAGCAACTCCTTTACAGCAATTGACGCTTGAATAGAGCGGCTCACGCGATGTTCGAAATCACACATACCTGTCATTCAGTTCCCCATGTCAGCCGCCAGTTTAGGTCGAGCGCCAGCCTCACTTAGAGGCCGCAGAAGCTCCTGAGCGCGGGCATAGTCCGCCGGAGTGCCGATGTCGATGAACATTCCGTATTGCTCCTGGGCATAAACTCCCTGATCGAGCAATCGCGGAAATACATCTTTTTCCAAGCTGGCCGTCCCTTCTGGAATGTGTTGCAAGACAGAGTAGTTAAATATGTAAATCCCACCATTCACGAGTCCGGGCACTTCGCTACCGCTTTTCTCCGCAAAGCCAGTGACCCTGGCGTTCGCATCCAAATGTACCGTTCCGTATCGACTTGCGTTCTCAACCCGAAGGACAGCCATTGTCGCTATCGCGCCATCGTGCCCTAGATGAAATGCCATTAGGCTCTGGAAATCGACATCGAGAAACGAATCTCCGTTCAACACCAGAAATTCAGGGACGTCTCGCAGATAGCGCTGCGCCAGTTTCACGGCACCGGCAGTGCCGAGCGGGATCTCCTCCTTCGAATACTCAATCGAGACATCCCAGCCCCTCCCATCGCCGAACTTACTTTCGATTTGATCAGCAAGATAACCGGTGCACATAACCAACCGCCGGATTCCCTGTGACCGCAGTTGGCACACCAGTAATTCCAGGAACGATTTCTCTCCGATCGACGCTAGTACCTTGGGACTCGATGGTACTACCGAGCGCAAGCGCGTCCCCAGACCGCCAACGAGCATTATGGCCTTGATATCCCGCATTTAGACTACCTGTGGCTCAGAACTGAAAGCGTTGGACCGTGTGGTTACCATGGCGTTACGTCGTACGATCCCAGTATTCAAGCATTGACGTTAGGGTCTGCTTAAGCGACAGGATTGGCCTCCAACCGGTGTGTTTGCGGATCTTCTTTGTGCTGCCGAAAATAATCTTCTCGTCCGAGGGGCGCATCAGTCTCGCGACGGGCCGAACCTCCACTTTTAATCCGGATAAGTCTATCGC
>Ga0187818_10001222_pt1 | contig 10264 bp, 8 predicted proteins | sample NC_wetland_sal_i_14_FD_130581 | JGI IMG/M metagenome (GOLD analysis project Ga0187818, IMG submission 130581) | Wetland sediment microbial communities from Neuse River Estuary, North Carolina, USA - SO4_3 | ecosystem: Environmental > Aquatic > Freshwater > Wetlands > Sediment | place: USA: North...
CGCGGCCCTGGTCGGCGGAAGCAGGCCGTGGCTGACCATCTGGATGCTGATGATCATGACCGGGGCCGCGTTCGTGGTCGCCGGGTACATCCTGCTGCGCTCGGCGGCCAACCCGGTGCGCGCCTGCCTGATCTGGGTCGCGAACCCGCTGCTGATCGATCAGCTCGTCATGGGGGCGCAGCTTGACGTCTACGTCGCGCTGGCCGGGATCGCGGCGATCCTGGTCTCCCGCCGCGGTACGACGCTCTGGTACGACGTGGCCGCCGGGATGCTGATCGGCGTGGCCGGCGCGATCAAGGTCAACGCGGTGCTCGTCGGGGCGGGCATCGCGGTGGCGCTGATCCGCGAACGGGCCTGGGCCCGCCTGCTGCGGACCGGCGCCGTCTCGGTGGTGGTCGTGTCCGGCCTGTACTTCTTCAGCTACGGCCTGACCGCGATCAGGCCGCTGCCGGCCGCGTCGTCGCGGGTGATCTCCCCGTCGGTCTGGGGGCTGATCCAGGGGGTCGCCAACCGCCTCGACCCGGGGCACGCGTCCACGGTCTCGGCGGTGATCGGCGCGCTGTGGCCGCCGCTGCTGCTCGCGCTGGCCTGGTACCTGTACAACCGCCTGTCCCCCGACGTGCCGGCCGTGCTCGCGGCGACGTGCGCGCTGACCTTCGCCTGGGTGCTGGTGGCCCCGTGGTCGCTGGCGTGGTACACCGCGCTGGCGTGGGCCGCGCTGGCGCTGCTCCCGCGTAACTCGCTGACCCGCTGGCTCACGCTGGCCACCACCGCGCTGGCGCTGCTGCACTTCAGCGCCGGGCAGCCGGCCAACCACCCGGGCGCCCCGACCCCGTAGCCATGCAGCCGGACCCTGAGGATTACCGGGCCTACCGGGTCTGGGCCGGCGAGGCCGTCGCCGCGCTGCAGCGCTGGTACAACCCGCGGACCGGGCTGTGGAAGAGCGCGGGCTGGTGGAACTCCGCGAACGCGCTGACCGTGGTGATCCACCACGCCCAGCGGGCCGGTGAGAGCAGGTACCGGTACGTCATCGAGACGACGTTCGGCCGGGCCCAGCGCGTCAACCCGGGGTTCACGAACCTGTATTACGACGACGACGGCTGGTGGGCGCTGGCCTGGATCGCGGCGTTCGACCTGACCGGCGACGTGAAGTACCTGAACCTGGCCCGCGCGTTGTTCGCGGGGATGGCGGCCGGGTGGGACGACGTGTGCGGCGGCGGCGTGTGGTGGACGCGCAAGAAGACGTACAAGAACGCGATACCGAACGAGTTGTTCCTGCTCATCGCGGGGCGGCTGCACCAGCGCTCTCCGTCCGACGCCGGCTATCTGGACTGGGCGCTGCGCGAGTGGCAGTGGTTCCTGGGCAGCGGGATGATCGGCCCCGCGGGCCTGGTCAACGACGGGCTGACCGCCGACTGCGCGAACAACGGCCGCACGACCTGGACCTACAACCAGGGCGTGATCGTCGGCGGGCTCGCCGTCCTGCACGACATCACGGGCGATGGCGCCTACCTCGCGCAGGCGGAGGCCATCGCGGCGGCCGCGCTGCGCGACCTGACGGTACCGCCGGGCATCCTGGCCGAGCCGGGCAAGCAGCCGCGGCGGGGCCGTGACCACGACTACGCGCAGTTCAAGGGCATCTTCGTCCGGAACCTGTACGAGCTGTACCTGCGCAGTCCCCGCGCCGAATACCGCGATTTCATAATGGCCAACGCGAGGAGCCTGTGGCGGAACGCCAGGAACCAGCGGAACCAGATCGGGGTGGCCTGGACCGGGCCGTTCGACCGGGCCGACATGGCCCGGCAGGGATCGGCGATCGACGCGCTCAACGCCGCGGTGGGGGTCACGGGTCTGTGAGCAGGGCGCGGCCGGTTCGCGCCGGGATCAGCCCGCCTCGCCGACGCCGGTGACCGGGAGGCCCGGCCGGGCCACGGGCCTGCGGACCCAGTTGGCGGCCAGGAAGAAGAGCAGGACCAGGACCGTCGCCGCGAGCGAGAGGACCAGGCCGGCCGAGAAACCCGGCGGCGTATACCTCCAGGTCACGACCCCGAGTCCGGGCGGCACATCGACGGCCTGGACGAGACCGTCCCGCTGGACGGCGAGCGCCTGCGCCGGGCCCTGCCGGGGCTGCCAGGTGGCGGTCCAGCCCGGGATGGCCGCCACCGAGCGGACGACGCGGACGCCCTGGGCGGAGTACACCGTGGCCGCCGTGGGCTCGGCCGGCCCGCCGCCGGAGGCGGTCAGCCACGCACCAGAGGCCGACCGGCCGGGGAGCGCCTCGATGTGCAGCGGCCCCTGGGCGGAGGGATTGGCGAAGACCGCGAACGGCCCGTCAAACCCCGCGAACTCCCAGTGCGACGGCACGAGCGCGTTCTGCAGCTGCCCGTCAGCTATGAACACGCTTCCGTCGGCCACGACCACCGAGGGAGCGCCGAGCGGAGACGGCGCCCCCTGGGCCTGGCCCAGCACCGCGATGCCCGCCACCGGCTGGGGCAGGGTGATGGCCAGCGTGGAGGGGGTGAGCGCGCGGGCCCGGTACCAGCTCGTCGAGCCGTCCGGCGCCATGAGCCCGATCTGGGTCCCCGCGGCGGCGTCCTGCCTGGCGTCGGAGTCGGGGACCTCGACCTTGGTCACCTCAAGCGGGGTGCCCAGGTACCAGGTGGCGCGCTGCTCCGCGGACAGGTTGCGTTGACCGGTGCCCGGCGGCCCGGCGGCGGGCCCGCCCCCGCCGACCCGGGTGGTGAGGTACCCGGAGAGCGTCAGCAGGACCGACGTGTCGAGCTGATCGAGCACCCCGTCCGCGACGGCGCTGGGGGCGAGCGTGTCCTACCCGTCACCTGAGGCCCCGTGCGATCCCGTCGCAGCCGCGTACCGGCCGTCGACTATGGACGAGTAGCCCTGCACGGACGGCATCGCGTGACCGCCGGTGGCATTGACATCGGGCGGGTCGAGGGCGGACAGCTGACCCGGATCCAGCAGTCCGGGGTCGTAGATCGCGAAGCGCCCCGGGTACCCCAGCGCCGCCACCGGGCGTGGGGAGGGCGCGGGGTCCACGCGCTGGCTGGCCGCGGCGGAGATGGCGTGCGCGGAACTGACGTGCCTGGCACTGCTCGCCTGGCTTGGGCCGGCGGAACTGTCGGATCCGGAGAAGAGCCCGGGCCCGACCTCGACCACGCAGAGGACGGTGAAGACGATCAGGTCGACCACGACGAAGGCGGTAGTCAGCCGCGAGCGCAGCCGCGGGCCGAGGCGCCTGGAGAAGACCACGAGTGCGGCCGCGGCGAGGCCCAGCACCGCGTAGGGAATCAGCCACGTTCGCAGGCGGCCGATGACGCTGGCGCTCTGGGTGAGGCCCATCCCGAGCCAGTGCAGCAGGCCTGCGCCCCAGGTGAAGCCCAGCGCGACGACCAGGACCGCCGCCAGCGCCGGGACCAGGCCGAGGACGGTCCCCGGGGCGAGGAAGCGGGTGAAGCGACCGGTGCGGACCCGCGCCGCCTCCTCATCCCGTTCCGCGCCGAACGACTGGTCGGCCCAGTAGCCGAGCAGGACGGCGAGGGCCAGGTCCAGCACGAGGATGTTGCGGCTCTGCAGTCGCTGGTCACCGAACAGGGGCACGTGGTAAAGCAGGCGCCCGAGGGGGATGTTGCTCCCGAGCGCGAGCGCGACACCGGCCAGCGCCGTCACGTGCCAGACGAGCCACTCCGGCAGCCGGGGACGGAAACGCAGGCGGCCGAGGAGCGCGAACGCGGCGATGAGCGGGAGGATGCCGACGTAGCTCGTGACCTCGGTCAGGTTGTAGTTGGTCAGGAAACTAGGCTGGCCGAACGAGCCGGAGCCGCCGAGGAGATCCGGCACCAGCGTCAGCAGCAGCCACCTGACGGGGAGCGAGCCGGAGTTGAACAGCTGCAGCGAATTAACCCCCCGCTGGGACGTTCCGATCGCCGCCAGGCCGGGCAGCCACTGGATCGCTCCCAGGCACGCGCCCAGGACCAGGCCCGCGGTGACCGAGACCGCGGTGGGGCCCGCGCGGCGCCGCAGGCGGGCGACCTGCCAGGCCGCGTAGATCAGCACGATCACGCAGGAGTCGTCGATGGCCCGCGGCTCGCCCGCCAGGATGACCAGGCCGGTGGCCGTGGCGAGGACCGCGGTCCAGCCGAGCCGGGACCTGACGGGACGGTCCTGGGAGAGCTTGAGGATCCCCAGTAGCTGCAGCGGCACCCAGCTCAGGCCGGCGACCAGGCCGAAATGGCTCACTTGCGCGGACATGGCCCCGGCGAAGGCAAACGAGAGGGCGCCGAGGAAACTGGCCAGCCTGGCGAGCCGGAGGGCTCGCAGGAACCAGAACAAGCCCAGGCCCGCCGTGGCCCAGGTGGCGATCATGTTGAGCGTCCACGCCGCGGTTCCGGGCAAGATGGCGAACAGCCAGGTGAGCGGGTACGCGGCGCCCGCGTTCCAGCCTGCCAGCAACGGCGCGCCGCTCCAGATGTACGGGTCAAACAGCGGCAATTGCCCGCTCCGGATCTCCTCTCCGGTCAGCACGCGCAGCGGGAAGTTCTGGGTCAGGTCGTCGCCGAGCAGGACAGGGTGCCCGAGCAGCGCGGGGACGCCGAAGATGACGGCTGGCAGCGCGATGAGCAGGGCGACGGATACGACGTCGTCCCGCCGGCTCGCTGATGGCCCCGCGTCGCGTGCCTCAGCCGCTGCCCGGCCCAGCGCCAGCGGCCACTCAGTCCTCATCCTGTGTACTTTCGCAACTCAACTTGAAGGAATTCTGAAGGATTCTCGCCGACGTGTCTGAATCACCGCGACACCGCCCGCGTGCGTTCCGAGCCTATGGTTCCCCGCGGCGGTTGAGTTGCGCCTGGGGATCCCGCCAATCAGTGTGAAGCTCATCATAGGGACGCGGTGCTGGCGCAGATAACGCAGGTCGGCCGCGTAATGGTGCCGCGGGCCGGCCCGACGACGGTCAGTCCAGGCCCCAGGTCGTCCAGCTCGCGGGCGGCCCGTCGGGCGTGAAGGCCAGCAGCACCCGCCCGTCCGCCTCCAGGGCCGACAGGTGCTGCTCGTCGTCGGGGACCGCCAGGCCGTGCTTTTCCCGGATGGCGCGGAATCGGGGCAGCTCAGCGGCGATGTCCTCGCGGATCTCGGCGGTGGCGGGGACCAGGACGGCGCGGAAGCCGACCGGATCGTCCACGAGCAATTGCGCGCGCGGATCCCGGCGGAAGATGGCGTACTTCACCCGGCTTCGCGTGGTCGAGACGTAAAAGCGCTGACCGTCCCAGTAGAACCAGTTAGGGCTGAGGTGCGGGCGCCCGTCGCGGCGGATCCCGGCGACGACGACGTTACGCGGCTCGGCCAGGAACGCCTCGATCTGGTCGGTTGATGGCATCTCCATAAGCTAGCGGGCTTGAGGCCGGTAGGCTGCCGGGGGCGGAAGGAGCCTTATGCCCGAGATTCCCGCGTCTCACCGTGACCTGCTCGGCGGCCAGTTCGCCACGCTGGCCACCGTCGGCCCCGACGGCCGCCCGCAGCTGTCGGAGGTCTGGTTCCTGGCCGAGGATGACACGATCGGCCTGTCGCTGAATACGAGCAGGCAGAAGACCAGGAACCTGATGGCGAACCCGGCCGCGAACCTGTTCCTGCTCGACCTGGTGGTCCCGTACCGCTACCTTGAGATCCGCGGCGATGCGCAGATCTGGCCGGACGACGATTACTCCTTCGCCGACCGGCTCCACGCCAAGTACGGCGCGGATGCACGGGCTCACGACCTGCCTGGTCAGTCGCGGGTCAAGGTCGTCATCCGCCCCGTGCGGGTGAACGCCGTCAACATGAGGGGCTGACCGGATCGGGGCTGATTCCTCGGGGGTGATCATGAAGGTCGGCACGACGGCGGCGCTCGCCACGCTGGCGATCGTCCTGACGTCGGCCGTGGCCGCGTACGGGCAGCAGGGCGGCGGCGTGCAGGCGGGAAACGATGTCTCCTATCCTCAGTGCGGCATCACGCTGCCGACGGGCCAGGCGTTCGGCATCGTCGCGGTGAACGACGGGCTGGCGAATACCACGAACCCCTGCCTGGCCGCGGAAATAGCCTGGGCCCAGACGTCCACTGGTGTCGCACGGCAGCCGAGGGCCTCGCTCTACGTCAACACCGCGGACCCGGGCAGTCAGGGGGTCACCGACTGGCCGCAGACTAACTACGACCCGTTCAACGGCGACCGCATCGCTGATCCGTACGGTAGCTGCACGGGCGGGAACAGTCAGGCGTGCGCCTGGCAGTACGGGTGGGACCTGGCCGACCTTGATGTGCAGACGCGCGGGGTGCCGAGTCCCGGCGGCTACCTGTGGTGGCTCGATGTCGAGACGATCAACACCTGGCAGTCCAGCGCCCGGGAGAACCGCGCTGACCTGGAGGGCATGGCCTCCTACCTCCGGCACATCGGCGCTGGAGTGGGCATTTACTCGACGGCCAAGCAGTGGGACCCGATCGTGGGAACCGTCACGCGCTCCAGCCCGCTGTACCGGTTGCCCGATTGGATACCGGGCGCCAAGACGCTCTCGCAGGCCGAGAAGAACTGCCGCGCGGCCCCGCTGACCGGCGGAGGAACGATCAGCGTCACCCAGTGGAAGACCTCGCCGACCAGCAGCGACCTCTCCTGTCGGGCCCTGCCGCAGAAGAAGGCGTGAGGCCCTGAGGCAGGCGCTCCCTTCGGTCAGCAGCGTCCGATGTAGGCGCCGCTGGTGTAGGTCGTCCAGGGCGTCCAGTTGGTGCCGTCGGCGGAGATGATGACGGCGGCCTTGGCGTTGCCCAGCGGGTCGTAGGTGGACAGCGAGCCGTGGTTCGGGTTGATCTGCCAGTAGCCGCGTTCGCCCACCCCGCCGGTGGCGTACTGCTGGCCGCTGGATTCGGCCATGGCGATCGAGGCGGCCATCACGGCCTCGCCGGGCGAGCCGCCCGCCTCTTGCCACAGCTCCTCGAGCCCGGTGCAGCCCAGCGTGCCGCTCAGGGCCACGGAGGCGGTCGCCACCGCTTCGTGGGCTACCTCCGGAGCGGCGGTGGCGGCGCCGGCCGGGGGATCGTAGGGGACGCTCAGCACCTGACCTGGGTAGATCAGGTTCGGGTTGCGGATCTTGGACATGTTGACCTTGTAGATCCAGAGCGCGTCGGCCGGAGTGCCGTAGATCCGCTGCGAGATCGAGGAGAGCGTGTCGCCCGGCTGGACGACGTAGGTGCGACTGGCCTGATGGTGGCTGACCATGGCGTCGGTGTGGATCGGCCCGGCGACCGCGACGGTCGTGACCGGGGCCGCCACGGCGGCGGGGGCCGGGCCGGCGACGAGGATGCCCGCGATCGCCGCCGCCGGAGCCGCCTTGCCTGCCTTCTCGGCCGCCTTTTCCAGCTGGTTCGGCGCGGCGTGTCGGCCGGTCCGCCTGACCTTCGCCGGGCGGCGGTGCTTAGGCGCTGAATTCACGGCACTCCCTTAGTCGTTCCGGGCCCGGGCGCATAATCGTGATCGTCAGCGTTCAACCGAATGGCCGTTAGATCTCCGAAGGCGGCTGCGGGACTCTGGCCCTCTAAAACCGATCACGGCCAGATTTCCGGGCACGTTCGGATGGGGAGCGCCCCGTAAGAAAACGGCAATACTTCCTGGCTCCGGAGATGGGAACCGGAGCCGGGAAGCGCCGTTTAGGATTTGTACGTCGATACGCTTTTAGCGGAAGGCGGCGGCGGGTCTGGCCGGTGCCGCTAGGGGCCGGACGGTCCGACGACGGCGATCTCGGTGCCGCCGGTCTGGCCGACGCTGTGACTGGGGTAGCGGACGATCGCCGGCCAGGAGGTGAACGCATCGGTTGATACGGTGCCCGGCCCGGCGACCAGCGTGCTGCTCCAGGACGTGGAGCCGTCCGTGTTGCCGAACAGGTACAGCGAGCCGTCGAAGGCGCTGGCGGCGATCTCGGTACCGCCGCTGTCCCGCGTGATCGCCGAGCCGTACCAGTCACGGGTGGTCGACGGGACTCCGAGGGTCCAGGCCTGCGAGCCGTCAGTGTTGAACCAGACGAAGATGTAGCCCTCCACGTTCGTGGCGATCTCGGTCCCGGTGGCCGACCGCGTGCTCCACGCGTGGAGCTCGAAGGCGAGATCAGGGTTCCCGATCTGCGCGGAGGTCCACTCGCCGAAGATGCCCTGCCGCCAGAGATACAGGGGGCTGTATTCGGCTATCACGGAGATCTCGGCGTTGTCCAGGGGGCCCAGCACCATACCCGGCGAGATGTTGCCGGCGACGGCGCCGGGCCCGCCGGCCTGCTGGGCGTACCAGTTCGATGAGCCGTGGGTGGCCCAGTGGAACCACAAGGTGCCGTTCGGCCCGGCGGCCGAGATCTCCGTCGCGGTCCCCGAGTCGGTGATGGCCGGGGCCGTGTACGTGGTGCCGGGCCCGGCCACCATCTCCCCGTTCCAGGTCGGGCTGCCGTTGAGGTTCCACCAGAACCACAGGCTGTTCCCCGGTCCCTCGGCCGCGATCTCGGTGCCGGCGGAGTTGGTGGTGATCGCCGGGTCCGAGAAGGCCGACCCGTACCCGGCCACTTCCTCGGCGTTCGGTGTCCACGTGCCGTCGTTGATAGACCAGAACCACAAGCTGTTCCCCGGCCCCAGGCAGGTGATTACGGCGCCAGTGTCATTGCTGTTGCGGGCCATCTGCGGGTTCTGGTCGCACAGGTCGTCGCTGAGGACCACCTCGCGCCAGGGCGCCGTGCGGTCGGCGTGCCAGAAGAACTTCAGCTCGTTACTGCTGGCGTAGGCCGGCACCGTCGTGGCCGGGATCAGCGCCCCGCACACGGCCAGCACCGCCACCACGAGCATCCAGAAACGGCTTCGCCCACTCATTTCCATGTCTGGCCTCCAATCCAGGCCCTGCGAATTCCAGACAAACCTGAAGACTGAATTGGCCGCCCGCCGGTTGTAGGCGCCTGCGCGCTTTCCCCCGCAACCTCAACTCCAAGATTCAGGTGGCTCCATTGCTGCAGCCCCGCCCCCCGGGCCCCGCACGTCCCGACCGCACCGGGCCCCGCGCTTCGGCAATGGGGCATGGGTGCCCCCGCTACCGATAGACGGGAGTTGTGGCCCCCAACGCCCAAATGGCGGGCGTCGCGGAATGGGGCTCGTGGCCTACCGGCCCCGATAGACGGGGCTTGTGGCCCGCAAGCCCCATTCAAAGCGTTGCGCCAGTGCCTAATGGTGCCTGCGAGGCAAATTAGGTGATCTCCAGCCGATAGCGGAACGCCGTCGGCCCGAGCTCGCGCCAGAATGGGGCTGACCGGAGCGCGGCCGCGTCAGGCCGTGCTTGGCTGGGGGCCGAGGCCCCCTCGGGGAGGCGGTGCACGGGGCGTCGCGGGCTCGCGGTCGGCCCGTCGGCGCAGGACGGCATGACTAGGGGCCCGCTGGCCGGAGCGGCCGACGGACCACGTGGCACAGGCTCGGGTGCCGGATGTTCAGGCTCAACCGAAGGGTCGCATCAGCACCAGACTGCGCCCGGACCGGGCGGGGCCGCAAGCGAGTTCCGGGGGTGCCGCCTACCGGATCCCGTCCCAGAGGACGCGCTGCTCGGACCGGGGGTCGCGGACCAGCGTGCTGTCGATGTCGAAGGTCATGGTGGCGCGGGTGTCACGGTCGTAGGCGTCCCAGCCGGGCCGGCCGGACCGCGCGAAGTCGACCCACGCCCGGTGCATGGTCGCGGCCAGTTCGGCGGGCGGCGAGGAGCCGTACAGCACGTCGCCTCCCTCGACGTCCAGGGTGTCGAAGACGAACCCGATCTCGAGCGCGTGGCACGCGCCGAGCCGGCCGCCGAGCACCGGGGTGGGCCAGGCGAACTCGTACATGTGCGCCTCGCCCTGGTGCTGCTCGGCCAGCCGGATGGCGGGGATCCTGAAGAACCAGTCGGTCATCACGTCGGACAGCGCATCGCCGGCGCTTGATGCGCCGGATCGGTAGAGCGCCAGCCCGGCCGCGTCGAGCCCGAGGCCGCCCGCGACCAGCGCCAGGCTGGCGTCGTCGATCATGGCCGCCACCCCGGTCGGCTCGAGGAACAGGCGGTTCTCGTCCCGGTTGGTGCCGACGAGGAGATCGACGCCGCGGCCGTTCCCGGCGGCGATGCCGTCGATGGGCCGGGCGGGCAGGATCTCCCCGTCCACGACCGGCTCGAAGGCCATCGCGTTGGCGGAGACCTCGCGCCACCGGCCCGGGTCGGGGTTCATGGCGAGATCCCCGGAA
>Ga0187818_10001225_pt1 | contig 10257 bp, 8 predicted proteins | sample NC_wetland_sal_i_14_FD_130581 | JGI IMG/M metagenome (GOLD analysis project Ga0187818, IMG submission 130581) | Wetland sediment microbial communities from Neuse River Estuary, North Carolina, USA - SO4_3 | ecosystem: Environmental > Aquatic > Freshwater > Wetlands > Sediment | place: USA: North...
CTGCGTTTTCTGGGCCAAATTGGCCGCACCCTTGGGCTAGGGACAATCTGTCCCCTCGATCTGGCGAGGGGGTTCGCCTAAGTCGTTTCCTGGCAATGCTCCGGGCTTTCTTCCCGTGGTTACAGGCTTGCAGCACATAACTCATCTCCGGCGCCTTGGGGCGTGCGGAGTTATGACCTTTATGGGGAAAATGACAAAGGCCGGATGGAGACTTCGTCAGCTGGCCTTATGTTGCCTGATTCTGGTTGCGGCCATGGCCTTTGCTGCGCCGCGGCGGATTTCGAAGGATCTGCAGAAGCTATCCTCCGGAGAGCAGTTGAATGTGATTGTCCAGTACCGGGTTCCGCCAACCCGTGCTCATTTCGCTCGCGTGATGGCGAAGGGCGGCACTCTCCAACAGAACTTGGCTGCGATCAACGGCGGCGTCTTTACGGTAAATCGCGCCGCGGTGGCAGCGCTGAGCAACGATCCGGACGTAGCCTACATTTCGCTCGATCGCACGGTGAGGGCAACTGCTACGGTTACGGATCTGTACGATCAGGCAGTCTTAGCGCCATACGCGTGGTCGAAAAATCTTAGCGGAAATGGGATCGGGGTCGCGGTCATCGATAGCGGCATCAGCAGTGGCAGGGATTTTACGCTTTCGAACGGTACGGGTTCGCGAATCGTCTACAGCCAGAATTTTGCCGGCGGACAGAGTACGATTGCGGATTTGTACGGGCACGGGACGCATGTTGCCGGCATCCTCGCGGGCAATGGCATGAACTCGCATGGCAGCGCTTTTCGCAAGACATTCATGGGCATCGCGGACAACGTGAACCTGATCAACTTGCGAGTGCTTGACCAGAATGGCACAGGCCACGACAGCGCGGTGATTGCGGCGATTCAGAAGGCTATCAGCCTGAAGAGCAAGTACAACATCCGCGTGATTAACCTCTCTTTGGGCCGCCCGGTTTACGAAAGCTATAAGCTCGACCCGCTTTGCCAGGCGGTCGAGGCGGCGTGGAAGGCGGGGATTGTCGTGGTGGTCGCGGCGGGTAATGAAGGCCGCGACGATTCCGCTCATACCGACGGATACGGCACCATCGCCGCGCCGGGGAACGATCCTTATGCAATCACCGTGGGTGCGATGAAGCCAATGGGCACGTCGACGCGCACCGATGACCTGATTGCCAGTTACAGCTCCAAGGGACCGACACTGTTCGACCACATCGTGAAACCAGACCTGGTTGCGCCGGGCAACATGGTGATTTCTGTGTTGGCCTCTTCGAGCGCAACGCTAGTGAAGGCCGCTCCCAAGAACGTGGTTGCGCTGAGTTCTTATAGCAGCAACGCCAAGGGCGCTGCTTCGTACTTCACGCTGAGCGGCACCAGCATGGCAACGCCGGTTGTGAGCGGAGCCGTGGCGCTGCTGTTGCAGAAGAATCCATCGCTTACGCCCGATCAGGTCAAGGCGCGGCTGATGAAGAGCGCCTACAAGACCTTCCCACGCTACAGTACCGCGAAGGATCCCACGACGGGCAAGAGCTACACCAGCCAGTACGACATTTTCACAATAGGGGCTGGATATTTGGATATCCAGGCGGCTTTGTCGAGCGTGGACCTGGCCCCGGCGACATTGGGGAGTGCGGAGTCGCCCGCTGTGGCACGCGACAGAAGTGGAAACGTATACCTGGTCACCGGCTCCTCGGTGCTTTGGGGTGGTTCGATCGTGTGGGGAACTTCGGTGGTCTGGGGTACCTCGGTGCTCTGGGGGACGAGCGTGAGCGGCGAGTCAGTCCTATGGGGATCGTCGGCTCCTTGGGGCTCGAGCGGCGACAACGGTTTTAGCGTGCTCTGGGGAACGTCCGTTCTTTGGGGTACATCGGACGAAAACGTGACCGAAGCCATTCCGATTGAAATCGAGGGCGAACAATAGGCCGATCTGGACCTGCGAATCCTCCTTAGCGATTGCCGACCTGCATTACTTAAGTTTGCAGCGTCAAGCGTAAGTCGTTGCCCTCGCGCAAGTTAGCTGATATCACTACATCTAACTCAGCGTTCGAAGTTCCTCCCAGGGAACTGTGCGCATGAGGGCTTGGCCCGGTTGTCGAATGCCTCGCTGGGGGATATCACGACGCTATCCGCATTGCCAAAACTCGCAGCGAAAATCCTGATCACCGTGCTGATCGGCGGTTTTCTTGGTGCGACCCTGGTGCGCCTTGCGCCCGGTTTTGGGGTGGACGAGGAGGAGTTGGATGCGCGACTCAGCGCGCAGAGCATCCAGACTTTGCGAGAGACGCGAGAGGGCGACGGTAATCTTTTCGTTTTCTATTTTCGCTATCTGGGCCGCTTGCTGCGTGGCGATCTGGGAAATTCGCGAACGCTGCAACGGCCGGTTTCACAATTAGTAGCCGAGCGCTTGCCCGAGACTTTGAAGTCGGTCGTTCTGGGGTTGGCTCTGGGGTGGAGTGCCGGGTTCCTGTTGGCTGTCGCGATTGTGATGTCGAGAGCCTGGTATTTGGATCTGTTGGGCAGCCTGCTGGTAGGCGTGCTGCTTTGCCTGCCCGCGGCCGTGCTGGCTTTGCTGTTTGTGCTGGCACAAGCGCCGGCGCGCCTGCTGCTCGGGTTGGTTGTCTTCCCAAAGATCTTTCGCTATTCGCGAAATCTGCTGGTGCGGAGTTCGGCGTTGCCCCATGTGTTGACCGCGAGAGCCAAAGGTTTGGGGAACATGCGCGTGCTGATCTGGCACATCCTGCCGACGGCTGCGCCGCAGCTTCTGGCCCTGCTGGGGGTTACGGTCAGCGTTGCGTTCACGGCCGCGATTCCCATGGAAGCTTTGTGTGACCTGCCGGGGATCGGACAACTGGCGTGGAAAGCCGCTCTGGGACGGGACGTAGCTTTGCTGGTAAATCTGACCATGATGGTCACTTTGGTCACGCTGGTGGCCAATTCTTTTTCCGACATGGTGGGCAAAACCTTTTGCGTGAGCAAAGCATGAAATGGGCACGTACAACGGCGATTGTTTTTCTTTTGGCAGTGTCGGCCGCGTGCTTGCTGGCGAACTTTATAGCGCCGGCTTCCTATGCCCGCCAATTCCGCGAGGAGCCGAACGCTGCGCCGTCACGACAACATCTGTTGGGTACTGACGATTTAGGCCGGGACCGCTTTTCGCGAGTGCTCTATGGTACGCGGGTTTCGCTGCTGCTGGCTCCGGCGGCGGCTTTGCTCTCCAGTTTGCTGGCGGCTTTTATCGGCGGCATCTCGGGATTCGCCGGCGGCTGGGTGGAACGCTGCGTAATGGCCGGCACGGATCTTTTCCTATCGCTGCCTTGGCTTTTCTTGCTGATTACGGTTCGGGCGCTGCTGCCTCTCAACGTGTCTCCGATTGTTTCCGTGCTGATTACATTTGCCATGCTCGGCTGTCTGGGTTGGGCCGGGGCGGCGCGCATCATTTGCGCCGACGCGCGGACGCTGGCGCAATCGGATTTCATTCTCCTGGCGCGAGCTTCGGGCAGCGATGGCCTGCGGCTGCTATGGCGTCATCTTTTGCCAAATCTGAAGCCCATACTCTTTGCGCAATTCTGGATTTCCGTGCCCGTTTTTATTTTGACCGAAGCCAATTTGGGGATTCTCGGCTTGGGAGTTGCGGAGCCACTGCCTTCCTGGGGGAGTTTGCTGCGCGAACTAGAAGGCTTTTCGAGTATCTCAGACCAACTCTGGCAGTTGGTTCCGCTCATTCTGTTCATCCTGGTGGTGAGTAGCTTTCATCTTGTCCTGACCAAAGAGGAGTTGCCGATATGAAAAAAATCCTGGCAAGTTTCGTTCTGCTAATCCTGATTGCGCTCGCTTCAATTAGTGTACTGGCGCAGTCCGGCGGCGAATTGCATTTCTGTTTGCGATCAGAGCCCAAGACGCTCAATCCGCTGCTTGCGGCGGACGATGCCTCGGAGACGATTCGCTACATGACCGGCGGCGTGCTGGTGCGCGTGAACCGGCTTACGCAGGACCTCGAGCCGGAACTCGCTACCTCATGGAAGGTTACGAACGGCGGAAAGACGATGACTTTCCAACTACGCGATGGGCTGCGGTTCTCCGATGGTACTCCGTTTTCCGCGGATGATGTGGCTTACACGATGCAACAGCTCATGGATCCCGCCTTGCACTCGCCGACGGGAGATGCGTTCCGATCGTCCGAAGGCAAAGTGGAAACCCAAGTTTTGCCGAGGAATCGCGTGCGGATTACTTTTCCGGCGCCTATCGCTGGACTGGATAGACTTTTTGACCAGGTGGCAATTATGTCCGCCAAGTCGCCACAAAAAGAGATGGCAGTGCTCGGTCCTTACTACGTTGACGTAAACAAAGCTGGAGCGTACCTGATCCTGAAGCGCAATCCGAATTTTTGGGAGAAAGACCCTGCGGGACGGCCGCTGCCTTATATCGAGTCGGTGCGGCTTGATATTCAGCAGAATCGTGATATCGAGATGCTGCGGCTGACGCGCGGGGAAATTCATTTCATCAATTCGCTTGATGCCGAGTATTTTGACAAAGTAGTTGCTCAGGATCCATCCATGGCGCACGATGCCGGCGCCTCTTTGGACTCCGAGGAGATGTGGTTCAATCAAGTCGCCAACTCTCCGTTGCCGCCCTACAAAAAGGCATGGTTCACCTCAACGAATTTCCGACGGGCGATTTCGGAAGCCATCAACCGCGAAGATTTGGCTCGCATTGTATTCCGCGGGCATGCGCGTCCGGCTGTAGGACCGGTATCGCCCGCCAACAAATTCTGGTTCAATGCCAAGCTGCAAGCGCATCCTTCTGATCAAAAATCTGCGCTGCAGCGTCTGGCGCAGGATGGGTTCCGCTTCCAGGATGGCGTGTTGCATGATCGCGATGGACACGCTGTCGAATTCTCCGTGATTACCAACGCGGGGAACAAGTACCGCGAACGCATGGCGACCATGATCCAGCAGGATCTGTCTGGCATCGGAATCAAATTGAACGTAGTTACGCTGGATTTTCCTTCGCTCATCGAGCGCATCACTCATACGTTCGACTACGAGGCTTGCCTGCTTGGACTGGTGAACGACGAACTTGATCCTAATGCGCAGATGACGGTGTGGCTCAGTTCTGCGGACAGCCACCAGTGGAACCCGAGCCAGAAAACTCCGGCGACGGCATGGGAGGCGGAAATTGATAAGTTGATGCGCGCGCAGGCCTCCACTTTGGATCCGAAGAAACGCAAGGAAAGTTTCGACAAGGTGCAGGAGATCGCGTGGAAGCAGGAGCCGTTCATTTATCTGGTGAACAAGAACGCGCTGTCGGCGGTATCGCCGGCGCTGCACAACGCGCATCCGGTGGTATTGAGGCCACAGGTGTACTGGAATATTGATCAGCTTTCGCTGAGCAGCGAGGTCGCCAGGAACCGCTGATGGAATCGCCGTTGCTGTCACTGCGACTCTCGGTCGACTATCCGGGAAAGCTCGGGGTGTTGCGCAACCTGGCGCTGGACGTCGGCAGGCAGGAAATCCTTGGACTGGTCGGGGAGAGTGGCTGCGGCAAGAGCACGCTGACCTTGGCTATCTTGAAACTTCTTTATCTGAAAAGAGGCGAGGCCCATGGTTCGATCCAGTTCAACGGCCGCGACCTGATGACTCTCGGCGAGCGAGAAGTTCGAGCGCTTCGGGGCAAAGAAATTGGGCTCATCTTGCAGAGTCCGATGTCCTCGCTGAATCCTGCGCTTCGCATCGGGACGCAACTCGAAGAAGCTTGGAAAGTTCACCAGCGTGGCTCACGAGACCAGTGCCGGCAGGCTTTGCGGGAGGCACTGGAGAATGTCAGCCTCCCTGGGGAACAGGACTTCCTGCGACGATATCCGTCGCAACTAAGCGTGGGCCAGGCGCAGCGCGTTCTGATTGCGATGGCCGTTTTGCATCGTCCCGCGCTGCTCATCGCAGATGAGCCAACCAGCGCGCTCGATTTGATTACTCAGGCGGAAATTCTGCAGTTATTTGCCACGCTCAGTGCCAAATTCGGCATCAGCATTCTTTATATTTCTCACGACTTACTCTCGGTTGCGACCATTGCGCACCGAGTGGCAGTGATGCATCAGGGCGAAATTGTCGAGTGCCGGAGGACGGCTGAGTTGTTCCAAGATCCCGTCCATGCATACACGCGGCAACTGATTCGAGCTCTTCCCGTGGTACCGCGGCTTGCAGCGAGCGCCGGCGGACGATGAGCCCTACCGGTTTTCCTTTGTGTACCTTCGTGCCCTATGTGGTTATTGGTTTATTTAGAAAAGGCGATAACCACAAAGGGCACGAAGGTACACAAAGGAAACACCAGGTCACTTGCCAACTTTGGCGGGCATCGCGTTGGGTGCGCTAATCTCTGCTGCGTCAGGGGTAGTCCAAGTTGCTTTCCCATTTAGCATTTCCAGGCGGTTCATGCTGATTTTCATTTTGCCGCGATCAACCTCGACCAGCAGGTAATGGTAGTTCACCGCCTTGTCAAACAATGGATCTTCGGCCTTCCGCGGAATCATGTAAGGGTGGGCCCCCCCGCCGCCGGTGACGAGGTACGTTACACCGTTGTGTTCATGCCGTTCATAGTTGTGCACGTGTCCGGCGATCACTACAAAACGCGCGCGGGTCTGGGCCTGGCGCTGCTCCAGCATGCGTGCCATCGCTTGCTCGGAAGGCCGGGCCGAGTGTCCACCGCCAGGAGTTTGGTCCGAAGAATCGGTGTAGGGCGGGTGATGGAGAACGACGCACACGAAGTCTACATCGGCTGGCAGCGCATCGAGTTCGTGCGCCAGCCATTGACCCTGGGGTCCGGAAGTTTCGTCGAGCGAGCTGTCGAGCATGAGCAGGAGGGTGTTGGCGGCGCGCACCGAATAGTAACGATTGTTCTGCAGTTCGGGGAAGCGCAGGAAGTAGTTTGCCAGGTCGATCTTCTCATCGCCATAAAGTTCATGGTTTCCCAGCGCGGGGTAAACTGGAATCTTGCTTTTCGCCCAGATCGCAGTCTCCTGATCCCAGATCTTCCAGTCATTGGTGTTGCCGCCACTATACACGAGGTCGCCGCCGATGGAGATGAAGGCGGGATGGGCGTCAGCAATCGCTTGTACCAATGCCTGGCGCACGGCAGGATTGGAGGCGTCGGTGTTATTGGGGTCGGTGAACCGAATGTCTCCGTAGGCGACGAAACGGAACGGCACACTAATCTGTGCCTGCACTTCCACCGGTTGGGTTTGGGCTAGCAGCGCGGAGGCCGCGGCAGCGATTAAAACGCAGTGCGTAAGAATTTCTTGCAGTGTCATAAATGAATTCGTTCCATCATAAATGTAGGCGCGAGCATCCTGGCTCGCGCGTTACTGTTTTGCGGCTGTTCGGCAGCCGAAGGTCTTATCAGGGACCCCTGATCTATATGCACGCCGCACGGGCGTGGACGCCCGCGCCTACACTATGTCCCGCTACAAACAAAAAACAACATCAACCGCAACGGCGGCGGACAGGAGTGTCCGCCCTACACTGCTAGTTATCTTCGCCTACTTTTAGGACGGCTAGGAAGGCCTCTTGCGGGATGTCGACTCTTCCGATGCGCTTCATGCGTTTTTTGCCTTCTTTTTGCTTTTCGAGCAGCTTGCGTTTGCGGGTGATGTCGCCGCCGTAACATTTGGCAAGAACGTTTTTGCGGATGGCGTGCACGGTTTCGCGGGCGATGATTTTGGCTCCGATCGAGGCCTGGATCGCCACTTCGAACATCTGGCGGGGAATCAGTTCTCGCATTTTGGAAACCAGCGCTTTGCCGCGTTCGTATGCGAAATCGCGATGCACGATGATAGAGAGCGCGTCCACTGGCTCGCCTGCCACAAGGATATCGAGCTTCACCATGGGCGATTCCCAATACCCGGCCAGATGGTAATCGAGCGAGGCGTAGCCGCGCGACACGGATTTGAGGCGATCGTAAAAATCGAGCACGATTTCGTTCAGCGGCAGTTCGTAATGCAGCATCACACGTGAGGAGCTGACGTATTCGAAAGTTTTCTGTCTGCCCCGCTTCTCTTCCACCAGGGCTAGAATGCCGCCGACATATTCCTCGTTGGTCAGAATTGTGGCCAGGATCACCGGCTCTTCAACTTTGGCGATTTCACTTGGCGGCAGCCAGCGCGAGGGATTGTCGACTTCGACCATTTCTCCATTGGTCTTATAAATCTTGTAGCGCACGCCGGGGGCGGTTGTGATCAGTTCGAGGTTGAACTCTCGCTCCAGGCGCTCTTGAATGATTTCCATGTGCAGGAGGCCCAGGAAACCGCAGCGGAAGCCGAAGCCGAGCGCGACTGAGCTTTCCGGCTCGAAGAAGAATGAGGAGTCGTTCAAGCGCAGTTTTTCGAGGGCTTCGCGCAGTTGGGTGTGCTCGTGCGCGTCCACGGTATAGAGCCCGGCGAAGACCATGGGCTTGATTTCTTCAAAGCCGGGCAGGGGTTCGATGGCAGGATTATTTTCTTCGGTGATGGTGTCGCCGATTTTTGTGTCGGCGACGTTCTTGATGTTGGCGATCAGGAAGCCGACTTCGCCGGCGCGCAGTTCGTCGATTTCGACCGGCTTGGGGGTCAACACGCCCAGCGTTTCCACGTCCAGCACGCGGCCGTTCCACATGAGGCGAATCTTTTGGCCTTTACGGAGGGTGCCCTGGAAGACGCGCGTCAGCACTACTACGCCGCGGTAGGGGTCGAACCAGGAGTCGAAGATCAGCGCCTGCAGCCGCTTTTCGGGATCTCCTTTGGGCGGCGGGATGCGCTTGACGATAGCCTCCAACACATCGGGCACACCTTGACCGGTCTTGGCGCTGATTAAAACGGCGTCAGACGCATCCAGACCGACGGCACCTTCGATCATTTCCTTGGTGCGCGGAATGTCGGCGCTGGGCAAGTCGATCTTGTTGATGACCGGAATAATTTCGAGGCCATGGTTGATGGCGAGATAAGCATTCGCCAGAGTCTGGGCTTCGACTCCCTGGGAAGCATCCACGATCAGCAAAGCACCCTCGCACGATGCCAGCGCGCGCGAGACTTCGTAAGAGAAGTCCACGTGGCCAGGGGTATCTATCAGATTGAGCTGGTAGGTCTGACCATCCTGCGCGGTGTACATCATGCGTACCGCGTGGGCTTTGATGGTGATGCCGCGCTCCCGCTCCAGATCCATGGAGTCGAGTACCTGGGCCTGCATTTCGCGGGCGGTGAGGGAACCGGTCAACTCGAGCAGGCGGTCGGCCAGCGTGGATTTACCATGGTCAATGTGCGCAATAATGGCAAAATTGCGAAGAAAAGCGGCGTCCATGGCTGCAGGGGTCAATGCTTGATTCTAACAGGGGTTGTAGCGCTGCTCTGCGGTTGGACGATGGAGTAGTGGTCAGTTGAAATGGTTCACGCGAGATTCCCCTCGGCTCCGCTCGGGGCAGGCTCTCGCCCCGCTGGTGAAAGCGCGGGACTTCGGAATGGCGCCCCTGAAAGCAAGAGCCAAACTGACCACTACCGACGACGGCCTGACAATGGTGAGTCGTCTTGGTCGGGTTAAAATAAAAATTATGCGGTATCTAGTCAGGGCGCGGGTTAAAGGCGGTTGCGAACGGGCTTTGCTGAGGGCGATTGAAGAGGGAACGCTGGGGCAGGGTTCGGTTGCCGAAGGCGAGTACTTGCGAAACATGCGGGCGGCGAGGCTTTGCCAGGATGACACAGCGCGCTGGGTTGAGGTCTGCTATTGCCCGACTCCTTTGCAGGAAGAGCGCGAATATTGGGAGCAGTACTTTGAGCTGACCCGGGTGCAAGACGCGCATGATCGCCGGAACTGTCGGGATCAGAACGGTTCTGAGGCGTGGGCCTGCGGCGGCTGTGATTGCACCGAACGTCTGGAGCGGAAACTCGAGGCGTCGGGAAAACCGTTTCTCGAATCACTGCGCAACTGCCTGATGAGACTACCCTCGCAGGCTGCGCCAGAAAAATACTGAAGCGCGGGCTTGTCTCGTCTCCTACTGCCGCTATTGACGGTCCAACGGCTAAAATCAGATTCCATGCTTGTCCTTGCCTCTGCGTCTCCGCGCCGCCAGGAGCTCTTGCGTAATGCGGGCATTGCGTTTGTGGTTCAGGCGACCGACATTCCGGAAGTTCCCGAGGACGGTGAAGCGCCGCGAACGTTCGCCGAGCGCATGGCGCGGGAAAAAGCTTTGGCGGTGTTTCGCCAACGGCCGGATGACCTCGCTCTCGGCGCTGACACGATC
>Ga0187818_10001226_pt1 | contig 10254 bp, 4 predicted proteins | sample NC_wetland_sal_i_14_FD_130581 | JGI IMG/M metagenome (GOLD analysis project Ga0187818, IMG submission 130581) | Wetland sediment microbial communities from Neuse River Estuary, North Carolina, USA - SO4_3 | ecosystem: Environmental > Aquatic > Freshwater > Wetlands > Sediment | place: USA: North...
AAAGGATTTCACGCCCGCGATGGTCAAGGCGGTTTTAGACAATCTGACCCAGCCCACGCCCAAAGCGCATTTCACTGTCGGCATCCACGACGACATCGGACATACCAGCCTCGACTACGATCCGACGTTCTCCACCGAACCCGACAGCGTAGTCCGTGCCCAGTTCTATGGACTAGGGGCCGACGGCACCGTAGGCGCCAACAAGAACTCCATCAAAATCATTGGCGAGAACACCCCCAACTACGCTCAGGGCTATTTCGTTTACGATTCCAAGAAGTCTGGCGCCGTCACCGTCTCACATCTCCGCTTCGGCCCCAATCCCATCCGCTCCACTTACTGCGTGTCGAAGGCCAACTTCGTCGCCTGCCACCAGTGGATCTTCCTCGAGCGCTACGACATGCTCAGCGCCCTCGTCCCCGGTGGCACATTCCTGCTCAACAGCCCCTTCGGCCCCGGCGAAGTTTGGGACAAACTCCCGCGCACCGTGCAGGAACAGCTCATCGCCAAAAAAGCCCGCTTCTTCGTGATTGACGGCTACACCGTCGCCCGCGACACCGGCATGGGCAGCCGCATGAACACCATTCTGCAGGTTTGCTTCTTTGCCATCTCGAAGATCCTTCCTGGCGATGAAGCCATCGAAGCCATCCGCAAATCCATCCGCGATACTTACGGCCGCAAGGGCGAAGACATCGTTAAGAAGAACATGAAAGCCGTGGATGAAACGCTAGCGCACCTGCACGAGGTCAAAGTTCCGGCGCAGGCCACGAGCACCATCGAAATCCCCGCTCCCTTCCCGGCCACCGCCCCCGATTTCGACCGCAAAGTCCTCGGCACAATCTACGAGAATCGCGGCGACGAACTCCCCGTCAGCGCCTTCCCGGTAGATGGCACCTTCCCCACCGGCACCGCCAAGTGGGAGAAGCGCAATATCGCCCTGGAAATTCCCGTCTGGGACACGAAAATCTGCATCCAGTGCGGAAAGTGCGCCATGGTCTGCCCGCACTCCGTGATCCGCATCAAAGTCTTCGACTCCAGGCAACTCGAAGGCGCGCCGCCGACGTTCAAGTCCACCGAAGCCCGCGACAAAGAATACGCCGGCCTCAAATACAGCATCCAGGTCGCTCCTGAAGATTGCACCGGCTGCGGCATCTGCGTTGATATTTGCCCCGTCAAGAACAAACAAGAGACACGCCTCAAGGCCCTCAACATGGCGGAACAGCCGCCGCTCCGCCTCCCCGAGCGCGACAACTGGGAATTCTTCCTCAAGATTCCCGAACTCGACCGCCGCAAAATCAAAGTCGGCAATATCCGCCAGCAGCAGATTCAGGAGCCCCTGTTCGAATTCTCCGGAGCCTGTTCCGGATGCGGCGAAACGCCCTACCTCAAGCTGCTCTCGCAGCTCTTCGGAGACCGCGCCCTAATTGCCAACGCCACCGGCTGCTCTTCTATTTACGGCGGCAACCTGCCCACCACTCCCTGGACCAAGAATGCCGAGGGCCGTGGCCCCACCTGGTCGAACTCGCTGTTTGAAGACAACGCCGAATTCGGCCTTGGCTTCCGCCTCTCCATAGATAAGCAAGCCGAATTCGCCCGCGAGCTAGTCAAGCGCTGTAACGGCCAGCTAGGCGACGAGCTGATCAATGGTCTCCTAAACTCCCCACAGAAAGACGAAGCCGACATCTACGACCAGCGCCAGCGCGTAGCCGAACTCAAGCGCAAGTTAGAAACAATCAACACCCCCGAAGCCAAGCAGCTCCTAGCTGTCGCCGACATGCTAGTCAAGAAAAGCGTCTGGATCGTCGGCGGCGACGGCTGGGCCTACGACAGCGGCTACGGCGGCCTCGATCACGTAATCGCCAGCGGCAAAAACGTCAACCTGCTAGTCCTCGACACCGAGGTCTACTCCAACACCGGAGGCCAGCAATCCAAAGCGACGCCGCGCGCCGCCGTCGCCAAGTTCGCGGCTGGCGGCAAGCCCGCCGCCAAGAAAGATCTGGGCATGTTGGCCATGGCCTACGGCAGCGTCTATGTCGCCAGCGTTGCCATGGGCGCCAAAGACGAGCACACGCTCAAGGCTTTCCTGGAAGCCGAAGCCTATAACGGCCCTAGCATCATCATTGCCTATGCCCACTGCATTGCCCACGGCATTGATATGACCACCGGCATGCAAGACCAGAAAGTCGCGGTCGACTCCGGCGAGTGGCTGCTCTACCGCTACAATCCAGAGCGCGCCGCCGCAGGGGAGAATCCGCTCATTCTCGATTCGCGCGCTCCCACCCGCAAGGTGCAAGACTTCATGCAGATGGAAACGCGTTTCAAGATGCTAACGAAGAGTAAACCGGAAGACGCCAAGCGCCTCTGGGCCGAAGCTCAGCACGACGCCGACGTGCGCTACAAGTTTTACGAGTATCTGGCCGCGCGGAAGTGAGGTGCGAGCTATGAGCTGCGAGCCACGAGCTTCGAGCTGCCAGTTTCGAGCTCCGGACCAGGAAGAGCTGGCATTCAGCCAGTCCTTCTAGGAATTGTCATCCCGAGCGAAGCGAGGGATCTGCAGTTTGGCCGCGTGAATGGATCTTTTGGATCAAGCTTTGAAGGGGCACGGCTTCAGCCGTGCCGTTCCGAGTCGCTTTTGGCGCGGCTTTAGCCGCTGAGGTGCGGCAGCCAACGCTTCGCCGCTATAAGAGGAGAAATCATGCTCGATCTATCAACCCGCTACCTCGGCCTCCAATTCCGCACCCCCCTCGTTGCTTCCGCCTCGCCACTCTCCCAGGAGCTTGCCAGCATCCGCCAACTCGAAGACGCCGGCGCCTCCGCCGTTGTTCTCTATTCTCTCTTCGAAGAGCAGCTCCGCCAGGAAAGCCTCGAACTCGACTTTTATCTCAGCGCAGGCACCGAGAGTTTTGCCGAAAGCCTAAGCTACTTCCCCCAGCCCGCCGAGTTCCACCTCGGCCCCGACGAATATCTCGACCACATCCGCAAGGCCAAAGCCGCCGTGCAAATCCCGATCGTCGCCAGCCTCAACGGCACCTCCGTCGGCGGCTGGATCCAATACGCCACCCAAATTGAAGAAGCCGGGGCCGACGCCCTCGAGTGCAACGTCTACTGGATCGTCACCGACCCCGACATGACCTCTGCCGAAGTCGAGCAGCACTACCTCGATATCGTCGAAGCCGTCAAAACTGCCGTCCATATCCCGGTCGCCATCAAGCTAAGCCCGTTCTTCAGTAACTTTGCAAATATGGCCAAGCGCATCGACGCCGCCGGCGCCGACGGTCTAGTTCTGTTCAACCGCTTCTATCAACCCGACATTGATCTGGAATCGCTCGAAGTCACTCCCAATGTTCTGCTAAGTACCCCGCAGGCCATGCGCCTGCCGCTCACCTGGATCGGCATCCTCCACGGCAAAGTCAAAGCAAGCCTGGCCGCCACCAGCGGCATTCACGGCGCCGAAGACGTGATCAAGCTGCTTCTGGTCGGCTCCGACGTCACCATGCTCTGCTCCACGCTCCTGCGCAATGGCATCAATCACCTCCGCTCCATTGAGCAAGGCATCCGCCAGTGGATGGAAGCGCACGAATACGAATCGGTCCAGCAACTGAAGGGCAGCATGAGTCAGCAACGCTGCGCCGATCCCTCCGCCTTCGAGCGCGCCCAATACATGCGCGCCGTAAAAGGCGGCCAGCCCATCGCGCTGGCCCGCTAACAGGCTGCGGAAAAATCTGGCTCACTCAGGCTTTGGGAAGGGCACGACTTTAGTCGTGCCGTAAGTCGCTGAAAACACGTTGCGCTTTAGCGCCTGAGGTGTGCTTCTTTCGGCCTCGCTGACGTTTCCCGCAGCCTGCTCAGTCTGCCTTCGCTCGCGGTCGCCTGATCGAAAAGATGCGGCTGGCCCATGTCTTGGCCCGAACGTCGTCACAAAGCTGTGTGACAAGCACGCTTGCAAGCCTCCCCGCCGAAGGAAGTAATATTTCATGGGGGACTCCGTTACCTCTCTCGACCCTCTCCCCCCGCGGGTCCCACCAGTTCGCGATATCGATTGAATGGAGGCATTATGCTTTCTCTCAGGAGGCTGGCATCCATTGCTGTGGTTTTGTCAGCCGTTGTGGTCTCCCAGGCAAAAACCAACTACGCCTATGTAGCAAACAATTCCGCGAACACGGTTTCCGTCATCAACACGAGCAACAACACGTTGGCGAAAACGATCACTGTCGGCACGGCTCCCTTCGGGGTTGCCGTGAACCAGGCTGGCACGTACGCCTACGTCACCAACCAGACCTCCAACAACGTCTCGGTCATCAGCACGAGCACCAATTCGGTAGTAGCAACAATCCCGGTTCAATCCAGCCCTGCGGGCATTGCGCTCACACCCAATGGAAAGACTGCGTACGTCGCGAATGAGAATTCGAATTCGGTATCCGTCATCAACACGGGCACTAAGAAGGTGACAGCAACGATCTCGCTGGCGAGCCTCCCGATGGGGGTGGCCGTTACGCCCACTGGAACCTTCGTTTACGTCACGGGGAATGGATCGAATAACGTGTCGGTGATTTCCGTGTTGACAAATGCGGTAGTAGCCACCATCCCGGTCGGGGCGGGTCCGGTTACGATAGCGATCTCGCCCGACGGCACAACGGCGTATGTATCGAACTACGGAACCAAAGGATCGGGAACTACGGTTTCGGTGATTCGAACGGCCGACAATACGGTAGTGAATACCATCACCGTGCCCGCCGGGCCGTGGGGCGCCGCGCTGAGTACGGACGGGCAGTGGCTAGGCGTGCCCCAATATGACGAGGAGCTCGGGAATGTGTTGACCGCGTTTGACACGAAGACCCTAAGCGTGACGCACACCATTGCGGTCGGAAACGGTCCCCGAGCCGTAGCTGTCTCGGAAGATAGCAACTTTGCGTATGTAGTCAGCGACCAAAACGGCGCCAACCAGGTGGATGTTATCAGCACTCAAAACGGAACAGTCGTCGCGACCCTCCCGGGGATTGGCGGGACGGGCGTGGCCGTGATGGGCACCGTGAAAGTCTCGACCGTCGCCGGCGGATACCTCGGCGACAAGGGCCCCGCCACCAGCGCCGCTCTTGATGGCCCTTTCAACACCGTGCAGGACAAGGCCGGCAATTATTACGTCAGCGACCGATTCAAGCACCGCATCCGCAAGATCACCCCCACCGGAACCATCTCCACTATTGCTGGAACCGGCATCTGCGGTTACAACGGCGACAACATCAAGGCGACCACGGCGATGCTTTGTTACCCCGCGGGCCTGACCTTTGATTCCGCCGGCAATCTTTACGTGGCCGACAGCAGCAACGAGCGAGTCCGCAAAATCAGCGCCAAGGGCCAAATCAGTACTGTGGCCGGAACCGGCGTGTACGGTTACAGCGGCGACGGCGGCCCGGCCACCAGCGGCGCCCTCAGTAACCCCTTTAACATCGCCTTTGACAGCACCGGGAACATGTACTTCTCAGAAGTCACCAACAACCTCGTGCGCAAGGTGGACACCAGCGGCAACATTTCGACTTATGCCGGAACCGGTGCAGCCGGCTTCAGTGGCGATGGCGGTCCGGCAACCTCCGCAACGATGAACAATCCTCGCGGGATCGGGTTCGACACATCGGGGAACCTCTATATCGCAGACACCATGAATCACCGGGTCCGAATTGTGTCTGCCGCCGGCACCATCAACACTTTTGCGGGAACCGGACAGGGTGGCTGCAGCGGCGACGGGGGACCAGCCCTCAGCGCCAAACTTGGAGCCACGCGGGGCGTCACCGTCAACAATAGCGTGCTCTACATCTCTACCGCAGGCTGCTCTCGCGTGCGCGCCGTGGACCTGACCACCAACATCATCAGCACCTTTGCGGGGTCCTCGGCCGGTTACGACGGGGATAACAATCCACCGCTTTCCACCCGCTTCGACCTCCCGCTCAATACCCTCTTCGACGCTGCCGGAAATGTGCTGATCAATGATGTCAACAACGGGCGGCTGCGCAAGTTGAGCGGCGGACTCGTCACCACGTTTGCGGGAGGCTATCTTGGGGATGGGCAAAAGCCCACCTCGGCAGCCCTGGTAGTTCCCGAAGCTCTGGCCATAGATAAGGCAAACAATATGTACATCGCCGACTGGGGCGGACACCGGATTCGCAAACTAAGCGGGGGGAAGATCAGCACTCTCGCCGGCAATGGGATCAACGGATATTCCGGCGATGGTGGACCCGCCAATGGCCCAAATACAGAGTTGAATTTCCCTCAGGGCGTGGCCGTGGATTCAAACGGCAATGTGTTCATTGCCGACGAACTCAACGGCGTTGTCCGCAAAGTGGACCACACTTCGGGAAACATTTCGACCTTCGCCGCCGATCCCAATTTTTGCGATGTGGCACAGATGGCCACCGATTCTGCCAACAACCTCTATGTCGCGGATGATTGCACCAGCGTCATCTTCAAGATCACACCGACAGGCACGGTCAGCATCGTGGCAGGCGTGCCCTTCACTTACGGTTATAACGGCGACGGTATCCCGGCAACCACCGCTCAGTTGAATAGCCCGATTAGTGTGGCCGTGGACAACAGTGGAAATATCCTGATCGCCGACACCTACAACAGTCGGCTGCGGATGGTGGATAGTTCGGGCATCATCCACACCATAGCTGGCGACGGTAACTGTAACTATAGCGGGGATGGAGGATCGGCCACCGCCGCCGAAATGTGCCTTCCCTGGTCCATCGCCGTGACTAAGTCCGGAACCATCTACTTTCCGGATATCAACTATATCCGCGTACGCGCAATCAGTGGTGGCATCATCACCGCGTTCGCCGGGTCTGAATCCAGCTTTAACGGTGACGGTCTCTGGCCGCTGTTCACTGCTTTGGACGATCCGGTGGCGGTGGCGGTGGATTCCAAAGGTGCGGTGTACGTGCTGGACGATGTCGAACACCGCGTCCGCAAGATCCAGTAACCGCAACTAACAAAATCCCCTTCGTGGGCCCTCCCCTTGCCGAGGGCCCACGGACGCGGCTGAACAGGGTCGCAAAAACTCTAGGCTTTGGCCAAACCGCGCTCGGGCTCACGAATCTGTTCATCAGAACGAGGTCTCCGACTCGGCAGCGGACGCGCAGTCCGAGCAATTCCGCCTTGCGCCAGATGTAGGTGTCAACCAATTCCACGTGCCCGGAATTGAGAAAAAGGTGGCTCTTCGTGTTGCCGGCACATTACGATGTGATTCATTTCACCGACATGATGCGCGCATTCAGATCATATATTAGGTGGCTGTAATCCGTTCCCGGGGGGGCGCGTATGTTCTGCAATGCCTGCGGAGCCCAGCTTCAACCTCAGTTTCGTGTCTGCCCCAGTTGCGGGTGTCCGATTACTTCTGTAGTACCTGTAACACTACCCAGCCGTCTCCAGCGGTACCTCCGCACTCTCGGCATCCTCTGGATCGCGGCCGGTGCGGTCTTTGTGATCCCAGGCCTGGTTCTAATGGCCGTCAGCGGCGTAGCGCGAGCCGCCATCCCGGCCACTGAAGAGCTAGGCCGTTTCCTTGGGCCACTCATCTTGCTGATCATCGGTGGCTCACTCTTCATCGTGTCTGCTAGTGGCATTCTCGTGGGCTGGGGGCTGCTCAAGCATCAGCCCTGGGCGCGTATGGTCGGCATCGTGCTCGGCATCGTCTCGTTGCTCCACCCTCCTTTTGGTACTGCCCTCGGCATCTACACACTCTGGGGCCTGCTGTCCGACCAGGGCGGGACCGAATACCAACGCTTCGCGCAGGCAGCCTGATGCCGTGACGTCTGCCCGCTGCTTCGGCGCGGTCGACAGCTTGGTGGCTACCGGCAACAACCGCAGCCCAAGGAGAGCATTATGCAAACACCTCTCGTCCATGAAGAATCGCACGTAAGAGAGTTGCCGCGTCCTGCAGAACCGGCTCTCGTGACGTCGCACTCGTGGGTCTGGCTCGCAATTGCGGCCGCGCTGCTGCTGGTTTCCTACGGAGCATATAACATTCCCTTGGCCGCGTGGCTGGCGCCGGTTTTCATGTTGCGATTTGTGCGTCGCCAGAGTTTCAAGGTTGGGCTGCCGGTTGCTTACGTCGTTTTGATTGTGACCTTTGCCTTTCAGTTACGAGGGATGGTGCCAATCCCCGGAGCCGGGTACTACATCTTTCTCGTGGTGTGGGGGATTCCGTTGCTTCTGCCATACCTGATTGATCGCCTGATAGCCGACAAACTCAGCGGCCTCACGGCGTCTTTGGTGTTTCCCACCGCATGGGTTGGGACGGAGTACTTCTTGTCCCAAGGGCCGTTTGGCAGTTGGGGGTCGGTGGCGTATTCCCAGTACGGGGACTTGCCTCTCCTCCAGGTTGTCTCCGTGACCGGATTGTGGGGCATCGCATTTCTGATTGGTTGGTTCGCGGCCGTTTGCAACTGGCTGTGGGAAGAAGGGCTCGATTCCAACCGAGCCCGTCGCGGGGCCTGGTTATGTGCCGGAACAATTGCGACGGTGATGTTGCTGGGCGGCGCGCGAATGGCACTGTTTGCCCCATCTTCACCGTCCGTACGAGTGGCATCGATTTCCAGAAGGAACGTAGGGCCGGAGCTCAGCGACGCCACCTCGGAGCGAATGTGGGAAGGTAAGGCAACGAGCGAGGACACGGTTGTGATCCAACGTTGGGCCACCGCCATAGACGACGACCTGCTTTCGCGAGCGGAGCGGGAGATGCAAGCAGGCGCCCGGATTGTCTTCTGGGGCGAGGGAAATGCGATCGTGATGAAGGAAGGCGAAGCTGCATTCGTCGCACGCGGCCAAGAAATGGCCGCGAAATACCACGTCTACCTGGGCATGGCGCTGGGTGCATTGAGCATGGGAAAGACCCGGTCAGTCGAGAACAAGCTGGTCCTGATCCAGCCGAACGGGCAGGTGGCTTGGGAGTATAACAAGGCACACCCGGTACCGGGACCCGACGCTGCGAAACAAGTGCGGGGCGACGGCAAGCTGCGAGCGCTGGACACGCCCTATGGGCGATTGAGTTCAATTATTTGTTTCGACGGAGACTTTCCGCAATTGCTGGCGCAGGCGGGAGCCCTACGGGCGGACGTGATGCTTGATCCTTCCAATGATTGGCGAGCAATCGACCCGTGGCACACCCAGATGGTGAGCTTCCGAGCCATCGAGCAAGGCTTCAACCTCATTCGTCAAACAAGCCAGGGACTCTCGGCCGCCTACGACTACCAGGGTCGACGGTTGGCGGCGATGGATCATTACCAGACAACCGACTACGCGATGGTTTCCCAGGTTCCGACTCGAGGCGTACGCACGATCTACTCGCGGTTCGGGGACTGGTTTGCCTGGGTGTGCGTGGTAGGACTGATCTTACTGATGATCCGGTCATTGCGCCAAACGCGCGCCTGATTCCGAGAGCGAACATTGTTGAGGGCTTTGCGGGATTCCCGTATCATGCGCAACTCTTTCCCAATCCGGTTATGGAAGAGTTGGGCGACTATCCAGAGTCGAGCGCCCGTGAATCAAGCGCACGGCAGAAAAGGCAACCGCACTTAGAAGCTGAACTTGAGCGCGAACTGCATTACGCGCGGGCCATTCAAGTAATTGATCACCTGCAGGTTTCCGAAGTTTGAATTTGGAAGCAGGTAGCAGGCCTGGTTGGTGTCCACCCCGTCTCCGCAACTGTTCGTGAATTTCGGATCCTTTGGGAACGTCGTCGCCACCGCATACTGATTGGCGGCCACTCCTGTCCCGTTCTGAACGTAGTAGTTGGCATGGTTCATCACGTTGAAAACCTGCGCCTGGAGGGTGATGACGTTGCGCTCGCCGAGCTTGAAGCGGCGCGCCAGTCCGAGATCGATTTGCTGGGTCCACGGACCATAAAAAGAGTTCAGACCCGAGAACGGACTGGGGCTGCCGGCGTTGATACCCAGCGCCGAGTTCGCCGTCGCCTGCAGAGCGGCGGTGTTGTTGACCGAATTGGTGAGCGCGCTGAGGTCGAGCAGGGCCGCGTAAGGCCGTCCCGAGGCGAACTGCATGGTCGTGCTGATCGTCCAATCGGACAATGCGCCCCGCAGGAACGACGACTGCAGGTGCGCTCCGAATCCCGGTTCGTAAATCGCGGCGATCGAGACGCGATGTCGCTGGTCTAGCAGATAGGGCGCATGGGTATTGCTGAAGTCAAACTGGTTGTTGAAGTCAACGCCGTTCGACATCATGTTCTTGGAAAACGTGTAAGCGGTT
>Ga0187818_10001227_pt1 | contig 10252 bp, 11 predicted proteins | sample NC_wetland_sal_i_14_FD_130581 | JGI IMG/M metagenome (GOLD analysis project Ga0187818, IMG submission 130581) | Wetland sediment microbial communities from Neuse River Estuary, North Carolina, USA - SO4_3 | ecosystem: Environmental > Aquatic > Freshwater > Wetlands > Sediment | place: USA...
ATCTTCCGGAGGTCCGCTACATTGCGCGGCGCATCCACGATCGTCTCCCCTCCCACGTTTCCTTCGATGATCTCGTGCATGCGGGAATCCTCGGCCTCATCGACGCCGTTGATAAGTTCGATCCCTCGAAAAACGTTCAGCTTAAATCCTACGCGCGTTTTCGTATCCGAGGCGCCATCCTGGACAGCCTGCGCCAACTGGATTGGGGTCCACGCCATTTGCGCCGCCAGGCACGCCGTATCGAGGAAGCCAACCGCGAGCTTGCCGCAGAGCTCGGCCGCGCGCCGGCGGAACCGGAACTCGCGGAGCGCCTTGGAATGGAGCTCGAAGAGTTCCAGCAACTGCTTGGCGAACTTCGTGGCCTCGATCTGGGCAGCCTGCAAGGCCAGTCGGACGACGGGCTTTTCGAGGAGAATGTCGCGGTCGCTACCACTCGCGCCGACGAAGATCCTTTTCATCTCACCTTGCGCACGGAGATGCGCAGCATTCTTGCCCACGCCATTGAGGAACTCGATGAAAAGGAACGCCAGGTCCTCGGCCTGTATTACCTCGAGGAGCTCACGATGAAGGAAGTCGGCATGATTCTTGACATCGGAGAATCGCGCGTGTCTCAGATTCACACCGCTGCACTGATTCGGTTGCGCTCGCGCCTGCAGGACCGGCTGGGACCCAGCACGGACCCTAACCGAGCGCCGGCCAAGCTTGCCGCCGGGCCGGAGGATGCCTGATGCGCAAAATTCTTACCCAGGATGAGATTGACGCGCTGTTTACTTCCGCCCAAAAAGGGGCGACGTCCGCATCTTCCCACCCGAAGAAAAAAATAAAAAAGTGCGACCTCGGCAAGTCCAGCGCGCTCACCGCGGACCAGGTGCGCATCGTCACGTACTTGCACGAATCCCTGGCGCGCCGCCTCGGCAATTCGCTCGGCGCTTATCTTCGTGTCGGTTTCGAAATGAATCTCGTTTCCGCGGAGCAGATCACTTACAGCGAATATCTCTCCCGCCTCCCGGAGCTCACCTATCTCGCTTCTCTCCACATCATGCCGATTGATGCGCGCGCCGCCATTCAAGCCGATCTTTCGCTGGTCTTTCCTATCGTCGATCTCGTTCTCGGCGGTTCGGGCGCCGATCCCATCGAGCCACGCGACCTTACGGAAATTGAAGAGCAGATTTTTGAGACAGTTGTCGGGCTCATCGCGCGGGACCTGCACATCACGTGGGCCCCCGTCCTGGAGCTCGATATCCAGTTTGAACAGCGCCAGCAATTGGCGCAGGCGCAGAGCCTGATGTTATCCACCGAAAAAACGCTCTGCCTCAGCTTTGAAATTCGTCTGTCCGAAGCACGCGGCACCATCAGCCTCGTTTTTCCCGCGGTGGTTGCCAACGCCCTCCTCCGCAAACTTTCCGTCCAATGGTCTTTCGCCAGCCGCATCCCTTCCCGCGAATCCCGCCGCCGAATCCGGGAACGTCTGCTCGGTAGCCGCTTTGACGTGCAGCTCAACCTTCCGCCGAGCTCTTTGTCCATCCGCGACTTGGTAGCTCTGGAGCCCGGCCGTGTTCTCGTCTTGCCAAAGCGCGCCCAGGAGCCGGTACATCTCAGTGTTTCCAACAAGCCGATGTTTCTTGCTTATCCGGTCCGTCAAGGGACGCAAAAGGGCGCGCGCGTTGACCGCCGTCTTTCTCTTATCGCGCAGGAAAAGGATTCCCAATGACCGTCACCAACGCCACGCCCGCGGTACGAAAATTTTGCGAGATCTGGAAGGACAGCTTTGCCGCTGTTCTGACGCAGCTCGGCGCTGCTTCTCCTTCCGCTTCCGTTATCGGCCAGCCAGCGCCGCCTGCCGCTTCCGCGACGGATTCTGGAACCGGCGTTACCGTGCGATTCTCCTGCGGTGGATCGCTCCGTGGCGATCTATTCTGCATTGTCGAACGACCGGTGGCGGTCCAGTTTGCCCAGCTCTTGATGTCCGAACCGCTCGACGCGGCGGCCTCCTTTAACGAATCACATATCGACGCCTTCGCAGAATTCTTGCGGCAGGTTTCGGGGCTCGTGGCCACTGAATGGAAGCAGGAAACCGGAAGTCCTACTGAGCTGAATTTCCAGTCTGGTCCGCTCCCCGCACTGGTCTCTCCGCTCAGCGCCGCCCTGCGCCTTAGCGCCGACAAATTCCCGGAAGTGGCTCTGTCTCTGCTGTTGGGCCAGGAGCTCTGCGAAACACTTTCCAATCCTCCAGCTCCAGAGCCGGAAATCGTCGAAAGCCCTGCTGTCCAGGAGGTTTCCACTGAGCCTTCTCCGGTTGCTCAGCAAACCTCGACCGCTCCCGAACTTCTCCCTTCTCACGAAGCTCCACAGCCTTCACTGGCGGCCACACCTTCAAACCTCGATCTTCTTCTCGATGTCGAACTCGAAGCCACCATTCGCTTCGGCCGCCATGAAATGCTTCTCCGGGACATCTTTGGGCTCATGCCGGGAGCTGTCGTCGAGCTCGATCAGATGGTCAACGAGCCCGCCGAGCTTCTGGTCGCCGGCCGGCTCGTGGCTCGCGGCGAAGTCGTTGTGGTGGATGGCAATTTCGGCATCCAGGTCACGCAGGTGGCCAGCGCCCGCCAGCGCGCCGAAATTATTCAGGCGTGAGGAAAGGAACAGGATTTATGAGCGCACCAGGAATCGCGCTTCTCCCGCAGTCCTCCGGATCATCGCCGAATCCGCGCTCTTGGCGCATTCGCTGGCTGAATCGGCTGGCTCATCGTTGCGCCAGTCCGCAGTGCCCTCATCGCGCGGCCCTCTGGCCTTCCTGGCTCCGCGGCGCCTCCGGAGTTGAATTTGAAGGCCGCTGGTATTGCGGCACGAATTGCCTCAGGCCCATCATTGGCCTCCGGGTGCAGAGCCTCTCCTCGAGTTTCGTGCAGGAGAAGCCTCGCAACTTTCGCATCCCACTCGGCCTGCTCCTCGTGGATCGCGGCGCAATTTCCCCCGAGCAAGTCCGCATCGCGCTCCAGCGCCAGCGAGATACCGGCCGGGGCCGTATCGGTGATTGGTTCCTTCAACTCGGCATGGTCACCGACCAGCAGCTCACTCATGCGCTCGGCCAGCAATGGGGCTGCCCAGTTTTTCCTCTTGAGCCCCAGAAAGCCAAACTGAGCTGCGCGGATCTCGTGCCGCTCCCGCTGCTCGAATCCGCCTTTGCCGTTCCGGCCCACGCCTCTCCGGATGGCCGCAATCTTCATATCGCTTTTGGAAATCGCGTGGATCACACCTTGCTCTATGGCATGGAACAGTTGCTCGGATGCCAGACCATCGCGTGCGTGGCTTCGGGCAAGGCCATTGCGCAGGTTCTCGATCATCTCCGGCGGAACGCCACACGGGAAGAAACCTGCTTTGAGAACGTTCGTGATCCGCGCGAGATGACCGCGGCCATCTGTAGCTACGCCGAGCACCTGCGCGCCCGCCGCGTCTCAGTCGCCCGTGCTGCAGCGTTTCTCTGGGTTCGCTTCCACGGCAGCCGTTCCGCGCGGGACCTCCTCTTCCGAGTCCTGCAAGCGCCTCAGCAGGAACCAGCGGATCTCACGCGCGATTTTCCTAATCCACTTCCGGATTCTGCCGACAAGGGAAAGGATGGCGTCTCCGACGCTTCGTCACCGCTATGAATTCACCTGCCAGTCCTGCAAATCGCTATTCGAATTTCAGCTCGGCATTGGCCCTCGAACAGCAGGAGCGCCGCAAGCAGCGGCTTCTCGGCATTCTCAGCAAGGGCTTGCCCACGCTGCCGGCCTATGTGCTCGATCTCAACGCGCTTCTCAGCAGCGCCTCTGTAGACCTCAAAAAAGTCGGCAACGTCATTCGAACCGACCCCAGCCTGAGCGCGCAGGTTCTCCGGCTATGCAATTCCGCGCTGTTCGGTTTGCGCCGCCGCGTCATCAGCATCGAACAGGCGGCTATTCTCCTCGGCACCGAGCGCCTGCGCACGCTCGTTCTTACGTGCTCGGTCATGCAATTCGCTGGCAAGCGGCTGGCGCCGGCACAGCTGATGGCTTTCTGGCAACATAGCTTTCTCGCCGCTTTGCTCAGCGAGCGCATTGCCCGCCAGCTCGAATATTTTGAGAAAGAGCAGGCCTACCTCGGCGGTCTCCTTCACGACATCGGCCAGCTTCCCTTGTGGATTCTAGTGATGGAGGAGGAAGCCAAGGGCAAGCCGCTGCCTCCTGCCGACTGGCCGGACAACGCAGCGCTCGAATACGACTACTTTGGCATGGACCATTGCAAGGTGGGACGCTGGATGGCCGTCGCGTGGAATTTCATGCCCTCCTTCATCGACGTGTTCGAACACCATCACGCTCCTGCGCGCGCGGAGCATGACCCTTACCTCGTCGGCATCGTCGCTGCCGCGGATCAATTTCTCCTTACGCAGGCCGAGGTTCCGCTTCCAAACGCTGACAGCGAAACTCCGCTCTCCGAGCCCTCCCCTCGCATTGATTCCGAGGGCCCATCCTTCATCCAGCAATCTCTTCCTCTCCTTTCAGAAACCGAGCGCCAAGCGCTCATGGAGATGCTGCAAACCGAATACATTCACCTTTTGCCGCTGGTTCAGTTGGGTCTCGCCAGCGCTGCCACGGGGACCGCGGAAACCGCACTTAGTCAGAAATCAGGGGGAGAGCAGTGAAAAAACTTAAAGTACTGATCGTTGATGATTCATCGGTGATGCGCAAGATCGTCGAACGCTCACTCCGTCAGGCCGGCCTGGACCTCGGAGAAGTGCTCGAGGCCGGCAATGGGGCGGAAGCCCTCGTGGAGGTCCAGAAAGGGTCGCTCGATCTGATCCTGAGCGACATCAACATGCCTGCCGTGGACGGCCTTGAATTTCTCAAGAATCTCGCAGGCGTGGAAGCCGCCAAAGGAGTTCCAGTGGTGATGATTACCACCGAAGGCAGTGAGGCTCGTGTTGTCGAAGCTCTTTCGGCCGGCGCCAAGGGGTACATCCGCAAGCCGTTCACGCCGGAGCAAGTCAAGGAGCGCATCGCCCCTCTTCTGGGAGGTCTACAGTGAGCACAACATTCCAGTCTTCCGGTCAAACTCCAGTTCGTCCAGAACCAGTCTGGAAAAGCATTCTCGAGTGTTCGGCGATCGAGGTGTTTAACCTGATGGCCAACGTTCATCTTACGCCCGCTCCCGCTGCTGCGGGAGAGCCGCACGGCGATCGCACTGCCATGGTTGGCATGGCGGGGGCCTTGTGCGGCATGACGACCATTCGCTGCTCGGGGGAAATCGCCGCCAAGCTTGCGACCCAAATGCTCGGGGCCGACGCTACTTCCAACCCTTCGACCGTTTCCGACGCTCTCGGTGAGCTTTGCAACATGGTGGCCGGCAATTTCAAATCGAAGATCAGCAATCTTGCGGATCACTGCATGCTCTCCGTTCCCACGGTGATCAGCGGCGAAGACTACACTCTGGAGCCCGCTAGCCCCGTCGAAAATTTCATCGTCGCCTTTGAGTACGACGCGGCCACAATCTGGATCTGCTTGACGGTCCACGGCTAACCACCGCTTCTCACAATTATTTGGGAGATTGGCTGGTATTGTTTTGGCTGATTGCTTTGGCCTGCTAGGCAAAACTTTCCGTTTCGCCCGTTCTCCCGGCAAGAATGACCGCAAGCTGCGAGTGTGGGCTTCTGCGTTCTTTACCCGCGCCCGTAAATGTAATTTCTCCAACAAATGTGCCGTTCTTACAATTCCCTTAGATGGCTTCCAGTGTGCATCTATCTTTCGCGGAGGTAGCGCGATGGATAGCGGCTTCTATTCTGCTTTTTCCGGCCTCGCGGCACGCATGGATGCCCTGGATCTCGTTGCCAACAATCTTGCCAACGCCAGCACCGTCGGTTACAAGGCGCAGCACGAGTTTTATCGCTCGCTTTCCGCGTGGCTTCAACCGTCGCTCTCAACCCCGATCAACGACACCGTGAATCATTTCGGCGTCCTCGGCGGAGCGAATCTCGATTTATCTTCGAGCTCTCTCGAACCTACGGGCAATGACACCGATGTCGCCCTGGAAGGTCCTGGGTTCTTCTCCGTGCAAACCCAGAACGGCCTTCGTTACACGCGAGCAGGCAACTTCAGCTTGAATGCCAAGCGGCAGCTGGTTACCGTAAAGGGCGATCTGGTTCTCGGCGACCAGGGCCCCATTCAAGTTCCTTCGGGCACGCTCTCGGTCAGTCCGGACGGCACGCTATCCGTGGATGGCACTCTGGTCGCAAAGCTGAAAATCGCTGATTTCACCAAAGACACGCAGCTCACGCCCGAAGGCAGCACGTACTTCACGGCCCCGCAAGGCGCGGCGAAAGCCGCGGCGGATGTGAGCATTCGCCAGGGAAACCTGGAAACGTCGAACAGCGATCCTGTCCGCAGCACTGTCGCCCTCATCGAAGTGCAGCGCACCGCGCAGCTCATGGAGAAAGCCCTCTCCATTTTTCACAATGAATTCAATCGCACCGCTACCACGCAGATTCCGCAGGTCTAGTTTTTCAAAGGAGACACGCAACCATGGATCGAGCACTTTATACCGCCGCAAGCGGCATGCAGACCCAGCAGACCAATCTGGAAAACGTTGCCAACAACCTGGCCAACGGCAGCACGACAGGATTTCGGCGGCGCCGTCTCCAATTCCAGGATCTGATGTACCAGAACATGGTTTTGCCCGGCGCCGCTTCCACGCAGCAGACCACTTATCCGACCGGCCTGCAGATCGGTCTTGGCGCCCGCACTGCCGCCTCCGAAGTGATTCAAACGCAGGGCGACATCGAGGCCACCAACAATCCTCTCGACCTGGCCATCCAGGGCCAGGGATTCTTTCAGGTTCAAATGCCCAGCGGCGAGATCGCCTACACGCGCGCCGGCTCATTTCATTTGGATTCCACTGGCATCATCGTCACCTCGGATGGCAACCAGCTCCAGCCGGCCATCACCATTCCTCCGAGCGCCACGAATATCACGATCGGCACCGATGGCACCGTCAGCGTTCAGCTCCCGGGCCAGGCACAGGCTCAGCAGGTCGGCACTATCCAGCTCGCTACGTTTGCCAATCCCGGCGGCCTGAACAGCATCGGCAGCAATCTTTTGCTGGAGACCACAGCTTCTGGGAATCCCATCGTCGGAACCGCGGGCGGTGCCGAAGGCCTGGGCACGATTCAGCAAGGTTATGTTGAGAACTCCAACGTGGATGTGGTGTCGGAATTCATCCAGATGATCCTGGCGCAGCGTTCCTACGAAGCGAACTCCCGCGTCGTTCATGCCTCGGACCAGATGTTCCAGACCGTCAATCAGCTGACAAGCTGAGTGGACCAGTTATGCTGCGACTTGCCATCTCTTTGCTCTTCTTGTCTTGCTTGGCGTTCTGTGGCGTCTCTGCGCGCGCGAGCGGGCTGCGCATCGAGATTCTCGCGGATGCCGATGTTCGCGGCGATTCCATTTCCCTTGGAAATCTCCTGCCGGAGTCTGCGCCACGCCTCATTCGAGATGCGGCGAAAAACGTCTCGCTGGGAGCCGCGCCGCAAAATGGCGCGACGCGCTCCATCTCACGTTCAACGATTCTCAGCGCGATTGACGCGCTTGGCCTGCCCGACACGGCCTTCCTTATTCCCGATACGATCGTGGTCCGCCGGGCTGCTCATCTAGTCACTCGAGAAGAAGCGTTTGGCGCCATCGAGAGAGCACTGTCGAAAAGCGCTGTCTCGGAACTTCCCGCCTTTCGTCTCGATGATGTTTCTCTGGATGCGGCAGTTCTTGTTCCGCAGGACAACCCAGAGCTCGAGGTCACGCAAATCACCTTCGATGAATTTTTGGGATGCGCGCGTTTCCGGTTGTGGTCCAAGTCCGCGCCGACAGTGCATCCGTTTTACGTGACTGCCAGAATCCCGTCAAGTTCGGAAGGGAAGTCCGGTCTGATGCCCGCTTCCTTCGCTGCGGCTGCGGGTTTCACCCAGGCAAACCGCCAGCAACTCCTGGCCTCGCCGGTTCTCGTGGATACCCGGCAATCCGTGCGTCTCTATCTCCACTCCACAAACTCCAGCATGTTGCTTGAAGTAAAGCCGCTTCAACGCGGGCGTCTCGGCGACACCATTCGTGTGCGCCTGCCAAACAACGGCAGAACGCTTTTGGCCCGCGTCACGGGAGCCGGATCTGTCGAGGCCAGTTTTTAGGAGGTCGCCTATGCCTTCGAACTTCTTTCGTAAACTTGCCGCCGGCTTTCTGCTTCTCGCTGCTGTCCCATTCCTGTCGCACGCGGGCTCGAGCAACAAAAAACAAAAACCCAATTCCACGGATAGCTATCTCGAGGAGTACCTCAAGCGGGCGCGCGCCATGAATCCTGCAACTCCGGAAACCGCCGGCAGCTTGTGGGTGGCTACCTCGCCCTACTCCGTGCTTACCAGGGATTACAAGGCCCGCAACGTCGGCGACACCATCGTGGTCAACATCGCCGACACTTTCACGGCCGCCACCAACGGCGAAAACAGCCAGGCGCGTCAGTTCACTGCTAATTCCAGCGTCACCAGCTTTCTCGGAAAGCTTGCGGCCAGCAATTCGCTCCAGAACCTGCTCAACGGCGCCTCTGGTAACACGCTCGACGGCAAGGGCGCGTCCACCATGAGTTCCAACGTTTCCCTGAATCTCTCGGCCCAGGTCATTGAAGTTCTTCCCAATGGCGTTCTCGTTGTTCAGGCTTCCCGCGACATTACGCTAGGGAATGACAGACAAACCGTGGTGCTTCGCGGCCTGGTGCGCCCCGGCGATCTTTCTATGAATAACACCATTTCCTCTGCTTCCATCGCTAATCTCGAAGTGGAAGTGAAAGGCAAGGGCGCGGTCGCCGAGGCTTCGCGCCAGCCCAATATCGTCGTTCGCACGCTCCTGAAGCTCTTCACGTTCTGAGGAACCCATGATTCCGCCACGTCTTCGAACTTTACTCAGCTCGGTAATAGCCGCGAATCTCGTTCTTGCTACCCCAGCGCTCACGTTGGCCTCCGATGATCCTGCCCCGGCGACTCCTGCTCCCGTTGCTCCGCCCCCTCCTCCGCATTCCGCGCGCATCAAAGATGTCACCACCGTCGAGGGCATTCGCGAGAACATGCTCATAGGCTACGGTCTTGTTGTCGGACTCAACGGCACCGGCGACAAGCAGCAAACGATCTTCTCCATCCAGTCGCTCGGCAACATGCTTCAGCGGCTTGGGGTCAACGTCCAAAACCAGATCACCAACATTCAGGTTCGAAACATCGCCGCTGTTTTTGTGACTGCGACGCTTCCGCCGTTTGCGCGCCCGGGTCTGAAAATCGACGTCACCGTGTCCTCCATCGGAGACGCCAAGAGCCTGGCGGGGGGCACGCTGTTGCTCACTCCGCTGGCCGCAGGCGACGGTCAGGTCTACGCTGTGGCCCAGGGATCTCTGGTCATCGGCGGCTATAGTGCAGGAACTGCGGCCAACTCGAAGGTCGTCAATCAGCCGAACGTCGGCCGCATTCCGCTAGGAGCGCTCATCGAGAAGGATTCTTCACTGAACCTGACGCAGATGCACTCACTTTCGCTGCTGCTTCGGGACGATGACTTTGATACCGCCACGGAGATCGCCACCAGCATCAACAAGGAACTCGGCTCTTCTGCCGCCCATGTGGTGGACAGCAGGCGCATCGAAATCCCCGATCTCAAAGCCGCCGGAGGTGATGTCCCCGCGCTCATGGCTCGCATCGGCAATCTCACGGTTCACACCAAGCCCGCCGCCAAAGTGGTGGTCAACGAGCGCACCGGCACCGTGGTCATGGGCGGCAACGTCACGATCAGCGCCTGCTCAATCCTTCATGGAAACCTGTCGATTCAAGTCAGCACCGAGTTTCAGGTCTCTCAGCCCGCGCCCTTCTCCAAGACCGGCAAGACCGAAGTCGTTCCGCAAACGCAGGTGCAAGCGCAAGAGGCCCCCGTCCAGGTTGTTCAGCTGAAGGAAGGAGCCACGGTGGAAGAACTGATTCGCGGGTTGCAAACCATGGGCGCGACCGCTCGCGACATTGTGGCCATCTTGCAATCCATCAAAGCTGCCGGCTCTCTGAATGCCGAGCTCGAGGTACTCTAAATGACCACAATCCAATACAACCCGACGCAGTTCACCGACCTTGCTTCGCCAGCGCCATCCCATTCCGGGAAGACGAAGCCTTCCTCCGAATTGCTCAACTCCCCCGAGGATAGGAAACTCCGCAAAGCGGCTACACAATTCG
>Ga0187818_10001229_pt1 | contig 10250 bp, 6 predicted proteins | sample NC_wetland_sal_i_14_FD_130581 | JGI IMG/M metagenome (GOLD analysis project Ga0187818, IMG submission 130581) | Wetland sediment microbial communities from Neuse River Estuary, North Carolina, USA - SO4_3 | ecosystem: Environmental > Aquatic > Freshwater > Wetlands > Sediment | place: USA: North...
TCCTTCAGTGCGACCGGGATGCCGTGCAGCGGCCCGCGCCACTCTCTCCGCGCCATTTCAGCTTCCGCCGTTCGCGCCTCAGCGAGAGCAGACTCGGCCATCAGCGTGATGAACGCGTTGAGCGCTGGGTTCAGCTTGTCGATGCGCTCAAGGCACGCCTGCACAATCTCAACCGGAGAAACCTCTCTTCGGCGCAATTGCCCAGCTAATTCAGAAATTGTTCTAGATGCAATCATCAAAGGCGAACCTATTGTAAAGGTGAGCGTGGTTTCCCTGTAGCACCTCTGCGCCCTTTGTGGACACTAGTTTTTCGGGGGGTATCGCAGTTTGGGATTACGGTTCGTATCAGGGCATCGCTTCAATGCATGCCCTGATACGAATCTCTCTCAATCTGCGCCACTGCCAGTTTTTCACAAGGCCGCGTAACCCAAACCCAAAAGTCCTATAATGAGCAGAGTTTCTTTCCTGGGGGCTCCGAAGATCATGGCAGAAATAATGACGATCGCGCCGGTTGCGACACATGGCTTCTTTGTGGATGGCAGGTGGCAGGAAGACGGCGACGTGGTCGAGATTCGCGCCCCGTTCGACGACACTCTGATTGCCCGCGTCGTCCAGGGCCGGCGTGAGCACGCCGAAGCTGCCATCGCCGCTGCTGTCAAGGCTTTCGGCACCACACGCCGCCTGCCTGCCTTCGAGCGGCAGCGCGTTCTGCGGCGGATTGCCGCCGGCATCGCCGAGCGCAAAGAAGAATTCGCGCGCACCCTGGCCCAGGAAGCAGGCAAGCCTCTCAAGGGTGCGCGCACTGAAGTCGAGCGCTGCATCTTCACCTTCAACGTCGCTGCCGAAGAAAGCACGCGCATCTACGGAGAATTCCTTCCCCTCGACTGGCAGGAATTCACCGCCGGACGCTGGGGCATCGTGCGCCGCTTTCCCCTCGGGCCGATTGTCGGGATTACGCCGTTCAATTTCCCCCTCAATCTCGTGGCTCACAAAGTCGCACCCGCGATTGCCGCCGGGTGCCCGATGATTCTCAAGCCTGCTCCCCAAACTCCGCTCTGCTCGCTGCTTTTGGCCGAGTGCGTGCAACAGGCCGGATGGCCCGACGGCGGACTCAACGTGCTGCCGCTCTCCAATGAAGACGCGGGCCTGCTCGTCGCCGACGACCGCATCAAACTCATCAGCTTCACCGGCAGTGTGCCCGTGGGCTGGGACATCAAGCGCCGCGCCGGAAAGAAAAAAGTAATCCTCGAACTGGGCGGCAACGCCGCCGTGATCGTGCACAATGACGCCGACCTCGCTTATGCCGCCGATCGCTGCGTCACCGGCGGCTTCGCCTATGCCGGCCAGACCTGCATTTCCGTGCAGCGAATCCTGGTCGAGCACTCGGTCTACGGCCGATTCGTGGATCTCCTCGTCGAGGGCGTGAAGAACCTGAAAGTCGGCGATCCGCTCGACGACTCCACCGACGTGGGCCCGCTCATCCGCGAGAGCGATGCCATGCGCACCGCCACCTGGATCGAAGAAGCCGTCCGGGCCGGAGCGCGCTTGCTTTGCGGCGGCGGACGCCACAATCTTATCGTCGAACCGACCGTGCTCACCGGCACCAAACCCGACATGAAAGTGAACTGCCAGGAAATCTTTGGCCCGGTGGTCACCATCGAGCCTTACAAGGATTTCGATCAGGCCATTCGCCAGGTAAACAACTCCGCCTATGGCATGCAGGCCGGTGTCTTTACCCGCGATGCCAAACTGTTGTTCCAGGCTTACGAAGAATTGGAGGTCGGCGGCGTCATTGCCGGCGATGTTCCTTCGTTCCGCATTGATCACATGCCCTACGGCGGCGTGAAAGACTCCGGCCTGGGCCGCGAAGGCCTGCGCTACGCCATCGAAGAGATGACCGAGCCCAAGCTGCTGGTGATGAATCTGCGATAGCCGTCGTTGTTTATGTGGGGACAGCCGCCCCGGCTGTCCTGTCGAGCGAAGCTCGACAACGCAGTCTGTCCGCGCCACTAGAGTTGCGCCACGATCCGGCTCTGAGCAGCGATGCATTTTGAGAGATTCGTATCAGGGCATGCCTTCAGGCATGCCGCAACTGCCCGACCACAAGTCCGGCTTCAGCCGCTGCCCTGCCCACGTTGCAAAACTCAACAATTTTCTAGTAATGTTACTTTTTACGTTTTTCCTTGCGCGAACCTGACGGCCGCGCGACAGGATTCCACGGAATTATTTATAATCTTTCCTTCATACAAAACATCGGAAACCTGTGGGTGGTTTTCGTTTTACCGCTCTAATTGAACTTCAACAAATAGCACTGAACGATCCGCCGGGTCTCTCAGCCAGATTTCGTAAAGGGAATGTCGCAGATTTTTCAACGCAGTACGAATACTCTGTCTCGGGCCACGATCTTTGGCGCCGTGTTCGTCGTCGCCGCTCTGGCCTGGGTGGCGATGGAGGTTCAGCGTTCTCCTTACATTACGTATGCGGGCGTGCGCAAGCCCCAGCCGGTTCCCTTCAGCCATCAGCACCACGTCACGGGGCTTGGACTCGACTGCCGCTACTGCCACACTTCGGTCGAAACCTCCAGCTTCGCCGGCATTCCGCCGACGAAAACCTGCATGAACTGCCATTCGCAGATTTGGACGAACGCCCAACTGCTCGAACCGGTGCGCGCCAGCTACAAATCGGGCGAATCGTTGCAGTGGACGCGCGTGAATCAGCTTCCCGACTTCGTGTATTTCAATCACAGCATTCACATCACCAAGGGAGTCGGCTGCAACACCTGTCACGGTCCGGTGGACCAGATGCCGCTCATGTATCAGCAGGAGTCGTTGCAGATGGAGTGGTGCTTGGGCTGCCACCGCGCCCCGGAGAAGAATCTGCGCCCGCGCGATCAGGTGTTCAACATGCGCTACCAGCAGCCCACGAGCGCGAACCCCGTGGTAGTGGACGGCCACAGCTACACCGATCAGATCGAACTAGGCACGGATCTGGTGAAGAAATACAACGTGCGCAGCGTGAGAGACATTACGACCTGCAGCACGTGCCACAGGTAGGCCAGCCGCGAAGCGGCGAAAGAATATAGCCCACGGCGTGAGCCGTGGGTTGATGAGCAGTAAATGAACGAGTCCCGTAGGGACGAAAGAGGCGCGAAGTAGAAACTAAAGTCAACGTCCCCGCCCTCCCGCAGGAAGCGCGGGAAGGATGGGGCACCCGAATTCAGAAATGACGAACGACGACAAAAACGGGCCCGCCAAGCGCGAAGACATTTGCCCCGGTAAGAAGCTGGACCTGAACGTGGTCCGAGAAAGGATCGACGCCGCGACGGTTCACGATGCTGCCCAAAAAACCGGCCCTGAATACTGGCGCTCGCTCGAAGAACTCGCTGGCAGCAAAGAATTTCAGGAAGCCCTGCACCGCGAGTTCCCCAAAGGCGCCTCGGAATGGCTCGACACTGTCTCGCGTCGAGGCTTCCTCAAGGTCATGGGTGCGTCTCTCGGCCTCGCAGGAATGACCGGATGCGTGCGTCTGCCGCTCGAACCGATCGTCCCCTACGTACGGCAGCCGGAAAACGTCGTTCCCGGCCGCCCCATGTACTACGCCACCGCCGTCACGCTCGGCGGATACGCCAACCCCGTGCTCGTCGAAAGCCACCTCGGCCGTCCAACAAAAATCGAAGGCAACGATCTGCATCCTGCCTCGCTCGGCGGCACCGACATTTTTGCCCAGGCTTCGATCCTCGGCCTCTACGACCCCGACCGCTCGCAGAGCGTCGTGTCGCTGGGCGATCAGCGCTCCTGGAGAGCTTTTCTGACCGCGATCCGCGGCCCGCTGAGCGCGCAGAAGGCGCTGCAAGGCGCGGGCATCCGCATCCTCACGCCAACCATTTCTTCGCCCACGCTCGCCGACCAACTGCGCAATTTCCTGAAGATTTATCCCCAGGCCAAGTGGCACGTCTACGAGCCGGTCAATCGCGACAACGTCCTCGAAGGCGCGAAGCTGGCCTTCGGACAGCCCGTCGAAACGCGTTATGACTTCTCGAAAGCCGACGTCATCGTCTCCCTCGACGCCGACTTCCTCTACGCCGGATTCCCCGGCAACACCCGCTACATCCGCGACTTCGCCGCCCGCCGCAATCCCGACAACGGCAACATGAACCGCCTGTACGTCATCGAGAGCACGCCGAGTTCGACCGGAGCGAAGGCGGACCACCGGACTCCGATGCGGGCTTGGGAAGTTGAGCCCTTCGCGGAGCAGCTTATCCGTGCAGTGATGGTGGTTGCAGTGATGGAGGTTCCCGGCTACCCAATGGAGGATCGCGGACCCAAGTCCGTACAGGCGATAGCGGATGATTTGCGGTCGCATGCTGGGGCAAGTGCGGTTATAGCTGGTGATCACCAGCCTTGGGCAGTTCACGCTCTGGCTCATGCAATAAACGCAGCCCTGGGCAATGCTAGCAAGACCGTCTTCTACACCGACCCCGTCGACGCGAACCCGGTCAACCAGACCGAATCGATTAAAGATCTCGCGGCCGACATGCGCGCGGGCAAGGTCGATCTGCTCATCATCCTCGGCGGAAATCCTGCTTACGACGCTCCTGCCGACCTCAACTTCGCCGACGCCCTGAAGAACAGCAACATTCCTGTTCGCGTTCACCACGGTCTCTACCAGAACGAAACCGCTGAGCTTTGCCACTGGCACGTGCCTGCCACGCATGAACTCGAATCCTGGGGCGATGCCCGCGCGTACGACGGCACCGTCAGCATCATTCAGCCGCTGATCGCGCCGCTCTACAGCGGCAAGAGCGCCCTCGAGTTCGTCGCTCTGCTCTCCGGCCAGGCCGATGCCACGGGCTACAATCTCGTTCGCTCCTACTGGCAGAATCAACACACCGGCGCCGACTTCGAACAGTTCTGGCGCAAGTCGCTGCACGATGGTTGGATTGAGGGCACGGCCTTTGCTCCCAAGCAGCTCGCAGCGAAGCAGAAGGGACCGTGGGTGTCCTCAAGGCCCGATCCCAACGCCATCGAGCTCAACCTCCGCCGCGATCCCACCATCTACGACGGACAATTCTCCAACAACGGCTGGCTGCAGGAACTCCCCAAGCCGATGACCAAGCTCACCTGGGACAACGCCGTCCTCATCGGCCCCAAGATGGCGGAGCGCCTCGGCATCAAGACTGAAGACGTTGTCGAACTCGAACTGGGCGGAAAGAAAGTCACCGGCCCCGTCTGGATTCAGGCCGGGCACCCGGACAATTCCGTCACCATCACGCTGGGCTATGGACGCACCCGCGCGGGCCGCGTCGGCACCGCGCAAGGCTTCAACGCCTACGCCCTGCGCACCGGCGCCGCCCCCTGGATCGCCACCGGCGTACAAATCCGCAAGACCGGCGATACTTACAAGCTCGCCTCCACGCAAGGCTACCAGTCAATGGACACGCCCGACGGCGGCCATCGCCCGCTCGTCCGCGAAACCACGCTCGAGGAATATCGCAAAGAACCTAATTTCGCCAGAGAAGAAGAACCCGCGCCCGGCCTCACGCTCTACCAGCCTTATCCCTATAAAGAAGAAACCTACGCGTGGGGCATGGCCATCGATCTGAACTCCTGCGTGGGCTGCAACAACTGCATGCTGGCCTGCCAGTCAGAGAACAACATCGCTGTTGTTGGCAAAGAACAGACGGTCATCGGCCGCCACATGCACTGGATTCGCGTTGACGCCTACTACGAGGGCGACCGCGACAATCCGAAGGCGTTTTTCCAGCCCGTACCGTGCATGCAATGTGAAAATGCCCCGTGCGAAGTGGTTTGCCCGGTCGGCGCGACCAACCACACCACCGAAGGCCTGAACGACATGGTCTACAACCGCTGCGTGGGCACGCGCTACTGCTCGAACAACTGTCCGTACAAAGTGCGGCGCTTCAACTTCCTGCTCTTCCAGGACTGGGACACGCCACAATACAAGATGATGCGCAATCCCGACGTCAGCGTGCGCAGCCGCGGCGTAATGGAAAAGTGTACCTACTGCGTGCAGCGCATCAACGAGCGCCGCATTGACGCCGAGCGCGAAGAGCGAAAAATCAACGACACCGAACTCCAGACCGCCTGCCAGCAGTCGTGTCCCGCGGGCGCGATCGTTTTCGGCAACATCAACGATCCGAATAGCAAGGTTTCGAAGTTAAAAGCGCGGGCCCGCAATTACAGCCTGCTAGGCGAGTTGAACACGCGCCCGCGCACGACGTATCTGGCAGAAGTTCGCAACCCGAACCCGGAGCTGGAGGGGTGAAGCGCACCGCCTGAAGGCGCGCGGGATGTCTGTACATTTACGGCACCGCTGAGGCGGTGCCCTGATACGAACCGGGAATCGATTCGTATCAGGGCGCGGTTTTAGCCGTGCCGTTAAGGGCCGGTTAAAGACGGGCTTTAGCCCCTGAGGGACTTAGCAAGAAGGATGCCTGAGCCATACAAATCGCCGACCGATCTCGACCGCGCTCCGGTCATCACGCCCGGCCACACTTTCGGCACGGTGACGGAAAAAATCAGCGCCATCGTGCTGACCCGTCCCGCTTCGAACGGATGGTTCATCGGCTTCGGCATCGCCTTCATGCTTACCATGATGATGCTGTTCGCCATCGGCTATCTCTTTCTCAAGGGCATCGGCATCTGGGGCGTGACCATCCCCATCGGCTGGGGCTTCGCCATCGTCAACTTCGTCTGGTGGATCGGCATCGGCCACGCCGGCACTCTGATCTCCGCGATTCTTCTTCTTCTTCGCCAGTCGTGGCGCAACTCTATCAACCGTTTCGCCGAAGCAATGACGCTGTTTGCCGTGGCTGCCGCCGGAATCTTCCCTGCGATTCACGTGGGTCGCCCCTGGCTGGCCTACTGGCTCTTTCCCTATCCCAATACCATGGGCGTCTGGCCGCAGTTCCGCAGCCCGCTTATGTGGGACGTTTTTGCGGTCTCGACCTACGCCACGATTTCAGCGCTGTTCTGGTTCATCGGCCTCATCCCCGACTTGGCCACGCTGCGCGACCGCACCGAAAAGCCCTGGCTGAGAATTGTTTATGGCATGCTCTCGTTCGGATGGCGCGGATCGGCTCGCCACTGGCACCGCTACGAAACCGCGTACCTGCTGCTGGCGGGATTAGCCACTCCTCTGGTGCTCTCCGTGCACACGGTCGTGAGTTTTGATTTCGCCGTCGGCATCGTGCCAGGCTGGCATACCACAATTTTTCCGCCCTACTTCGTCGCCGGCGCCATCTACTCCGGATTCGCCATGGTTCTGATGTTGGCCATCCCCATCCGCAAAATTTACGGCCTGGAAGATTTCATCACCGAGCGCCACCTGCAGAACTCGGCGAAGGTGATGCTGGCCACCGGCCTGATCGTCGCCTACGGCTATGGCATCGAGGCCTTCATGGGCTGGTACGGCGGCGATCGCTACGACGCGTTCACGCTCTGGAACCGCCTCCATGGGCCGTACGCCATTCCTTACTGGATGCTGCTTGCCTGCAACATCTTCATCCCGCAGGTGCTCTGGATCCGCAAGCTGCGCACCAGTCCCTCTGCTCTGTTCGTCATTTCCGGCGTAATTCTCATCGGCATGTGGCTGGAGCGCTTCATCATTGTCGTCGTCAGCCTGCACCGCGATTTCCTGACCTCCTCGTGGGGCATGTACTACCCCACGCGCTGGGATTGGATGACTTACATCGGCACCATCGGCATGTTCCTGGCCGCCATGTTCCTGTTCCTGCGCATCCTCCCCGCCATCTCGATTTTTGAGATGCGCACGCTTCTGCCGGAAGCGGAGGTGAAAGAGTGATGGCGGGCGCAGGCAGACATTTCGGAACTCGCGCGGGGAAGGGCACGACTTTAGTCGTGCCGCCAATGGCCCCAAGGGACGCGGCTTTAGCCGCTGAGGTTGGCGGAGCCTCAACGCCGGTGTCGAGGTTCGTAATATGAAGCGCGATCCCATCTACGGCATCATGGCGGAATTCGACTCAGCCACCGCTCTGGTCGAGGCGGCGCGCAAGACGCATCAGGCCGGCTACAAGAAAATTGATGCCTACAGTCCATTCCCCATCGAAGGCCTGGCCGAGGAAATTGGATTTCATCGTGACGAAGTTCCCCTGGTCGTTCTGATCGGCGGCATCGTCGGCGGCCTCAGCGGCTACCTCATGCAGTACTGGATGTCGGCGGTTGACTATCCGCTGAATATCGGCGGCAAGCCGTATCACTCTTGGCCGGCCTTCATCGTGATCACGTTCGAGATGACGATTCTGTTCGCCGGCGTTTCGGCCGTGCTTGGCATGCTGGCCCTTAACGGCCTGCCCATGCCGTACCATCCGGTGTTCAACGTGCCGCGCTTCGCGTTGGCGTCGAAGGATCGTTTTTTCCTGATCGTGTTCTCCTCCGACAAGAAATACGATCCCGCCGCCACGCGAAAATTCATCGAGAGCCTTGACCCACGCTCGGTCTCGGAGGTGCCCAGCTAAATGCCGCGTCTCCGCAAACTCGTGTTCATCCAGGATGGGATCAACCAGGTCGGGATCAACCAAGTCGACATCGAACGGGTCGACCGAAAATGTGGGTGCCCCATCCCTGCGCGTTCTTGGCGCAAGGGTGAGAATTGGCGCCGCCTGCACAAGAGATTCTTTCCCGTCGCAGCACTGCTGATAGCGATCACTCTCTCCGCCGGTTGCCGCCTCGACATGCACGTCCAACCGCGCCAGAATCCGTTATCGCGCAGCGACTTCTTCGCCGACCAGCGCTCCGCCCGTCCGCACGTCGAGGGCACGGTTGCCCGCGGCCAGTTGCACGAGGATACATATTTCTACACCGGCAAGATCGGCAACAATCCCGGCGACGTGATGCCGTTCCCCGTTACCCGGGAAGTTCTGGAACGCGGCCGCGAGCGCTTCAACATTTTCTGCGCTCCCTGCCACTCGCGTGTGGGGGACGGCAACGGCATAGTTCCGTCACGCGGGTTCGCGCGCAAGCCGCCGTCCTATCACATCGCCCGGTTGCAGAAGGCGCCGGTGGGATATTTCTTCGACGTGATCACCAATGGTTTCGGCATCATGCCCGACTATGCATCCCAGATTCCGCCGCAGGACCGCTGGGACATCGTCGCCTACGTTCGCGCCTTGCAGTTGAGCCAGAACGCCACCAGGGCTGACGTGCCCGACGGGCAGGATGTTCCCTCGAAGCCTCCGCAGTTCCGCGAGCCGGGATCAGGAGCCACGTTACCCGTGCCTGCGCCACAATCTCAGGAATCGAAGGAAGAACCGAAATGACCGCGCCGGCTGCGAACCATTTCGATCTGACGGCCCCGCCGGTGGTGAAAACCATCGCCCTGCGGTCGTTGATGGTCGGCCTCGTCTTCGGCCTCGTCGCCGTCGTTCTCGCCTTCTCGCGTCCCGACGAGTTCTATCGCGCCTACCTGCTCGGCTTCATGTGCTGGCTCGGTGTCGCTCTCGGTTCCATGGCGATACTGATGATCCGCCACCTGACCGGCGGCGGCTGGGGCATGGTCATTCGCCGGATTCTCGGCGCCGCCATGCGCACCCTGCCGCTGCTGGCTATCCTGTTCATCCCAGTCATCCTCGGGCTGCATTATCTCTATCCATGGGCGCAAGACTTGGAGGGGGCGAGCGCTCAGCTCCTAAGGCTCCATGAGAAGTATCTTTACCCGAAGTTCTTCATCGGGCGTGCCGTCTTCTATTTCGGCATCTGGAATCTCCTCTCATTCCTTCTCTCTCATTGGTCCAAGCAGGCCGATCGTGCCGGCGCCCCCGACAACACGCAGCGCTTCAAGGCCGTCGCCGGACCCGGGCTCATTCTCTATGGATTCACGATTTCCTTCGCCGCAATCGACTGGGTCATGTCTCTCGATCCCAGCTGGATTTCCACCATCTTCGGGCTGATCATTTTGATCGGCGAAGTGCTCTCCGCCATGTGCTTCGCGGTCGTGGTCGAGCGCATTCTCTTCAACTACAAGCCCATGTCGGAGATGTTGAAGCCCGACTTCGTCCACGACCACGGCAAGTGGATGCTGACCTTCATCATGGTCTGGGCTTATTTCAGCTTTTCGCAGTGGCTCATCATCTGGGCCGGCAACCTGCCCGCGGAAATCACTTTTTATCTGAAGCGCCTGAACGGCGGATGGGGCTGGATTGGCCTGCTTCTCGCGCTCTTCCACTTCGCGGTGCCGTTCGCGATTCTGCTCTCGCGGTCTTTCAAGCGCGA
>Ga0187818_10001230_pt1 | contig 10240 bp, 8 predicted proteins | sample NC_wetland_sal_i_14_FD_130581 | JGI IMG/M metagenome (GOLD analysis project Ga0187818, IMG submission 130581) | Wetland sediment microbial communities from Neuse River Estuary, North Carolina, USA - SO4_3 | ecosystem: Environmental > Aquatic > Freshwater > Wetlands > Sediment | place: USA: North...
CGAGTTGGGTTTCGTCGAACACCTGGTGCTCCGCGGTCGCCTGCACCTCGACCAGTTTGCGCCCGGCGGTCATCACGAAGTTCATGTCTACGTCGGCGCGAGAGTCTTCTTCGTAGCAGAGATCAAGCAGGATTTCGCCATCCACAATTCCCACGCTCACCGCCGCGACAAAATCACGCAGCGGAACCGAGGTCAATGTGCCCGCCTCGACCAGCTTTTCCAGCGCCAGGCCGAGAGCCACGAACGCCCCGGTGATGGATGCGGTGCGGGTGCCACCGTCGGCCTGAATGACGTCGCAATCGATCCAGATGGTGCGTTCGCCAAGGCGTTCAACGTCGGTGACGGCCCGCAACGAGCGCCCGATCAGCCGCTGGATCTCATGGGTGCGGCCACTGGGGCGGCCCTTGTTCAGTTCGCGCGGGGTGCGAGTCAGGGTGGCGCGGGGCAGCATGCTGTACTCCGCGGTGATCCAGCCCTTGCCACTGTTGCGCATGAATTGCGGGACGGTTTCTTCAATGGAAGCAGTGCAAATCACGCGAGTGTTGCCGACTTCCACCAGAACTGAGCCCTCAGCCGTGCTGATGTAGTCGGGCACAATGTTGACCGGCCGTATCTGGTCCACAGCGCGGTTGTCCGAGCGATAGTGCATGGTTGAGATTCTAACAGCGGAAATGGTGACCGCACCCTCTGCGGCCTCTGCGGTTTTCGGTTACTGCAGTTGCGCCGCAACCTGATTGACGGCAGACACTGGGTAAAAACCCGACAAATCGGCGTGGCCGGCCAGGGTGTCGCGCTCTTTGCCGTCCACCAGAATCTTTACCCGTGCGATCCCGGGAATGTTGGCGGACAATGTCTGCACCAGCGAAGCCACAGTCAGCTCCTCGACCAGCACACCGGAGCGGTGACCGTCAGCAAAGGCGGCGTTGAGATCTATGACCGCCAGTCCGGGGTCGACAAGATAAATATCGCGGACTTCCGATCCCATGCCCAGCGTGTGAGGTGAAGATTTGTCGAGGTACAGACCAAGCAAAGTCCGGAGCAGTTCCTGAGCGCGTTCCTGGCGCCCCGCCGGCAGCGGGATTCGAGCCGTTTGGGCGCGCAACACTCCCGCATCGTCGTAGGCGACATACAGCGTCACCTGCTCAGTAGGACCGGAGACCGGCGGCGAAACTGGCCCCGAACTGGTTGTGGCAGCCTCGATCCCATGCGCGCGACCGCGCATACTCCAGACATAGAAACCCATTCCCAGCGCAACCGCCAGCATGACCGCAGTCCCGATCAGCAGGTGACGAGGGATCATCGTCCAGCCTCCAGCTTGTCACGGGCGTCTGCGACGCCAGCGGCCACCGTGCCGGCAATCAACTGCTGATAGGCGGAGGAGGTCAATTCTGAAATGTCGTCAGATGGAGGGGCCACCTCGATGGCGACGGCAGCGGTCGTGATGTTGTTCAACGGCCGCAACGGTGCGATCAAGGAGCGAACTGTCACCTGCTTGCTCTGCAGTTCTGCCGCCAGGCTCATCTCGGCAGTATGGCTCATGGATTGGAATGAAGCCTGAGCCGTATCCCAGTCAAGAAAGGGCCCACGGTTCTCAGTGGTCGCGGGAACGAGCGCGGTATACAGCCGAACCCCGTGGCCTTGAGACGCAGCATGCACGCAGATATAAATGGCGGGATGCGTCGAATTGGTGATCGCGGCGCGCTGGTCGAGACTGAGAGTTAGATCACCATCACGCACCAGCAGGGTCGTGAGACCTCGAGCTTCGAGTTCCTGACGCAAGCGGCGAGCGAAAGCCAGTGTGACATCCTTCTCCGCCAGTTGTTCGCTGAGGGCGGCGCCGCGCTCGTCACCTCCATGACTGGCATCGACGACAGCAAAATAACGCCCATGAGCAGGCATGGCTGTGCTGGCCAAAAGCACCGGGGATGAGGGGGAAGCCGCCTGCGAGGGCTGCGCCGGGGGAGCAGACGATGGAGGGGGTCCGATGCTGATGGTGCGTCCGTCGTCACTGAAGCTGGCCATGAGCGGGACCGTGCCGGTCACCACGACCTCGACCGCGCCATTGCTTTCCTGATAGCTGGCGGAAGGGATGATTTTGCTGTCGAAGGTCAGCGTTTGCGAACCGGGCGCCACTAGCGGCTCATGGGTGAACAGCATGCGCAGCTTTCCGGGCTCGGTGGCGATCATCGGATTTACTGGAGAGGTAAAGTTCATCACCAGGTTGGGTGGGTTTGTTTTGCTCACCTGAGCGGTGAAATGGACAGCTACGTTGCCAATGAACAAACGCCGCGCGCTTTCGCGGAACGTGACCGGACCACCGAGAAAGCGAGGCAGCAGTGTGCTCAGGGAAGACAGGGGCACCAGACCGCGTCCGTTCTCCAGCAGGAAATTGGCGGACAAATCAAAGTCGCTGCCATGCACGTGGACGCGGGTTTTTCCTTTGGTGAACTCGCCTTCCACGTCGTTGTAACGGAGCTTCCAATGCCCACCACCGAACTTTGCGCTGACTGTTCCCAGGGGTTCGAGCGTTTCCAGTAAGCCGACATAGTCGATGCCATCGTGTTCCACGACGAGGAGCGAATAATCCGCAACGTTGGAGTAAATCGAGATGCGCTTTTCGTCGGAGGAGAAGGAAAGCAGAAGCGTCGATGCGACTGCGAGTACAGCAATAATCGCAAGCCACGGACGCAGGAGCCTTGAGCACAAACTAGTTGTCGTATTGCTACTCCAGCGCATAAATCGTCAGCCCGCTGAGCAACTTCGGGTAGAAGTCGGTCGACTTTTGGGGCAGAACTTCGCCGGCGAAAGCGATGTCGCGAACCTGCCGCAGCCGCACCGTATTCATCAGGAAAGCCACGTTCGCGCCTCCCTCGCGCACTCGAGTCAGAGCTTCACCCGCGTCACGAATGTAGCTGATGTTCTGCTGGTTGCGAATGGCTTCTTCCGAGATCCCGAGCCCGTTCTCCAACAGGCATTTGTGTAACTGCACGACATCGAGAGATTGCTGCCGCAGCGAGAAGCTGTCGAACAGATTCGAGCCCAACGCTTTCGGCGTGTCAAAGAGAAACGCCCGATTGGCGGTAACCGCGAGCAAGGCAGTGCCTGCGTGGCCGGCTTCCCGCAAGATTCCCAGCGCACGGGCGACATCGATCGATGGATCGACTTCCTCCACACTGAAATAGGAGCGCGCTTTATCGCGCAGGGCGTCGGGTGAAAACGACGCTAGACCATGCACCACCCGATGGGTCGGCAAGATCACCAGGCCGGGGCTGTCCATATTCACGAACGTCATCATCACCCATTCGTAAGGAGCGAGCTGCGGCGAGGCCTCCGGTACGGGTGAGTTTTCCCGAGGAACTCCGGCGGCGGTGGCGGGTGCGCTGATCGAACGCCGCTCGTTGCGATAGTTCAAGGCCGTTTCATAGCGATGATGGCCGTCCGCAATGATCAACTTCTTGTCGCGCATCTTGCTTCGCACCAGCTCGATCAGGCCGGGATCGGAAACCTTCCAGACCTGGTGGAAAACTCCATACTCATCGCGGGTTCGCATGTCGGGCTCAGTCGTCGCACATAGCGCTTTGTCAATCTCGCCGGCGGCATCGCTATACAGCATGAAGATTTGCCCGAAGTGAGCTTTGGTAGCCCTTAGCAGCTCCAACCGGTCAGCTTTGGGCTTGGCCAGGGTTTGCTCATGGCGAAAGACGATGTTGGCCGAGTAGTCCTCGATTCTTCCCAGAGCAATGAAGCCTCGCCGCTCCAACTCGGCTCCGCTGCTCGGGGCCGTGAAACGCTGCGCGTAATGGTAGAGGGATGGCTGGGCATCCTGGCGCACGACCCCTTGCCGGCGCCAATCCTGAAAGAACGCGGCCGCACGAGTGTAGGTGTTTTCCCCGGGATGGTCCGCCGGTTCCCGTTTGCCCAGAATGATGCGCACCAGATTGTGGGGGCTGGCAGTGTAGTAGCGCTCTTGCATCTCGGGAGTGATCTTGTCGTAGGGCTGGGTCACAAGCGAGCCCAGCTCGCCCGCGGCAGGGTCGTAGCGGAAAGCACGGAAGGGTGCGACGTAAGCCATAGCCGGAAATGGAATTGTACAAGAGAGAGGGCAGACTGTACGGACGCTTTGGAATCAGCGCCCATCACGGCGTGATTTCGAAGGCGGTGCCGAACTGGTACTTGCCGAACTGGCTGGTCACGCCGAACAGGTCGCCTTTGTCATCCAGGATCACGCCGTAGAACGGTGCGGAGCCTCCAGTCTTTAACGTAAGGTTGTACACTACGCTGTATTTCCACTTGCCACTTTGCTGTGGCGATAGTTTGAAGACCACGCCGCAAGTAAGTCCGTAGCAACCGCTCGGGGGACCGCCCGCAGCCGTGCCATAAAGGTTGCCCGAGCTGTCGAGCGCCAGCGTGCCATCCACACCGCAGCCGTGCTTGCAGTCGGAAAAGTGGTAGAGGATGGTCTCCCGCCATTTCCCGCCGGTGTACGCCAGCTTGAACACCGTCCCCAGTTCGTAGCGACCGCCCGTCCAGGTTCCGCCGTAGAAGTTGCCGGCTTGGTCCATCACCAGGCCGCTGTAAGGGTTCTGGCCGTCATTCTTAGATGAGGCGAAACGGTGGAGCACATGGTAGGTCCAATTGCCGTCGCCGTTGGGCGTCATTTCGTAAATGACACCGCAGCCGTCGTAGGCCCGGCAGGGAGCCTTGCTGATGCCGCCCCATGTCGTCGTGCCAAACATATTGCCTTGGCCGTCCCAGGTGGGGGGAACGGTTGGGATATCTCCATCTGCGCAGTTTTGCTGGCTGCAGAAGCTATATAGTGCGGCGTAGGTCCAGCCTCCGGAGCCAGGAGAAAGTTCGCCAGTTACGCCAGCACCCTCCTTGTCATTGCCTATCCTGCCATACAGGTTGCCGAGGTCATCGATGATCAGGCCGGGGCCGGCTCCGTCAGAATAGAGGACGTCAAAGTTCCAACTGCCGGAGACGGGCGAGAGCTCAAATACGCCGCTTATCGCGTAGCTTCCATAGCCCCCCATTGTGCCGTAGAGGTCTCCGTAGCCGTCGAAAACCAGGCCGCCGTCCGGGAAGGCTCCATTATTGCCTGCCTGAAAGCTGTGAATAATCAGCTCCTTCCACGTGCCATCAGATTTCGGGATCAACTCGAAGGCCGCGCCGCAGCCCCCGACACAGCCGTCCCCGCCCCCGAACGTCACGCCCCACAGGTTGCCCTTGCTGTCAAGGACGAGCGGTCCGTTGGGCTCAGTCCCGTCCGTGCCATTGCCGAAGGCGTGCAGAACCTTGCCTTTGGCACCTGCCGAGGCGGATAGGGGAAAAAATGACAGCAACGCCGCAGTCAGGGCGAGAACAGCGTGCTTCGTACTCATGGGAAGCCACCTTTTTCGGGTCAGTCGGCCCGACTTGGGGGCTGGCCCACCCTTTCCCCGACGAGTTTACACCGTGGCTGCCCCACCCTTCGCGCTTTTCGGAGGGTGGGCACGATGAACCTGGACCTACGCTGATTTGCAGAAACTCTCGCGGTTCATTCGTCACTGCGCTGCCGTGGTCGCGCCTTCTATCATCCACCAGTGCCCAACCGCCTGCGAAGATACTACGGCGCCGGATATCTTCACTTCATCACTTTCAGTTGCTATCAACGGCGTCCTCTTCTAGCAGCCAAGGGTGGTCGCGATCGGCTGCTCCGGATACTGGAGCAGGTGCGCCGCAGCTACGGTTTCGTGGTCGCGGGATACGTTCTGGTCAACGAGCAGCAAACTGCCGAACTAACGATCCGGCGGGGGTTGGCAGGCTTTGCGTCGTGGTCCGTGGTGCCCACCCTTCGAAAAAGCGCGAAGGGTGGGGCAGCCTCAGTTGTGGCGATGCAAAGGTGGGCCAGGCCCCTCGCCTTCGCGGGCGAGCAACAAAACGGACGGGTGGGCCACCGAGAGGTGGACAAACCCTTCTTGTCCAGCCTCATCCGAGAACGAAACAAAAAGTGGCGCGACCGCACCGGACCTGTGCTACGATCAGGCCAATTGAGGTGTTTTATGGCCCGCCATTGTGGGCGCGGGTCGACCGGCCCCGTGACCCAGAACGGCAATGACTCAGCCCCTCCCCAGACCTCGGGAGAATACATGCTGCGTCGCAGAGGGTACGCGTTCGCCTTTTTTGCTGTCCTTGCCCTGAGTGCGTTCTGTTTTGCACCGATGGTATGGGCGCAAGTTCCCATCGATGACGTTCACATCCAGCCACGGCTCGATCCTGAGAAGAACAAGCTGGCTGAAAACATCGATTTATCTCTGAAGACGCACACCAAACCCCTCAAGGTCGACGTCAACCTGGTGCTGGTCCCCGTCACCATCACCGATCCCATGAACCGCCTGGTGACCGGACTGGACAAAGAGAACTTTCAGGTGTTTGAGGACAAGGAGCCGCAGGAGATCCGGAATTTTTCCAGCGAAGACGCCCCCGTGTCGATCGGCGTGATCTTCGACATGAGCGGCAGCATGAGCAGCAAGATCGAGCGGGCTCGCGAGGCTGTGGTCGAGTTCTTCAAGACGGCAAATCCGCAGGACGAGTTTTTCATGATCACGTTTGCGGATAAGCCCCAGGAGGTCTCTGACTTCACCTCTTCCGTGGAAGACATCCAGGGCAAGCTGGTGTATACCGTCCCCAAGGGAAGGACTGCGCTGCTCGATGCCATCTACCTGGGCGTCAGCAAAATGCGGCAGGCCAAGTATCAGAAGAAAGCGCTGCTCATCATCTCCGACGGTGGCGACAATCACAGCCGCTACACCGAGGGCGAGATTAAGTCCATGGTGAAAGAGGCGGATACGCTGATCTATGCCATCGGCATTTATGACCATTACATGGCCACCCCGGAGGAAGCGTTAGGTCCGGCGCTGCTGACCGACATCTCGGAGCTCACTGGGGGCAGGACGTTCACGATCGATAATCCGAACGATCTCGGCGATGTGGCTACCAAAATCGGAATCGAGCTGCGCAACCAATATGTGCTGGGGTACCGTCCAAAGAAGCCTGGTCATGACGGCAAGTGGCGTAAGATAAGAGTGAAGTTAATTCCGCCCAAAGGACTGCCGCCGCTAAGGGTTTACGCCAAGACGGGTTACTATGCCCCTTCGGAATAGTCGTGTTCTGGCTCTGCTGGTCGCCTTTGTTTTTATCACTATAGCGAGTGGGGCCCAGAGCGCGACCCCACCGAACCCTGCTGTACAACCGCCTGCATCAAACTCAGCCCCAACGAACTCGTCTACTGCTGGAGGTACGCAAGCACCGGCCGGTGTTCCGCCCAGTTCTGCCTCAGCCAGTTCTGGCCCGGCCAGTCAGACGACTCAGCGCCAACCGCCGCCGGGCCAAGCGGCCCCGCCGCCGAGTCAACAGAGTGAAGGGCAGCAGCCCCAAGATCAGGAGCAATCCGGGCAACAGCCTGCGAAAGAAAGTGGTGTTTTCGTCTTTAAGGCCGAGGTCGAAGAAGTCATCGTGCACGCAACCGTCGTGGACGATAAGAATCATCTGGTCACAAACCTGCCAAAGACCGCCTTCAATGTCTTCGAGAATAACCAGCCGCAGACCATTACTTCCTTCCGGCATGAAGATATTCCGGTCGCCATGGGCATCGTGATCGACAACTCAGGCTCGATGCGGGAGAAGCGCGACAAGGTGAACAAGGCAGCGTTGAACCTGGTGCGGTCCAGCAATGCGCAGGATGAAGTCTTCGTGGTCAATTTCAACGACGAGTATTACCTGGACCAGGACTTCACCGGGAACATTAACAAGTTGCGCGAAGCGCTGGAGAAGGTGGAGGCGCGCGGTGGAACGGCGCTGTATGACGCGGTGGTGGCCTCCGCCGAACACATGAAGAAGAACGCCAAATTGCAGAAGAAGGTTCTGTTTGTGGTGACCGACGGGGAAGACAATGCCAGTCGCGAGTCGCTGGAAGAAGCAGTACGGCGGCTGCAGGAGGAAGACGGACCCACGGTCTACGCGATCGGATTGCTAGGCGAGGAAAAGGCGCACCGGGCGCGGCGGGCACTGGAAACGATCGCGGCCCGGACCGGAGGAATTGTCTTCCTGCCCCGCACTCTCGATGAAGTGGATGAGATCAGCCGGACGGTGGCGCACGACATCCGCAACCAGTACACCATCGGTTACAAGCCCTCGACGCCCAAGAGCGCGGGAGGGTATCGCGCCATCCATGTGGAAGCGAAAGAGAAAGGATACGGCAAGCTTTCCGTCAGAACCCGCAGCGGCTACTATCCGGGGCACGAACAAAGCCAATAAGCCGGAAGCCCTTATTTGAAGTACTGCCTTTCGTGTGATTGACGCTTTTCCCCCGCTTCCGTACCCTGTAGAGTGCAGAAGACAAGCATCGAGCGTCCTTGCCTCCAGGTAGCCGACGACATCACGCAGCTCGTTGGTGAAACTCCCATACTCAAGCTCAAGCGGATTGTGCCCTCCGGTTCGGCGGAGATTTACGCCAAGCTGGAGTATCTGAATCCGGGGGGCAGCGTGAAAGACCGGGCTGCCATTGGGATCATCCGGCGAGCCGAGGAGCAGGGCTTGCTCAAGCCTGGCGGCACGATTGTCGAAGCAACCGCCGGAAATACCGGAATCGGTTTGGCGCTGATCGGAGTGAACCGCGGCTACAAGGTCGCGCTGTTCGTGCCCGAGCGGTTCTCGGAGGAAAAAGTCATGATCATGCGGGCCCTCGGCGCTGAGGTGACACGCACTCCGGACGCCGAGGGCATGCAGGGCGCCATCACCCGAGCCAAAGAACTGGCCGCACGCGATCCCAACGCCTTTATGGCGGCGCAGTTCGAAAACCCAGCCAATCCCGACTATCACTACGAAACCACAGCACGCGAAATCTTTACGCAAATGGCCGGACAAATCGATGCGGTTGTGATCGGCTCAGGCACGGCGGGGACGTTTACAGGCGTAGCACGCTACTTGAAAGATAATCTTCCAAAGGTGCTGGCTTATGCGGTCGAAACCCAGGGTTCGGTGCTGGGCGGGGGCCAGCCTGGACCGCATAAGGTCGAGGGCATCGGTTCCAGTTTCATCCCCAAGAATTTCGACCGCTCGGTGTGCGACGAAGTTCTCATGGTGACCGACCTGGAAGCGTTTGGCATGGTAAAGCAGCTAGCCGCGCGGGAAGGCGTGCTGTCCGGATCCAGCGGCGGCGCCAACGTATTTGGGGCGCTGAAAATCGCAAAAAGGCTGGGGCCGGGAAAGCGCGTAGTGACGATGATCCCGGATTCGGCTGAGCGGTATTTGTCAAAGAAGATTTTCGAGGGTGGGATTTAGGGAGCCATCGCAACCAGACGTTGCAAGCAACGTCTTTACAGCGAGCATATTTGTAGAGACGTAGCTTGCTACGTCTCCCGAACAATCTAAGTAAGAATATGCCAAACAAGAACCATCCCGGCTTCGCCACTCGCGCTATCCACGTCGGTCAAGAACCGGATCGTGAAACCGGCGCCGTCACCGTTCCCATCTACGCTACCTCCACTTATGTTCAGGAAGAGATCGGCAAGAACAAAGGATACGAGTACGCCCGCGTTTCCAATCCCACCCGTACTCGTCTCGAGGAGAACCTTGCCTCGCTCGAGGGTGGAATTGCGTCCCGCGTCTTCGCCAGCGGCATGGCCGCGATCAATGCCATCTGCACCATGTTCAAGTCAGGCGACCACGTGGTCTGCGGCAACAATCTTTATGGCGGCGTGCCACGGCTATTCAACGAGATTCTGAGCGGCTATGGAATTGAATTCGCCTATGTGGACACATCGGAAGTCAAGAACGTCGAACGCGCCATTCGCAAGAGCACGCGCATGGTCTACGTGGAGACGCCCACCAATCCGCTGATGGCGCTCAGCGACATCGCGGCCATCAGCGAAGTTTGCCGCCGGAAGAAAATCGACCTCGTTGTCGACAACACGTTCATGTCGCCGTATTTTCAGCAGCCCATCGCCTTGGGTGCGGACCTGGTTGTGCACTCGACCACGAAATTCCTCAACGGGCACAGCGATGGACTCGGGGGCGTTGTGGTGTGCACGAAGCCCGCGCAGGTAGAGCAATTGGGTTTTGTGCAGAAGGCCGCGGGCGCGATCCTTTCGCCGTTCGAATGCTGGCTGGTGCTGCGAGGAGTCAAGACACTGGCGGCGCGGATGGAGCAGCACGATCGCAACGGCAGAGCCGTCGCCGAATTCCTGGCGAAACATCGTAA